>Ga0316219_1001658_pt1 | contig 22892 bp, 16 predicted proteins | sample TBH18003PmetaG_FD_203635 | JGI IMG/M metagenome (GOLD analysis project Ga0316219, IMG submission 203635) | Freshwater microbial communities from Trout Bog Lake, Wisconsin, USA - TBH18003P | ecosystem: Environmental > Aquatic > Freshwater > Lake > Hypolimnion/Profundal zone | place: USA... | reverse complement strand
CAGCCGCCTCAGGATCCCAAAAAACTTAGCAAGGAAGATGCAAACAGGATGCTGGAGGCTCTGAAAAACGATGAAAAAAAGACCATGCAGAAGGTGAAAAAGGAAAAAGCCAAGGTGCAGGTCATTGGCATAGATAAAGACTGGTAATCTATTTTAACGTAAATTGGAAGCTGTAATCGGTGTACAATAATATATATATGGTGTTCAGAAGGCTTTTATTGGTTATTGGATTTCTCGCCATGTTTGCAGCAGGCTTCTCCCAGGAAGTTACACTTACCGGGTCGGCAAAGACAACGGTCTCTGTTGGTGAGTCGTTCACATTGACTTATACCCTGAACAGCCAGGGTACCGACTTCAGGGGACCCAGGCTTACAGGCTTTGACGTGATCAGCGGACCTTTCACTTCAACATCCTCCTCCATTCAGTCGTATAACGGACGGACAACAGTGTCGGTTCATTACTCATTCCAGTATATCCTCCAGGCCAACAGGGAAGGCACTTTCGATATTCCACCGGCTACTGTTAACGTGGACAGGAGAACCATAACATCAAATTCAATAACCATAAAGGTCATGAAAACCGGGACTGCCCAGCCGGGAAACAGCCAGGGGCAACAGTACGGGAATTCTCAGCAGCAGTCCAATGTGCAGACAGGGCCCAACGATGTTATGCTGAAAGCCTATGTCAGCAACACAAACCCCTTGCAGGGAGAAGGAATATCTGTGACATATAAGATCTTTACCAAAGTTCCGGTTTCACAGATCATGTTTTCAAAGGAACCTTCATTTCCGGGATTCTGGTCGCAAAGCCTTACAAAGGAAAAGGAAAAACTTCAGCAGTATACCCAGGTAATTGATGGACAGCAGTATATCGTGGCTGATTTACGCAAGTATACTCTTTTCCCATTGAAAAGCGGAAGACTTACCATTGAACCCCTGGAAATGGTTTGCCAGGCACAGATCAAACGGCAATCCAAATCAAGGACAGGAGATCCTTTTTTTGATGATTTCTTTAATGACAGCTTTTTTAACACTTCTTATACGCCGGTTGAAAAATCCCTGCGTGCCAGTCCTCTGGTGATCAATGTAAAACCCCTTCCTTCGGCCGGAGTGCCCGGGGATTTTGCCGGTGCAGTAGGGAACTTTACTTTCCATACCGAACTCGACAGGACCAGGGTCAAAACAAATGAAGCCATCAACCTGAAATGCGTTGTTAGTGGTGAAGGGAATCTGCAACTCATTGATAAACTGAATTTTACTTTTCCACCAGATTTTGAGACATATGACCCCAAGGTGTCAAATGATATACGGTCCTCCGAAAAAGGGGTAAGCGGCTCCCAGGTTTTTGAATACCTGATAATTCCGCGCAAACCGGGAAAATTCATCCTGAAGGCTGTTCCATTCTCCTTTTTTGACCTTAAAAAGATGAAATATGTTACCCTTACAAGCCCTGAGTATACCATTGAAGTTGAGAAAGGGACGGGGGAGGCTGCAAATATAACGTATACGGGTTCTAATCATGAAGAGATAAAATATATTGGCAGTGACATCAGGCATATAAAGAATCAGGCATTTGATGTGCGGAAAAGCGGGGAATACTTCTTCGGCTCACTGGCATTCCTGTTATGGCTTGTCATACCCCTTGCCCTGTTCTTTATTTTTATTATTCTTTTCAGGAAATTCAGTAAACGAAGAAGTGATGTTGTTCTGATGAAAAACCTGCGGGCTACTAAAATTGCACGCAAACGCCTTAGAAAAGCTGAACTGTTCCTGAAAGAACAAAAGCAGGAGGAGTTTTATGTAGAGATATCCCAGGCTTTATGGGGTTATCTCGGTGATAAATTCAGCCTCCCTGTTGCTGAACTTTCGATAGATAATGTTAAACAAACCCTTATCAGCAAACAAGTCAGCGAGGACCTGATCCAGAACTTTATAGATACACTCAATAACACGGAATATGCCAGGTTCGCCCCTGGTGAAAAGTCGGGGAACATGGAGCGCGTTTTTAATGAAGGACTTGCTGTAATTTCAAGGATAGAAAGGGAATTGAAATGAGCGGAAAATTGAACCTGCCGGTTTTTTATAAGGGATTGATGATCATTTGCATCATTAGCCTTTTTTCGTTCTCCTTGTTTGCCTCCGAGTACCAGCTGCAGGTTGCTAAAGGAAACACAGCTTATTCAACGGGCAATTATAAGGAGGCCGTCCAGGCTTATACTTCACTAGTCACTCAAGGCCTTGAATCAACAGATCTTTTTTACAACCTTGGCAATTCCTATTTTAAGCTCAACGACATGCCACATGCTATACTCTGGTATGAAAGGGCAAAACGACTTGACCCCGGCAATGAGGATGTTACGTTTAATCTGAACGTAGCCAACAGCAAAATTACCGATAAGATAGAACCACTTCCCGAGTTCTTCCTTAAGCGCTGGCTCAGGAGTCTTACAGATCTTTTTTCGGTGGATGCATGGGCAAAAGCCGGAATCGCTTTTCTTTTGGCTGCCCTGGCGCTGTTCTCCATTTACATTGCATCGAGGGTCCTTGTACTTCGCAAGTTAGGGTTCTGGACAGGTTTTCTTACCCTGGTTTTTTCTGTGATCTTTCTGATTCTGGCCTGGACTGGTAATAATTCCCGTATGACGGAGCAGTCGGCTATTATAATAAATCCCACCGTAACAGTAAAAAGTTCTCCTGACGAAAAAAGCACCGATATTTTTGTCATCCATGAAGGATGCAAAGTACTGCTGGTTGACCATATCGGGAACTGGTATGAAATCCGCATTGTCAATGGAAGTGTTGGCTGGGTTGACATGGGGAATTTCGAGAAGATCTGACACTGGTTTATTTCATTATTTTTTGCATCTGAAAATTTTTTTGCAGATAAGGTTTTTTCATTTATATTTGTTCGTTTAAAGGAGAAACCGTTAAATCAAACCTAAAACTATGAAAAATAGACATTTACTCTCTCTATTACGGACAACTTTCATCGGATTGTTTTTACTCGTCCTTGCCACATTGACCTTTGCCGGCAATCCAGTTGACAAAGGGACTACACGGAATGATGATCCTTATTATCGTCTGAAAGCAAATCAGACCACTGGCGTTATTTCGGCGACGGATGTACTGAAAGCCCAGCAGCAGGCAGAGCAGATGCGTCTGAAATCAGCATCAAAGCTGAACCTGGATTGGGCGCCTCTGGGTCCTACAAACATTGCAGGTCCAATCTGGACTGCAATTTTTGACAACCGTGATGCTACGGGTTCTACGATCTATGCAGGGGCTCCGAACGGCGGGATCTGGCATTCCACCACTTTAGGTTTGACATGGCATGCAATAGGGACACCTGATGGGAACATTCCCAGGGTTTCCTGCATGGCACAGTCCAAAAGCGGTATTTTCTATGCCGGTACAGGGCAGGTTTACAAAGGTAGTTACAACAACGGGAACGGGCTTTACCGGTCGACCGACGGAATAAATTTCTCCATAGTTCCCGGTACGACATTTAATGCACATTGGCTTGGCATCGCCCAGCTTGCTGCAGACCCCAGGAATGAACGTATGTATGTTGCAACAATCGGTGGGATTTATTATTCCGACAACGGTACCGATTGGACAACATCATTGCCCGGGTATGCAAATGACGTTTCGGTTGGCAGCGACGGAACTGTTCTTGCAGTTGTAGATGATTCTGTATACATTGCAAGGTCGGGAGATGTTAATAACTGGGTACTCCTCAGCACAGGCGAATCACTCAAACTTCCGAATACCGGAGTAGGTTGGGCCAGGGTTGCGGTTGCTCCTTCAAATCCCCAGGTGATGTATGCTTCCCTCTGCCTGACTTCAGGTTACCTGAAAGGTGTTTACTGTTCCACCGACGGAGGAACAACCTGGGAATTGATTTTCCCTGCCAACAATTCATTGGAACCTTTCGGAGTGGACGGTTTTAATTATAACGTCATTGCTGTAACACCCAATAACGAGGACGAGGTCTTTATCGGATCAAAAAAAATGTGGCTGGGAAAAAGAGTGGCAGGCGCAACTTATTTTGACTGGGAAGTCGTAAGCGACGGATCAGCTGATCCATCCAGTGTAACGTATGCACCAAATTATCATCATCAATATTCATTCCAGCCGGGAAACAGCGGACGTATGGTCATGGCAACCGACGGAGGTGTGAGTATTGCAACAATACGCCCAGGGCAGATAGTGTTCCAGACTTCTTCATTGAATCTCCAGGTCGGTCAATTTATCGCTATGTCGCATACCTACAGCAAGAATGACCTGATGGGGGGGGCATTTCATAACGGGACCATCGTGGTAGGCGCCTATTACCCGAGTCTTGTGAATGATCCCATGTACGGTGTGCAGATCTGGAAAGATGGTAATAATTTAGGTGATGAGGGCCGTACAGGAGGATACTGCACCTGGAGCAAAATATATCCGAACCTTGTTATTTACTCTAATGCCGATTCCAATTCAACCACCTATCGTACCATTCGCCGCCGTGAACTCATCGACCTTACATACGACAATGATCCTCTCGGAGCCGATGTACTCGTTACAAAAGGAGTTTACCTGCCTCTGGCCTTGGCCGAAAGTTTTAATTACGTGAATACACGCGACAGTGTAAAATATTACAATAAAACTGACAACCCGATACCACCACAGACACCGATCACCGTGAAAAGTAAAAACGGTGGTTTCCCTTTCGTTTATAATACTACAGCCACCATCCCGGCACACGACAGTGCGATGATTCCCGACCTTGTTGCCGCACGTTTCTTCATGGCTACTACCAAAGGAGGGCGTACGGGTGTCTTTATGAACAAATACATGCTGCAGTTCGATCATGCAGCAGAATGGTATCTCGTGTATAAAGACCTTACTCCTCTCGCAAACCAGGATAATATCTGCACCATGGCAGTTTCAGCTGACATGAATACGGTTTGGATGGGAACTACAAAAGGCCATATTTACAGGGCAAGCAATCTTCTTTTAGCTTACAATACGGCTACTGCAGACTATGATAGCCCGACTTTCATCGTGAGTAACGATATTTTAACCGGACTTCCTTTTACCGACAGGTATGTAACCAGTATTTCAGTGGATCCCAATAATCCGAAGCACGTGATTGTGACTCTCGGGAATTATGGCAATTCAAATTACGTTTATCAGACTATGAATGCGCTTGACCAGTTCCCGACCTGGACGGATGCAACAGGTAACCTTCCCGGAACCCCCGTATTAAGCAGCATTATTGAGATGCATAGTCAGAGCAATGCAGTTCTTGGAACTGAATGGGGGGTGTATTCCACTACAAATCTTTTGGATGCCACGCCCACCTGGGTACCCGACATGGCAAACATGGGCAATGTACCGGTAACCTGCCTGCAACAGCAAACCCTTCAGGCTTATCCGATGCTTAACTACGGAAGCGTATATGCCGCAACCTGGGGACTTGGATTTTACAGGGATACCACTTATCTGACCCCGGTAGGAATCGCTCCGGGACCATCCGGGTCAAAATTGAACCGTGACTTAAAGGTCAGCCCGAACCCCGTTCAGGATTTCGTTAATATTTCCTACACTATGACTCAGAGTGCCAATGCAGAGATATTTGTATATGATATCAACGGTACAATGGTTATGACCGGCAGCCTCGGACTTAAACCCCAGGGCGAATCTACATCCCGCCTGGATTTCACGTCTTTGCCGGCGGGCATGTATATTGTCAGGATAAATAATTCATACGGTAAAGTTGTCAAGCAATAATATTCAATAACACAATAAAACTCAAGATATGAAAAGAATTTTATCGGTTCTCTTGCTTTCACTCTTTGCCGCTGTTACCATGGCAGGAACAGAAGTATATACTCCCACGCTAAGGTCGCCCGTTGACGATACCATAAACCAGATGCCGAATGTGACTGTCAGTTGGAATGCCATCGTAGGAAGCATCTCATTGCAATATGAAGTACAGCTTGATACAAGTTTGAATTTTAATTCGCCCAAACTTTCAGATACTGTTCAAGTGTTATTGACCGGTTTTACAACCCATGGCCTCCTGTTTAATACTAAGTATTATTGGCGCGTAAGAGCAATAGACCTCGGGGAAACTTCGGGATGGTCGAGTGTCAGGAAATTCACGGTGTTCAGCCAGGTAAGCCTGACGTTCCCTGATGGAAATAATCCTCCCAAGCTTGATACTGTTGCACCAACACAGGTACTTGCCTGGTCAAATAAAATTGGAAAGGCAGTTATCTCCGGTGTAAAATATTTTGACATCGAGTGTGATATCAATCAGAATTTTAATTCATCCCAACTGATTTCAGGCACAGTTACCGCGACTAAATATTATTTTTGGGTAAGCAACCTGAGATTCGGGACCAAATATTATTGGAGGGTTCGTGCCCGTCACGACCTGGGGTCCAGCCCATGGTCAGAGGTTAGTTTTTTCACTGTTACCAATACTATAGTGCAGAAAACCCCTGCCAATAAAGCGCCTGACCAATCCCTGGATGCGTTGCTCCAATGGTATAATGTTAAAGGATTGCTCGGATATGAATACCAGATTGCTCTCGATTCCTTGTATACTCAACTTATTGTAGGTTCAGGTGTGGATACAAATTTTGTAAATAGTCAATTTACGAGATTCGGGTATAAATATTACTGGAGAGTAAGGGGGCGTACAGTTTCTGATACTTCTGGCTGGAGTAAGAATTTCAGCTTTACGACTATTGATCTGGTAAAACTTATGTCGCCTTCGAACAACTCCACCAATATTGCTATCAGACCTGTCATGAAATGGACAAAACAGACAGGAATCGTCAAGTACCAATTACAGGTTGATGTTACCCAGGATTTCAGTTCAACTGTTCTTTTTACCGATGTTAAACTGTCCGACACGCTGACCTCCTTTACCCTGACCAAAAACCTGAAATATTTTACAACATATTATTGGAGAATGAGGGCTTTCGCCGATTCACAGATACCCGATACCAGTGGCTGGAGTGCAGTCTATAGTTTCAAAACCATCCCCACTGGAATCGAAGAAAACAGCGGCATCAGCAGCAATATTTATCCTAATCCTGCTTCGGGAAAGGTCAATATTAAAATTGATGCTGACCAGCCGATGGCAGTTCAGGTTTCGGTTATCAGCCTTCTGGGAACCACCTTCAGCAATGAGGAGTTAGAACTTAACGCGGGGATCAATCATCATGAAATCAATATATCCAACCTGAGTAAGGGAATCTATATTATTCGCCTGAATTACGGGGGAAATGTCACCAATCACAAGCTGATTGTTGACCGCTAGGAAAACTGAATAAAAAAAGCCGGTGTTCAACGCCGGCTTTTTTTTGCTCTTTACTTTTTATCGAGACCCTTTTTGAATTCTTCCAGGATGCTCAGGTCTTTTTCGGTAATATAGTTTATTTCAAGCGCCTTTTTGATCAGGTGATCATAGTCGGTAAGCGTTACCAGCGGGCAGGCTGCATTTTGAAAATTTAACCGGGCAATACCCAGGTTATAAGTAAATATTGCAAGCATGCCTTTGACATGGCATCCTGCATTCTTCAAAGCCTCTACAGCGCCCAGGCTGCTTGATCCGGTTGAGATCAGGTCCTCGACTATCACTGCTTTCTGACCAGAACGGACTTCCCCTTCAACCTGGTTGGTAAGGCCATGGTCTTTTTTAGATGAACGCACGTAAGCAAACGGCAGTTCAAGATCCTGGGCAACCAGCGCACCCTGGGGAATCCCCCCCGTGGCAACGCCTACGATCACATCAGGCTCCCAGTTATAGTGACGGACCGCATCAACAAAATGCCGCCTTATGGCAGTGCGGATTTCGTGGTAGGACAAAGTAATCCGGTTGTCGGTGTAAATTGGTGATTTGATTCCTGATGCCCAGGTGAACAAGTCATTCGGGCTCAGTTTAACGGCTTTGATCTTTAACAGCATTTCAGCAACGTCAAATGCAATATCTTCATTGAAAATCATGGCGAATGTTTTTTATCCCTTCAAAAGTACATAAAAATTGAAATCCTATCCTGTCATCTCTATTTACTACCTTTGTTTTGTTTTCCTTTCGAATCCCTTTATGAAAATTGAAATATTTTGTAATGAGCGCCTTATAATACTTTCGGACACAAGGCCGTCCAAACCCGATGATACTGAACCTCATCAGCAATTTACAGGAAAAAAAGCTCTACGGGACTTGCTTAATGAGTTTGAAAAAAGAAACACTGTTGCGATATACACGATCTGGTCAGAAGACAGTTTTGATCAATTGAAGGATACTTTTTTCGGCCTGTACGAGAAAGTTGAAGCAGCAGGAGGGATTGTTTTCAATGAGCATGAAGAAATGCTTTTCATTCACCGGAATGGGAAATGGGATCTTCCGAAAGGCAAGATCAATGGAAAAGACAGGAGAAAAGCCGAAAAGAAAAGAGCTGAACAACCAGGCAAGTCTGGGAAAAACGACCCCGGCGAACAGGTTGCACGCATTGCGGCACTGAGGGAAGTTAAAGAAGAAACCGGGCTGAAAACCCTGAAAATAATCTCAGGGCTTCCTTCCACATACCATATTTATTATGTTGGTGAAAGGAGGATCATTAAGCATACCCGCTGGTACAGGATGCTTGGTTCGACCGAAGACAGCTTAAAGCCACAGGTTGATGAGGGAATTATCATTGCCCGATGGATCCCGGCCAACTCGCTTGGTTGTATCTTCATGCATACCTATGCATCTCTCAAACCGCTTATAAAATCAGTTCAGGGGAATAACTAACAAATACATTCAGCATGGACCAGAGTCTGATAAAACCTTCCGGATTGGTCAGGGCATTTATCCGGAAAGCTTCCCTAAAACAGGATGTTTATCATAAAACATTTGAAGTTTTCAGGCAATTTAAAGAGGAATCCGAAGGGTTCATCAGCACATATCGTAAAACTGTACAGGAGTCAAAATATCCCCTTCTTTTTGAATTCAGGGAAAGAGGGGATTTTCAGTTTGAACTCAGGTTCGGTTCGGATATATTGATATTTATGATGCATACCAATGTGTTTGAGTTTCCCCGCGACCATGAAGTCATGAAAACCGATTATATAAGAGAGGATAAACTCAGGTCGTATTGCGGCAACATTATGATTTATAATTTCCTGGCCGATTCATTCAAATACAACCGCTCGAACGACCTGGGATATCTTATCGGCAGGCTTTTTGTAAACCGTGAACTGCATTATTTCCTTGAAGGTAAACGCGAAGTCGGCTTGCTGTATAACAATTTTCAGAACACAAGACTTAATCTCAAAACCATACGCTCAATCATCCATTCAAGTATTTTATACACCATCAATTTTGATCTTCTTACACCTCCGTTCGATAACCTGAAAGAAGTCAGTCAACAGGAAATGCAGACCCAGCTCGACTCAATGTCTATCAGTACGGGTAAACGCATCGGTTTTCGTTTCCAGGAGGATAAAGCAGTACAAAACGGGAATAAAAGGAAACTGCCGGAAAAACAGTGAACACTCATCCTCGCATCATCCAACCTCTGAGATCCAATGAAAGCAAAGTTTGAATATATCCTGAACGTATTTAAACAGGTTTACGGAACTTCCCTTGAATTACCTGTAATCTCCTATGGAACAGAGCCTGCGGGAACTATATTCATCAGGCAGGGAAACACAAGGGAATTAACTGAGAAAAAAGCCGTGAACATCAAAACCGGAGATGTTGTATGGCAGGAATGGAGAAACAGGAAAATACCTTTCTTTTTCAGTAAAGGGAGTGATAAAATAATCGAAGAAAAGGAAGGGAAATGGATCATCAATCTGGATATCATTGCATCGGCATTTTTCCTTTTAAGCGGCTGGCAGGAATTTTTTTCAGAAGCTAAGGATCAGTACGGAAGGTTCCGTTATGAGGACAGTTGCCAGAGTCTCCTTGGCATTACGTCCATCCCGGTGGTCAATTATTATTTTGATATTTTAAAGACTGCAATAGAGAAATGCCAGGGCAGGCCAATCCTAGCCAGGTCCTGGGGAAATCATCCGTTTGCAGTATGTCTTACCCATGATATCGATACCTGCGAATCGGCCTGGTTACAGGGAAGTTTTCACGCCCTGAAACGCAAGGATATTATCACTCCGTTCAGGTTAATTTTTAAAAAGCTGGCCGGTCATGATTCATGGTTTAATTTTGATGAGATCCTTGAGATCGAATCAGGTTATAGTGCAAGGTCAACATTTTTTTTCCTGCCAAGGCATGAGTCCAGGTCAGGAATTAAGAACGCAGATTACCGGATAACAAACAAAAAATTCAGCGCCGTTTTGGCAGGTATCCGCCGAAGGGGATCAGAAGTTGGTGTTCATGGAAGCATAGGCTCAAACCTTGACTCCCGGCTGTTGAGCGAGGATATGGGCAGGGTAGGAGAGGGTATACAGGGCAACCGGTTTCATTTTCTTCTTTATGATGCCAAATCCACTCCGGCAGTCCTGGAGCATTGCGGGCTGAGGTTTGACAGCTCCCTGGGTTTTGCCGAAACATACGGATTCAGAAATTCTTTCTGCTTGCCGTTTAAGCCTTATGATATCAATAATGACAGGGCTTTTGATTATTATGAAATTCCCCTGGTTTTAATGGACGGAACTCTTCAGAAATACATGAAAAAATCTGCTTCAGATTGCCTGTCAGGGGTTCAGGAACTGTTGAAAGAGATCATGAAGTTCGGAGGGTGTTTTACTTTGTTGTGGCATAATACTCATTTTTCCGAGTTCAAGTACCCTGGATGGCGTAAGGTGTATACTGATATCCTGGACCTGTGCAAGAAGGAAAATGCTCTTTTTGAATCATGCTCAAACATCCTGAACCAATATTGAGATGACAGAGATCCTTTTCAGGCTGCTTAAAGAGGACGACATAGATGCTGTCAATGCATTCTACAATAATTACCACCATGCAGGCAGGACCAGGGAAAAATTCAATTGGGAATTTATTGATTCTCCTCACGGGAAAGGAATCTATATCCTGGCCCTGAACGGGAATACCGGCAATATCATAGGTATTCAGGCAGGTATCCCGGTCATTTTTGTCGACACTGATGGGAAAGAGGTAATGACAGTAAAATCAGAAGACACCCTGATCGATGTTGATGCATGCGCTGATTTCATGCCCAGGGACGTGTTTAAGGAGCTCTACAGCTGGTTCTTTGAAGAATGCCGGAGAAGAGGTGTCTCATGCGTCTGGGGCTTTACCTGGGTCATTAAAAGCCTTAAAAGAGTGGGATGCGAAATCCCTTTCAGGGCAGGGCAGAAAATACTGGTCCTGAAACCCATGAAAAGCTACCGCATCCTTTCAAAACTGAATCCAAAAAATACGTTCAGAGAGAAATTCCTTATCATGATGATGGTCCTGGTTTCACGGATCAAAGGATTCCAGGGGATGTTGCTGATGTTTCGCAGGAAAGGCCTGGTAATGAACGACAGCATGCCTGGCAATACCGGGTTATTCAGGGAGGCAGCCGCCGGAGAACAGCTTTTTTTTATCAGGCAGGATGAGCGTTATTTTAAGTGGAGGCTGGAACAAAATCCATATGCTCTCAGATACAGGGTGTTGAATTTTATGAAAGATGGAAGGTTAAGTGCCCAGGTTATTTATAGTATCAATGAGGATGGGCAGGCGTTTATTGAGCAGACTCTTTTTTCGCCTGAACTTGAAAGAAGAGAAAAAAAATTCATCATCCGTGCGGTTGTAAGGAAGCTTAATAAAATGCATGCCGCTCATGTCAGGTTTATGGTTTTTGACAGGAATAAAATAAACAGGGAGGAATCGGAGTTATTAGATTATTCGGGGTTCCTGAAGGTAAAACCAGGTATGGGATTGCTCTATAAAAACCTGGATGAACAAGAAACTGTTAAACCTGAACAAATTGTTTTCTCAAGAATCTACACCCAGGGTCATTCCTGACCTGGGAAGGACAATAAAAAATTCAGATTATGAAGATCGAATATTATCTGCCAGAAAAAATCTTTTCAAATTCTGATCTTGAATCGGCATTTCCTGAATGGAACGCAGGAAAAGTTGAAGAAAAAGTCGGGATCAGGGAGAGGCATGTTGTGGGACAAAATGAAACAGCCCTGGACCTGGCTTACCATGCATGCGAGAAACTTCTTGCCGGCGAAGACCGGGAACAGGTCGATTTCCTGATACTTTGCACCCAGAGCCCTGATTATTTCCTTCCCACATCAGCCTGCATTCTGCAGGACCGGCTGAAACTTCCTAAGAATTGCGGGGCCTTTGATTTCAACCTTGGTTGTTCAGGATTTATTTATGGTCTTGCAATCTCAAAAGGGCTCCTGCTTGCAGGAATTGCAAAAAAAATACTGCTGGTAATGGCCGAAACATATTCACGGCATATGCACCAGGACGACAGGGCCGACAGAAGTATTTTCGGGGATGCATCTGCTGCTGTTCTGCTTGATGCCGGAGATGCTGGGAATATAGGTGAGTTTGAACTTGGCACGGATGGAAGCGGATGGAAAAACCTGATCGTCGAAGCCGGAGCAATGCGCCGTAAAACGGATCCTGAACTAAAGCCTTCCCAGGATGAAAACGGCAATTTTGCTTCTGCCAATCATTTGTATATGAACGGCCAGGAGATTTTTAATTTTACCATTGAAAATGTGCCGGCAATGATCAGCAAAGTGCTCGAAAAGAACCATTGCGGCATAGAAGACGTAAAATATGTAATTCCCCACCAGGCCAATAAATACATGCTTGAATACCTGAGGAAAAAGATGAAAATACCGGCAGAGAAATATCATAATGACATACTCCTTACGGGCAACACCGTTTCATCTACAATTCCAATCGGGCTGAAGGATTCCATTGACAAAGGTACGATAAAGCCCGGGGATAAAATCCTGCTTGCCGGATTCGGAGTGGGCTATTCCTGGGGCGCTGTTGTGCTTGATATTGGTTTTCGGGAAAAAAACCAGCTTTAATTTGTATTTTTACTAAGTTTACATCCAAGATACCTGAACCATGGAAAAGAAAGTGTTTATTGAGAAATTCCGCGAAGCTCTTGAAATTAAAAGCGCCGCTATGGACGAGAATACAGCTCTGAAGTCCATTGACGGTTATGATTCCATGTCGGTGATGGCCATCATAGCACTTGTCGACGAACTCTTCTCTAAACGGCTTACAGCCAAACAGCTTGCCGAAGTTAACAATGTTAAAAGCCTGATGGAACTAATTGGTCCTGAAAATTTCAGTTAGCGATAGCAATGGACAGCCAGTTCTCATTACAGGGTAGGAACATTCTTATCTCAGGAGCATCATCAGGGATCGGCCGGTGTGTGGCAGTGTTTTGCAGCCGGGCGGGGGCCAATGTTTTGATGCTCGGAAGGAATGAAAAAACTCTTAGTGAGACCTTGGAAATGATGGAGCCGGCCCGTCATGCGCTGGCTGTGATCGACCTGAATGATTTTTCTTCCTATGCTGATGTAATAGCGCCTTTTATTGAGAAGAACGGTAAGATCTATGGTATTGTTCATTCAGCAGGTCTCGAATTTTCCGGCCCTTATAACCTCACCAAACCCCGGAACTTTCAGGATATTTTCAACATCAATGCGGTGGCAGGGTTTGAGCTTTCCAGGATTGTCGCTTCAAAGTTTGCCGACAATGAAGCCGGTGGAAGCTATGTATTTATCAGTTCAATCAGGGCGCTTTTCGGAGTTGAATTTGCAACGGCGTATTCCGCTTCAAAAGGTGCGGTGATTGCCGCCTCACGTTCCCTGGCGCTTGAACTTGCGAAAAAAAATATCCGCGTGAATACCATCTCACCTTCCCTTGTACTCACCCCATTGCTGGATAAATACTTCGAATCCCTTTCCGAAGAAACTATCAGGAGTATGAAACAGCAGCATCCACTTGGTTTCGGAAAACCCGAAGATGTTGCCAATGCATGTATTTACCTGCTTTCGGATGCAAGCCGGTGGATGACAGGCAACAATATCATCCTCGACGGCGGATATTCTGTTCGTTAGCAGTTCGTATTCAAAACCGCTCAGCAAATTACTTCCGGGTATTTTTTAAATGAACCATATTTTAACATTACATTGTTGAAAAAGGGGAAAATATGCTTATATTTGAAAAAAAATATGCTATGAAACGAATCAATATACTCTCACTCTTTTTTATAATTTCAATCTGTTCATTTTCACAGATTTCACTCACTTTTAAAAATAATGCGCTGAAACCGGGTGATACCTCAACCTATATAAAAATACCTTTTGTCGACCCCGGTGGCTCAGGACCGGAACAGGTATGGGACTTTTCGAAGATTGAAACAAAAGGTGAAAAAGTAGTTACTGCAGTAAGTGTGAATTCAGCAGAAAAAGCAAATAACCAAGCTGATTATAATATCATTCTTAATGAAAGAGGCTCAGACTATTTTTTCAAACAGGATGAAGCTTCTTTTACGGAAGTCCGAGGAATTACAAAAGATTACACCTTGAATTTCAAGGATCCTATGTTAAAAATGATTTACCCGTTTTCGTTCGGTAGTAAATTTACAGACGATTTTTCAGGGATTGCTGTTTCCCCCAGCAGCCCGAGTGTTGAATTCAGCGGAGTATATTCGGTAACTGCTGATGCTTATGGAACCATCATTTTCCCCAACAGTACATATGAAAATGTATTAAGGGTAAAAACAGAATCCAAAGGATTGGAAGTCAATCAATGCAATTCAATTGAAACAAAGACGGTCCGTTATTTATGGTATGCGCCTAATCATCGCTATCCTGTAATGAATGAGGTTGTGACCGAAAACAGGATCAGCGGAAAGGAAGCTGAGATAACGAAATCAGCAATGTTGTGGTCTGGTAAAACCATCGATACACTCTCAAATAAAGGCCAGGTGCAGGATATTGTTGCCAATGATGATTTTACGGTTGTTTTTATCAATCCGAATCCATTTACCGACAGGCTGAATTACCACTACATGCTTCGTAAGCCGGTTTCTGTATCAATAACGATGACCGACATCACCGGAAGGTCTTTTGCTGTTCTTATGAAAGGCCAAATGCAGGGAGAAGGATTGCATTCAGGAACTATCAATGCCTCGGAGTTCAGTATGAACCCCGGAATGTATTACCTACGGTTTGTGCTTGACAAACAGGTTGTCGTAAAAAAGATTATTAAACTTTAGCGGTTTATCTACCGGAGTTTCGTCATCCCCATATTATAAAAGCCTGGAAAAAATAATTTCCGGGCTTTTTTTGGGTCTGTCCGGCATATACTTCATTATTTTTGTATATCTGATACATGGATACATGTGAATATTGGCATAGGAATTGTCATATTTTGTTCAGAAACCAATTGAAATGGGAAATACAGAGGGTTTAAATAAATTTATAGGTAAGGGTGCGGTTGTAATTTATGCAGCAACCACAATCATGATTTGTGTGGGACTTATCCTTGATATCTTCAGTCTTTCCGATGCATTAAAGTACACACTTGTTAATAATCTGATAACCATAGGGATTATTTGTGTTTCTGTCCTCCTGTACTTTTTCAGGGTTATTAAATTACCTTTTAGTTTTACGATCATTATTTATTCCATACTTCTCAATATGGTTGGTGACTTATTCATCAATCCCTATGGGAGCCAGCTGGTTTCTTATTTCATGCGCAACACCTTATTTGTGATTTACCTCATAACGATAGCATCTTTGATCACTACGAAGAGAAATGGCATCATCATCACCCTTGTATATATTGCTTATTTTATTTCTTTCACAATACTTTCAAAGGACAGATTTTTAGAAGAGACAATACTGATACAATTAATATTGCTTTCGGCATACACCGCAGCTATATATTACTTTGTGAATGCATTTGAAAAATCCATTTATCAGCAGGTAAATAACAGCAAACAATTATCCGAACAAAATGAATTAGTTAAACAAGCAAATATTTTACTCGAAGAAAGGCAGAGGAAAGTTGTGGAACAAACTAATGAGGTGATGAAAATCAAGCGGCAGCTGGAATTGATTTTAACCTCTGCTGGTGAAGGCATATATGGCCAGGATACCGAGGGGAACGTAACATTTATCAACCCTGCTGCTGTTGAATTATTAGGCTTTAAACCGGAAGAAATTATTGGGAAAAGGCTTCATGAATTAATCCATCATACAAAACCCGACGGAACTCCTTATCCTATGGAAGAATGCCCAATCATTGCCTCATTGAGGGATAATCGGATGTATTCCGCCGATCATGAATCATTCTTTCGCAAAGACGGCAGCAGTTTCCCTGTTGACTATATCAGTATGCCAATGCGAAATGAAAATGATGAAATTGAAGGCTCGGTGATTACGTTCAATGATATTACCATACGAAAGGAAAACGAAGCCCGGCTGGCAAGGCAGACCAGTGAATTACATGAACTCAATATCACAAAAGACAAATTCTTTTCAATCATCGCTCATGACCTGCGCAGCCCCTTCAATGCATTTATAGGGCTGACCGACATACTGGCGAAGGATATTTCCACATGCGGAATTGCGGAAATTCAGCGGATTGGCAGCCTGCTGAATATATCTGCCAAAAATCTTTTTGACTTGCTTGAGAACCTCCTTGAATGGTCACGCATGCAGAGGGGGATGATATCTTTTACCCCGGTTCCGTTGAACCTGAACGAGGAAGTTACCGATGTCATTGGTTCCATGTTAGCCTTCTTTGTTAGAAAAGAAATCGAAATCATAAACCAGGTCGATGATAATTTATTTATTCTTGCTGATAAGTACATGTTCGTATCCATCATACGTAACCTTCTCACCAATGCATTAAAGTTTACTTGCAGAAGGGGGCAGATTAATATTTCTGCCCGTTTGGGAGCGGATGGCATGGTTGAAATATCAGTAAAAGACACAGGGATTGGAATGAATGAAGAGTTGCAGAGGAAACTATTCTCCCTGGCCGAAAAAGCCGGCCGAAAAGGAACAGAAAATGAAAGCAGCACCGGCCTGGGGTTATTGATTGTAAAAGAATTTGTTGAAAAACACGGAGGGAAGATCAGGGTAGAGAGTGAAGAAGATAAAGGAAGTATTTTTTACTTTACTGTCAGTACTTTTGTAAAAAAACCGCATACCGAAAGAAATTAACGGATGATGAGTTTCCCGGTCTGTATAAGCCCGGCATTGCTTTTTATCCTGTAAATGTATTCTCCTGCCTTGATATTCCCTGTATTTATGGTCAGCAATCGAGTGAATGTCCTTGTCAGGATAACCCTGCCCTGATGATCAAATAAGGTGAACTCCAATGCCGTATTCAGGGCGGCTTTAACATAAAGAAATAGCCCGGCAGGATTTGGAAATACAGAAATACCGGGAGATAGTCCATGGTCATCGATTGCATGGGGATGCTGATATTCATAAGCCCCCATATCAATCCGGTCGTTATAAAACCTGGGGTTGCCTGCAAAATCGCGAGGAAGTTGCAATTCCTTATGGGTTGTATCCCCTTGATCAATGCATGGGGAATTACTTTTCAGCGACCAGTCGGGAGCACCAGGCATTGGATATGGACCTGTCTGGGTTGTTGGAGACCTGAATAAAGGATCTGCGGTGATATTGTTATTGCCCGGGACTCCGGGTTGCCTGATGCAGTTGAAATCCATGGAAGGAAAGACATGGGAGTTCCATCCAACCAGGCTGTCGGCAGTTGAAATATTGTAAAAAATATTGTTTAGGATATTCATTTTAAAGCCCCAGTCATATGAAGTCGCATACAATTCATCCGGGCGGCCTGTGCTTCCCGACCTGTTATTGCAGATCGTATTGCTCACCAGGTTTACTTCGGGTAATCCGTTTCCAAACCCTAAAAGATTTATGCCGGCTCCAGGAGAAGTTAACACCGTGTTGTTGTATATCAGGTTTTGAACGATATAGGTGGGTGTACTGATCACTTCCCCGGCAATTCCTCCGACCTCAACGTCAAATCCTCCCCCCTGGCTATAATAGGCATTATTGAAGATTTCATTATTCTCAATCCTCATTTCAGCATCCATATAACTTAATTCGTTTGTCATAAAATGAATTCCCCCTCCGTTGCTGAAGATGCTGTTTTCACAGACTTCTACTTTGCGGTTGTTAAAGAGGAAAATCCCTTCATATAAATTATTGTTAATACTGTTTCCACGGATCAAAGCGCCTTTTACATGGTAACAATAAACAGCCCTGCTATTATTATGGATGTTGTTATTCGCCAGGATAAGTGAATCACATTCAGTGACAGTAACCCCATATTGATTATTAAAAATTTCACAATTTGTAATACTTGCTCCCTTTGAGGCATAGCCTGAGAAAAAGACTGCGGCATAAGAGGTACTGCTCAGTATACAATGATCAATAACAACGTATCCCTGCTGAATGGTCAACTGGTTTATATTGTCTTGTGTGATAACACAATTTCTCATGACCGAAGTATCCTGGTAACCGGCATGATTGAATGTCAGGCCCAGGAATACCTGGTCGGGATATTGCGTTCCGAAGGTAATTTCATGCAATGAATCGCCGAGAGCTTTAAGAATGCCGTCAACAGTAATGGAATAATTTCCCATTAGCTGGATGAAAGTCCCCGGGCAAATCCTCAAGGTTGCGTTTTGCTGAACGCTGAGATTGCCTGTTATCCTTACAGTATCTGCACAAAGCAGGGTGTCGCGGGAAATAATTCCTGATATGCCGATAACAGCTGTTCCGTTCAGCGGTACCTTCAGGACGACCTGGTTTAAAGTTTTTAAATACAGGCTGTCGGTGAAAACCTGAGCTGATAGAGGCTGGAACTTCACATAGATTTTTTTAAGCTGGAATGGGACCAGGTTAATCAAAAGGCTGGTGTCAAAATGTATACTGTCATTGCTCAAAAGAAATTTTCCTGCGGTATACAAATCAAAATCCGATGCCAGGGAACCTGTATTGGTTATGTTTGTTGATTTCACACAGACGCTGTTAACATTCCTGTATCCGAAGCTTAAAGATGCCGGTTCAGATTTTGCCCTGTAAACCGTGTCAGGATGGGTACCCGGGATATACTGCTTTTTCAGTATTAGTCCGTTTTCACCTATTGAAAACAGGAAATCCGAAGTGCTCCTGAACATATAATTTAATATAGCGCCCTGACAGCTGTAATCGGTTTTCCAGCAGAACCCGCCTGATTTTGACACCTGGATCTCATCATCAAACAGCAGGTAGCTGTCAATCATACTCAGGAATTTACATTGCTTCAGGGCCGGATTGTTGATTTCGGTGTATGTACGTTGCAACGACGCTCCGCCATCCGCAGTCATATATAATGAATCAGGTGCAGATGCTCTTACAAAGAAGCCTGTGTCAGGGTTGATGAATGAAAAAAGGAACATGCCGCCGGGAGGCTGGCTGAAGGCAGTCCATGAACTCCCCGCATTGAAAGTTTTAACTGAACCATCGATCCAGTAAGTAGGAACGCAATGATACTGGGAACCGCTGACATAACCTGTAATATAGGCCAGATTGTGATCGGGGAACTGGAACCTGCTTGTACGGTCTTTGTTCCCGAAGGCAAATTCCCAGTTTAATCCGTAGTCGCTAGTCTTATAAACAGAGAAATAATCAAAAACTGCAGGAGGGTCGTCCCCGAACCTGCATGTATCATATTGGGGGAACAAGGCAAGACCATGTTTGGAGTCAAAGAAGCCCAGGTCGGTTATGGTCTTGTTGAAAACAGTCACCAAAGACCATGTGTTACCCCTGTCGGCGCTGCGGTACAGGCGATTACCGCCGGCGTATAAAGTATCGCTGCCGGTACTGAATATTGATGTAAATTCTCCCTGCAAAGAAGCGCAAGGTATCCATGTAGTACCCAGGTTAGTGGTTTTCAGAACAAGCCCGCCGGAACTTAGGATGAACCCGGTTGAATCATTGATAAAACATCCTTTCACCAGGTTTTGGGTTGTTCCTGAATTGATCGTTTGCCACTGTGAAAAAGCCGTTGCATAATGCAGCCCTAGGAACAGAAACAGCAGGAGTCTTATTGATCTCATAATTGAGCAGGTATCTTAAAGACAGACAACCAACAAAAACTCAAGATCTAAATTAAACAAATTTTACATTGTTTTGGCTCATGTAAAAAATCTTTATCTTTATCCAATCTATGTCGGTTTCAAAGCAGTAATAAACATTGAATTGAAAAAGGAGGTTTTATGAACATGCAAAAAATCAATCGTTTCTGGCAAAGCTCAAATTTGTTTTTGGCTCCGGTTTTATTGGTCGTACTGATCTATTACAAAAGCGCAATGCCTTTTTATCAATTTCTTTTATGGCTTCATTTGCCATTTTTAATGCTTCATGAATGTGAGGAATATGTTTTATCACCATTGAGTTTTAAGGAATTTTTCAATTTAAAATCTCCTTTTGGTTCAAAGACCGATCCCAATTTCCCGCTTGATGAAGGTTATGTATTTCAGGTTAATATAGTTATTGCATGGCCAGTGATCATCATCGGCGCTATTCTTGCCAATATTGCCCCCTGGGTAGGATTTTCCATGATAATTTTTGAATTAACCATTAACAATTTTATGCATACAATAATCTTTCAATCCAGTAAGCCTACCTATAATCCCGGTTTGATTACAAATTCTGTTTTATTACTGCCGCTTGGGACAATAACATTCCTTACAGCCCTTCCATTCTTTCAATGGCAGGATTGGGTTTTTTCGATTATTCTGGGTGCATTAATATGTGGATTATTGGGCTACAAGACGAGAAGCCGCTTAGCCAGTTTAAAACCTCAATGATCGCAGGGGCTGACCCATAGGGCAATAATAACAATCCGTTTCTTCATTTGTCCATACCATGCGTTGAACCATTCCAGGTGAGAAGGCAAGGTCTTGGTATCTGTTGGGTTTTGATTAATGGTGTAATTTAGAATGAATTGATCCTGGGTATAGTCTTTAATTTTTACGATTGTTCTCCTGATCGTTTTCATACTGCAATATAATCATATCTCGCTGCATGTCAATTAAATACACTATTAATATATTACCAACATATTAACAGTCAGCAGATTATAAACGAAAAAAGGGCGTCTCGTACTTTTGAGACACCCTCTTCGAAAGGATTCGCCTGTTCTTCCCGCCCCGGTTGAACAGTTCTGGTTGGGTATAACAGCCTCTTACATCACTATTATAGGCTGGTTTCGTAGCATTCTTACTTTCAGTCAGTTTAATTGATAGTGATCAGCAGCGTCACGGTTTTAGAACAGCCGGTTACCGGGTTTGTTTCCGTTACGGTGACCTGCCCGGGAACAGTGATATTACAGTAATGAGCCCAAGTGACCCTAATACAGTTCGGGTCATTTGCGTCACATAAAATAAAAGTTCCGAACACCACATTCCAGTTGTAAAGGTGGCCTGAAATATAGGGTGTTGAATAGGTGTCAGTCTCTCCCTGGCTGACCGTGGCCGGGCCTGAAATAACGGGTGTGGGCGACTCAATGACGTTGATGTTCTTTACAGTTGGGACCTCGGCTGTGCATCCGGCCTTTGTGTAATTGACTGAAACGGTTTGTGCTCCGAAAGAATTCCAGGTTACCGTGATTGTATTGGTTCCAGTCCCGGCTGTAATGGTTCCACCGGCCGAAACCACCCATTGGTAGTTCGACATGCCTGCATCGGTGGTATAGGTGTTTCCGGTTGAATTCTGGCAGATTGTAGTTGGGCCGGAGATTAAGGGCACTACCGCGTCAGGCTGTGTAACGGTCCAGTTTCCGGTTGCAGTCAGGGAGTTTACATCAGTTACTGTAACCGAGTACGATCCGATGGTAAGGCCGCTTATATTCTGGGTTGTGGCGTAATTGCTCCATAAATAGGTATAAGGAGTTGTACCTAAAGATACAGTGATGTTTACCGCCCCGTTGCTAAGCCCGTAGCAGGAGACATTTTCAGGGACACCTGTTACGGTAGGGGGGATATTTGGCAGCCACATGGCATAGAGGGTCGTTGCAGCGGCAGGCATGATTAAAGTAGCGCCGGCCAGGTAGGTTGTGCCTCCGCCACCCGCCTGGGTATTCCAGCCGTTAAAAATGTTACCGGTCTTGAACAAAGCCGGACTACCGACATTTCCCAGCACGGTAACGTTGGCCTCAGCTGGGTAAGGGCTGTTCGGATCCACGGGTGCATTGCCGCCCGTTGCCCCGTTGGCATTGTAGGTCAATGTATAAACCGGAGTCCAGATGGCATAGAGGGTCGTTGCAGCGGCAGGCATGATTAAAGTGGCGCCGGCCAGGTAGGTTGTGCCTCCGCCACCCGCCTGGGTATTCCAGCCGTTAAAAATGTTACCGGTCTTGAACAAAGCCGGACTGCCGACATTTCCCAGCACGGTAACGTTGGCCGCAGCTGGGTAAGGGCTGCTAGGATCAACAGGGACATTGCCGCCCGTTGCCCCGTTGGCATTGTAGGTCAGTGTGTAAACCGGAGTCCAGATGGCATAGAGGGTCGTTGCAGCGGCAGGCATGATTAAAGTGGCGCCGGCCAGGTAGGTTGTGCCTCCGCCACCCGCCTGGGTATTCCAGCCGCTGAAAATGTTACCGGTCTTGAACAAAGCCGGACTGCCGACATTTCCCAGCACGGTAACGTTGGCCGCAGCTGGGTAAGGGCTGTTCGGATCCACGGGGGCACTGCCGCCCGTCGCCCCGTTGCCGTCATAAGTCAATGTGTAGGCCGGAGTCCAGATGGCATAGAGGGTCGTTGCAGCGGCAGGCATGATTAAAGTGGCGCCGGCCAGGTAGGTTGTGCCTCCGCCACCCGCCTGGGTATTCCAGCCGCTGAAAATGTTACCGGTCTTGAA
>Ga0316219_1001655_pt1 | contig 22931 bp, 18 predicted proteins | sample TBH18003PmetaG_FD_203635 | JGI IMG/M metagenome (GOLD analysis project Ga0316219, IMG submission 203635) | Freshwater microbial communities from Trout Bog Lake, Wisconsin, USA - TBH18003P | ecosystem: Environmental > Aquatic > Freshwater > Lake > Hypolimnion/Profundal zone | place: USA... | reverse complement strand
AACGCCTTTGTCGGAAATCCCAATTTTTGCCTTGGTTGCCGCATTGGGTTTAGCTTTACCTGTTTTTATTTTCTTTGGTTTGTATAGGGCTATTTTTAGATATTCGGGTTGGGCTGCATTAATGACGGTGGCCAAAGCCTGCGTGATTTATGGCATTGCTTATGCAACTATATTTACCGCATATGGCTTTATTGGAGTGCCGCGCACCGTGGGGATTATTCAGCCGATACTTCTGTTGATTTTTGTTGGATCGTTGCGTGCGTTTGCGCGATTTTGGCTTGGTAACTCAGGTAATGGGAAGCAATTAGCCTCAGCCAATTTGCCGCGAGTACTCATTTATGGCGCTGGCGCTGCAGGTAGGCAGTTGGCTGGCGCGATGCGCAATAGTAATCAAGTTCAGGTGGTTGGGTATTTGGATGATGATCCACATTTGCAGGGTGGGGTATTAAATGGCTTAGGAATTTTTAAAGCGGAAGAATTAAGTAGTTTAGTGAACTCACTCAAGGTTAGCGATGTGTTGCTGGCCATCCCCTCAGTAAGTCGATCACGGCGTAATGAGATATTGGCGCTAGTTTCAGAAGCAAAGGTGTCAGTAAGAACGTTGCCGGATTTAAGTGACTTAGCAAAAGGAAAAATCACCGCCTCTGACTTACGCGAGCTAGATGTTGAAGATCTCTTGGGTAGGGACCCAGTTAGCCCCAACCCCAAGCTTCTTCAGCAAAATATCTCCAATGAAGTGGTGTTAGTTACTGGAGCGGGTGGCTCAATCGGTAGCGAGTTGTGTCGTCAAATCATCAGGCAAAACCCAAAAACATTGGTGTTATTCGAACAAAGTGAATTTGCTCTTTACTCAATCCATCAAGAGTTATTGGCAAAACTGGAAAGCATGACTTTATCAGGCTTAAATCACTCCATTGGACTGCTACCAGTCTTGGGATCTATTCAAGACGAACAATTGGTTGATCAGGTGCTGGGTACAAATCGACCAAATACGATCTTTCATGCGGCAGCTTACAAGCATGTTCCCTTGGTAGAGGAAAATTTTGCCCAAGGTATTCAAAATAACGTATATGGCACCCGGATAGTGGCAAAAGCCGCTATGAAATTCCAAGTAGCCAATTTTGTATTAATTAGCACCGATAAAGCAGTTAGACCCACTAATGTAATGGGGGCATCTAAGCGTTTGGCGGAGATGGTATTGCAGGCCTTGGCCAATTCAGACCTTTCATCAAAAACCACTTTTTCAATGGTGCGCTTTGGTAATGTGCTTGATTCTTCTGGTTCGGTGGTCCCTTTATTTCGCAAGCAAATTAAAGATGGTGGCCCTATTACCGTTACCCATCCTGAGGTAACGCGGTATTTTATGACTATTCCCGAGGCTGCTACTTTGGTGATTCAGGCAGGGGCAATGGCTAAAGGCGGGGATGTCTTTGTTTTAGATATGGGTGAACCCGTCAAGATTATGGATCTGGCTAGACATATGATTGAGCTATCAGGGTTAGAAGTGCGCTGTATAGACAATCCTGAGGGTGATATTGAGGTTGAAATTACTGGGCTGCGGCCTGGAGAAAAGCTCTATGAGGAGTTATTAATCGGGGAAAATCCCCAGCCCACTGATCATCAGCGCATCATGAAGGCCAATGAGCAGTTTCTTCCCGTCAATATCCTAGAGGAAAAATTGGAAAATTTTAAGACTATTTTGTTCTCCAATAATCCAAAAAATGTGAAAGTCTGCTTGCAAGACCTGGTTGAGGGGTATGTTCCAGCAGCGCACTAAGAATTATTGGTTTATTTATCTTTCGGGTTGCTAGTTAACCCTTAATTTTCAAGGATTTAACCCTCTCTATTCGATATAATCACCATATTCAAGAGGGATTATTTGTTCCAGGGGTTAATTTGCTATTCATTCATCAGTCACTATTTGCTGGAGTCAACGTAAATGACTGATTTAACCGAAAAAAATCTCTTTATAGAGGATTCCTCCCTCAATCCAGTGCTGGTAGGTGCGACCCCTTTGGTGGCAATTTTGCTCTGCACCTATGACGGGCAGAAATTTTTAGCTGAGCAACTGCAGTCTTTGGAGTCCCAATTCCATCAAAACTGGGTGCTGTATGTCAGCGATGATGGCTCAAGCGATCAAACCTTGGAAATTCTCAAGCAATATCAAGCCAAATGGCCTCAAGGAAAGATGATTATTCGCAAGGGTCCTCAACAGGGCTTTTGTCAGAACTTTTTGTCTTTAGCCTGTAATGTAGATATCAGGGCAAGCTATTTTGCTTTTTGCGACCAGGATGATGTTTGGTTGCCTGAAAAACTATCCATTGCCTTGCAAACCATCATTACGAATCAGAATATCTATGTGCCCTTCGTCTACTGTGGACGCACTCAATATGTGACGGCTGAACTAAAGCCATGTGGCATATCACCCCTTTTTGTCTTTCCACCATCTTTCCGTAATGCTTTAGTGCAAAGTATCGCTGGTGGAAATACCATGGTATTTAATCTTTCAGCTAAGTTGCTAATTGAGAAGGCTGGGCCTGTAGATGTCCCATCGCATGATTGGTGGACGTATCAGCTCATCTCTGGAGCAGAAGGTGACATCTTTTATGACCCTGTTCCCTATTTACTTTATCGCCAGCATGATGGAGCGCTGGTTGGGGGGAATAACTCCTTCGGGTCAAAAATTGAGAGGGTATTGATGATGTTGCAGGGGCGCTTTCAGAATTGGAATACACAAAACATAAATGCGCTTAAGTCAGTTAGTCATTTGCTGGTCAAGAATCATCAAGAAATTTTAAAAATATTTGAATCTCTCAGGCAAGCCAGTTTGAGGGATCGATTTCGGCTAATGGAGATTTGTGGCTTGTATCGTCAGACACGTAGAGGCACTTTTAGTTTGTTCTTGGCAATTTTGCTCAAGAGGGTGTAACAAGCTAAATAGCCCCCTTAATATTCCCGATTACAGAATGGGAAGGTTCTGATAATTTGAGTGAAATTGCTCGTTGTATCTTCAGGAAGACTGAAGCTATCTTTAAAATGCTTATTTTGATAGAAGGGCTTTAATTTCCTCTAGACGTTTTGCAATAGCAGTGCCCATCACTGGGAAGGAGTGATGTTCTAACATGTACCTTCGGGCATTTGCACCCAACTCAAATCTAAATTCGGAATTGTTAAATATTTTTCTCATGGTTTGAGCAGCTACCTGAATATTTGGATTTGCCCATACTTGGTTTTTTGCATATAGATAATCGCCGTCTTGTAACGCAACCTCGGTGTAAGGTATTAGGCATGCATTCTCACCATTCATAAACTCCAAGTTACCAGAGTAGGCGGTCGCAATGACTGGCTTACCCAAAAACATTGATTCAGCCATACCAAGCCCAAGACCTTCAGAGCGATGCAGTGACACATAGCAGTCTGCGCAATTTAGTAATCCACGCATTTCTTCGGAGTTTAGTTGGCGGTCCATAAATAAAATTCGCGAATCTTTTTTGGCAACCAGCTCAAGTTGATGAAATATTTGGGGATGGAGGTGAGCATTAATGGATTTAACTACTAAAAAAACATTGTTATCTTGGGGTCTAAATGCCGCTAAAAATGCCTCAATAGTGGCCTTTGGATTTTTGCGTGCCACAGAGGATTGAAAGTCGAAGGTGCATAAAAAGAGAAAGCCATTCTCAGGAAGATCAAAATATGGTTTTGTAAATTGAGAGCTCGGTACTTCAAATTCGACTGCAAAAGGAATCTTTATAACTCGAGGGTGTGCTTGACGCATGGCATTTGCGATGAATTCTGTATTTACCCAAATTTCGTCAACCAAAGGAATAGCATAGCGCCACTCTTGGGGAAAGTTTTCCAGCTCCCAGAACCAATAAGCGACGTTGTAACGATGTGACCATTCTGAAAAAGTTACCCATGTTGGCAGGCGGTAAATTAGATCTGGATTGATAGCAATGCAATTAATGGGGTATTTGCAGTAAGGGGATAGAAAGGGGTCAAGGGTTTGGTTATTTTGACTACTTAACATCTGCGCTTGAAATTTTCTTACTACAAAAGGGATGGATGCATCTTTGATTGCTTTTGCAATATAGCGCATAGCCTCCCCAAGTCCAAGGTCGCCCCTGTAATAGCCAATTAAATTTACGCCAATTTCTTGATTTTCCAGCGAGGGCGCTCTGCGTGGAACTCCTTTAAAAAATAGCCTTAATAAAAATTGCTTTAAATGGACTTTATAGGCTGTTAATGCAGATTTTTGGCGCATTTATTGATTATAAGTTGCGCTCAAAAAGGGCTAATGGACATTTTTTCTGTTCTATTGAGCAAATAGAGGTTAATTCATTTGATGAGGGGTAATTCTTATGTTTAAAGATCCGCTCCATTGTTGATTTGGCTTCAATATCACTGGATTTGTTACCACTGTTGGTTCAATGCAGATGAATTTGCACCAGTCTTCATTTGGCAGGTCTTTTACTGCTTTGGCGCCTTCTTCACCAGGATTCCAAATCATCCACTGGTTAAATCCCTTCATGGATAGTGCTATGGATTTGGTAGGTGTTACTACATTTAGGGGTTCGTTAGTATTAAATAGGCTTTCATAAGCAGCTTCATCGAAAGTTAGTGCATCCTTACTCTGAATCGGTTCCTGCGGCCTATAAATATCCTCTTGTGGAGAGGTCTTAAGTCCATAGATTTTGGTATTTAAAAGATCAACCAAAAAGTAGGGGTGGAGCCCTCCCGTCCATGAAAAAGTAGAAATGCCAATATTGGCGATCGATATTTCGATATGCGCTTGATTTTCTTGATAATTACATCGTAAAACTAATCGGGCATCGTAAGGCCAGTCTGGGTAATCTGTGGAGGAAATGGTTAATTTGTACTGAATTACTCCTTGTATTTCAGACTCGGAGCCTGAGTGTGAGTCCTCCTGTAGTATCCATTGACGATTTCGTGCTGTGCCATGTTTTTGTAGTCTTCCGGTATTGGCAAATTGAGGAAATAGCACCGGTATACCCCCGCGTCTGGTTAGAGAGCTACCATTACTAAGCGGACTTAAGTATAGAAAATCTCCGAGCTTTAATATTTGCCCTCCAGTGGCCTGATGTTGGATTTTGGAAATCAAAATAGAGGGCCGATGTAATAGGTATTTTTGAAGGGAGGAAAGCAATCCTAGGTGGTTTTATATTCTATAATCAAACCCCACTTCAAATAACAAAATTATGACATTATTGGTACCTGTAATTCTCTCTGGCGGCTCTGGAAGCCGACTTTGGCCAGTATCTAGGGAGGGGCATCCTAAGCCATTTATGAAGTTGGCTGATGGACAGAGTCTTTTGGAGAAGACGTACCGTAGGGCGGCTAATCTCCCTGGGGTACTTAGTGAGGGTGGAAAATCTAAGATATTGACAGTGACCAATCGCGACTACTACTTTATGAGTCGAGATGAGTTGGCTAAGGCTAATGCAACGGGCGCCTTCTTGTTGGAGCCATTTGGTAGAAATACAGCGCCAGCCATAGCACTTGCTGCCCATCGTTTGTTGAGCAAGTTTGGCGAAGACGTCATCATGCTTATATTAGCCTCAGATCATCTGATCGCTGATGAAAAAGCATTTGCCAACTGCATACAAAATGCCTGCAATTTGGCTGTGAATGGATATTTAGTCACCTTTGGCATTACACCAACGGGTCCAGAGACTGGCTTTGGTTATATCGAACAGGGCGAGTCTATTGCCGGCGGCTCTTTGGTTAGGCGGTTTGTTGAAAAGCCAGATGCACAGACGGCTCAGCAATATTTAGATGCTGGCGGCTATTTATGGAATTCCGGAATGTTTTGTTTTAAAGCAAAAACATTCTTAGATGAATTACAAATTCATGCTCCGGCCGTAGCTGATCATGCGGCAAGTTGCTGGGCTGCGGTCCCGGACAGTGGAAATGAGTCTACTTATTTGGAGATACCAGAATCTGTTTTTGAAAATGCCCCAAATGATTCAATTGATTATGCGTTGATGGAAAAGTCTAATAATGTGGCTGTAGTGCCTGGTAGTTTTGGCTGGAATGATATTGGCTCATGGAATGCAGTACGTGATCTAGCTGTGCCTGATAAGGACAATAATCGCGCCATGGGCGAGGCGATTTTTGTTAACTCAACCAATACCTTTATTCAATCTGAGGATCGTCTAGTGGCGGCGGTTGGAGTCGATAATTTAATGATTATTGATACTCCCGATGCTTTATTGATTGCCAGTCCTGACCATGCTCAAGATGTGAAGACAGTTGTCGCTAAATTGAAAGAGTTGGGTCATGAGGCGGCTAAATTACATAGGACTGTTTCACGTCCTTGGGGAACTTATACAGTTTTAGAAGATACCCCGGGATTTAAAATTAAGCGAATTGAGGTAAGGCCCGGCGGTAAACTAAGTCTACAGATGCACCACCATAGAAGCGAGCATTGGATCGTGGTTAAGGGCCAAGCCCATGTAGTGAATGGTGAGCAAGATATTGTCCTTTTGGCGAATGAATCCACCTATATTCCCGCAGGTCATAAGCATCGTTTGGAAAATCGAATTGATGAAGATTTGGTGATGATTGAAGTGCAATGCGGAGGGTATCTAGGCGAGGATGATATTGTTCGCTTTGAAGATACTTACGGACGAGCTTGATGGACATGTTAAAAAGTCTTTGGGCTTATAGAGGATTTATATTAGGTAGCGTTAAGAGAGAGTTTCAGCTTAAATATCGAAATTCCTTGTTGGGCGCAGTTTGGACAGTCCTTAACCCTCTGGCCATGATCTTGGTTTATACAGTCATTTTTTCGGGAGTAATGGGCGCCAAACTACCTGGAGTAGATAGCGCATATGCTTATAGTATTTACCTTTGCAGCGGTATTCTTACGTGGGGGTTATTTTCTGAGATTGTCGGTCGGTGTCAGACGATGTTCATTGAGAATGCAAATTTATTAAAAAAAATTAGCTTTCCCCGTTTTTGCTTGCCGCTAATTGTTGTTATCAGCGCCATCCTTAATTTTGCAATTATTTTTACTCTTTTTACCGCATTCCTCGTTCTATCGGGTAATTTTCCCGGTGGATCATTTATAGCTTTAATTCCACTATTAATAATCCAAATTGCTTTTTCTGTTGGTCTTGGTATAACGGTTGGTGTTTTGAATGTATTTTTTAGAGATGTTGGTCAGTTTATGGGTATTGCATTGCAATTTTGGTTTTGGTTAACGCCGATTGTCTATTTGCTTAGTACTCTGCCGGAGTTCATGAGGTCCTATTTGATTTGGAATCCCATGGCACCTCTCATGACTGCATATCAGGGCGTCCTGGTTAGCGATCTTTGGCCGGAATGGGACTCACTTTGGTTAATAGTTTCGCTATCGGTGGGTCTTTGTTTCTTAGGTCTCCATTTGTTTAGAAAGTATATTGGCGACATGGTGGATGAACTCTAATATGGGAACAATATCAGTTACCAATGTTGGCAAAGCCTACAAGCAATATCCAGGTAAATGGGACCGTTTAATTGAGTGGCTACCTTCCTTTTCCTCTAAGAAGAGGCATTCTTTAAAGTGGGTTTTGCAAAATATTAGCTTTACAGTGAATCCTGGAGAGGCACTTGGCATTATCGGGATGAACGGTGCTGGCAAGAGTACGTTGCTCAAGTTAATTACTGGCACAACTAAGCCTTCAACGGGTAGCGTCACAATGACAGGGCGGGTTGCTGCGATGCTTGAGCTTGGCATGGGCTTTCATCCTGACTTCACTGGTAGGCAGAATGTTTATATGTCTGGTCAACTCTTGGGGTATGGCGCTGAAGAGATTGAGCAACTTATGCCAGAGATTGAGGCTTTTGCAGAAATTGGGGACTATATAGATTTACCGGTTCGCGTTTACTCAAGTGGAATGCAGATGCGCTTGGCTTTTAGTGTTGCGACCGCTCATCGACCAGATATTCTGATTGTTGACGAGGCTCTTTCTGTTGGAGATGCTTATTTTCAGCATAAGAGTTTTGAGCGCATCCGTCAATTTAGAAAGCAAGGTACAACTCTCTTGATTGTTTCGCATGATAAGGCGGCTATTCAGTCGATGTGCGATAGGGCGATTTTACTGAATGCCGGCGTATTAGCCTTAGAGGGTGAGCCTGAGATTGTGATGGATTTCTATAATGCAAGCTTAGCAAGCCATCAAAATCAAACAATATCACGGGAAATAAGCGAAACAGGTAAAGTTCAAACTATTTCTGGGACTGGAGAGGCCGCCGTAGTTGATATTGCTTTATTTGATGAGCTTGGACAGAGGGTTGAAATACTAAATGTAGGACAGTCAGTAATCCTCAGGGTCGTAGTGGATACTTCTACTTATATCAATAGGCTTGTTTTGGGTTATGGAATTAAAGATAGACTTGGTCAGGTAATTTATGGAACCAATACCGATCTAACAAAGCAGGCATTAGAGAGGGTTCCATCTCAAACTAGAGTGGAATTTAAGATTGCTTTTCCTGCAAATTTTGGTGTAGGCACCTATTCCATACAAACCGCTCTTGTAAGCACGGATACGCATCTCATAAACAACTATGAATGGCGTGATCTTGCCCTTATTTTTAATGTTGTGAACATAGACAAACCTCACTTTGATGGCTTGTCATGGATGTCACCAGAGATAACAATCAAAAAATTATGAGTTTTGTATCCTATGCCCAAAATTTTGAGGATGTAATGCTTTGGCGTGCATTAAAAAATATAAAACAAGGGTTTTATATCGATGTTGGGGCCAACGATCCAATTGAAGATTCCGTAACCAAGGCTTTTTATGAAAAGGGATGGCGAGGAATCAATATAGAGCCATTACCTCTCCATTACTTAGCGCTTGAGAGTGATAGGCCAGGAGACATAAATCTTCAGTGTGCAGTTGGTGACTCAGGGGGTGAACTTGTATTATGGGATTTTGGGGTGCGTGGCTGGGCCACAGCTACAAATGAGGTTGCTACTGAGCTAGTCAAGAAGGGTTATAAAGAATCTGCTATTACAGTCTCGGTTCGGACATTAGCTGAAATTTGCGATCAATATGCAAATAGGGATATCCATTTTTTAAAAATTGATGTGGAGGGATTTGAGAAATTTGTTATCAATAGCATGAATTTTTCCCTTCATAGGCCATGGATTGTGTTGGTTGAGGCAATGAAGCCCAACTCCCAGGAAGAAGCGCATCAGGATTGGGAAAAGATTCTAGCTTCTGCTGATTACCACTTTGCGTATGCGGATGGGGTAAATAGATTTTATGTAGCGGATGAACGCAGGGAATTATTAATCGAATTGAGGTACCCTCCAAATGTATTTGATCAATTTATTCGATACCAGGAGGTTAGGTTTTCTGGTTTATTGCGAGAATCGGATGAGATTGTAAGGGCGAATGAAACTCGCTATGCAGATGCTGAGGCAAGAGTAGTTCGTTGGCATGAAATCGCCAATAATTTACGACAGGAATCTGAACGGCGCCTTGCAGAACTTAATGAACACAAGCTGTTTTCTAAAACTCGCTATGTGGAGTTACAGTCTAAGAATAAAGCATTGGAGGATGAATTAAGGAGTGTTTTAGAGGTTAATCATAATCACTGGCTACTTGCAGAAAGTAGAGGTCAAGAGCTCGAAAAAATATTAGGCAGTCGTTCTTGGCGATTCACAAAATCATTAAGATATGGCCTTTTTTTGCTGAGAAATTATTCGGAGAAATTAGGTTTTTTAACTGCTTTAATGGGGAAGTATTTTGATCAAATATTGAGGAATATTGCTAAAGTCATTTATGAGCATCCCAAAGTCAAGCGTCAAATCGAAAGGATATTTTTTCATTTTCCAGCCCTCCAAAATGCCTTGAGTATCAGGCTAAAAGGTTGCCAAGAGAGTTCAGAGATGTCAGCATCAGCCGCCGAGATTTACTATGAGTTAAAAGCATCATTAAGACGTAGCTAATTGGAGGCTGTACTTATGAGAATTCTTATTGATATGCAGGGCGCTCAAACTGAAAGCAGATTTCGTGGTATCGGTCGGTATACATCATCCCTTGTTAAAGCCATTATTCAGAATCGCGGGGATCATGAGGTTATTGTTGCGTTGAGCTCGCTATTTCCTGAAACAATTCAGCCAATTAGAAGCCTTCTTTTCGGAATACTGCCTCAAGAAAATATTGTTGTTTGGAGTGCCCCTGGCCCAACATTTGAGGCAGATCCGAGCAACAAGTTGCGAGGAGATTGTGCTGAATTATTATATGAAGAGTTTTGTGCACTTCAGAAGCCAGACGTTCTTCTGATTACAAGCATGTTCGAAGGTTTGGGAGATAATGCCATTACGAGTGTAGGTAAGTTGGGTATGCCTATACCAACAACCTGCATACTTTACGATTTAATTCCATTAATTAGTCCCGATGAGCATTTTAGCAATAGCCACATACATCAAAAATTTTATAAAAATAAATTAAATTCAGTAAGAAATTGTTCACGTCTTTTGGCAATCTCAGAAAGCTCTCGCCAAGAGGCTTTGAGTTGCTTAGATTTTGATGATGAGCTTGTGATTAATATATCGGGGGCAGCCGAAATATTGGGTCATGAATCAATACTCGACAAAGAAAAGACTGATCTATTAATGGCAAAACTATACATAACACAACCTTATGTTATGTATACTGGTGGCGCCGATGACCGTAAAAACCTTCATCGATTGATAGAAGCATTTTCAACCATTCCCGCTAAGGTGTTAGCAGAGCATCAATTAATTTTGGTGGGGAAAATGCCCATAAACTATGTTGAATCCTTTAAGCGGACCGCTAAAGAGTGTGGCTTGCCAGATGATAAGGTGATTTTTACAGGATTTGTAAGTGATGAAGATCTGGCTTCTTTGTACGCAAATTGTAAAAGCTTTGTGTTTCCATCTCTACATGAGGGGTTTGGCCTGCCTCCATTGGAGGCCATGACTTATGGTGTACCTGTAATTGCGGCAAACGTAACAAGCTTGCCGGAGGTTGTTGGGAATCCAGAAGCGCTATTTGACCCTCTTTCTGTGGAGTCAATTTCTCAAAAATTACTGCAATCTTTGGTAGACGATTCATTTCGTGAAAGAGCTATTAAGCATGCTGCTAAACAGGTGAAATTATTTTCATGGCACAAGTCTGCGAATGTTGCAATTGCTGCGATGGAACAAGTTTCAAAAAATTGGTACGAACAAAAAATATATAATAAAAACTTTGTGAAGTTTATTAGAGCCACTGCTATAGGGGCTCTAAGCAAGACAGGGCTGGGTAAGACTTCAGATGAGGGATATATACGCTCAGTAGCAAAATCAATGGCTTTAAATGAACCTAGGGGCGCTGAAATACAGCTCTTACTAGATGTTTCGACTATTGTGCATTCAGATGCAAAGTCTGGTATCCAGCGAGTTGTAAGGAGTCTACTTCAAGAGCTATTGGTCAATCCACCGTCGGGTTTTGTAGTTAGACCAATTTTCTTAGATGGGTCAATTTATAGATACGCCCCAGTATCTGAATTCGGATTGCAAGCCAAGGGTAATTTGCACGAAGAGCCTCAGGCATCTTTTTGGGCTGGAGACCTTTATTTGGCTCTTGACCTCAATATGCATCTGGTCTCAGTTATGCATGGCTTACACGAGTTTATGAGGGCTAGAGGGGTATCGCTCAATTTTATAGTTTACGATCTTCTGTTGGTTTCAAACCCAGAATGGTGGCATCCACCAAATCCTCAGCTTTATTTGGAATGGTTGAAATCAATTTGTAGCGTGGCGGATAATTTAATTTGTATATCTGACGCAGTTCGGCAAGAATTGAACCAATGGATTAAGCAAAATAAAGCATCCCAAATTACAGGATTACCAAATTTAAAGTATTTTCATCTTGGTGCTGATATTGAGAATAGCCAACCCAGCATGGGAATTCCAAATGATGCACGGAGTACCATAGCGCAATTGCAAGAAGGCATTAGTTTTATCATGGTTGGCACAATTGAACCTCGCAAGGGGCACCAGCAAGTTCTAGAGGCGTTTGAGTTAATTTGGAGAGATGATTTGAGCTCAAGATTAACGCTTGTTATCGTTGGTAAAGGTGGATGGCTCGTAGATAAATTAGTGAAAAAAATAAAAAACCACAAAGAATTGGGCAAAAGATTATTCTGGCTCGAAGGGATTAGTGATGAGTATCTTGATAAGGTATATGCAAATTCAGATTGTTTAATAGCTGCTTCATATGGTGAGGGTTTTGGATTGCCATTAATTGAGGCTGCTCAGCATAGGTTGCCCATAATTGCTAGAGGGTTGCCGGTCTTTAGGGAAGTTGCTAAAGAATCTGCTTTTTACTTTGATGAAGAAAACGCAGAGGGTCTGAAACAATCTCTCATCGCATGGTTAAACTTATTTGAAAAAAAGGAGCACCCCCAATCAAACTCAATGGCTTGGCTTACATGGAGCCAAAGTGCGCTCAACCTATTTAAACAAATTATTCCAGTGGATTAGTTAAATATTTTATATATTAAAATGACATATTAAGAATTATAAATAAAAATGATTAAAAAATACTGGTATATCACCTTAATTTTCTTATGTTTATATTTAGGCATAAATCTGAATAAGCTTGCATCATTAAGTATTGATTTTGCAGATCACTACTCCTTAGCATTTCTTATTGCAAAAAATGGATTATTTAACCTAAGTACAGACCCTGTCCTTGGAATGATGCATGATTATCCAAAATTAGCACACACATTAGTTGCTATCTTTTCTATATTTACAAAATCAGTTATATATTCTTTGCAAATAATTACATTATTATCTATATTTTCAATATGGTTATTAATTCTGTACATTGTAAATTCATTGTCAAGTAAGGGTATGTTAAATGTATTAATTTTAACAATTTTAATATATTTAAATTATTCATTATTTCATTTGGATATATATGGATTTGAAATCAAGGATAGCTTTTTCTTTTCTCAGCTTGTATCAGAACTACTCTTTATAGCATTAATAGCATTATGCATTTCTTTGAGCAATAGATTGGTTTCTGACTACATAATTAGCATTATGGTATTAATTTTTTCTATAATATTAATAGAGGTACATCTTATAGGCGCAGTTCAATCTGTGGCTATATTATTAATCATAAATATTTTTGATTTAATATTTATGATCTTTGAAAGAAAAAAATTAAATTTATATAAATTTTCAATAAACCTTATTTTTTTTGTAGCGTTTATCGTCTACTCATTTTATTTTAGCCATTCATTTTCTATAATGTCTAAAATATCAAGCAATAACGGGTCATTAGCTCTAAGTAGATTCGATAACCCAAAATATTTGATTATCGAATCTATCGTTTTAATTGTAATTTCGACTCTTAGCTTGTATAGAAATCAAAAAACTGTTAATGATAAATTTAATAATGCGGTTTATTACATATCATTAGGGTCAATTTCGATCTCATCCTTATGCTGTTTGCAATATTTTTTATTAATATTCGGTGTTGGAAGTGAATATGCAGTTAAAAAATATGCATTTGGCCTCAATACTTTTATGATTCTACAGGTAATTTCTATATTAATTACTATAGCTAAATATAAAATATATGTAATTAATTTTGAAAAAAAATCGGCTTATATTAATATAGATTACAGTAAATTTTTAATTATATTTTTTGCTGGAATATTACTTCAATTTAATTTCAAACAAACTATTTCTACAGCGCAAATTAGTGAGAATGAGTTTAATTTAAGGGCAATTGGAGCGCTTATTAATAGTGATCACTCAAAGCCAAACCTTGTCCTTTCATTGAATAATCTTCCAAGTATGATCAGTTATATGTTCAACGTATCAATATTTGAAGTTCCCAGAGACATTAGTTTGGAGCACTTGACATCTTTTTTTATCTCTGATTTTGACAGGTTCGATAAATTAATAATTGGAAATGGTAACAAAATTTTTGCTAAATCTAGTTGTGCCTTAGGGGTTACTGGGGGCTCCATAAAGGCTTACGATTCTGAATGTTTAGCTGCTTATATTGAGACTTTTGATCAATGCAGTGGGGAAAAAAACTTTACTGATGCGGGGTATATCAATCCGAACCTGATAATGGGATTTTCCAATCCCGAAACGATTGGCCGCTGGTCTTCTAGCAAATACGCTCATTATAAATGTTTAGTTAAGAGTGGTAACTTAAGAGAGGTAAATATTTGCGGTCATACATTTCTTACAAAAAATATCCCTAGCCAACACATGGATCTTACAATTAACGGTCGCAAAAAATACTCTTATGATTTAAAAAATCCATCAGAATGTATTTCTGTCCCCCTAAATGAATCAGATTTATTTGGTAAAAATTATTTAGTCTTAGATTTTGGATTTCCCGAGGCAGTTTCACCAAAAAGTATTGGTCTTAGTGAGGATGCTCGTACAATCTCATTCGCTGTTACCAATATTACCTTCAAGTAAATGGGGTTTATATGAAAGTTGTTATTCTTGCCGGCGGCTTAGGCACTAGAATCTCTGAGGAAAGCTCCTCTAGACCAAAGCCAATGATTGAGGTTGGTGGAAAGCCAATCCTTTGGCACATCATGAAGATCTATTCTCGTTATGGGATTAATGATTTCATTATTTGTTGTGGCTACAAGGGGTATGTAATTAAAGAGTATTTTGCAAATTACTTTTTGCATACATCTGATGTTACTTTTGACATGAAAAAAAATAGTATGGAGGTTCACGAACGCTTTGCGGAGCCTTGGAAGGTTACTCTGGTTGATACTGGTGAGGATACGATGACCGGAGGTCGTCTAAAGCGAGTAGGACAGTACATTAAAGATGAAGAAGCTTTTTGCTTTACTTATGGTGATGGCGTGTCTGATATTGATATTGGCGCCCTACTAAATTTTCACAAGGAGCAGGCGGTTAAAGCAACATTAACTGCTGTATATCCACCCGGTCGTTTTGGCGCGCTTGCCATTGAAAACAATAAAGTAACTACTTTCAAAGAAAAGCCTAGGGGCGATGGTGGCATGATTAATGGCGGCTTTTTTGTGCTGTCGCCAGATGTTCTGTCTTTAATCAAGGATGATGCAACTGCGTGGGAGCAGGGGCCTCTTGAGGCGTTAGCGACTGGTCATCATATTGCGGCATACGAGCACACGGGTTTTTGGCAACCGATGGATACATTGCGAGATAAAAATTACCTTGAAGAATTGTGGGCTTCTGGTCAGGCGCCCTGGAAGTCTTGGTGATGAATATTGCAAATGTTACCCCCAGCTTCTGGTCTGAAAAAAAAGTTTTCTTAACGGGCCATACGGGATTTAAGGGTGGCTGGCTTTCTTTGTGGCTCGCATCTATGGGTGCGAAAGTTACTGGATATGCACTTTCTCCAAACACTGAGCCAAATCTTTATACGGCTCTAAATATTCAAGAGGTGGTTGCAAGGTCCTTAATTGGTGATATTCGCAATCTTGAGAATTTAAAAAAGGCTGTAACCCAAGCTACTCCTGATATCTTGATTCATATGGCGGCCCAACCATTGGTTCGATATTCGTATGCCAATCCAGTGGAGACATATGCCACTAATGTTATGGGTACCGTCCATGTTTTAGAGGCATTAAGAGAGACCCCTTCAGTCAGGTCAGCTGTAATTATAACTACTGATAAGTGCTATGAGAATAAAGAATGGCCATGGGGATATCGTGAATATGAGCCTATGGGGGGGTATGACCCTTATAGCAATAGCAAAGGTTGTGCCGAATTGGTAACTGCTGCTTATCGCCAATCTTTTTTTTCTGGTGAGAATTCTGCTTGTGCAATTGCTTCTGCTCGTGCGGGCAATGTAATTGGTGGTGGTGATTGGTCTCCGGATAGACTTATTCCAGATGCCATTAAAGCTTTTGAGGCTGGGACGCCTTTGTTAATTCGAAATCCACTGGCTACGCGCCCATGGCAACATGTTCTTGAGCCTTTATCGGGATACTTGATTTTGGCTCAAGCATTGTATGAGCGAGGAAATGAATTTGCTTCGGCATGGAATTTTGGGCCAAGCGATAAAGATGCACGTTCTGTTGAGGAGGTAATCGAGCTACTAATTGAGCGGTGGGGTGAATCATCACGCTGGCGAAAGGATGGATTAGAGCAGCCTCACGAAGCTAACTTATTAAAATTGGATTGTTCAAAAGCACGTCAACAGCTTGGCTGGCTTCCAAGATGGGAGTTGGAAACTGCAATTGAAAAAATTGTTGAGTGGCAAAAAGCGTTTCAAGACAAGGAAAATATCCAGACGTTAAGTCTTGCTCAGATTAATCAATATATGAATGTTTAATAAAAATGAATGCAACTACTATCGATATAAATAAATTAGCTCAAAATGAGATCCGCAAAAAAATTGCTGATCTAGTAGATCAATATGCTGCTATTGAATTTAGCCCCAAAGTTTTTTCTCCCGAGCAAACAGTTATTCCTCCCTCTGGTAAGGTAATCGGGGCTGAAGAATTAAAAAATATGGTTGATGCTTCCTTGGACGGCTGGCTAACTACAGGGCGTTTTAATGATCAGTTTGAGAAAAAATTAGCGGAGTTTATAGGCGTCAAGCATGCTATTACAGTTAATTCAGGATCATCAGCCAATTTGGTCGCATTTTCAACTTTGACCTCACCCAAGCTCGGGGATCGAGCAATTAAGCAGGGCGATGAGGTCATTGGAGTGGCTGCGGGCTTTCCAACAACAGTAAATCCCATCATTCAGTTTGGAGCAGTTCCGGTATTTGTTGATGTAGATCCATTAACCCATAATATTGACGCTTCTAAAATTGAAGCGGCTATTAGCCCAAAAACAAAAGCGATTATGTTGGCCCATTCTTTGGGTAATCCATTTAATTTAGACGTCGTCACTGAGATTTGTAAGAAATATAATCTCTGGCTAGTAGAAGATTGTTGCGATGCTTTGGGAAGCACTTACAAGAGTCAAATGGTAGGCACCTTTGGTGATATTGGGACCTTAAGCTTCTATCCGGCTCACCACATTACTATGGGTGAGGGTGGAGCAGTATTTACAAATAACTTTGAGCTGAAGCAAATTGCTGAGAGTTTTCGTGATTGGGGTAGGGATTGTTATTGTCCGCCCGGAAAAGATAATACTTGTGGAAAACGGTTTTGCTGGAAGTTAGGAAAATTGCCCGAGGGCTATGATCACAAATACACATATAGCCACCTAGGATATAACCTCAAAATAACTGATATGCAAGCTGCTTGCGCATTGGCTCAGCTAGAAAAAGCCCCTGCATTCATCCAGGCTCGTAAGGATAATTTCAAATTTTTGAAGGAGCGCCTCAGTAGCTGCGAGGAATTCTTACGGTTACCAGAAGCTACGACTGATTCCGACCCTTCTTGGTTTGGATTTCCGATTACTGTTAAAGAAGGCTCGCCTGTATCCCGTCTGGATTTAACAACTTATTTGGATCAAAACAAGATTGGTACTAGACTGCTTTTTGCGGGAAATTTAACGCGTCAACCTTATATGGTTAATGCAAAGTACCGGGTTAGCGGTGAGTTGACTAACACAGACAACGTAATGAACAATACCTTTTGGATTGGCGTCCAACCGGCGTTGACCAAAGAAATGCTAGAGTTTGTGGTGAATAAGATTGAGGCTTACTTGGGCGTTAATTTTTAATGTTTCTCTGCTCGGTTGACGATCTTGAATACATAGAGGGTGAGCTTGGCACTCTGGTTGAGAAGTTGCAAAATAAAGCAATTTTTTTGACTGGGGCTACGGGTTTTATCGGCAAGTGCCTTGTGGAAGCTTTGGTTTGGCTCAATAGATCAAAAAAATTACATTTAAGTATTCATTCTATTTCCCGGAGTCCCGAAAATTTCTATAAGCAATACCCTCATTTTGAAAGTTATTCTGAATTTCATTTATTAGCAGGAGATATTCGCAATATTGATATTCCATTTTCTGGCAAACATGTCGATTTTGTAATACATGCGGCTACAGATGTAGTCGGAAAGATTGATGCTACTGAGCTTTTCAGCGCGTGTATTGATGGGACAGCTAATGTCTTAAGGTTTGCAAAAATATTTCAATGTAAAAATTTCTTACTATTAAGTTCGGGCGCAGTTTATGGCAGCCAGCCCCAAAATATAATCGGATTTCCAGAATCTTATGTGGGAGGTATTAACTTAAGCTCTCCGACTTCTGCGTATGCGCTTGGAAAACAGGGTGCAGAGTGGTTGGTTCAGCAGGCGAAGAGTGGCTTTAATGTAAAAATTGCACGTTGCTTTGCATTTGTTGGCCCTTATCTACCCTTAGATCAGCACTTCGCTATTGGCAATTTCCTAAGAGACTCTCTTTTGGGAGAAAACATAGAAATACAAGGTGATGGATCTGCCCTCAGAACCTACTTGTATACGTCGGATTTATCAATTTGGTTGCTTAAGATATTGTTGGTGGGGCAAACAGGTGGCGTGTGGAATGTTGGTGGGAGTGAAGTGGTTTCAATTGGCGATTTAGCAAAAAGAGTTACGCAACAGATTAATTCAGATTTGCAGATAAATATTCACCAATTGCCCTCTGGGCATCCACATCGATATGTTCCAGATATTGAAAAGGCGGCAAATGAATTGGCTTTAGCTCCGAAAATACAATTAGAACAAGCTATTAATAAGACGGCTCAATGGAATAGGCAAAATGGCAAATACTAGCCGCCAATTGGCAAAAAGGATAAGAGTAGATGCATTAAAAATGGTTGCTCAGGCTCAGGCGTCTCATATTGGGAGTGCCCTTTCTATTGCTGACATTTTGGCTGTTCTATATGAAGATGTATTAAATTTTGACCCTAAAGATATCGGCAATAAAAATCGAGATAGATTGATATTAAGTAAAGGCCATGCATGTGTGGCTATCTATGCAGCGCTGGCAAATAAGAATTTTTTCCCTGCTCAAGACCTAGAATCATATGGTACAAATTATTCATTTCTCATGAATCACATTAGTCATAAAGTTCCAGGAGTGGAGTTTTCTACTGGATCATTGGGCCATGGCTTGCCTTTCGGTGCTGGGAAGGCCCTTTTTGCCAAAAAAAATGCATACCAATGGCAAACTTTTGTAATCTTGGGTGATGGAGAGATGGATGAGGGTAGTAATTGGGAGGCCCTAATGTTTGCGGCTCATCATCGGCTTAATAATCTAACGGCTATTATTGATTACAATAAACTTCAGAGCTTAACAACCGTTGAGGAAACACTTTCAATAGAGCCATTGATTGATAAATTAACGGCATTTGGCTCTACTGTCATAGAGGTTGATGGACATTCCCATACTGAATTATTATTAGCCTTTCTTCAAAAAACTGAAAAGCCCAAAGTTATTGTTGCCCATACCGTAAAGGGCAAAGGCGTTAGTTTTATGGAAAACCAAGTACTTTGGCACTATCGGAGCCCTAACAATGATCAGCTTCAAGAGGCGCTCCAGGAGGTAAATAATGCGTAATGCCTTCATAGACGAACTGGTAGCATTGGCGACGATTAATACTAATATCGTATTAATGGTGGGGGATTTGGGATTTTCAGTTGTAGAGCCTTTTCAAGATCAATTTCCGGATAGATTTTTTAATGCTGGAATCGCAGAGCAAAATATGATGGGTATGGCTGCCGGTTTGGCATCAGAAGGCTGCCATGTATTTGTTTACTCAATTGCCAATTTCCCAACATTTCGATGTGCTGAGCAAATTAGAAATGATGTTGATTACCATAAACTTCCGGTGACAATAGTTTCTGTTGGCGGAGGTTTAGCATATGGAAATTTAGGCTACTCTCATCATGCCATTCAGGATTATGCATTGATGAGAGTCATGCCAAATATGTTAATTGCCTCTCCTGGTGACCCAATGGAGGTCAGGGCATGCATGCGATATTTGACCAATAACCCGGGACCCTCCTATCTTCGGCTTGGCAAAGCTGGGGAAAAAGTCCTCCATAAAGAGGTTCCCATAGTTCAGCCTGGGATTTGGAATTGCGTTTCACATTCCAATAAATCAAGCAACGAGATTATCTTGGCTACCGGCAATGGATTGCAAATTGCATCCTCATGGTTAGAGCTACTTGAAACTCAAGCCCCTAATTTGTATTCTCTTCCATTATGGAGTATGGGGGTTAAGGGACTGCAGGCGGAGCAGGTTCCAAAAAATTGCGAGATTCTTTATACCGTTGAGGATCATTTGCTGGATGGTGGATTTTCTTCTTGGATGATTGAGTCGGCGATCGGATATCCGAATTTTATTTCTAAAATTTATCCTAGAGCTCTAAGTGCCTCGGTGTGCTCTGCTGTTGCGAGTCAAGGCGAATTACATCGTCTAGGTGGCCTTGAATTTTTTAAATAATTAATTTGACTCTCAGATGGAATGCGAATAGGTTGGTAAATGGATACCTTTAACCTTTCTTTTTTTAAAAGACTTTACTCTTTTAAGGTGTTGAGATTCTTGCTGGCTGGTGTAGTGAATACTGTGGTGGGCTATTGTATTTTTGCCGTTCTTATTTATCTCCAATTTGGGGAATATTTGGCGCTTTTATTTTCAACTGCACTCGGAGTTATTTTTAATTATTTAAACTTTGGAAAAACTGTTTTCTATATCAATAGAAATTGGGTGCGTTTTGCTCGTTTCATATCGGCTTATATTTTTATTTATGTATTGAATGTGGCTTTATTAAATTTTTTAATCCACGGCTATGAGTTTGACTCATACATTGGCCAGATTATTTGCTTACCAATAAATGCAGTCATATCTTGGTTTTTATTAAACAAGTGGGTTTTTAAGAGGGACCTGGCGTGTCAAAAAGAAAATTGATTAGTGTTGTTACTCCGTGTTACAACGAGGAGGAGAATATTAATGAGCTATATAGAAGGGTTCGTAATGTCATGATTGCTCTACCATATGACTATGAACATATTTTTATAGATAATGCCTCTACGGACTCGACTGTATTAAAGATTAAGACCCTCGCTTCCCAAGATAAAAATATAAAGCTAATTGTAAATGCGCGAAATTTTGGACATACACGGTCGCCATACTATGCAATTTTGCAATCTTGTGGCGATGCATGTGTATTGATTGCCTCTGATCTTCAGGATCCCCCTGAAATGATTGAAAATTTTGTAAAAAAATGGGAAGAGGGTTACAAAACCGTATTGGCAGTTAAGCCCGAAAGTGAAGAGTCAAAGATTATGTTTTTCATACGAAAAATTTATTATCGTCTCATATCCAAGATATCAGAGGTAACACTTATTCAAAATGCTACTGGCGCTGGTTTATTTGATAGAGTTGTAATAGAAATTTTACGAAAAATTCAGGATTCAAATCCCTACTTCAGGGGACTTTTGTGCGAGATTGGCTATCCAATAGCAATGGTGCCTTTTAGGCAACCAAGGCGTCAGCGTGGGATAACAAAAAATAATTTTTATACATTGTTTGATCTAGCAATGATTGGAATTACAAATCACTCCAAAGTGCCATTGCGCTTGATGACAATTGGTGGGTTTTTAGTCTCCTTCATGAGTGCTTTAGCGGCATTGGGATTTTTAGTGGCAAAACTCATTAGATGGGATTCATTTCAACTCGGTACCGCACCTATTTTGATTGGATTGTTTTTCTTTGGGGCGATCCAAGCCTTTTTTATTGGAATTATTGGGGAATATATCGGATCTATTTATACTCAAGTTAGAAATATGCCTCTAGTAGTAGAGCTAGAGAGGGTAAATTTTGATTAGCCGCTAAAGCTAAATTAGCTTAGGGTTAAAATGGACAATTGCTTATAATATTTGGAATTTAGTAAAACTAGGAATGTAGATGATGAAGGCAATAATTACAGGAATTACAGGTCAAGATGGAGCATATCTCACTGAGTTATTGTTAGCAAAAGGTTATACCGTATACGGCACATATCGTCGTACTAGTTCTGTGAACTTTTGGCGCATAGAAGAGTTGGGAATTCAAAGTCACCCTAATCTGCATTTGGTTGAATATGACTTAACGGACCTGTCTTCCAGCATTCGTTTGCTGCAAACTGCTGGCGCAACTGAGGTCTATAACTTAGCAGCCCAGAGTTTTGTTGGCGTTTCATTTGAGCAACCAATCACTACAGCAGAAATAACCGGTATTGGCCCCGTGAATTTATTAGAAGCCATTCGCATAGTGAATCCGGCTATTCGGTTTTATCAGGCATCTACTTCGGAAATGTTTGGTAAGGTACAGGCCATTCCTCAGATTGAAAGCACACCGTTTTATCCGCGCAGCCCATATGGCGTAGCCAAGCTTTACGCCCACTGGATGACCGTTAATTATCGTGAGAGCTATAACATTTTTGCTTCAAGTGGTATTTTGTTCAATCATGAGTCACCATTGCGTGGTCGTGAATTTGTGACTCGCAAAATCACTGACTCGATGGCAAAAATTAAACTCGGAAAATTAGATGTTTTGCAATTAGGCAATTTGGACGCCAAGCGCGATTGGGGCTTTGCCAAAGACTATGTAGAGGGCATGTGGCGCATCTTGCAGGCAGATCATCCTGATACCTATGTGCTCGCGACCAATCGCACTGAGACGGTACGTGACTTTGTCACTATGGCTGCTAAGGCTGCAGGATTTAACCTGATATGGCAAGGAAGTGGTGAGCAAGAGGTAGGTATTGATAGTAAATCTGGTAATACGATTGTTTCTATAAATCCTAAATTTCATCGACCTGCAGAGGTAGAGTTGCTCATTGGTAATCCCGAAAAAGCTAAAAAAGAATTGGGATGGGAGCCAAAGACTACGTTGGAAGAACTCTGTCAGATGATGGTTGAAGCAGATATTCGTCGCAATGAAGCTGGGTTCTCTTTTTAATTGTGCGTATCTTATTGACGGGCGCCGATGGATTTACTGGTC
>Ga0316219_1001641_pt1 | contig 23028 bp, 12 predicted proteins | sample TBH18003PmetaG_FD_203635 | JGI IMG/M metagenome (GOLD analysis project Ga0316219, IMG submission 203635) | Freshwater microbial communities from Trout Bog Lake, Wisconsin, USA - TBH18003P | ecosystem: Environmental > Aquatic > Freshwater > Lake > Hypolimnion/Profundal zone | place: USA... | reverse complement strand
AGCACCGGCTTGCCCGGCATCACCTCAAACGCCGTGCGGATGACCGCCTGGAATTCCTGCTCCGTGTACACGATGAACATCCCGCGGCCACCGAGCACGAAGGACGGCCGCAGCAGCACGGGAAAGCCCACCTCGTGCGCAAACCCCAGTGCCTCGCTCTCGTTGAGCGCCGTGCGGTTGGCGGGCTGGCGCAGGCCGATCTTGCGGAGCACGGCGGCGAATTGCTTCCGGTCTTCCGCCAGCTCGATGCTCTCGGGCGACGTGCCGATGATGTTCACGCCGTTCGCCTTCAGCGCGGTGGCGAGGTTGAGCGGCGTCTGCCCGCCGAACTGCACGATCGCGCCGTCGCATTTCTCCTGCTGGTAAACCTCCAGCACGTCCTCGAGCGTGAGGGGCTCGAAGTAGAGTCGGTCGCTGGTGTCGTAGTCGGTCGAGACCGTCTCGGGGTTCGAGTTGACCATCACGGTCTCGAAGCCCGCCTCGCGCAGCGCAAAGCTCGCGTGCACACAGCAGTAATCAAACTCGATGCCCTGGCCGATGCGGTTCGGGCCGCCGCCGAGGATCATGATCTTCTTTTTCTTCGAGGGGATGATCTCGTTCTCGTCGCCGTAGCTCGAATAGTAGTAGGGCGTGAACGCCTCGAACTCCGCGGCGCAGGTGTCGACGAGGCGGTAGGTCGTGTGGATGCCGCGCTGCTTCCGGTCCGCGCGGACGGTCGCCAGGTCGCTCTTCAAAATGTGCGCGAGTTGCGCGTCGGAAAAACCGAATTGCTTGGCCCGCCGGAGGGCGTTCGTGTCCACGGACGCGAGCGTGTGCTGGGACAGCGCCTGCTCCATCTCGTGGATCTCACGCAGCTGATGGAGGAACCACGGGTCGATCTTGGTCAGGTCGAAGATGCGCTCAACCGTGTAGCCAGCGCGGAACGCATGGCGGAGATAGTACACGCGCTCGGCGTTGGGCGTGCCGAGCTTGGCATTGATGGTCTTCTCGTCCACCAACTCGTCGCCGCCATGACGCCCGCCGCCGCCAAAGCCGCGCGCGCCGGTCTCGAGCGACCGCAGGCACTTTTGAAACGACTCCTTGAACGTGCGCCCGATCGCCATGGCCTCGCCCACGGACTTCATCGCGGACGTCAGCGTCGGGTCGGCGTCGGGAAATTTCTCGAAGGTGAAACGCGGGATCTTTGTGACGACGTAGTCGATGGTCGGCTCGAAGCTCGCGGGCGTGAGCCGCGTGATGTCGTTGCGCAGTTCGTCGAGCGTGTAGCCCACGGCCAGCTTGGCGGCGATCTTGGCGATGGGGAAGCCGGTCGCCTTGGACGCCAGCGCCGAGGAGCGCGAGACGCGCGGGTTCATCTCGATCACGACCATGCGGCCGGTGACGGGATCGACGGAAAACTGGATGTTGGAGCCGCCCGTCTCGACGCCGATCTCGCGGATGACGGCGAACGACGCGTCGCGCATGACCTGGTATTCCTTGTCGCTGAGCGTCATCGCCGGCGCGACCGTGATGGAGTCGCCGGTGTGCACGCCCATCGGGTCAAAGTTCTCGATCGAGCAGATGACCACGCACTGGTCCTTGTGGTCCCGCATGACCTCCATCTCGTATTCCTTCCAGCCGAGCAGGCATTCCTCGACCAGCACCTCGTGCACGGGCGACAGGTCCAAGCCGTTGGCCACGATGGCCTCGAACTCCTCACGGTTGTAGGCGATGCCGCCGCCGGCGCCGCCGAGGGTGAAGGACGGGCGGATGATGAGCGGGAACATCGCGAGGAACTCGGCGGCTGCCCGCGCTTCCTCCATGGATTTCACCGTCCGGGATTTCGCCACGTCGAGGCCGATGCGCAGCATGCACTGCTTGAAGAGCTCGCGGTCCTCGCCCTTGTTGATCGCCTCGCTTTTCGCGCCGATCATTTCCACGCCGTATTTCTCCAGGATGCCGGCCTTGTGGAGCTCCATCGAGAGGTTTAGCGCCGTCTGGCCGCCAAGCGTCGGGAGCAGCGCCGAGGGGCGTTCCGCGATGATGATGCGCTCGAGAAAATCAACCGTAAGTGGCTCGATGTAAGTTACATCGGCGAACTCCGGGTCCGTCATGATCGTGGCCGGATTGGAGTTCACCAGGATGACCCGGTAGCCCTCTTCCCTCAACGCCTTGCAGGCCTGCGTGCCGGAATAGTCAAACTCACAGGCCTGGCCGATCACGATGGGGCCGGCGCCGATGATGAGGATGGACTTCAGGTCGGTGCGTTTGGGCATGCGCGTAGATTTCGCCGAGGTTGATAGGCCGCAAACCCGCGGCAAGCGGGAAAGCGCGGGCGGTCCGAATTGCGCCGCAGGTGGGCCGGGCGCTCCGCGCGCGGCAGCCCAGTTCCGGCTGCGGAGTCAAAATGCCGCGCGCGGAGCGCCCGGTCCACCTCGGGCTAGCCTCAGGCCAGGCGGGCGACGTCGATGCCGAGCACCTTGGCCGCGGCACTCTTGTCGTCGCGGCTCGTGTGGAGCACGTGGTCGATGTACTGCTTTTCCTGGCCGGCGAGATACTCCGCCAGCGTTGGCCAGTGCTTCAGCTCGCGCAGCCGCAGCGGCAGTTGCTCGGACGTGACCACGCGGGTTTCGGTCGTGGTGACGACCTTCGTGATCACCTGGAAAAGCTCGGTGAGATTGCCCGGCCAGTGGTAGGCGGTGAGCACGCCCATCGCATCATCGGAGAACTCGACGAAACTCGCGTCGAAGTGCGGGTTGGCGGCCTTGCCCGCATAGTTCTTGATCAGCAGCGGAATGTCCTCCGCGCGCTCGCGGAGCGCCGGCATCTTCACCGGGAGCGAGGCGACGCGGTAGAACAGCTCGTCGTGGAACTGGCCGTCGTCGGTGAGTTTCTCGAGGTCCTCGGTCGTCGTGCAGATCAGGCGGAAGCCCTGCGCGGTGTTGCGCAGCACGCTGACGAGTTCTTTCTGCACCGGGAGGGAGAGGCATTGCAGGTGCTGGAGGAAGAGCGTGCCGTTCTTGGCCTGCTGGACCCAGGCGCCGCCGGTGCCGTTCGCGCCGAGCAGGCCCTCGCGGAAGCTGGCCTCGGAGCTGAGGGAGCAATCGACCCGCACGAGCTGCGAGTCCGCCCCGCCGCTGGCGGCATGAAGGATCTCCGCCACGGCGATCTTGCCGGTGCCGTTCTCGCCCTGCAGCAGCACGGGCGAGCGGACGGTCGCCAGTTTCTTCACCTGCTGGACGAGCTTCTTGATCGTGGCGCTCTGGCCGATCAGCCGGCCCTCGATGTCCTCGGCCTTGGCGCTGGGCGCGAGGCCGGTGTGGGCGCGCTCGCTCTGGAACTGCTTGAACTCGATGCCGCGCTTGAGCGTGGCGATCAGTTCGTCGACGCGGAAGGGCTTCTGCAGGTAATCAAACGCGCCGAACTTCAGCGCCTGCACCGCGCTCTCGGTGCTGGCGTAGGCGGTCATGATGATGACGATCGATTTCGGGTCCCACAGCTTGAGCTGCTTGAGCAGGGTGATGCCGTCCATCGGCTTCATGTCGATGTCGGCCAGCACCAGGTCGAACTTCTCCTTCTTGTAACGCGCGAGCGCCTTTTCGCCATCCGTCGCGAACGACGTGGCGAACCCCGTGGGTTGGATGACCGCCTCGAGCATCTCGTGGATCGAGAGGAGGTCGTCGACGATGAGGACGGAAGGCATGGAAGGCGAAGCGTCCGCTCGGGAGCGGGACGGGGAGCGTCGGCGCGGTGGCGGCTATTGCAGGCCGCCGGCGACCGCACCGAGTTGGAAGATCGGAAGGAACATCGCCATGACGATGCCGCCCACCACGACGCCAAGAAAGACGATCAGGATGGGCTCGATCAGGGAGGTCAGGGCCGCGACCGTAGCCTCGCATTCGACGTCATAAAAGTCGGCAATCTTGCTCATCATGCCGTCCACGTTGCCGGTGGACTCACCCGCCTTCACCATGTGCTTCATCATCGGCGGGAAAAAGGAATTGGCCGCGAGCACCTCGGAAACCTGGCCGCCCTGGCTGACGTGCTTGGCGATTTCCTGGCAGGCGTCCTCGATCTGCACCTTGTTGCTGGCCGCGGACACGATCTCGAGCGTGCGCAGGATGGGCACGCCGGAACGGATCAGCGTGGCGTAGGTGCGGCAGAAGCGCGAGAGGGCGATCTTGTGGATGAGGTTGCCGAAGATGGGGGCGCGCACGAGGATCTTGTCCTTCTGGCGGCGGCCGTTGGGCGTCTTGATGAATTTCCCGCCGAAGTAATAAATCGCCCACGCGCCGAGCGCGATGGTCCAGCCACCGAGGTGCGGCGGCATGGTCTTCATGAAATTAGACAGATCGATCAGGAACTGCGTCGGCGCCGGCAGCTTGGCGCCGAAGTCCGCGAACATGGCGGCGAACACCGGGATGACGAAGATCAGCAGCACGTTCACCAGCGCGATGGCCAGGCCGATGACCGCGATCGGATACGTCATCGCCGACTTCACCTTCTTGGTCAGCTTGACCGTGGACTCGAAATAGCCCGCGACCTTCATCAGGATTTCCGCGAGGCCACCGCTCGCCTCGCCCGCCTCGACCATGGATACGAAGAGGGTGTTGAACGAATTCGGGAATTTCCGCACCGCGGACGAGAAGGAGTTGCCGGACGAGATGTCGGTGCGCACGTCGCGGATGACGATCCGGAAGCACTGGTCCTCGGTCTGGTCCTGCAGGGCCTCGAGGCATTGCACCAGCGGCAGACCGGCGGTCAAAAGAGACGCAAGCTGCTGGGTGAAAATGGCCAGCTCACCCATGGGGAGCTTGTAGTTCTTTGATTTCTTCTCGAGCGACTTCAGCTTCGCCAGGGTCTGAGCCGTCTTCAGGTTGGAACGGCTCTTGCCTGAACCGTCCAAGAGGCCGCCCGTGGATTGCCCTGATGCGGATGTAATTAAGGCCATGACGGGGTTCAGGCATAAGACCCCGGCCCGAGCCCGCAACCTCATTTCCAGCCCGGAGGGGTAAAAAACTTGCGAGCTACGTAGCCTCCGAGGCTGCACAACGCAGGCTTGACCCCCACTTCGCCCACCCCCGAAGCTGCCGGTCCACCCCGCGGGTGTAGTTTAGTGGCAAAACTCCTCTCTTCCAAAGAGGTATCGTCGGTTCGATTCCGTCCACCCGCTCCAAGCTTGCCGGACAGGCTCAGGGGCCGCGGAAAGCCGGGTCCAGTTCCAGGCCGAAGTAGGCGCGGGCGTTGGCGAAGCAGATGGCTTTGACCATGGCGCCGACCAGGGCGCGGTCGGGCGGGAGTTCGCCGCGCTCCATCTCCGCGCCGAGCAGGTTGCACAGCGTGCGGCGGAAATACTCGTGACGCGTGTAGCTGAGGAAACTCCGCGAATCCGTCAGCATGCCGACGAAGCGGCTGAGCAGGCCGTTGTTCGAGAGCGCGTTGAGCTGCCACTCCATCGCCTCCTTCTGGTCCAGGAACCACCAGCCGGAGCCGAACTGCACCTTGCCGGGCACCGAGCCGTCCTGAAAGTTGCCGGCCATCGTCGCGAAGGCGTAGTTGTCGGCCGGATTGACGTTGTAGAGGATCGTGCGCGGTAGCTCGTTGGTCGAATCGAGCGTGTCGAGGTAGCGCGACAACGCCCGCGTCTGCGCGAAATCCCCGATCGAATCGAAACCCGTGTCCGGGCCGAGTTGCCGCAGGAGCCGCGTGTTGGTGCTGCGCAGGGCGCCCAGGTGCAGCTGCTTCGTCCAGCCGGCCTTCGCATCCCAGCGGCCGAACTGCAGCATCATGAACGAGGAAAACTTGGCCAGGTCGCCCGCCGACGCGGCGCGGCCCGCCCGCGCGGCGTCAAAGATGGTCTGCGCTTCGCCGGCCGTGCAGGGCTCCGCCGGGCAATCGTCCATGCCGTGATCCGACAGGCGTCCGCCGACGGCGTGGAAGGCAGCGTGCCGCTGCTGCAGCGCGGACAGGTAGTCCTCGAAGGACTTCACCGTCACGCGGGCCGAGCTGCCCAGCTTCTCGAGCCAGGCGTTGAACGCGGCAGGGGCATTAACCGTCAGCGCCTTGTCCGGGCGAAAGGCCGGATAGACGCGAGTCTTGAGGCCCAATTTGCTGATTCGGACATGGGTGTCGAGCGAGTCGGCCGGGTCGTCGGTGGTGCAGATGACGGCGACCTTGTTGGCCGACAAAATGTCATGCACGCGCATGCCGGCCAGCTTCGCGTTCGCCTCGCGCCAGATCTTGTCGGCCGATCCCGGACTGATCGTGTCGGTGATCCCGAAATACCGCGCCAGCTCGAGATGTGACCAGTGATAGAGCGGGTTGCGCAGCGTGTTCGGCACGGTAGCGCACCAGGCGTCGAACTTCTCGCGCGGCGTGGCGTCACCGGTGCAGAAACGTTCCGCGACGCCGTTGGCCCGCATGGCCCGCCACTTGTAATGGTCCCCGCCCAGCCAGATTTCCGCGAGGTCGGCGAACTGGTGGTTGTCCAGGATCAGCTGCGGCGACAGGTGGCAGTGGTAATCGTAGATCGGCTCGCCCTCCGCGAAATGGTGGTAGAGGTCGCGGGCGGCGTCGGTGTGGAGGAGAAAGTCGGCGTGGATGAAAGGCTTGGTCATTTTCGAATTTGGATTTTCGAATTTCGATTGCTGGAAAATCTCAGCGGCTGATGTCGTTGAGCATCACGTCGAGCGTGGTGTAGCTGGAGAGCAGCTTGCCGGCGGCGGCGCAGCGCTCGGCCGGGGCGAGGCCGGTGTTCTCGGCGAGGAACAGGAGGTAGGCCGCCACGCGCTTGGAAAACAGCAGCTTGGCCTCCGGGCTGATGGCGTAGAATCGCGCGCGCTGCGCATAGCCCGCCGGCGAGTGGTCGCCGAGCGCGGCCTTCTCCGGCCGGCCCCCGGCGGCGAGCACGTAGAGGAAATTGTACTCGAAGAAGAACATGTGGTTGGGCGAAACCGGCAGCGCCGCGATCGCCTTCCGGCACGCCGTCGCAGACCCAAACACGTCGCCGGGCCGGCCCAGCGCCGCCAGGGCCGTGGCCACGAAGACGCGCGCCATTTTCTGTTCCGTGACGTCGGCGCTGAAGGCGCCGGCCACGGCCATGTCCACCGTGAACTGATACCAATCCCGCCAGAGCGCGGCATCCGCGGGGTCCGACGACTTGAACAGGGCGATGCCCATCTCATAGGTGTAGCGCCCGCTGGTTTTGATCTCGAGCCGGCTGCCCGTCACTTCGCCCATCACGCGGTAATTCGCCGCCGATTTGCCGGAGCCCGAGTGGAAGCCGATGCTGACCCCGAACTTTTCACACACGGCCCACTGCTTCGCGATGAGCGCCCGCAGCACGGTATTGTCCGAATACGGCATGTTCTTCTGGAAGCCGAACGCGGGCGCGATGAAGCTCACCGGCATCTCCAGCACCTCGCACAGCGCGAGCATCACCGCCGTCGTCTCCGGCGTGGTAAGGCCGGGCAGCTCGTCGATCGAGAGTTCGCGGAGATACGTGCGGCCGGCGTCGGTGGTGAACGCGGCGGCGCGCGCAGCGGCATAGGCGCGGTCGCGGCGCTGCATCTTCTGCATCGGCGTCCATACCGTGGTGAGCAGCTGGTTGAACGCGGTGTCGTCCAATCCCGCCACGGCGGGACCGGCCTTGGCCACCCGCGCGCGGGCCTTGGCCACGACATCGGCGGGAATGTCCGCCAGCTTGGCGGGCTGGTTGAGCGCCAGCTCAGGCGAGAGGTCGAAGGTGATGTAGCTCGCCAGCAGGCAACCGCGCACCAGCGCGTCCTCGCGCGAGTCGAACTTGCCGCCGATCGGCTGGTGGTCGGCGTTGAACGACCACGCGATCTTCCGGCGGTGAAAGCCGGTTTTCACCTTGGACAACACGCAGCCGTGGCTCATGCCCTCGACGCTCTGGCCTTGGTGACCCTCGGGCACGTTCGTGCCGATGAAGGGAAACGGCACGGTGTCGAGCCCGCCGCTGAGCATCGCGTCGACGTCGTAGACGAGCTCGCGCGGGATGGAATTCTGGTTGGCCGTGAGGCCCAGCTCGAGCGCACACATCACCCACTCGACCGCCGGCCAGTGCAGCGTCGTGAAGCGCGCGCCCACGCCGAGCGTGCTGCGGCCCAGCTGGCCGCCAGCCGTCGGGAAGATCGTCGAGGCCGTGTCGAATTCCTGGATGAGATTCTTCAGCTTGAGCAGGTTCGCCCACGTCGCAGGGAAGATCGTCGCCGTCGCATCCAGCGCAACGCCCTCCAGCAACGGCTGGGCCGCCGCGTGGAGCTTCCACGCGCAGTCGCCCGCATCGTTCTCCACCAGCGTCCACTCGCCCGCGGCGGTGCGGAAGCGGCTCTTCGCGTACTCGCGGCCGCGGCCGGCGCGCAGGTCGGCCTGCAGGGCAGGCCAGTCGAGACAGAAGTCCGGCGAGACGCACGGATTCTGCGCGATGCGCAGATTGTTTTTCAGGAGAAACGAATTGATGGCGGACATGGAAGGCAAAGTTGAAGGTTGAAAGTTGAGGGTTGAGAGTCGGAGCAGGAGGTGGGTTCGGTCTTTCAACTCCCGGCTTTCAACTTTCAACCGCGTGGCGGAGCCGCGCTAGATCGTCATCGCGTTGAAGCCGCCGTCCACGACCAGCTCCTCGCCGGTGATGAAGGCGCCGGCGGTGTCGCTGGCGAGCAGCAGCGTGGCGCCGATGAGCTCGCGTGCCTCGCCGAAGCGCTTCATCGGCGTGTGGCTCATGATGCTGGCGACGCGGTCGGGCGTGAGGACTTTCTTGTTCTGCTCGGCGGGAAAGAAGCCCGGGACGAGCAGGTTGACGCGGACCTTCTGCGGCGCCCACTCGCGCGCGAGGTTGATCGAGAGGTTGTGCACCGCGCCCTTCGTCGCCGAGTAGGTGAAGACGCGGGAAATCGGCGCGATGCCCGACATCGAGCCGAGGTTGATGATCGAACCGCCCTGCCCGCGGTCCACGAGGTATTTCCCAAACACCTGGCAGCCGAGGAACACGCTCTTGAGGTTCACGCGCACGATGCGGTCAAATTCCTCCTCGGTGATGTCGAAGAACGGCGTGGCGGAGTTGATGCCCGCGCCGTTGACCACGATGTCGATGCGCCCGGACTTTTTCAGGACGGCGTCGCGCAAGCCCTCCAGCTCCGCCTTGCTTGTGGCCTCGGCGGCGTGGAACCAGGCCTTGCCGCCAGCCGCGGCGATCTTGGTGAGCCGGGCCGTGGCTTTTTCGGCACTGCGGCCGACGAGGACGACCTCGGCCCCTGCGCCCGCGAGTCCCTCGGCCATCGCGCCGCAGAGTTCGCCGGTCCCGCCGATGACGACGGCGACCTTACCGGAAAGTCCGAACAGGGAACCAAGATAATCGGGTGCATTCATGGGGAAAAATCTCCGGGCGGGATCGTGAGTCTGGTGCGGGAAGGTTTCATTATGGCGCCGATTCGACGCGGAACCACTCAAAATCCGCGCTGCCACCCCTGGCTTGGCCGGCCTGCGCGAAGAGTCCGATTTTTGCGCCCACCCAGCGCCCCGCTGTCGCCGGGAACGCCGGCCCGGCGGGCGCGAATTCCCGCCCATCGAGACTGTAGGCAAATTGACAGATCGCCCCGGTTGAAACCGTCACCCGGAGCCACACCGGGCCGGTCACCTTCGGCAGCACCACGGATTCATCGGGCCCGGACTTGCCCGGGGCATCACGCAACACCGTGTGGACCAGCTGCCGTTCACCGGCGGTAATCCGAAGGCCGAGCCAGGCATACTCGCGGCCGAAGACAATCAAGCCCGCGGTGTCGCCGGACGACGACGGGGAAAACTCCAGCTTGGTGGTGGCCCGGAATTCTTCCGCCGGGAACTTCTGGAGGAGCAAATAAGGGGCGTCGGCGAGTGGGCCGGTTTGGCAAAACAGCCGGAGATGGCCGGGGCGCGCGGTGAGCGAGGACCATGACGCCTCCGGGTTGGCCTGCCATTGCCATTGCAGCCCTTGGACTGCCGCATCGAATTCGTCGCTCGTGGGCGGCCCGACCGGTTCGACGCCTGCGGGGACCGCCACCGTCGGTTTCCGGTGGGTGAGCACCGGCTCGCCCTTGCCCGTCCCCGCGGGGTCGGCACCGATCACTGGCCAGTCATTATTCCAGGCCACCGGCTGGAGGTGCACGACGCGGCCATACGCGCCCTGGTCCTGAAAATGCAGGAACCACCATTCGCCCGAGGACGTGTCCACCAGCGCGCCTTGATGCGGGCCGTTGATGGGCGTGGTGCCTTGGTCCAGCACGATGCGGTCCTCGAAGGGCCCGGTGATTTTCTTGGCGCGAAAAACCGATTGCCAGCCCGTGGTCACGCCACCCGCCGGGGCAAACACGTAATACCAGCCGTCGTGCCGGTAAAGTTTCGGCCCTTCCAGCGTCGTGTAACCGGCCAGCTGGTCACCGTTGATCACCACGCCGTAATCCTCCTCCACCGCCGTGCCCTCGGCGTTGAGCCGGAGTAGCGTCAGCCGGTTGTTGCGCCCCGAGCGGCTCTTGGCCCAGGCATGCATGAGATAGACGCGGCCATCATCGTCCCAAAACGGGCAGGGATCGATCAGGCCTTTTCCCGCGCACACCAGCAGCGGTGCGCTCCACGGTCCGCGCGGATCCGCCGCGGTGATGACATAGAGGCCGAAATCCGGGTCGGGATAATAAATCAAAAACTTGCCCGCGTGATAGCGGATCGCTGGCGCCCAGACGCCCTTGCCCGGCTGTGGCGTCAGGAACGCGGACTCCGGGACCAGCCGCGGCAGCGCATATCCCACGAGGTTCCAGTTGACCAGATCCCGGGAGTGGAGAATGGGCAGGCCGGGCACCTGGCTGAAACTCGAGGCCGTCATCCAGAAATCCTCCCCCACCCGGATGGCGTCGGGATCCGAGTAATCGGCGTGCAGGACGGGATTGCGATAACGGCCATCACCCAAGTCAGGATTCCAAACCGCCGCCTCAGGAATCTTCAGCTGGTTGGCAAAGGGCAACTGCAGGCGGCGCATTTCCCCGGCGGCCAGCGCCGCCACGAGGCGCGCGCCCTGCGTCGTGGAATGCGTGTTGTCGTGCAAGCCCCCGGGCAGACGCGGATGCTCGCCGGGTTCAAAGTTCAGATACAGCGACTTGGAACGCACGGGGCCGAGCCGCGTCACCAGCGCACGCGTCACTGCTTCCATTTCCATCAAGGGCACCTTCTCCTCGGCGGCAACCGCGCGCATCGCAGTGAGATAGGGCCCGTGCGAATCCTCCAGGACGCCGGCCGGGCTCCACTGCCGCCGCACCACCGGGGTGGCCAGCACCGGATGGGCCCCCCGCTCGCGCACCTCGCGGATGTAGCGCCGGAGATTATCGCGGTATTCCGTGGCGGGGTCGGTGAAGCGCGTCAGGTCGCTTTTCTTGGCATCATTGTGCCCGAACTCGATGACCACCCAGTCACCCGGCGCGAGCACCGCCATCAGCCGTGCCCAGTGGCCGAGGTCGCGGAACGACTTCGTGCTGCGGCCATTCACGGCGTGGTTGATGAAGGGCAGCGAGGGCGGTACGAGTTCGCGAAAAAGCTGGCCCCAGCCGCGCTCCGGGTAATTCAGGTCGGGCTTGTCGGCCATGGTCGAGTCCCCGGCCAAATGCAGTGTCGGCCCCGGCACGGGCCGCCAATCATCCGCGCCCGCCAGCACGGCGGCCGGGGAATAACGCGACGAGTCGCCGGACTCCTGTTTCTGTTCCCAGGGGACGCGCCCAGCGAGCCCGGCGCCCGGTCCGAAACACGCAAATTCAGCGTAGTGCACCGTCTTTTCCGCCGCGGGCTTGTTCCAGTTGTGCCAGCCTTCGGCCCGGACGACGTCCGACATTTCCGTGCGGAGAAAAACCGTCCGCGCGAACTCGCGCCAGGGCCGGCCGAGGTAGGTTTTCACGCCGGGCGCACCCGAGATCGTGCAATCGGCGAAGACGAAGCCAAACGCCTGCCCCTCCGGCGTTGAGGCGGCCGCAATGTAGCCGTCCTTGAGGCAATGGATCTGGCAGTGGTCGAAATAGGCCGTCGCCGCGCCAAAGATGAAGTCGACGTGGCCTTCGATGTAGCAGTCCGAAAAATACTGCCGCCCGCGATTCACGAGGAGCGTGTCCTGCCAGCCGAGCAGCCGGCAGTGGCGGAAAATCACGCGGTCGCCGTCCACCCGCAGGGCCACCGCCTGGCCGACGGGCCCCGCCGTGTTCGCGATCGTGACATTTTCCCACACCATCCCGTCGCCATCCACCTGGACGGTCGGCGTGCGGAACGTGCCGATGGGCTTGCCGTCCGGGCCGGTCAGATTCGCGTGCAGGTCGTAGGCGATGATCGTCCGGATCGCGTCCTCGCCGCGGACCACGATATTGCCGCGCTCACGCTGCACGTAGACGCGCTCGTGGTAGGCTCCCGCCTTGACGAAGATGACCCACGGCCGGTCCGCGGCGCCGGTGCGCATCGGCGCGGCGCTGATCGCGTCCTGCACCGACTTGTATTCCCCCGAGCCATCCGCCGCCACGATCGCATCGGCCGCAGGTGGTGCGGTCGGGACGACGGCAGCCGCGGACAGGCCCAGAAACAGGGCAAGGAACCCGGCGAAGATCACGCGGCGGCGCATCGGCGAAGGCCGCTCAGGCGGTCAGTTTCACCTGCTCAAACTTGGGCGCAAGGAGGTGCATTACGAACCACGCCACGAGGTAGGCTGAGCCGCAGATGATGAACAGAATCCCGTAGCCCAGGCCGATTTTGTTCAGGGCCGCGAAATGTTGGAGCAGGAGCCCGGCCACGCGCGCGATCAGGATGCCGCCGACCGCCCCTGCCATGCCCCCGAGGCCCGTCACGGAGGCCACGGCCCGTTTGGGAAACATGTCCGAGACGGTGGTGAAGATGTTGGCCGACCACGCCTGGTGGGCGGAGCAGGCGACCGCGATCGTCGCCACGGCCAACCAGGTGTTGATCTGGCCCAGGCGCGAGGCGAGCAGAACGGAGAGAGGAAAGAGGGCGAAGAGGAACATCGCCAGCTTGCGCGCCCGGCTGGCCGGCATGCCCCCGTTGATGAATTTCTTGGGCAGCCATCCGCCAAAAATCGACCCGAAGGTGGACAGCGTGTAGACCACCGCCACCGCCAGCGGCCAGCTGATGATCCCGGGGATGTCCGCCTGGCTGCCGGCAAACGTGGGATGGTCGGCAAGGTAGGCGCCGGCTTTGCGGGTATTCTCCCCGGCGAGAAAGGCGGGCAGCCAGAACAGGTAGAACCACCAGACGGGATCGGTCAAAAACTTGCCCAGCACGAAGGCCCAGGTCTGGCGGAAAACCACTAGCCGGGCCCATGGCACCTTCGGCCCCGCGGTGTCGGCCTGCTCGTCCACATCGCTGTGGATGAAGTCATACTCGGCCCGTGTGAGCTGGCCGTTCGCCAGCTTGGCGGCGGGCGAGTCGTACATCGCATACCAGAACCCAATCCAAATCAGGCCCACGGCGCCGGTCAGGACGAAGGCCCATTCCCAGCCCCACGAGGCCGCGATCGACGGAACGGCGAGCGGAGCCACAATCGCCCCCACGTTGGCGCCGGAATTGTAGAGACCAGTGGCAAACGCCCGCTCCTTCCGGGGAAACCACTCCGCCATCGTCTTGTTCGCCGCCGGAAAATTTCCCGCCTCGCAAAAGCCGAGGGCGGCACGCCAGAAACCGAAGGTCACGGTGGTGTGGCCAAACGCGTGACCGATCGCGGCGGCGCTCCAGCCAATGAGGGAATAGGCGTAGCCCGACTTGGTCCCAACCCGGTCGATCAGCCGGCCCGCCGCCAGCATGCCAACCGCGTAGGCCACCTGGAAACAGATCACCACCGTCGAATAGTTCAGTTCCTGGTCCGCAACGACCGCGCCAAACACCCCGCGATCCGACAGGATTGGTTTCAGCAACCCGAGGACGTTCCGGTCGAGGTAGTTGATCGTCGTGGCCGCAAAAACCAGGCCGCAAATCGTCCAGCGATAACGGCCGACCTGCTCATTGAGCTGGACCAGCTTGTTCATGGTGTGACGGCCGGTGCCGGGTTGGAATTACGACTGCGGCCCTTGGCAGCAGGTTCGACGGTGACGCGGGTGAAGCTGATGCTGTCGGCGTGCTCGATGCGGTCGGTGGCGGTCACGCCGCGAAACTCACAGTCCGTAAATTTCACCCCCCTGATCACGGCCGCGGGAAAGCCCGTGATCCACATCACGCGGGGACTGGCCGCACTGGTGACATGGTCAAGCTGGACGTTGCGCACCACGGGCGGAAATGGCCCGTTGGCACCCTCCTCGTAAAGCAGGTCGACCGTCAGCACGGCCTCGGCGACGCGACCCACCGTGACGTTGCGCATGAAGACGTTCTCAATCACGCCGCCACGCCGGGCGTTGGACTTGAGCCGCAGCGCTCGGTCCAGGTTCGGGCTGTCCATTTTGCAGTCCTCAATAAACACGTTGCGGCAGCCGCCGGAAATTTCGCTGCCAATGACGACACCGCCGTGGCCGTCGAGCATCTGACAGTGGCGAATCACGAGGTTCTCGCTCGGGACATGGATGCGCCGGCCGTCGTTGTTCCGGCCGGACTTGATCGCGATGCAGTCGTCGCCGGTGTCGAAGACGCAGTCCTCGATCAGCACGTTCCGCGACGACTCCGGGTCGCAACCGTCGTTGTTCGGGCCGTGCGAGTGAATCTGCACGCCGCGGACCGTGACGTTCTCCGACAGCACCGGGTGCAACTCCCACATCGGCGAATTCACGATCTTCACCTCCGCAATCAGGACATTCTTGCAACGGTAGGGCTGGATGAAATTGGGCCGCAGGAAACTCCCCTCGCCCATCACGCGGCTCGCCAAGGGCGCCCCCGTTTCGCCCAGCTCATTCAATCGGTCCCGGGCGGAGACCTGTTTCGCGGGATGGCCGGACTGCTTGCGGTTCCAGCCCCACCAATTCAGGTCGGACGCCTGGCCATCGAGCGTGCCATGGCCGGTCACCGCGATGTTCTCCTGCTCAAACGCGTAGATGAAGGCGGAGTAGTTCATGCATTCGACGCCTTCCCACCGGGTGAACACGAGGGGATAGTCGGCGGGGCGGGACGAAAACTTCAGCACCGCCCCGTCGGCGAGGTGCAGGTTGACGTTGCTGAGGAGTTGCACGGCGCCGGTCAGCCACTCCCCCGCCGGCACGACCACGCGGCCGCCGCCTGCCTGGTGGCACGCCGTGATCGCGGCGCGGATCGCCACCGTGGCGTCGAGGCCGGGCTTGGCGCCAAAGTCCGTGATCGGAAAATCGTGCGCGGGAAATTCCGGCGCCCGGATTTGCGCCAGCAGGGTTGGCAGCGAATCCCAGCCGCGGATCGCCGCGGCGGGGCTCGCGTTGGAAAGCATTTTTTCCACCTCCATGCCCGCGAGGATGAACGGGCCTGTGCCCTTGGGGTCGTTGTCCACGACAGGCTCGGCGATGTAATAATCGAAGCTGCCGTCGCGCGGGCGGCCATTGGCCATCGTGTAGCCGAGGACGGCGCCCGAGCAGACGTGCGTCAGGCGGATCGTGCCGTCGGGGTTGGTCCGGATGAATTCGTGAATGAGGCCCGCGTAACCTTTGAGGATGGCGGGCAGGTATTTTTCCCGCGGCAGGTAGCCGTGGTTCACGCCCTTCGCCATCGCATAGACCAGCATCGCGGAGCCGGACGACTCGAGATAGTTGCCCGGCCGCGTGCCGAGGTTGGTGATCTGCCACCACGCGCCCGTCTGCGGATCCTGCCATTTGACGGCGCCGTCCGCGACGCGGTGCAGGATGCCGACGATGCTGTCGATGTCGGGGTGGCTCGCAGGAACGTAATCGAGCGAGTCCACGATGGCCATCGCATACCAGCCAATGGAGCGCGTCCAGAAGTTGGGCGAAACGCCGGTCTTCGGGTCGGCCCAGCCTTGGGCCTGCGCCTCGTCCCACGCATGCCAGTAAAGGCCGGTGGCGGGATCGTAGGCATGGCGATCCATCAGGATGATCTGCTTCGCCACGTCGTCGAACAGCGCGGGTTCCTGGAACACCACCGCGTATTGGGCGAGGAACGGCGACACCATGTAAAGTCCGTCGAGCCACATCTGGTGCGGGTAACGCTGCTTGTGCCAGAACCCGCCCTCGCTCGTCCGCGGATGCGTCGCCATCTGCTGGCGGAGCGTCTGCACCGCCTTGACATATGCGGTGTTCTGCTCGCCCCGCGCGAGCGCGGCGAGGAGCACCTTGCCGGGCGGGATGTTGTCCACGCTGTAATCCTCGAGCTTGTAGCCCTTGATGGTGCCGTCGGCGTTGACGTGCGACGCCACCGCGCGGGTGCCGAATTGCGTGTAGCTCTCGTTGCCGGTGACCGCGCCCAGCCGGACGAGCGCCAGGGCGAGCACGCCCGGCGAGTAATCCCAGCGGGCCTTGCCGTGCCCGCTTTCCAGCGCGGGCCCGAGCCGCTTCATCTCCGATTGCGCGAGCCGCTCCGACCATTGTAACGGCGTGGCGCCGTCGTACTGCGGCGGGGCTTCCGCGGCAGTCGCAAACCGGGCAGCGAGGGCCAGCAGGGCGATCCCGAGGAGCTGTCGGGCAGTCGGCATCAGGGCGTGGCGCCGAGGGTGACGGTGACGGGTGAACGCATCCGCGCGGCGCAGGCCGCAACGTAATCAGTCCAGGCCCGCTCGGTGGTGAATTCACCGGCAAACGACCAGCCGGCGCCGATCAGGTAGTGCAATGGCTGTCCGGGCGTGGCCTTCGCCAGCACGAGCCGGTTGTGTTCGTCCTCCGCGTAGCCGCGGAAGGCGGACGCCGACATCACGACCGCCGTGGCGAGATCGCCATGCGTCTTTTGCACGATCCACTGCGCGAGCGAGCCGTCCGTCGTGACGGTCGTGAAATCAGTCTTCGGATCCTGGCCCTTGTCGGTTGGGTTCTTGTCCAGGCCGACGGCGACCGTGAGTTCCGAGACGGAGCCTGCGGTCACGGTGAACGTGCTGTCCATCTGGTCGAGATTGTGACCGGCCTCGACCGTGAACCGCTTGGTCTCGGCCACTTTCAGGCCGCCGCCCGCGTCCCACGCCTCGTAGGTGAGTTCGAACACCGCGCGGACCGGGCCGTTCTCGAGCACTTTCCACGTTTGATAGTTGCGGGCCACGAACAGCTGGTGGCCGTCCCAGATGCCCGTGCCGCCGCAGCCGCGAGTCTGGCCCACGCCATACATGTCCATGCCCTCGCTGAGGTCGAACTTGTGGAAGAAATTGTGACCCTTGTTATACCAACGGTCCACGATCGGGTAGCTGACGCGCTTGCACCAGACGTCGATGCCGCTGGAGACGAGCACTTCCTTGTCGGAGCCGGCCGGCGCCGGGGCGGCGAGGCCGGGCCCGTAGATGCGGTGGGCGATCTTGTCGTTCTCCCACGCGAAATCGTCGAGGCGCTCGGGCACGAACCGGGCGAACGCCTTCACCGGAAACGGCGGGGTGATCGCGGCGATCTTCTCGATCGTGAACCCCGCGGACTTCTCCCCCGCTGCAAAGTCATGCTGGAAGAGCAGTTCGCCGTACGCGGCGCCCTTGCCGGTCGCGTCCTTGAGCGTCGGCGCGATATTGGTGACCTGGAAGGGCAGCACATGCCCGGCGGCATCCTTCACTTCGAGATGGTAGATCTGCGCGCCCGGCAGGAGGGCCGCGACGCGGGCCCACGGCACGCTGATGGTTTCGGCGGGACGGGCGATCGACAGGGCGTGGGTGACGGTGACGTTGAGACGTTCGGCTGCGGACAGCGACGCGGCCAGCGCGGCCGCGAGAATCGCAAGGAGGCCGAATTTGTAGCTACGAGCGTGAGCGAGTGGCAGGTCGTCCACTCGCTCACGCTCGTGGCTACCAGGGAATAGCTTCATGGGGATTGGGGTTAACGCGCCAGCCAGCCGCCGTCCACCGGCAGCGTGATGCCGTGCACATAGTCGGAAGCAGGCGAGGCGAGGAAAACGACGGCGCCCTTCAAGTCCGCGCCCGTGCCCCAGCGGCCGGCGGGGATGCGCTCGAGGATGGCGTGCTGGCGGACGGGATCGGCGCGCAGCTGCGCGGTGTTGTCGGTCTCCATGTAGCCGGGGGCGATCGCGTTGACGTTGATGCGCAGCGGGGCGAGCTCGTTGGCCATCGCGCGGGTGAGGCCGCCCAGCGCGCTTTTCGCCGCCGTGTAGGAGACGACGCGGATGCCACCCTGGAAGGACAGCAGCGAGGCGGTGTTGATGACCTTGCCCGCGGCCTGGCGCGCGACAACGGCGGCCGCGAAACGCTGGCTCAGCCGGAACACCGCGCGGAGGTTCACGTTCATCACGTCGTCCCAATCCGCCTCGGAGAATTCGAGGAACGCCGCGCGGCGGATGATGCCGGCGTTGTTCACGAGGATATCGGCCGGGCCGAGGTGCTCCGTGACCGCGGCGAGGATTTTCTCGGCGGCGCCGGCGGCGCCCACGTCGATCTTCACGGTACAACTGCGCCGGCCGAGCTGCGCGATCGCGCGGGTGACGGCAGCGGTGTCCCCGCGGGCGACGAGCGCGACATCCGCGCCGGCTTCCGCGAGGGCGACGGCCAGGTCGGCGCCGAGGCCGCGCGAGGCGCCGGTGACGATGGCCACCCGACCGCTGAGCCGGAAAGTGTCGAGCACGGCGGCCATGGCAGTTTTAGCGCAGCTCGGCGGGCGGCGCGGGGTCCATGTCGGAAAATTCCTGGTTCTCGCCGCCCATGCCCCAGACAAAGTTGTAGTTGGAGGTGCCGACCCCGCAGTGGATGGACCAGGGCGGGGACAGCACCGCCTCGCAATCCTTCACGACGAGGTGACGGGTTTCCTGCGGGCGGCCCATGAAGTGAAACACAACCTGTTCGGGCGGGAGGTTGAAATAGAGGTAGATCTCCGAGCGACGGAGATGCGTGTGCGGGGGCATCGTGTTCCACACGCTGCCGGGTTCGAGGCGCGTAAAGCCCATCACCAGCTGGCAGGTGGGAAAGGCGCCGGGATGGATGAGCTTGTAGATGGTGCGCTCGTTGGCGCTCTCACGCGTGCCGAGCCGCGCGCCCTCGACCCCCTTGAACGGCACGTGCCGCGTCGGATACGCCATGTGCGCCGGGTAACTGAGCAACCAGAACCGCGCGGGTTTCGCAGGATCCTGGGACGCAAAAACGACGTCTTTCGCGCCGCGGCCCAAGTACAGCGCGTCAAACGACTCGAGCCGATACTCGGTCCCGTCGACGCGGACGCGGCCGGGTCCGCCGAGGTTGAGCACGCCGGCCTCGCGCCGCTCGAGAAAATACTGGCTGCGCAGCTCCGACGGATTGTGCAGCCGCACCTCCTTCGCAATCGGCAGGATGCCACCGAGCACGGTGCGGTCGGTGCCCCAGTAGTGGATATCCGCCGTATCGGGCCGGAACAGGCCGGAGATGAGGAACTCCTTCCGCAGATCCTCCGCCACCGAGGCCGAGGCAATGGTCGGATAGAGGCTGTCGTGTAGTTTCATGACGGAGAGCGGGTGAGAGGAAGAGAATGCAAGTTGCGTAGGAACACTCAAGCCCACGGCCGGACCGGCGCCCCGCGAGGCGCCGGACCAGTCCAAACGACCCGGGGCTTAGAAGGAGCCCTTGATACCGAAGGTATAGGCCGTGCCGAACAGTTCACGGCGGTAGAGCTTCGCGTAGTCCGGCGTCACGCCGGCAGAGAAGCGCTGGTCGTCCTGCGGCACGTTCGTCAGATTGCGGCCGTTGAAGAACAGGCCGAAATGTTGGGTGAGGCGGAATTCGAGATTCGCGTCCAGGTAGAGGCGCGGGGCGAAATACTCGTAGTAGGTCACGCCGGAGACGACCGTCGGGGCGTCGCGCTCACGGCCGCGGTAGTTCCAGTTGAGCTTCGCGCTCAGGCGGCGGCTGTCGTAGGACACGCCCCAGTTGAGGGTACGACGCACAAATGCGCTGAAATCAGCGTTCGACGCGCCCTCGAGATGCAAGGCGGTGCCGTTGACAAAGACCGCGACGCCCTTCGTGAAGTCCGACAGGCGATCCAGCGACTGCTGGAAGTTGAATTCCACGCCGGTGATGCGGGCCGTGCCGGCGTTGACGGTCGTCGTGACGATGTCGCCGTTGTTGATGTAGGTGTCCGCATTGGCCACGCCGTTGGCGTTGAGGATGGCCAGGGCGTCGGGGCCCGTGACATTCGACGTGCCCCAGAAGTTGCTGAAATCCTTGCGGAAACCGCCGATCGAAACCACGCCGCCCTTGGTGAAATAATACTCGAGCGAGAGGTCGTAGTTGTTGGCCTGCTCCGCCTCGAGCGCGGGATTCGAAACCTTGATGGTCTGGCCCGTGAGCGTGCTGTCGGGCAGGGAGACGTTGGGCACGATGTTGCCGAGGTCCGGGCGGCCGACGGCACGGTTGTAGGCCGCACGCAGCAGGAGGTCGTCCCGGATGCTGTAGGTGGCATTCACGCTGGGATAGGTGTCCGAGTAGTTCTCCTCCGCGGTGGCGCCGCGGCGGGTATACGTGGTCGTGGCCCCGGACTTCACCGCGAGCGGGCCCTCGCCCATGGCCTTCGTCTGTTCGAACCGCACGCCGTAAACCACCCGCAGGCGGTCGCTGAACGCCTTGGTGTCGCCCATGATGTAAGCGGCGTTGATCTGCTCGGTGAAAAACAGCGAGCCCTGGACTTCCGCCTGCTGGTTGGCGGCGGTGGAAGGCGTGAACAACGAGGGGTTGTTCACGTAGAGCGTCCAGAGCTTGGACGCGCTGGGCCAGACCACCGAATACGGGATGTAGGGCGGGGCGACGTTGTAGACACTGTCCGACAGGTCGTAGGCGTTGACCGCGCCTGCCGCCGCGAGGGCGCCAGTGGGCGTGTAGGTGACCTTGTAACTCTCGACATCGCGCTGCTCATACTGGGCCTGGACGCCCACCTTGATGCTGGTTGGAAGCGTGAAATCGAAGCTGCGCTTCAGGCTCGCCTGCTGGGTGAAGAACGAATCCGTGGCATCCACGGGGTTGTTCTGGATGGAGGTGATCTTGTAGTTGGGATTCCGGACGTCGAAGATGTTGCCGAGCGTGTTGTTGCCCAGCGCGTCGTTGACGGTGATCGTCTGCGGCGCGATGCCGTTGTAATTGCCGTAGTTCACCGTCGCGCCACTGATCTGGTAGGTGACCGCGGAGAAATACCCGTTCTGGTAATCGTGATAGTGGGCGGCGGCGTGGGAGTAGTTCACGCCCGCGTCGAAGGTCCAGGTCGAGCCCGTGTGGGTGAACTCCGAACCGAGGTTGTAGGTGGCGCCGAACTTGTTGCGGAAGCTGGAGCCGAAGTTGACTGAGCCCTTGCCCAGCGCGCCAGTGGTGGAGGTCGGCGTGTACGCGAGCGGCATGACGGCGCCCGTGTCGAAGTTCATGTTCCGGTTGCCGAACTCGTTGTTATAAAAATTATCCTGGAAACGGAGCGACAGGACGTCACGGGGCGACAGCTTCCAATCGGTGGTCAGCTCGAAAGCCTTGCGATGCGTGACCTTGGGGCCGTCCTGCATGGTGTATTTCTCGAGGAAAGGCGCCGTGGGCAGCGTGGCCGGGGCGCCGGTGATGGCGGCGAGTGTGCCGTTGGGCGCCCAAGAGGGATTGGAGCGGTACTGCGGGTTATAGATGTTCGAATCGAGCGCGCTCAGGGTGAAGCCAAACGTCTTGCTGACCGGGACGGCCAGGGTGAAATCGAAGCTGGGCAGCGTCTTGTAGCTGGTTTCGTCGCTGCGCAGGCCGGGGGTGGCGCTGAGCGTCTTGGCGGCGCTGTTCATCGTGCCGAGCACGCGGTAGTCGAGGGTCAGCTTGTTGTATTCAAACGCGCTCTTGCTGATCAGGTTCAGCGAGCCGCCGAGGGCGTCGGCCGGCAGGTCGGGCGTGCGGGCCTTGATGATCTCGGTGCGGGCCGCGTTGTTGATGGAGATCTGCTCCAGCTCGGTGGTGCGCGTGCCGCCGCCGGTCGCGGAATAGGCGATCGTGCCGGAATCGGCGCTGGCGACCCGGTAGCCGTCGAGCATGATCGCGGTGTATTGTGAACCGACGCCCCGGATCGAGATGTTGCGCACGTCGGAGGCGGTGTAGCCCACGCTCACGCCCGGCAGGAACTTCACGAATTCACCGACGTTGCCCTCCGTGATGTCGCCGAACTGGTCAGTGGCGACCACGGTCTTGATCGTGGGGGAAAAGCGCTGCTCGTTGATGGAGATCGATTGCTGGCTGAAGTCCTTGTGTGCTGCCACGACGAAGGTATCGAGCACGACGGCCGCTTCCTTCTCGGGGGCGACGGCGGCCCGCGTCAGGCTGAAATCCTCCTGGGAAGCCTGCCCGGCCTGCACGGCCACCGTGCGGGTCTGCTGCGACAGGCCGGTGAAGAAGATGGTGACCTTCACGTCACCGGCCGGCACCGCTTCAAAGCGGTAGTCGCCGAAGCGGTCGGTAAACGTCGCCAGCCCCGTGCCTTCGATTTCCACGCGGGCATTGCTGAGGTTGGTGCCGTTGTCGACGTTGGTCACATGGCCCATCAGGGAGCCAGTGGAGGCGGCGGGGTCGGCCGCGCGCAGGGCGGGGGCCCACGAGAGGGCCAGCGTCAGCGCCAGCGAGAGCAACCAAACTGGGCGAATCAAGCGGCCGGCGAGGCCACGGGCAGTCGGGAGGGGAGCGCAGGGCATGCGCCGCCCAAAGGAGGGGGAATGCATCTTGGGGTGGGGTTAGGGTTCACCGGTTTCGCCTCCCTGGGGCCAGCCATCACCCGGAGGTGGAGCGAGTACAGGGCGGGGAAACCGAATAAAAAGCAAGTTCACTAATGAACTTGTCATCCATATTTGAACATGGCAGGATTTTGGCAACAAAAAATTTCGGAGTGCCAAAATTCCCCCGCTCTTGAAGATTCGCGGCTCCGCCCCACTGCCTTTTCCCGTGGCCCCCCCCCCCCCCCCCCCGGCCCCCCCCCCCGGCCCCCCCCCCCGGCGGCCGGGGGGGGTTAG
>Ga0316219_1001634_pt1 | contig 23049 bp, 19 predicted proteins | sample TBH18003PmetaG_FD_203635 | JGI IMG/M metagenome (GOLD analysis project Ga0316219, IMG submission 203635) | Freshwater microbial communities from Trout Bog Lake, Wisconsin, USA - TBH18003P | ecosystem: Environmental > Aquatic > Freshwater > Lake > Hypolimnion/Profundal zone | place: USA... | reverse complement strand
TATAGGCGTAGGCGGGGCTGATGCTGTTGATGTGATGTCGGGCATTCCCCTCGAACTGAAGATGCCGAAGATCATGGGCGTTGAGCTCACAGGTAAATTAAGCGGCTGGGTTTCACCGAAAGATATTATCCTTGTTTTATCAGGCATGCTTACTGTTAAAGGCGGGACCGGTTTCATTATCGAGTATTTCGGGGAGGGGGCAGAGTCCCTGTCCTGTACCGGCAAGGGCACCATATGTAATATGGGCGCCGAAGTAGGAGCTACCTGTTCGGTATTTCCCTATGATGAAAGCATGAAACGCTACCTTGAGGCTACCGGCCGTAAGGAAGTTGCCGAAAAGGCCGGTGAATATGCAGCTTTCCTGAGATCCGACCCTGAAGTCGCCAGAGATCCTGCAAAGTATTACGACCAGTATATAAAGATCAACCTCTCAGAACTTGAACCCTATGTGAATGGCCCCTTCACACCTGACCTGGCTAATCCTATCTCCAAATTACAGGCATTTCTTAAGGAAAACAATTATCCCGACACACTTGAAGTAGGCCTTATCGGTTCCTGCACTAACTCATCCTATGAAGATCTTTCAAGGGCAGCTTTTATAGCAAGGCAGGCAAAGTCCAAGAAACTAAATGTCAAATCATCCTTCATCATCACACCGGGTTCGGAGCAGATCAGGTTTACCGCCGAAAGGGACGGTTTACTTGAGGCTTTTGATGAGATCGGGGGGGTGATCATGGCCAATGCCTGCGGCCCCTGTATAGGGCAATGGTCAAGGAAGATGGATAATCCCGAAAGGAAAAATTCAATTGTAACTTCCTTCAACAGGAATTTCGCAAAACGTAATGACGGCAATGCAGGCACCCATGCATTCATCGCTTCCCCCGAAATGGTAACTGCCATGGCCCTTGCCGGAAGGCTTTCATTCAATCCTGCAAAAGATACTATTTTGAATGCGGATGGCATAGCGGTCAAACTTGACGAGCCACAGGGGTTCGAGTTACCTCCCAAAGGATTCGATGTAAAAGACCCGGGTTTCATTCCTCCCCCCGCCGACGGGAAAGATATCAGCGTAAATGTGAAGCCGGGTTCCGACAGGCTTCAGCTTCTGGAACCCTTCGAAAAATGGGACGGCAGTGACATCACCGGGATGCGTTTGCTCATCAAGGCAAAAGGCAAATGCACCACCGACCATATTTCAATGGCAGGGCCATGGCTCAAATACCGCGGACATCTTGATAAGATATCGGATAACCTGCTGATGGGCGCAATCAACGCATTCAACGGCAAGACCAATTCGGTGAAGAACGGAATTACCGGAGAATATTCAGGGGTTTCACAAACTGCCCGCTATTACAAAGCCCAGAATATTCCGAGCATCGTTGTAGGGGATGAAAATTATGGCGAAGGTTCTTCACGGGAACACGCGGCCATGGAGCCCAGGTATCTCGGGGTAAGGGTCGTTTTGGTGAGGTCATTTGCAAGGATACATGAAACCAACCTCAAGAAACAGGGAATGCTGGCAGTCACATTCAGCAACCCGGCCGATTATGACAGGATCCTTGAAGAAGACACGTTCGGACTGTCGGGACTTGGTTCTTTTGCCCCGGGCAAACCTTTGGTTTTGAAGATCAGCCATGCAAACGGAACATCTGAAGAGATTCTCCTGAACCATAGTTACAGTGATCTCCAGATCCACTGGTTCAAAGCCGGCAGCGCTCTTAATTATATGAAGGAAGTTTAATTTTAAAATAATCCAATACGCTATATTATGGACATGCAGAAATTCATTGCGGAACACGCCCCTGAGACGGCAAGTTCCTGCACAATAGACGAACAACTGTTCAAACAGTTTGATGTGAAAAGAGGCCTGCGGAACGCAGACCACACGGGGGTTCTTGTAGGCCTTACCCGGGTCGGTAGCGTGGTAGGTTATGAAAAGATCGATGGCAAACTTGTTGCCATTGACGGGAAACTGATATACCGCGGAATCGAGATCAGTGACCTGGTAAGGGGTAACCAGGCCGAAAAACGTGCTGGTTTTGACGAAACTGTATTCCTGCTTCTTTTTGGCAGGCTCCCAAAGGAAGAAGAACTGAAGGTCTTTTCGGAAGGACTTGCAGAACAACGTGCCCTGCCTGAGAATTTCAACAGGGACATGATCCTGACCATGAAGGGAAAGGACATCATGAACATGCTTGCCCGTTCAATCCTTGCATTATACACCCTCGATGAAAATGCCGACGACACCAGCGTACAGAATGTCATCAGGCAGTCGATCAGCCTCATCGCAAAATTCCCGACCATTGCCGTGTATTCTTATCATGCCATGCGTCACCTGATCTATTTTGACACTCTTTCGGTACGCTATCCTGATAAAAAGCTGCAAACGGCCGAGAATTTCCTGTATATGCTGAAGGGGCAGGATTACACTCCCCTGGAAGCAGAACTTCTTGACCTTTGCCTGATGCTGCATGCCGAGCATGGAGGGGGTAACAACTCTACCTTTACAACCAGGGTTGTAAGTTCCAGCGGCACCGATACCTATTCGGCCGTAGTTGCCGCAATCGGTTCACTTAAAGGACCCCTGCATGGAGGCGCCAACATCGAAGTGATCGACATGATGGATAACATCAAAGCCAATATCAAGAACTGGGGAAATGATGATGAAGTGACAGAATACCTTCGCAAGATTCTCAAGAAAGAAGCTTACGACAAGAGCGGTAAGATCTATGGTTTCGGCCATGCGGTTTATACTGTTTCAGACCCCAGGGCCATTCTCCTGAAGGAGAAGGCAAGAATGCTTTCGAAAGAAAAAGGACGTGAGAAGGAAATGGCCTTGTACGAAGCCATCGAGCGCATAGGACCCGAGATCTATTACGAATTCAAAGGCACAAAAGAAAAGCTGATTTCCCCCAATGTGGACTTCTACAGCGGCTTTGTGTATGAATGTCTTAAAATCCCCCGTGAACTGTTCACCCCTCTTTTCGCTATTTCACGTATTTCGGGATGGTGTTCACACCGCCTCGAGGAACTGATCAGCGGCCGCAGGATCATCCGTCCCGCATACAAGGCTGTTGAACCCGACCATAAATATATCCCGGTCAGCGAGAGAAAGTAGGGTAAATTTTCCGCATCGTCCTGTTCACAAACCAGGCCGACAGTATAGCGGGAAACATCCTTGACAGGATAAAGTAACTAAGGCGGTTTATGCGTCCATGGATGCAGACCGCCTTTTTTCCGCAATGTTTTACCGCGTAGGCAGCCACCCTTGCCGGGTCTTCCATCTTCACTTTCCCATGAGGCTTGCTTTCAAGGAATTTAGGGGTGTTGATGATCCCTGAGCAGCAAACGGTAATGCCTATGCCAAACTGACGGAATTCGCTGTAAAGCGACCTCCCAAGCGCAATGAGGTAGGCTTTGGACGCAGCATACGGGGCAACATAGACAGGGGCTAGAAGCCCTGCCATAGACGACATCAACAGAATGTTGCCCAGCTTGCCCTGCTCCCTTAGATACAGGGCAAACGCATGAACCAAAAGAACTGATGTCCGTGTGTTGACGTCAACGAAGCTGTCGAGACTGTTCGATGTATGATCCAGGAAAGGTTTGACTTCCGAACGTGCAGCATTCATTACAAGCAGCCTGCAGTCCACGGCCCTGGCTTCGTTCATGCAGGCCTCCCAGGCATTTTTCTCTCCCAGGTCAACATGCAGGCGGCGAACACTGACCCCGAAGTTCAGCGAAACCTCCCTGGCAAGTTTGTCAAGCAGTTTTGTATCCCTGTCAACCATGATCAGGTTAAACCCTTGCCCGGCGAGAAGTTCGGTGAATGCCTTGCCCAATCCCTCCGCCGATCCTGCGATCAGGGCCCATTGAGAGTCTTTCATGATATTTCCTAAATTTGCGGCCTGCAATAATACTTAAAATTCGACTAATGTCTAAGTTGCTGTTTTTCTTCCTCAGGCTGATGAAATCCTGGCAGTCATTCATTTTAAAAATTAAGGGAAAGACTGCGGATGACATCCACCAGGAAAGACTAATTTCGGGTAAGGCATGGGATGATTTCTGCGATAACCTAAAAGCTGCAGGGGCCGCCTTGCATATGCCCGGAACACCGCGGGATGCATTCAACCAGGCTGAGGGCATACGTTACCTGAGCAGGCTTACACGCGGAGGGCTGGAAGCATTCATAGAATATGCAGACCCTGCATTTCCTTCGCTGAGACGCACGGCACATGAAACAATAAAGCTCGGGGCCGACAATCCCGACAATTATTATTTCAATGCCCAGATCAGCGGGAATTATGAATACCGCCTTACCGGGAAAAGGAATACGGTCGATTATTTCGGTCTCTTCACCCAGAACGGGAATTACGGGACCACCGGGGGAATGGCTCCATGCGCGGTCCTCGAACATCATGAGATACAATATGAGCCTGACGGAAGTTTCGAGGTCATACTCAGCAAGGAAAAGAAAGGCAGGAACTGGCTTAGAATTGAAGAGGCCACGAGCATGCTGATGGTAAGGCAGACCTTCCTTGACAGGTTTAAAGAAACACCGGCCGAGATTACTATTTCGAACCTTGACGGGAGAAAGGCCCCTGGTAATATTACGCCTGCCATCATTGACGAAGGACTGAAAACCGCTTCCATGTTTGTGGGAGGTGCAGCCCTGATGTTTTCAAACTGGGCTAAAGGATTCCAGGGGCATGCCAATAAACTGCCTTTGTTTGATCCGAAAAAATCAAACGATGCGGGCGGGGACGCATCCATAATTTATTATCACAGTTACTGGAAACTGGCTCCTAATGAATCGCTTCTCATTGAAGTAAAGCCTCCCGATTGTGATTCATGGAATTTCCAGCTTAACAACTACTGGATGGAATCCCTTGATTACAGATATTTCAAAATTTGCATCAACAAGGCTTCAGCGATATATGAACCTGACGGTTCGGTGAAGGTTATTGTTGCTCATAATGACCCCGGCCATCCCAACTGGATCAATACCTGCGGACATTACGAGGGAACGATGTTGTGGAGGTGGTACCGCCTGGCTCCGGGATCGGAAGCGGTGGAACCGGGGTGCAGGGTAATAAAAGGTAGCGAAGTAGCGAGGTAGCGAGGTATCGAAATAGAGAAAAGCCTTCGCCGCAGGCGAAATGAGCACGCAAATGAAATAAGCGATTGGTGCGAATAAATAGAAAAATGAAGAACAGAACATTTTCAAAGCGACCGATATTATTCCGGGCAATCAATTCAGTATGGAAAAGTACATATATATTGGGGGGCAAAGTCAGGCTTGACAAGGATGACCTGATACGGAAAGCAAGGAAGACAACGGGTTTGCATGACCTGGGGAAGGATTTCCAGGATGAGCCGGTTGATCGTATGCTGAGATCGATCAATGAGGAGGCAAACCTTAATCCCATCGGGAGGTTCATCACCAGGGAAAGACTCTCCAGCCTGATCAGCATAAGGCTGAGGGCTGAGTATTTCTTTAAGAAACATCCTGAGATCCTTGAGCAGGAGCTGTATCCTGCATGGATCATAGTGGGGCTGCAGAGAACAGGTACAACCAAGCTGCAGAGGCTTCTTGCAGTAGATCCAAACCACAGGGTGATACCAAGCTGGGAAGTGATCAATCCCATGCCTTTAAATCTTGATTTCAAACCTTCGGGTGAATATGAAGACCCGAAGCGCATCAAGGTGGCCCGCACTTCGGTGAAAGCTGTGGAGTGGATGTCGCCAGGATTTTTTGCCATCCATCCCATTGATGCAGTACAGCCTGAAGAAGATATTCTTATGCTTGACGTGAGTTTCTTCAGTACCACCACCGAGGCTATGATGAACGTACCTTCCTATGCAGCATGGCTTGAAACGGTTGACCAGTCACCGGCATACGAATATGCCGTGAAGCTTCTCAAATTCCTGCAATGGGTGAAACCCGCAAAGCGCTGGGTGCTTAAAACCCCCCACCATCTTGAGTTTCCTCACCTGATAACTAAACATTTCAAAGAGGTGAAATTCCTCTGGCCGCATAGGAACATTTACGAATCCGTGCCTTCCTACCTCAGCATGCTCACCTATAATTATATGATGTTCAGCGATGATGTGGATGAACGTATGATAGCGCGGCACTGGGTTAGAAAGACGGGATATATGCTGCAACAGGCCCTGGATTTCAGGCTGCAAGGGAATAACAGTGAGAATTTTTTAGATATCTGGTACAAAGACCTTATTCGGGATTCTATGCACGAGCTGGGCCGTATCTATTCTTTGGACGGGGGTTTGAATGAGAGGCTGGTCGAGCGATTCAGGAAACATGAAGTTGAGCATCCCCACCGCAAGCACGGCATCCACCAGTATTCGCTGGAGGATTTCGGGCTGAGCGAAGCCGACATTGATAAACATACCTCGCATTACCAGGAGTTCATGAAAGAACATTATGAAAGAAAATAAACAGGAAAAATACAAAGACCCTTTCAGGGCAACCCTTACAGGCATCATGGACCTGTTTAACAAACGGGTTCCCGACGGTACTATCAATGATTCGGACCGGCTTGATGGAAAAACACTGGTCGTTGACGGGGCAAGTTCAGGCCTTGGGTTTGCCATTGCAGTTGAAGCAGCTTCAAGAGGTGCCAGAACGGTAATGGTATGCCGCAGCGGTATCCCTGCAAAAGGGGAGGAGGTTAAAAAAATCAGCGGGAACCAGGATGTGCATATGCTTCATGTTGATTTCACTGATGCCCGGAGCATAGAAAAGGTATGCCTGGAACTGAAAGAGCAGTTTGCGCCCATTGATATTCTGATCAGCAATGCGGGTGTGGTTCCCCAGAAATCCAGGAAAACCCCTCAGGGCCTGGAGGAGATGTTCATGGTGAATTATTTCTCAAAATTCCTGTATGTAAACACTCTGATCGAAAACGGTAGCCTAAGTAATTTAAATTTCAGCGCCGGAGCTTTTGAAACAAAAAGCAAACAAGGGATGAACGGTAATAAAATTCCCAGGATAATCTTCGTTTCCAGTGAATCGCACAGGAATCCTGCCAGGATCAACTGGGATGATTTCGGCAAATTCACTCCTTACGGGGTCAAGCAATCGATGGAACATTACGGGCACAACAAACTCCTGCTAACCACCTTTGCTGTTGAGCTGTCAAGACGCCTCAATCCCAACGGCAACGCCAATTGTTCAGTATTTGCCTTATGCCCTGGACCTGTGAATTCGAACATTGCAAGGGAGACTCCTAAAGTCTTCCAGCCATTGCTAAAACTGGTCTTCAGGATGTTCTTCAGGTCTCCGAAAGATGCATCGGCCCCGGCGATTTATTTTTCGGTCTCGCCGGACGTCGAAAAAAAGCAGTTTGATTATTTTTTCCTGATGAACCGCAAGGAAGTGGATTCCAAAGCCTTGAATAAGGAAAACGGAAAAAAATTATGGGAGATGTCATCCGCCCTCAGGAAAAATTTGTAATTTTGTACTATTAAATGATTTTGAACGTTTACCAATTATTAAATTTAAAATAGAACAATCCATGAAAAAAGTAACATTATTTATCGGAATGATCGCTATGGCAGCTTTCCTTTCGACCAGCGTTGTAGCCCAGGACAAAACCACTAAGGATACCAAGGCTGCTCCCACAACTACAACAACCAAGACCGATGCCAAGGCTCCTGCAAAGGATTCCAAGGAAGGTTGCAAGCCCGGTTGCACCATGCATAAGGATGGTGGAAAGTGCTGCGATAAGGACAAGAAGACCACAACTCCTGAAAAGAAGTAATTAATTTATAATAATAAAAAAAGCCCGGGTTCTGAACCCGGGCTTTTTTTATGTCTTCAAATGAAGGGAAATGCTTATTTCTTGACCTTTGCATCCTCAAGAAGGATATCATAAAAATACCCGGCGCCAAGGTCCTTGTCGAGGGTGATCCTGCCTTCAAATACTGCTACATCTCCTACTTTTAATGAATCCAGGGATGTGATGGTAAGGTCAAAATGTTCCCCATCCTTAGTGCCGTCCTGTATGTGGATCCAGTTTGTATTCATAATGCCACCGGCAAATTTGACAACCTGTCCCCGGATCTTCACATTTTTCCCTTCAAATGACTTGCGTTTGGAATAAAGTTCGGCTATGGTCACCCCGCCATCAGCCTTTGTTACAGAAATATTTTTTTGCTCGGGTACGGGTTGCCTCCCTGTTTGCGGTGTGGCAGGCTGGTGGACTGAAAGTGTAATAGGTTCTGCCGAAAAATCCTGGACGAAAAAAATACTCCTGAAGGTTCTTTTCAGTTCCTTGCTAGTAAAATCGGACATTTCGGAGCCTTCCGACCAGAAATATATATTCCCGGTTTTTACATCCATTTTAGTAATTGCAATCCAGTAATCCCTTCCATCGGCCGAAACCCTTACGTAAGTGTAAGCGCTTGACTGAATCACTTCTTCGGCTTTAACCTGGTGGGCATTGGGTGCGAGATTGGCAACTTTTTTATCACTGCCGCCCTGGCATGATACCAGGAAGGTAATTAGGGTAAACAGCATGAAATATCCCCGGTTTCGTATTTTCATATCTTTGTATTTTGGCATTTGAATTTGCAAAACTAAGAATTTAGCAGTGTTTTCTGATGTATTTCCTTCGCGTCATAAAAGTGATATGTTTTTTCTTTCGTTTTATATTGAAGCAAAGGAAATTCAATGATCCTTACCTGGCTTCCTTCCTTGTGCCATTCTATGAATTGTATAATAAAGAGCTTGCCCCGGAAACCCTGAAGAAGATCAGGGCTTATTATTGTTTCGGTGTGCCCCTAGTTTGCGGGGTTTACACAAGGATATACGGAAAGGGGTTATCAGAGGAAGAAAGGGGATATGCTGTATTGGGAGGAATAGCAACTCCCCTGATCGATGATTTTACAGATAATAAACAATTATCGAAGGAACAGCTGAAGAGTCTGCTGTCCTTCGGGGAACGGGCAGACCCCGGGACAATGGAAGAAGCTATCGTAAATAAAATTCTTTGCAGATTGCATGAAAATGTAAGCAGTCCGGAAGGATTCGTGAATGCGTTTAACCATGTTATCGATGCCCAGGTTGAATCGGAAAAGCAACTGAGGAAGGATCTCAGTAGGGAAGAGATACTGAAGATCACCCTGGAGAAAGGCGCGTGGTCGCATATTCTGTTTCATTACCTTATCCGGGAGGTCCCTTCGCAGAAGGCAATCGGAGTAATTTACCAGATGGGAGGGGTATTGCAGATCACCCAGGATATTTTTGATATCTATAAGGATGTCAGGGATGGAATATCCACACTCGCCACGACCTGCGCTGATTTCAGGGAATTTGAGGAGTTTTACAGGGCAGAATGTATTAAGTTCTGCAGGATGGCAAGGCAGTTGCCGTACAAAAAATCTGATCTGGAATTCTTCATTATCCTTTTTATTAATATCATGGCAAGGGGCATAGTAGCATTAAGGATGCTTTCAAGGCTTCAGGATAAATCGGGCGGGGGCGTCCTGCCTTATGAAAAACTTGAAAGGAAGCAGCTGATCTGCGATATGGACAAACCTGCAAGCTTCCTAAAAATGATCTGGTTTGCCCATGAAATCGTGAGGGTATGAATTATGCCATGAACGGCTGCAGTTTATAAGCTAATTTGCGACGGCCGGATTGAGCTTGTAAATATTCACATTTTTGAATGTTCCGAAAGTATGTTTCACGTATGGGGCAAGACCCGCATCCTGGCAAAGTGATGTATCGATGATCATCAAATATCTGCAGCCGCATTGATAAACCAGGTCCAGCTTGCCTTTTCCTAATGGGATATCGGAACAAAAATAACCGGTCAGCCCTTTTTGGTCCATCATATAAAGCGGGATGTTAAAACTGACGTCGGGTATGCAGAATACCTTGTCGTCCCTGCTGATCCCCAATTGCCTTAGATAAGGGGTGATCTCCCTCAGGGCGCCGTAACGTGAATCGACCCAGTCGTTGAATTTCTCTGAATTTTCCACATCATGCCTGTGCACGATGAAGTTGGTCCCCACCAATACGTCACCGGGACCGTACTTCATCCGGGTTGAGATGGCCGCCGTGTAAAGCAATAAAAGAAGCCCGGTCAAAGCTATGCCCTTCAACAGCCTGCTTTCATAAAGCTTTGAAAATTTATTTTGCAGCATGTTCAGAAAAACAAGAACCGGCAGCGGGATGAAGATCAACAGGTTGGTAGAATAGTAATCATGGATAGTAAGCGCCTGGTAGAAAAGCAGAAGCATGCTGATGCAGCCCAGGAAGAGTAAAATGCTTATGGTATAAAGGAATTTGTTGACATGCCTGTAAAAGAAAAATGATACGATAAATATCAGAAGAACCAGGTAATATCCTACAATGGTGAAAATTGCCGGGATCATCTCATTTATGTAAACCGACCAGAATCTCTGTCGTGTGGCAGCATCCACGCCCCATATGGGAAGCAGCCCCTGGAGGAATACCCCTGCAATATTGTGGTGGTTGTACCAGGCCGTATACCTGTACCACGAAACGATCAGGATCATCACTGCAAGGTATGGCCACAAACAGGCGAAGCGGTTATACCAGGTTTTTTCCCCACGGCGAAAAAAGATGATATACAGGTGGACCAGGAACAGCGATAAAAAAAGCAAAAGTGAGGAGACCTTGATCAGCCCGGCCAGCAGGAAAAACAGGAATGAAAGGTAGAACCATTTTTTATTCCCGGACGAAAACGACTTCCAGTAGAAATAACCGCCTGTAAGCGACAAACCCAGGGCCGGGGCATCGGCCAGGAAATTATTGGTGTAATATGCCAGGATGGGCGAACCGAACAGGAAAAAAGGTATGAACAGCGCCCAAAAGCTGTCACTTAAGAAATCATATGCAAACCTGTACAGGCAGTATAATCCCGAGAAAACGATCAGTATGTTAATAAGCCTGAAAATGAATTCATGCTGTCCGAAAACTTTCCAGAGCTGGGCAACCGTGAAGTAAATAATGGGGAATTCGCTGATTGTTTTTCCATCATTTGACGGGGCCCAATGGATTGCGGGAGTGAAAAAATTCCGGTTGTCCTTGCAATAATTCAGAGTAATTGAAAGACAATCCGACTGACGCCATAAATGGTGTGCGCTGGGATTCTTGAATAATATTTCCGGATAGCCGTACAGTATGGAAACTGCAAAAAGGAAGATGAAAAAATATGAGTCCGGACGTTTCTTCATCATACTTAAAACCTGAGGGATTTATATGCCTGGATCCGAGAATGCAGAGCAAAAATAGAAATTTTTCACTTAACAGGGGCCTTTCTTTTTCTGAAGAAAAGAGAGCTGATTACGACACCCCGTTACTATTCCTTATCTTTGCAATTCCTGATTAATATTAAAAAACTACTACGAAAACATGCCTTTGCAAACAACGCCTGAAGTTATGAATACGCAACATAAGTAAATAATATGATTGTCGCAATTTCCAGTATCATCACCCTTGTTGGCCTGTGGTGCGTGTTGAAGAAATACCTCACAATCCCCGCCACGATCCTGGCATTGATATCCTTCGCGCTGGGAACCAATTTTTTTCTGATGATGGTATTCAGCGGCGCCATCCAGTCAAGTATCCTTCTTGCCCTGATGGTGCTCGTGGTTTGGATGACACAACGCTGGTATGAAAAAGCCGGGTGGACAGAAGCGATTGTTGCCGGCCTGGCGATGGGATGCCAGGTCTTCATTAAGCCGGCGGGCTTTGCCTCAATCCTGGTTTTCATATTCTGGGGCGCTTACAATAAAGCAATTTTTCAAGCGAAATGGAAGATTTTCAGGGAGCATGCCGACCAGGTACTTCTCATTTTTATCCTTTTCCTGAGCGCACTTTTCATCAGGCTGAATAACCCGCAATTATTTGAAGGGACGTGGTTTTGCGATTATATAACGCATAAACGGGCTCTGTACCTGATTGCACCCTGGCTTTGGCAGGTATTGTTTTCAATTAAGAATGGATGGCTGATTTATTCACCCGTTGTGCTGTTAGCGGTCCCGGGATTTTATATCCTGAGTGAACGGAACAAACCGCTGTTCTATGCGAGTTTCCTGTATTCCCTGGTGTTTATGCTGCTCCTTGCATCTTCGCCCGATGTGACCGCACCCAATAACTATTCACAGGCCAGGATGACGGAAATTTATGCCGTTCTCTTTCTTCCGATCGGTTATTTTCTAAGCTGGGTATTGGAAGGAAAATGGCTGAGGAAATCAGTATTCATTCTCATTTTTATAATGCTGATCTCCCTTAACCTGTTTCAAACCTGGCAATACAGGGTAAAGATCCTGAACCCATGGTTTACCACAACCGAATATTATAAGGCTATATTCCTGAAAACCCATATAGATAAAAATACCAGGACCCTGCAGGAATATAACTATATGGATATGGACTCATTTCTTGCCAATGAAGGTGATTTTAACATTACCACTAAAATGTTCTTTGATTTTGAAAACGGCCCTCCCGGTTATGACCAGCATATACAGAACGTATTTGCATACAGCGGCAGGAAAGCATTCCGCCTCGATACCAGCCTGCAGTTTACACCCGGAGGAACCCTAAAATTTCGCGAGCTTCCTGCTTCATATCCCCTGGGTCTTAGATTAAGTGCAATGGTCTATTCGGAAACAGATTTTAAATTGGTGCCTGCTCATATGATCATGTCCCTGCAGCATAAAGGGCTAAGCTACAGGTACCAGCCAAAGGATTTGCAGGAACTGAACCTCGTTTGCGGTAAGTGGAACAGGATAAAGCTCGATTATGTTATTCCCAGGGCCTATGACCCTGATGATGAATTCGTTTCAACCATCTGGTACAGTGGTAACAAGGCCCTGTATATCGACGACCTTAAACTTGAATTATTTGAACCCAGGGAATAACATGAAATCATCGCAGCTTTTCACTTTATTCCTGGCTCAGATACGGAAGGACCGGGCAGTTTTTACTCTCATCTTCGCTTTGGGAATTTTTCTGACTTTCAACAGCAATTACCGTGACGGGCATGTACGGCAAAAGGTCTGGTCCGATGCAGCCCATTATTACGTTTACATGCCGGCCACTTTTATTTACGGATGGGATGTTTTTCGTTTCCCTTACAAGATCGAAAAGAAGTTCGAAGGGTTTTTACTTGACGATAAGACAGGAAAAGTTATTGTCAAAACTACCTGCGGAGAGGCCATCCTGCTGACCCCTTTCTTCCTTGCAGCCCATGCTTCAGCATACATTTTCGGTTTGCCCATGGATGGGTTCTCTTCATTTTACCAGGTATTCATGCTGATCGGCTGCGTGTTTTATTTCACGTTCGGGTTGTTTCTCCTGAAAAAGTTTCTTGATTATTATTACAGGCATGCTGTCTCACTGACCAGCGTTGTGATCATTGCCCTTACGACCCAGCTTTATTTTTATGCCTATGATGCGGCATTGATGTCACATGTTTATTCCTTTTTTCTCTTCAGTTCTTTCCTTTATATGCTGAAGAGATATTTTGAAGGCGGCAGGAAATCGTATCTTCTTTTTACCCTCATCAGCCTCAGCCTGGCGCTTGCGGTACTGCTCAGGCCTACGAATATTCTTATTGTTTTGTGGATGGCATTTCTCGACCTTAAAACAGTACGTGAATTTTGGCAAAGGATACTTTTTTTCCTGAATCCCAAGCGAAGCCTGATCTATATCCTGATCCAGTTCATAGTGCTCATCCCGCAGTTCATGTATTGGAAATACCTCTCAGGAGATTATGTTTATTACTCCTATCCCGGGGAAGTGTTTTACTGGGCTCATCCCATGCTGCTTCAGATCTGGTTTTCACCTTTTAACGGGTTGTTCCCGTATCATCCCGTCTGGTTAATTTTCATTGCCGGAATGTTCCTCATGATAGGAAGGAGGAAACTTAACGGCTGGTTCACATTATTGTTCTTCTTGTTCATCTCATATGTGTTTTCCTGCTGGCATTGCTGGTATTACGGGGGATGCTTCGGTTTTCGTCCACTGGCCGAATTCACGGTTTTCATTGCCCTTCCCCTGGGATGTTTCATTCAAACCGTATCCCGCTGGAAAAATCTTTTCATGAGATCATCGCTAGTACTCATCTTTGTTTGCCTCATTTATTACAACCTGATGCAGTTTTCGCATTACAACATTTTTACAGGAGGAATGTGGTCATGGGATGATTTCATGATCAAGCTTAAGACCTATGAATTGGTGGATTATCCCCAGAAGACTTATACATGGAAGAACGACTTTTCGAATAGTTTCGGGTATGAACCTGCTTTGCTCGTAAACCGGAATTCCCGTTCAAGGCTTACTGCAACTTATTGCAACAAGGATGTTGCCGACAATGTGCATTATAAAAAGATTCTTTCCAAGATACTCGATCATCCGGTAAGCAAGGTACGCATGAGTGTTTATGTTTATCCTTCGGATTCTGATTCAACGCATGCCATCTGGGTTTCCTATGTGGAACTGGACGGGAAGAGGATCCTTTACCAGGGTATTCCTTTCGACAAATTCCATACTAAAAAAGACCATTACGATAAAATCGAAGGAACCTTTGAGATTCCCGAATGGGTGGATCAGAACTCAGTCATCCATTTTTTTATCTGGAATCCCAAAGGGCGGGAATTTTATATGGATGACATGAGTATTAAATTTGAGTAAGATTTTGAAGGATTTGAACATTTAAAAACAATTGGTGGTTTCCTTACATTTTATTAAATCGGAAGAGCAGATTTGTTTGGAGATGAATTCAAATTTTGAAATGAGCGGGGTGCAAGAGTTTTACAATTATTGCCAAATCGTGAAAAGTTTAATATCTCATTATTGCCAATCAGTATTTTCAAGAAATAATTTTTCCTGGTCAAAATCTAACATTTAACTTTTAATTAAACCTAATATGACAAAAGCAGAAATCATCAATGAAATTGTAAAAACAACAGGTCTTGATAAAGTTGTCGCTGAAGCAACCGTGGAAGCCCTGATGGAAATTATTAAAATTTCTATGACCAAAGGAGAAAATATTTATCTCCGTGGGTTTGGCACATTTGAAATAATTACCCGTGCCGCAAAGACAGGTCGCAATATTTCAAAGGGAACTTCGGTGAAAATAGCGGCTCATAATACTGTTAAATTTAAACCCTGCAAGGAGTTTGTCGAAGAGGTTAAATCGAAGGTGAAGGTCAGGTAAGAGGCAAGTTCAAAAGTTAAACGAGTAATTAATTTACTCTTAGCAGCACCAGATTTAGATGCTTACTTCAGATGCAATAAAATCTATTGTCATTAGCCTCGGTGCCGACAAATGTGGTATAGCCGGCATTGATAGATTTTCTTCTGCTCCAGCATGGTTCAGACCAATCGATGTTTATTCCAAATGTAAGTCTGCCCTTGGGGTGAGCATTCTTCAGCCTTCGATGATCAAACCTGAATAATAACCGAATATTCATTGGGATTCTGATTGATAAACAATGATGAGACAATTTACCCTAATAACGCTAATACTTTTCCTGGTTGCCGAAAGTATTTGTAACGGGCAAAACAAACATGATACCGTTTCTCTGCTCATCGATTTCAATGCCGGCAGCACTATTGAGCTTAATTATAAGAATGCCGTTGATTCAATGATGTTCCAAACGAGTTTCTATAATTTCTTTCCAAATGATTACATCACTTCCGTCCCAATTAAATTTCAGGGGAGTGGAACAAAATACCTGAATTTAAAAACTCAGATGCCTCAGAAGGTAAACCTTAGTATTGGATTTGTTTCATCCAAATCGGCAACCTTTCCCTCAGATACGCTTCTGTTTAACATTAATCAAAGCACCGCTTGCTTTCTTGTTCCGTATGATACTCTTCGGATCAGTGTAGATTTTTCTAAAAAGAAACAAATACCAGAATGCATAAAATACTCAGGAAGATGGGCGCAACTATCTGATTATTATAAGAACAAAGAGTTATTTTTTCATAGGAGTGACTTTATCGGACAAAAAGGTCTGACCGCCAGTACGGCTCCCGATTTTATATCATTCAATAAAGTATTAGATAGTCTGACCCGGTTAGAGCTTATTTATTTGAGTGATTATTATCACAGGAACCTTCTCCCCAAATGGTTTTTGGAATATGAAGAAAGCGACATCCGGTATTTTTCTTATTCGCTGAAAATTAGTGAACCTATGCTGATGAGAAGAATGAGGGGTATTGATAAACCTGTTCCGAAGGACTATTATAATTTTCTTAATGATCGGCCATTAAACAATATGACTGCTATTCTATCCATTTATTATTATTTGTTCCTCGATTACTATTTTTCAATGTATGAGTCACCGTTGGAAGATTCCAGAAAGCCTGATTCAAATTACACAACAAAGCGAAACGAAGCGTTTATAAGCCATTCCAAAAAGGATTTTACTGAATACATATCGGATATTCTGCTTGCAAGAAGTATTGATCTGGAAATGGGCAATGGGTATATCACTAAAAAGGAATATGATTTATACTGCAACGAAATTCATAGTGCTGATTTGAAGCAATACCTTGAACGAAGATATAATAAACAGTATGTCCTGAAGGAAGGGGATACTGCTCCATATTTCTATTTAAAAAATGAACGCAATAAGAGTGTTTCCCTGAATCAATTTGAAGGAAATATTGTATACCTCTCATTCTGGTTTACAGGGTGTAAGCCATGCATTAAAGAAATTCCGGATGAGAACCATCTTGTCGATGTGTTTAAAAATGAGAAAGTTAAAATCATCAGTATTTGTATGCAGAGCCCGGAAGAAAGCTGGAGGCAGATCATTGAAAAGTACGGTGTGAAATCAATTACACTCTTTGCTATGGGAAATTGGAATAAACTCCTGAAAGAAAAATACGATATCGAATCATTCCCTCATCATGTATTAATTGATAAGCATGGTAAAATCATTTTGAATAAGTGTCAGAGACCTGAGGCTGGGGCGGAACAGGTAATTAGAAAATGGCTTGATAAACCTTAAATTTAAAATCCTCCCAGGATCTGAATGAGTTTTAATCTGAGATAATATCATGATAACTAGTCAAACCAACATCCCTTCCATCCTTATTGCCCCCTGTGGCCTGAACTGCGGCATCTGCATGGCATATCTTCGGAAGAGGAACAGATGTGTCGGTTGCAACATTGAATCTCCCGAGAAGCCGAACCACTGTAGTGTCTGCAAAATAAAGAACTGTACCGAAAGACCAGATGGTTCTCGGTTCTGTTTCGATTGTACAAAGTATCCGTGTACGAGACTGAAAAATATGGATAAACGGTATCGAACCAGGTATTCCATGAGCATGATTGAAAACCTCAATGGGATCAAGGACCTGGGTTTAGATCGGTTTATGGAATTCGAGAACACTCGCTGGGTCTGCCCCAAATGCGGGAATCCCATATGCGTACATAACAAGAGATGCTATCGCTGTGATAGAAATCCGTCAAACCCTGCTTCAAGAAACCCGGAATGATCATACACTTTGAATGATATGGAAAAAACACTCACATTGACCAGCCTTAAATGGGACAACCTGACAGGTCTATGATCACTCTTCTGGGAAAAATTGAGCCATCAGGATGGAGAATCCACACATATTGATCCCACCAGGCCCCGGCCGGTATACGCTGGTGCTTGGGAACAATGACCGGATCAAAGCCGGAGTTCCGTTTGTCGTGGAGAGAAGACCCGAAATTCCGACCACTGAACACCATTTATTAATTCTCAGGGTGAAACCGTTATCAATTTTGTCACGGTTGTTGAGCATCCTGTGACCCCGTCAGTCTCGGTAACCCTAACGAATGCGTTGATGTCTCCGCATGACAGTATCCAGGTTATCATGATGCAATTACTTACATCGGGAGAACAAACCCCTGTATAGCCGCTGTTCACGCTCCAGGCATAGGTGTGACCGGGCACAGCGGGAGTAGTATAAGTTGCAGTTTGATGATTTGTGACATTGTCTGGCCCGGATATAACGGGAACAGGCACCGGGTTGATGGTTACATTTTTTATTGCAGGCGCTCCAACAGTGCACCCGGTCGGGGTTGTATAATTAATCGAGACGGATTTTGGTCCCGTTGTATTCCAGGTAATGGTTGCGTAATTGGCTGAAGTGGTCCCTCCGGAAGTAATTGATCCGCCGGCTGAAACCACCCATTGATAGTTCGACATGCCGGATTCAGTTATATAGATGTTTCCTGAAGAGTTCTGGCATGCTATAGCAGGACCGCTTATTCCGGGCAATAGGTCGGGAGGCTGAGTAACGGATGCACTGGAAGTGGTCGTGCAGGAATTTGCATCGGTCACTGTGACCCAATACGTTCCTATGCTAAGTCCGGTTGCAGTCTGGCTGGTCTGGACAGGTAAGGTGCTCCAGTTATAGGTATAGTTTCCTGTTCCACCAGTAGCATTAGCTGTAGCAGTACCATTATTTTGTCCAAAACAGACAACATCAGTATGAGTAGTGCCTGCCAGAAGGTAATTTAACGGTTCCGGGACAACTACAAGTGTATCTTTTACAAGCGGATCATTCGGGGGATCTATATGAGTAACAGTAACAGAATATGTTCCCGCGCTCAGACCGGTAATCGTGGCAGTGGTACCTCCTGAACTCCAAAGATAATGCATGGTAGCTGACGGGCCATCGCAGGCAACACCGAGTACTGTCGCGGTTCCATTCGTTCCATCTTTGCAACCTACTGGTGTAAAGCTGGGAAAAAGGTCAAGGGTTTCTTTAGCAGACAGGTTCATACCTGTTGTTGCTGTACAACCATGATTATCCGTAACCGTCACAGTGTAAAGGCCCGCGGTGAGATTAGAAGCTGTACTGCCAGTCTGGCTGTTACTCCAGGAATAGGTAAAAACAGGAGTTCCACCACTAGAACTTACGGTGATCCATCCATTGTTTCCTCCCCCACAATCCGGGCCATGATAATGTGTGATTGATGTCGTAAGGCTCGAAGGCTGGGTGATTGTTGCGCTGGAGGTGGCGGTAGCGCTTACGGCATCGGTAACGGTGACCCAGTAGGTCCCGGCAGTAAGACCGGTTGCAGCCTGAGTATGTTGTACCGGGCTGCAGGACCAGGCATAGGTATAGGGTGTTGTACCACCTGAAGCGGTGACAGAAACCGAACCATTGCTGCCCCCGTTGCAGCTTACATTCGAAGTAACAGAAGCAGTGGCAATAAGTGGGGGATAATAAAATGCATAGGCCGCTCCCATATTAACTCCTGCTGGAAATCCATAAGCCCCTGTCATCACGGTTGAACCGTTGGAACTGACAGAAACGGAATTGCCCAGCTCATCATAATCGGCTCCATCCGAAGCAATCACCTTGGAAGTTTGGGTAGCGTCAGACCAACCTCCGCCCGGTTTCTTAAACACATAGGCCGCTCCTCTTTGTGTTCCCCCGGCAGCTGCCGAAGGAGCTCCAGTTACAATAGTTGAACCGTCGGAACTCATGGATACGGAAGTCCCTAAATGATCATTATCGGCCCCATCCGAAGCGGTAAGCTTGGCAGTTTGGGTTCCGTTTGCCCAGCCTCCACCCGGTTTTACATAAACATAGGCCGCTCCTCTGTGTGAACCTGCATCATTTGCATTTAAAGCCCCTGCCACAACCGTTGAACCATCGGAATTGACGGATGCAGAATAGCCTAAACGATCATTATTCTGAGGGTCCGAAGCCGTCAGCTTGGCAGTTTGGGTTGCGGTAACCCAACCCCCGCCAGGTTTAACATAGACATAGGCCCCCCCTCTAAAATTTCCTCCGTTCTGTATATTCTGCTGCCCTGTTACTATTGTTGAACCATCTGAGCTGACAGATACGGCATTCCCCGAACCAAGTCCATCTGAGGCAGTCAGTTTGGCGGTAAAGGCTGAGGTAGTAACCCAGCCTCCCCCGGGTTTTACATAGACATAGGCGGCTGATCCGAGGTTAATTCCTGCCAGCACGGTGGAACCGTCGCCACTGACAGATACAGACGAGCCCAAGGCATCACTATTGACCCCATCCGAAGCAGTCAGCTTGGCGGTCTGGGTTCCTGTTGTCCAGCTTCCGGATTTTACATAAACATAAACCGCTCCTCTTTGTGTACTATTCGGTTCATGAGGAGCTCCGGCCACCACTGTGGAACCATCGGAACTAATGGATACTGAATAACCCAGGTAATCACCATTTCCCGCATCCGAAGCGGTCAGCTTGGCTGTAAAGGTTGAAGTTGTGACCCAGCCACCCCCAGGTTTAACATAGATATAAGCTGCCCCTCTGCTAAAAAAATTATAATAAGCCCCTGCAACGACAGTGGAACCGTCTCCACTTACAGATATTGAATAACCAAAATGATCTGCATTAGCTCCATCCGAAGCAGTCAGCTTGGCAAGCTGGATATAAGGGTCAATCGTAAGAGGGTATTCTGCTCCGCTATCATCCACCCTGATAAAAACCTGCTTCCCGCTCTTTTCAAACCATGCAGGAAGTATAGTTCCTCGGGCATCATACGCATACAGGCCCTGGTAATTCAAAACAACATTCCCGTCTTTACCTGAAAGGGCCAGGCTGCTGCCTTTGTCAGGGACATTACCAGCTGAAAGGTCCCCTTCTTCCCTGAAACACAGGCTGAGGATACCCTGCCCGGCGGCAGGCCTATTTTCAATGGTCCATCCTTGCTGAAGGCCCAGGGGCCCGTTCACAAACCATGAAGTAAATCCGGGGATGCTGAACCCCACTTGGTTGTCGGTAAGGCTGAAAATACTGTCGGCAAAACGTATGGGAATATCCCTACCCAAGGCGCTGATGCCCTCGAGGTTCAATGCCCAGGAGTGGTCTTTGAACCGGATCTCCATTCCGTTGGCATGCACCCTACCACTGACCCCTGTGCCCTGCTGCAGGGCCGTGAACCCGGCTTCGGTCCTTTTAATGTGAAATGCTGGGTTCTCCCTGCCCTGGTCCTGCGAGATTTTATATTGCAGGGCAAGGGGAAGGTCCTTCAGGCTTGACTTTTGATCGGCTGCGGCAAGGGCATTGCCCAGGAGCATGGTTATAATAAGGAGGAAGATTTGTTTCACGGGCTGTTGATTATTTTGGTAAAGGTATACCTATTTGCTTGAAAAAATCGTAAAATATTATAATTCTGTATTTTTATAATATATCAGGCCTATAAGTACAGGTTACAATAACGATTGCCTGCTGTGAAAGGGAAAGAGGTTAGGCGAGGAAATTCTGTGGGTCACTGCAGGTCAACAGTACTTACTGAAAAAACCGCACTCCTTGACCAGCCTTCGGCAGACCAGCCTGACTATTTCAAATCATTGATTACTAACCAGGGAAGGTGGTCAACCCAAATCGGCGGCAGGTAGTCAGATGATCCTTTTTGTCCACCCTGATCCTCACCAGCAACATTCTTTATGCCAGCAATGACAACGTTTCTAAGATGAATAATGAAGTCACCATAGCTTCTGTTCTTTCGCTGCTGCCCAGCACGCCCAAAGAGGCTGATTTTGAAGATTATACTACATTAAATTTCACGGACATTGCTCCAGTTACCCCTACGGAAGCAGATTTTTCCGATGATGATTATGAAATGAACCCTGCTTTTTCAACATTGGTACCCGTTACCCCTATCAACGCTGACTTCAGCGATAGTGAAATCCAGATCACTGATATCAGGGCACTTGCTCCAGTTACCCCTTCAGTTGCCAATTTTGAAGACCTCAATTAAAACTCGATATATCTTCCCCATTGTCTCGAAGCTGCCCTCTGGGTGGCTTCTTTTGTTTAATTGCGTTAACTTTGACATTATTATTCCTGTAAAGGTTGTGACGCTGTTTTCGAAAAAAATGACCAAAGACCAGTCCATCAAAGAATTGATGCAGATACCCAGCATTGGTAAATCCATTGCCCATGATCTCTGGAACATCGGGATCACATGCCCAGACGACCTGATAGGAAATGACCCTGATGTTCTATATGACCAGTCAAACAGATATGCTGGGATGGTACAAGATCGGTGTCTGTTATACTCCTTTCGCTGTGCGATATACTATGCCGAAACAAAACCTGAATTGCGTGATCCAGAGAAACTGAAATGGTGGAACTGGAAAGATTCAATAAGAATTAAAAAGTATCTGAAAGACCTGTGAACGACAGCAATTGATATGCGTAAAGCAACATTCTTTAACATTTTTCTTATGAATACAAGCGGCTGTGAGCCCCTAAAATAAACCACGAATGAAACAATTATTGATTTTTTGCTTGATTTGTTTGTCCATCGATTTTTTTGGTCAAAAAGTCGATACTATTAATCTCAAATCATACTTTGGTGATTTTGTTGGCGGATTCAGTATTTATGATTTAAAAACTGATAAATACATACAATACAACCCAGAACATTGTAAAACGAGGTTTTCACCATGTTCAACGTATAAGATTCCCAATTCATTGATTGGATTGGAGACAGGAGTTATTTCTGATACAGGATTTATTATCAAATATGACAGCATCCTTCATCCAAAGGATTCATACCATTTAGCCAATGAGCCATTCAAGTATTGGTACCAAGATTTATCCTTAAAAAGAGCATTTAAGTATTCTTGTGTTTGGTATTATCAGGAGTTAGCAAGGAGAGTCGGACAGGAGCGAATGAAAAAATATGTGAACAAATTGAATTATGGCAATAAAGATATATCGAAAGGGGTTGATTCATTCTGGCTTTGCGGCTCAATGCAGATTTCAATAAACGAACAGATAGATTTCTTAAAAAGAATGTATCTCCATAAACTGAATGGATTTTCAGATAAAAACATAGATGCAGTTAAGGAAATAATGCTTTGTGAGGTTACAAATGATTACAAACTCTATGGTAAAACTGGTACTGGAGATTGTTGGGAAAATAAATTGATAGGTTGGTATGTTGGCTTTGTGGAAACAGATTCGGGAACTAAAATATTTGCAATGAATATTATTGTAAATGATTTCGGTGATTTAAAGAATAACTTTCGGATTGATTT
>Ga0316219_1001630_pt1 | contig 23099 bp, 17 predicted proteins | sample TBH18003PmetaG_FD_203635 | JGI IMG/M metagenome (GOLD analysis project Ga0316219, IMG submission 203635) | Freshwater microbial communities from Trout Bog Lake, Wisconsin, USA - TBH18003P | ecosystem: Environmental > Aquatic > Freshwater > Lake > Hypolimnion/Profundal zone | place: USA... | reverse complement strand
CTTCATGGCGCGCCGACCGTAGCCGCCGCCGGGAGCGAGTGGAGCTTTTTTTATCGTGAAAGCGCGGAGGGACGGAAACGCGGAAGCCTGAGTGTTTTTAGCCGGAATCCAGGAAACCAGGAACCAAGCCAATCTCATGGTTGGTCGTCGGTTTATTATTTTCCACCCCTCCGCGCTTCTGCGACAAGGATTCGCATCTGCGTTCCTGGTTTCCTGGATTCCGGCTAAAAACACTCAGGCTTTCACCCTTCCCCGGACGAAGAATCCGCTTTCCTCTCCTTGCGGTTGCGCCAACGTAGCCGGGCCGGATTCCCCGCCCGGTTTCGGAACAGCCCCTTCCCCCTCATGACGCTGCACCTGATCGACTGGATTATCATCGGAGTCTATGTGGTCGGCTGCCTCTCGGCGGGCTTGTGGATGCGGCGGTTCATCCGCGGCGTAGAGGACTTTACCGTTGCCGGTCGCGAAGTGCACGTGAACCTCGGCATCGCGTCGCTCGCGGCGACGGAACTCGGGCTTGTGACCGTGATGTACACGGCGCAGCTCGGCTACGAGAAGGGCTTCGCCGGCGCGACCATCGGCGTGATCATGGCGGTCGCGTTCCTCGTCGTCGGCTACACCGGCTTCGTGATCGAGCCGCTGCGCAACGCGGGCGTGATGACGATCCCTGAGCTGTTCGAAAAGCGCTTCAGCAAGCGCGTGCGCTGGCTCGCCGGCGTGTTCGTCGCGCTCGGCGGCCTGCTCAACATGGGCATTTTCCTGCGGCTCGGCGGCGACTTTCTCGTTCACGCCACCGGGATGCCGGGCAGCTGGCTCGAGAGCGTGATGACCATCCTGCTCGCGCTCGTGCTGCTCTACACCGTGTTCGGCGGCATGCTGTCGGTGCTGGTCACCGACTATCTGCAGTTTCTCATCGTCGGCATCGGCATCGTCGTCACCTCCGTGCTCGTGCTGTTGAACATCGGCTGGGGCAACCTCATCCACACGCTCTCGTCCAACTTCGACGCCCACGTCGCGGCGGGCCTGCCGGCGGCGCATCCGTTCAACCCCGCGCATCCGTCCAACTTCGGCTGGGGCTACCTCGCGTGGCAGTTCATCTTCCAGCTCGCCGTCGTCACCACGTGGCAGACGACCATCACGCGCGTGCTGGCGATGAAGGATTCCCACAGCGCCAAGCAGATGTATCGGCGCGTCTCGTTTTATTTCGTCGGTCGTTTCCTGCTGCCCGGCCTCTGGGGCGCGGCGGCGTTCGTCTATTTCACCCAGCATGGCGGGCTGCCGCTGGGCCTGGATTCTTCGACGGCCATGCCGCGTTACCTCGGCACCGTGCTGCCCGTGGGCATGCTCGGCCTGATCGTTGCGGCCATGATCGCCGCCGAGATGTCCACTGTCAGCGGCTACATGCTCACCTGGGCCACCGTCATCTACAACGACATCATCACGCCCTGCCTGAAACGCCCGCTTTCCAACAAGGGCCAGCTCTTCCTCACGCGCAGCATCCTGTTCGGCATCGCGGCGTTCCTGCTGTTCTACGGGCTGTGGTATAAAATGCCCGGCAACGCCTGGGATTACCTCGCCGTCACCGGCAACATCTACCTCGCGAGCGTTTTCGCGCTCCTCGTCGCGGGCCTCTACTGGCCCCGGGCCAACGCCACCGGCGCCTATGCCGCGCTCATCCTCGGGGCGGTCGGCCCGCTGACCTTCCTCATCGTCAACGCTGTCGTCACCAAGGAACACCAGATCGCCCCCGAGGTCGCCGGCGCCTCGTCCTTCGCCCTGTCCTTCCTCGGGATGATCATCGGCTCCCTCGTCAGCGCCGCGCCCGCCCCGGCCACCGCCCCCAACCCCGCCTGATCCCATGAAAGACCCCTACATCATCTTCTGGGCCATCCTGCTTTTCAGCTCCATCGCCTGGTATGGCTTCCTCGTGTTCTACATCGGCCTCAAGGCCGGTCGGGAAATCCTCACACTGATCAACGATCTCCGCCAGCCGCCGCCGGATCACGCGCCCTGATCCCCTGCGCGGGGCTCAGAGCCCCTCCCGCGCCCGGTCCACCTCGAGATGGAGCGCGTGCAGCGACACGAAGATGTCGCGCAGGAACGCCACCAGCGCCGCGATCAGCAGGAGGATGCTGGCCATGAAAACGATCACCCCGACCACCGCGAGGTCGCGGTGCAACACCGCCGTCGCGAACGTCAACAGCACCAGGCCGCACGCCAGCAGCATGCTCAAGCCGGCGAACGTGACCGCGCGACGGATCAGCCGCGCCCGGCGCCACATGATTTCCAATTGGTTGCCGACATGCCGGTGCTCCTCGCTGCCCGGGCCCGACAAGTCCGCGGAGGCCAGCGTGCGCACTTGGCCCGCGAGGCTGCGCGTGCGGTCCACGATCCGGCCCATCCGGTTGGTGAGCGTCAGCATCAGCGCGCCTTCGCCCGAGATGAGAATCACCGGCGTGATCGCCAGCTGGATGATCGGCAGCAGCGAACTCTGGTCGGGTAAATCCATGCCGTCAGGCTAGGTTTCCCCTGCGCGCGTGCAATGCCTCTTCCTCACGAACTCGCCGCGCAGACCAACCCCAAGGCCACCGCGCCCGGCACCGCCTGCACCCACAGGATCTTCCGGCTCGCTGTCGCCGCGCCAAAAATTCCCGCCACGATCACGCAGCTGAGGAAAAAAACCTTCAACGCATGCCCGTCCGCGCCCGCGCCCATCCACAGCGCCCACCCGAGCCCGGCGGCGAGGAATCCGTTATACAGGCCCTGGTTCGCCGCGAGCGAGCGCGTCAGCGCGGCCTTTTCCGGCGTCAGCCCGAACACCCGGCGGCCGTAGGGTGTCGTCCACAGGAACATCTCGAGCACGAGGAAGTAGCCGTGCAGCAAGGCGACCAGACCCACCGCGAGATTTGCCGCCGTAACCATGACCCATCCCAACGCGAGGGTCTCACGGCGGCAAGCCCGACCTCGGCCGCGGCGCTGCGGTTCGCATTGCCACCGCCCGCCCGCCACCCAATGTGGGCGGACTCCACCCCTCCCATGAAAATCACCCGCCTCTTCCTTCTGCTGGTTGCCTTCGCGACCGGCGCCGCCGCCCAGCAAGACCCCGCCAAGCTCGCGCTCGCGCGCGAAGTCATCGCCGCGATGCATGCCGACCGCATGTTCGACGCCATGGCCAGCCAGATGAAGCAGATGTATGCCCGGATGGTCCCGGTTTCCCCCACCGCCACGCCCGCCCAGCAGCAGAAGGCCGAGGAACTCCAGGCGAAGATCATGGACGTCACGATGACCGCCGCCAAGGGGCTGGTCGGCAAGATGGACCAAGTTTATGCCGAGGTTTATTCCGAGGCCGAACTCAACGCGATGAAGACCTTCTTCGCGTCTCCCGAGGGCCAGTCGATGCTCGCCAAGCAGCCCCAGATCATGGCCCGCGTCATGCCCATGGCCCAGGAAATGCAGCGCGACCTCGGACCCAAGGTCCAGAAGCTGATCGACGACTCTCGCGCGGCCAAGTAACCGCCCTCCTTCGCCGAGCCTGCGGCGGGCAGGCCCGCTGGTCATCAGCCGGGTGGGCCGGGCGCTCCGCGCTGTAAACTGCTCGATCCTTGAGCTGCGCTTGGCGGGCCTGCCCGCCGTAGCCTTGGCGAAGGCGGGGCTTTTTGCGGAGAGATAACGCGTTCCGCGCTTTCCTTCCCCTCCGCCGCGCTTATCCGTGTAAGCCGTGGCTGCACCTCCGTCCGCTTCGCTCACCGGCGTCCTCGAGCGCATCATCTTTTTCAACGAGGAAAACCATTACACCATCGCGGAATTCCGCCCCGATGCAGCCAATCCCAAGGACGCCGAGGCCAAGGTGACGATCGTCGGCGCCCTGCCGGGCGTGGAATGCGGCGAAACCCTTCACCTCTCGGGCGAATGGACCAAGCACGCGCAGCATGGCGCGCAGTTCAAGGTCACCGGTTTCAAGTCCGAGCTCCCCGCCTCCGTCTACGGCATCCGCAAATACCTCGGCAGCGGCCTCGTGCCCGGCATCGGCAAGGTCTACGCCAACAAGATCGTCGACGCGTTCGGCACCGACACGTTTCGCGTGCTGAGCGAGGAGTCGGGTCGCCTTCGCGACGTCGAGGGGATCGGGAAAAAGCGCGCCACGTCGATCAAGCAGGCGTGGGACGAAAAGCGCACCGAACGTGAACTCTACATTTTCCTCCAGACCTACGGCGTCACGCCGTCGCAGTGCGTGAAGCTCGTCCGCCACTTCGGTCCGCAGGCCAAGCAGGTCCTGATCAACGAGCCGTATCGCGTCGCGCGCGAGATCGACGGCATCGGCTTCAAGACCGCCGACCGCATCGCGATCAACCTCGGCTTCGCCAACGATGCCCCGCCGCGCCTCGACGCCGGCCTGATCTTCGCCCTCGAGACGCTGCAGGAGGAGGGCCACACCGCATTCACCGAGGCCGGCCTCGTCGAATACTCGTCCAACCAACTCGAGACCGACTCCAAACTCGTCGAAGCGCGCATCCAAGCGCTGGTGGAAGCCAAGGCGCTGATCCGCCACGCGGTCGGCGCTGCGCCGACCGAGTTGAAAGCTGAAAGCCCCAAGTTGAAAGCCGATCCAGCCCCAACGTCGGTTTCGGTCTTTCAACCTTCAACTTTCAACTTTCAACCCAGCGCGCCCAACGCGCTCCTCCAGCTTCCACTCAACGACCGCGCCGAGCAGAAGATCGCCGACGTCGTGCGCCGGCTCAATCGCGTCGGCAGCGGCCTGCCGCCGATCAAGGCCGAGGCCGCTGTGAAATGGGCGGAGGACAAGGCTGGTTTCACCTTCCACGAGCTGCAGCGCACCGCGGTTCGTCACGCGCTCACGCACAAATTCACCATCCTCACCGGCGGACCCGGCACCGGGAAGACGACCATCCTGCGCGCGCTCGTCGAGATCCTGAAGGCCAAGAAGGTCCGCGTGCACCTCGCCGCTCCCACCGGCCGCGCCGCCCAGCGGCTCGCCGAGACGACCGGCGGCTTTGCATCCACCATCCACCGGCTGCTCAAGTTCGACCCCGCCGGCGGCGGCTTCACGACCAACGAGTCCCAGCCCCTCGCGACGGATTTTCTCGTCGTGGACGAAGCCTCCATGCTCGACGTCCGCCTCGCCTCCGCCCTGCTCCAGGCCGTGCCTGCCAAGGCCCACCTGCTCCTCGTCGGCGACACCGACCAACTCCCCAGCGTCGGCGCCGGCAACGTGCTGAAAGATCTCATCGCCGCGAGCGCGGCGATGGCAGATGGCAGATGGGAGATTGCAGATGGGGAAGTCCCGGCAATCGGCGCAAAGGGCACGGCGGGCTCCGCCCATCTTCCATCTCCCATCTCCCATCTCCGGCGGGTGACGATCCCCGTCACCCGCCTTTCGGTCATCTATCGCCAAAAGGAGCAGAGCGGCATCGTCACGACGGCGCACGCCATCAACGCCGGCGATGCCTCGCTGCCGCCCACGGTGGACGACGTCGCGAAGATCCAGGCGTGGAGCGACCTCACGTTTGTCGCCGCCACCGACGCCGAGGATTGCCTCCGCAAGGTCACCGCGCTTTGCACCGAGTTCATCCCGAAACTCTGGAAATGGTTCGATCCCGTCACGGACGTGCAGGTGCTGGCGCCGATGCACAAGGGCGTCGCCGGCGTGGCCAACCTCAACGCCACGTTGCAGGCCGCCCTCAATCCGCACGCGCGCGGCCTGCGCGGATTGACCGCGGAATACCGGCCGGGCGACAAGGTCATCCAGCTGCGGAACAACTACGACAAGAACCTCTTCAACGGCGACATCGGGACCGTGACGGCGATTGACGCCACGGCAGGTACGCTCGAGGCCGAGTTCGACCGCGAGCGGCACAACTTCGATCGCGGCGAGTTCGGCGACCTCGCTCTCGCCTATGCCATCAGCATCCACAAGTCGCAGGGCAGCGAATATCCCGTCGTCATCATCCCGTTGCTCAAAGGTCATTTCATGATGCTGCAGCGCAACCTGCTCTACACCGCGATCACGCGCGGGCGGAAGAAGGTTCTCATCGTGGGCGAACCCGCCGCCTACGCGATGGCCGTCCGCAACAGCGAGTCGAAGCTCCGCATCACCCACCTCCAGCAGAAGATCGCCGCCACGATGGCCTGAGTTTGCATCGCGCTGCAACGACCGGCGGGGAACTGAATTGCCACGAAGAGGCACAATAAGCGCAAAAAATGGGCCGATCCCCAGAAGCTCAGGAATCCCTTGAACCTTCAATCTTGCCGCAGGCCCTTCTTTTTTCGCGCCTCTTCGTGCCTCTTTGTGGCCAACTTCCGACAGGATCGTCGCTCCCCTCAGAACTCGAACTTACCTTCCAGATACACCAGCCGGCCGATGGGACTGTAGGTGCCGGTATCGGCATTGGCGGTAGGAAATGATCCTCCACTGTAGGGCGGCATGCGGTTGAAGACGTTGTTCACGCCGGCGTGAAGGGTCAGGCGTCGGAGCCATTTCTGGTGCAGGTCGATGGTGCAGGAGACGCCAACATCAATCGCATCATAGTCCTTGGTTTCATAAGGATTCCGGGCGGTGCCGTCGCCGAGGGGATCCGTGACGCCAGGGATGTGCTGCCAGTTGAGGTTGGTGCGCCAGCGGCCGAGGCTCCACCCGGCGGCAACGTTGCTCTGCCAGCGCGGCAATGTGCCGTTGAAATCGGTGACAAGACCCACCGACTCCTCCGGCGCAACGCTCGGCAGCGCCTGGAAGGTGTAACTCTGGTAGCTCGTCACCGCCAAGCTGGTGTCGAGCCGGCCGGCCGCCGCCGTGCTGTGGTGATACTCGGCTTTCACGTCCACGCCGCGGAGCTTGAGATTGGCCACGTTGACCAGGGTGTCGGTCACATACGTGTTGCCGGTGGTGTCGGCGCTGAGCTGGCCCGGCGCCGTGATGGCCGCGCCGTTATAGGCCCCCATCTTAACGAACTGCGCGTAAGGCGAAGCTGGGCCCTTCAGTTCCACGTCCTGGATGGTCGTGTCCGAGCCGATGTCACCCACGAGGTCGGTCTGCTCGATGTTGAAATAGTCCACCGTGAGGGAAAAGCCCTTCACGGCGCGCGGCGACCAGACCAAGCCGGCCGTCTTGTTAACCGAGTGCGAGGGCAACAGGCTGGGATTGGCGCCGCTGCGGATGTGAAAATCCCGCGCCACCTGGCCTCCCCCTAGCTGGTTGAAGACGGTCGTGTCCCCGTCCGTCTCGCTGGTGGGTCCGAACAGTTCGTAGAGGGTCGGCGCCACAAACGATTTCGAGTAGGTCGCCCGCAGGAGGAACTCATCTCCGCCCGGATGCCACGCGAGCCCCACTTTGGGCACGGTGGTGCTACCCGCGTCACTGTAGTGCTCGTAGCGCAGGGCGCCGCTGAATTCGAGCGACCGGGCCATCGGCACGTCCTGTTTTTCACCCAGCAGCGGCACGCGCACCTCGGCGAAGCCGGAATAAATATGGCGGGTGTGTTCGAACGGATAGATCGCCACGCCAGAGTCCCAGTTGAACGTGGCGGCCTGGGAATTGATGTCGGCGTCCTCCTTCATCGACTCGACACGATATTCGGTGCCCACGGCGAAGCCGGCCGGCCCGGCGGGCAGGGTCGCGAATTCACCGGAGACGCGCGCGTCGGCCGTCGTCAGGGTGGATTTGGCCTTGCCCCACGCGGTGCCGAAAATCCCGGAGGCATCGATCGCCCCGGGCGCCTGGTCGCGCGCGGCCAGGTCGAGAAGTCCCTGCGCGATGGCCACGGCTCGCTGGGTGGAATCGACGAGGTTCCGGTTGGTGTAGTCCTGGCTGATGTCGTTGCGGTCCACCGCCGCCTCCCATTTGAAATTGGACCCAAAATCCCCGCGCGCCCCGGCGATCCCCCGGATGCTGGTGGAGTCGTAGTAGAACAGCCGCGGGTAGTCCACGAACCGGTTGCGGACGATCATGGTCTGGGTCGTCGGGTTGGAAGAATTCGACGCCGACAGCGAGGGCGAGAGGGGTTGGGCGTTGAGCTGGCTGAAGGTGTGGGTGGCGGCATAGATGAAGTCGCCGAAGAACATGAGCTGGTCGTTCACCCGGTGTTCGAGATTCAAAGTGGCGCTGCGCCGCTCGTTTCGCTGCAGCAGCTCGGTGTAGCGCGCGAGGTCGAAGGCGTATTGCTGCTCGGTGCCCTGGCCCGCGGCGAGATGGTTGGGGTCGACGGGAATGTAAACGCCGGTGGCCACCAGCGTCGTCAGGTCGGTATGTCCCGGCGGCGGCGCACTCAGGGCGGGATTCAACACATAAAATTGGGGCACGACGTTGGGGATGCGGGTGTTGATGACACCGGCAAAGGAGGCCGTGCCGTAGGAAGGTGAGGCGAAATCGCGTTGGGACTGCGGCAGTGCGTCGGAGCGCGCCAGCTCCACGGAGTAGGTGATCTCGGTTCGCCCGGTGCCTGCGCCGCCCACGAGGGAATACAGACTTTCCGAGTAGTGCCCCGGATTGGTCGAGATGCCCTCGCGCGCGCTCACCTCGGCACCCTGATAGTTGGTCTTGAGGATGATGTTCACGACGCCGGCCACGGCGTCCGTGCCGTAGGTCGCGGAAGCACCGTCCTGCAACACCTCGACGCGCTCGATCGCCGAGAGCGGAATCAGGTTCACGTCAACGAACTGCAGCCCGCCGGCGGCGAGGGCGGGCGCATACGCCATGCGCCGGCCATTGACGAGCACGAGGGTCTGCACGTTGCGGAACTGCAAACTCGAACCACCCGCCGTATAATTCAAGGCGGCGCCCGAGTTGGCATTGCCGATGTTGCCACTCCCGGAAAACTGCGGTGCGACCTTGCGCAGCACCTCGAGGAGGTTGGTTGCGATCCCGCTGTCGTCGATCGCCTGCGCGTCAAAGACCGTCAGCGGCAGCGCCGTCTGTGTGCTCGCAAACGGGATGAACGAACCCGTGACTTCGAACTTCTCCAACTTCACCGGTTGCTGCGCCGGCGGGGTGGAGTCAGGAACGACCGGCGTCGTCTGCGCGCTGGCGAAGGTCGCGGCGGCCAGGAGTGCGGCCGCAAAAACTACACGGGCGGGATACTTCATGGCGTGGTCACAGAGGCTGGAAATCCCCGGGTCACACCTTCCAGAAGAGCATAACTCGCGCCGCCGCGAGGCGAAAACATCGCGCAACTCGCCACGCGGCTCCAGCAACATCTCATCGGGGCGGTCGAGTGCGTGCCCTTCCTTTGGCTCAAGGTGGATCATGGAAGTAGACCCGGAAATTCGAATCGTGCGTTGCCCTCGGTTCCGCGCCTGTCGGCGGCAGGGCTCAGAATTTGGGGTGGAAGGTCGCCGGGTCGGTGAACAGGGCTTCGAACCGCGGATTGCCGCGCAGCGGCCACCAGTCGAGGCCGAACTTCATTTCGAAGGGATGCAAACCGGGTCCGGGCTTCCGTAGGAGACTGCTCACCAGGTCCACCGCGGCCTCCTTGTCCCCCAGCCAGGCGAGCATCTTCACCCGTATCACCTCGAGGTCGTATTCGTTGAGCAAATCTATCCCCGGGTAGGTCATCTCCTTCGCGCGCTGCAGACAAACCATCCCGCGCGCGCGGTCGCCCTGCACGGCACACAGGAGCGCCAGCTCGGACCATCTGCCACTGTTCTGGGGTTCCGCACGGACCCCGGCTTCCAGCAGCCCCCGGCTCCGGGTGAGCACATCCGTCTCATCGCGCCCGAGCACCCGCATGGCCATGGCCAGCGAAATGGCTGCATCGGGTTGGAAGGTCGCGGCTGAGGTCAACCGATCCACGTCAATCAAGCTGACAAAATTGGCTGCTTCGCCCGAATTATAAGCCATCCACTGCTGGGCTTCCTTGAAATCCGGAGTGGCCCGCATGGCGGGGCTCTGCGCCGCGAACCACGCATCCAGTGGCTGACGGGAAAGCGTGATGTTCGCCTCGAAGAACGCCGCATCCAAGCCGTTCTTGGGATTGTCCGGCTCGAGCTGTGCCTGGGCCAGCGCGAGCTCGCGGGCCTCCGGGTAGGCATGCGACCAAGCCAGCGTGCTGCGCAGGAAGGTAAAAAACGGGCGGTTGAGCGGATCGAGCTGGTGGGCCGTGCGCATTTGGGTGATGGCCTCGGGCCAATGCATCTGACGCCGGGCCAACAGGCCCAGCAGATTGTGCACCCGCGCATTGCTGGGCTCGAGCATTAGCGCCCGTTGATAGTGCTTCGCGGCATTCTCGAAGTCCGTAAAGTCGTAATAGAAATACTCACCCAAACCCGCCTCCACCTCAGCGCGGTCCGGGGCCAGCGCCACCGCCCGGTCGAGCGCCTGTTTGGCGAGGTCGCGTTCGCCCGTGAGCATCCGGTCCTCAAAATAGTTCATCGTATGCACACTGGCCAATTCCACCCAAGGCAGGACAAACTTGGGGTCGAGTTCCGTCGCCCGGGTGAGCAGGACCTGCACTTGGGGGTCGGTCTCGCTCGGGTCCTCCTGCCGGCGCCGCAATTCCCGCGCTTGCAGGTAAAGATCATAGGCCGCCGGGTTGGCGAGGGCGACGGACGTTAACCGCTTGGCTTCCTCCGGTGTGAGCACCGCCTTGAGTTGCTCGGCAATCGTCGTCGCGACCCGCGCCTGCAGGGTGAGGATGTCGCCCAGGTCTCCGTCGTAGGCTTGGGCCCAAATGTGCTCGTCCATCGCCGCCCGGATCAGCTGCCCGGTGATGCGCACCTTCTGGCCGACGCGGCGGACACTACCCTCCAGGATGTAGTCCACCCCGAGTTCCCGGGCGATCTGGGCCAGGGGTTTATTCGTATTTCGATACTGCATGACCGACGTGCGCGAAATCACCCGCAGCGAGGCAATGTTGGCGAGGTCGGTCAGGATTTCCTCGTGAATCCCATCCGCAAAAAACGCGTCCTCCTTGTCGTCATTCATGTTCTCAAACGGCAGGACGGCGATGGCTTTGGCGGCCACCACCCGCGCGACGGCCGCAGCCGCCGCACGCGGCGGTGCGGAACGCGACCGCCACCACAGTCCCGCCCACACCAGCCCGAGCAGCACCGCCGCCAAGCCCAGCAGGCGCCAGAGCCGCCGGGAGCGAGCCGCGCTCCCCGCCTGCAACGCCATCAAATCGGCGAGCATCGCCAGGCCGTCCGCATAGCGTTGCTTCACGTCCGGCTCGCAGGCCCGCAGGACAATCTGGTTCACGGCGAGAAACCGTTCGCGGTCCGGCATCTTTTCCAGCTCCGGCGGCAACCGCGGAAACTCCTGCCGGTCGAGCCCCGTGGATAGTTCGTAAAGCAGCTTGCCGAGCGCAAACACATCCCCCGCCGGTGTCCCCGGACCTTCGGGCGGCACGAACCCTTCCGTGCCGATATAGGTGCGGGCTTCAGCCGCGGAGGTCACCAGCCCGATGTCGGCGACCTTCGCCACGCCACTGATCAGGATGATATTGGAAGGCTTGATGTCGCGATGGACCAGGCCGTGCTGATGAAGACTGGCCAAAACCCGCGCGATCCCGACCCCATACGCGACACAATCAGCCGCCGGAACCCGTCCACGGCGACGACCCAACTCGGTCAAGGTCAGCGGCACATAATGGGCGGGGTCAATGTCCCGGCCGCGCTCGGCGTCGTCCGCCAGCTCCATCACGTAATAGAAAAACCCCGCCTCGTCGTTGCGCCCGATGTGCAGCAGCGCGAGCTGGATGCTCTCCCCGAGGGAGATGGCGGCAAATTCCTTCAGCCCCCTGAACTCGCGCTCAAACGGCGTCGCGTCGGGGAACCGCGCGCGCCACACCACCTTGATCGCGCGGTACAGCCCCGTCACGCCCCGCGCCAGCCACACGTCGCCGTAACTCCCTTGCCCAATCCGGCGGATCAGTTCGTAATCCGGAATGGACGGCTTGGCCGGCTCGGGCGCTGCGGAGTTCATGAGGCGGGGCGCATTGCTGCAGGCAAGTTACTTGGCTCGGCGCGCTTCCGCGTAGACGGGGGCATTGTTCGCCGGGTCATCCAGCACGGCCATGAATGCGGAGTCGCCGCGCAGCGGAAAGGCGAAGAGCGAGGTGCGCAGCTCGTGCGCAAAGGAATGGTCGGTCGCCGACTGGCTTTTAAGCCCCCGGTTTATCTCCGCCACCGCCTCCGCCTTTTCGCCGGCCCACCCTCGCCAGAGCGCGTTGTAAAATCTGACGGCGGGACTGAATTTGGCGTAGTCCGAGTTGGATTCCAGCAGCTCGCGCACGTGCGCCAGCGTGGCTCGCGCCTCGGTCGTTTCGCCCAGCATGGCCTGCGACACGCCAAGCAGGTTCCATCGCGGGATCACGTTCGGATTTCGTGTGACAACGGACCGGCAGTAATCGCGCGTTTTCACCAGCAGGGGCCGAGCCGAATCCGGATCATGCAGGGCCTCGAAGGCCATGGCGACGGAGATATCAGCGAACACGCCGCCTTCCTCGAAGACCCACCGCGGGCCGGCCTGGCGCCAGAGTTGGACGAAGCCGGCCGCATCGCCCAGCGTGAAGAGCGCCTGTGCCCGGAAGGACGTGAGGTTGCTGTCGGCAAAATCCGGGTTGGGCGGAAGCCGCGCAAGGAAGGCCTTCAGCTCGGCGGTCGAGCCCGTGTGCCGCAGCGCCACGAGGGCCTGGCGGTAGTCCAGCTCCACCAAGTCCGGCTCCAAGATGCGGTGGGCCTGCAGCACGGCCGTCAGTTCGTCATAGCGGCGCAGGGTCTCCAACAGCTCCTCCATGTTCCCCAATACCTCCGTATTGTGCGGATCGAGTGATCGCGCCTCGCGGTAGGCCGCCAGCGCGTCCTCCCAGCGCTCCTCATAGCTCGCCGTCAATCCCGCCGCGAACCGCGCTTCGGCGCGGTGCGGAAACAGCTCGGAGATCCGCTGCCGGCGGCGATTGACCATGGGGCGATCCTTCAAAATCGCACCGAGGTTCGCCCCGGCCATCAGGACGACATAGTTGTCAGGATCCAGCTGGTCCGCCCGCGCCAGGGCCGCGCGCGCTTTCTCCAACAGGACCGGCGAAAGTCCCTCGAATGCATCACCGACGGTCTCCGGCAGGATCTCGCTGAGCCGGGCCCACGCCTCCGCATAGTTCGGGTCAAGTTCCACCGCCTGTTCATAGAGCGCCAGCTCCTGCTGCCGGGCAGCGCGGTCAGATGTGTGCCGCTGAAGCGCGCGCGCGCGCTGGTAGAGATCGTAGGCCGCCAAACTCGTGGTCGGCCGGTGGGCGAGCCGCGATTCGTCAGCCGGCGAGAGCGCGCCGTTCAAGGCGGCGGCGATCTCGTGCGAGAGATCCGACTGGATGGCGAAGACATCCGTGAGGTCACGGTCGTAGGTGTTGGCCCACACATGCTCGTCCGTCGCCGCGCGAATCAGCTGCCCCGTCACCCGCACCTTGTTGCCCGCGCGACGCACGCTGCCCTCGAGCACGTAGGCCACCCCCAGCTCGGCTCCGATCTGCCGGATGGACTTCGTGGTCGCGCGATATTGCAGCATCGTGGTGCGCGAAATGACCCGGAGCGCGCTGAGGTTGGCCAAGTTCGTGAGAATGTCATCGTAAACGCCGTCGGCAAAAAAACCGTTTTCCTTGTCGGCCGAGTAATTCTCGAATGGCAGCACGGCGATCGAGTGCGGCGAAATCAGCGGGACCGAAGCGACGGCCGCCGCCGGCACACCCGTTGGGCTGGATTTCGATTTCCACCACAACAGTGCGGCGGCCGCGGCCAGCGTCACCACCGCCGCCGCCAGACCGGCCACGTGCCAGCCGCGCCGCGGTCGCACCGAGCCTTTCCGCTGCAGCGCCAGCAAGTCCTCCAGCATCGCACCGCCATCGCTGTAGCGCTGCCGCGCGACGGGATCGCAGGCGCGCAGAATGACTTCGTTCAATTGGAGCAGCAGCGCATGGTCCGGCAGCCGTGTGAGAACCGCCGGCAGTTGCGGGAACTCCTGGCGGTCCAGTCCCGTGCTGAGCTCGTAGAGGACCTTGCCAAGCGCGTAGACGTCCGCGGCCGGACGGCCCGGTCCCTCCGGCGGCACGAAGCCTTCCGTGCCGACAAACGTCAGCGACGTCGAGGTCGGCGCCACCAAGCCGATGTCCGCCAGCTTGGCCACGCCGTCCACCAGGATCACGTTCGACGGCTTGATGTCCCGGTGCACCAGCCGGCGCGCATGCAGCCCGGCGAGCACGCGGGCCAGCTCCACGCCGAACCGCACGCAGTCCGCGGCCGGCAAGCGCCCGCGTTTCTCGCACAGGCCCGCCAGCGTCAGCGGGACGTAGGTGGCCGGGTCGATGTCGCGGCCGCGCGCCACGTCGTCCGCCAGCTCCATCACGTAATAAAAAAATCCCGCCGCGTCGTCGCGCCCCACATGCAGCAGGGCCAGCTGGACACTCTCCCCGAGCGAGATGCTGGCGAATTCCTTCAGGCCCTTGAACTCGCGCTCAAAGGGACCCACCTCGCGGAAGGACGCACGCCGCACGATCTTGATCGCCCGATAAATCCCCGTCACGCCCCGTGCGAGCCACACCTCACCGTAACTGCCGCGACCGATCAGCCTGAGTAGTTCGTAATCCGGGAGGTGCAGCGGCGACGGGACGGTTTCGTCTCCAGGCAGACGGACGTTCGGCGGGGACTCCGGAGGCACCCCGGGCAGAATGGGAATTACGTTGCGCCGGGCGATACGAAAAATGGGCTGAACGGCTCCCATCTCGCCGCCAACGCCACCTGCCGGGAGGCAACGACTCTCAGCCCAATTGCTGCTGCAGCTTCGCCACCTCGGCCTTGAGCAGCTTCGTCAGCCGGTGGCTGATCACGTAGACGGACGCCGGGTTGACCTTCAGGTGCGAGGCCACCTTCAGCACCGGCCACTGCTGGCGCACGTAAAGTTCGAAAACCTGGAAGTGTTGTGCCTTCACCTGACGCGCCAGCCGGTCAATCCCCGCCGCCAGCAGGTGCTCCTGCCACTCGCGGTCCCACTCGTCCTCGTCGTCCTCCGGGCTCGGCACGCGCTCGATCGTCGCGGTGCGCGGACCGGCGTCGGCGCTTGGCACCGACGGCGGCTTGATCGGCACGCGGCCGTTGCTCTCGAAACGGTCGGCGATCCGCCAGTGCGTGAGCTTCATCAGCCAGCCGCGGAATGAGCCGCGCTCAGGGTTGAGGTCGAATTCGGAAATCGTCTCCGCCACGCGCTTGAACACGTCCTGCGCCACATCCTCGGCGTCGGCATGCGACAGGCCGGAGCGCCGCGCCCGCCCGTAAATCAGCCGCCGATACAGCCGGTGAAACTCCTCCCAGCTCGCCGGATCCGACGATTGTTGCACGCGGAATAGCAGCGTCGGCCGCGTGCGCAAGGTGTCTCCGGGATGCTTGCTCATGGTAATCAACCTTTTGCGTCAGCGCTTCGGGCTTGGCCAGTTGTCGCAGGAAGCCGTCCCAAAATAAATCTCATTTTTTTGAAAGAACCGGGTGGGAGCGCGGGTGAAGCGCCCCATGCACCTCACCGCCTCCTCCGCCCTCCGCCGCGGCGCCTCGTCGCTCCGCCTCGCCCTCGCCCTCGTCATCCTCCCCGTCCTCGCCTCCTCCGCCGCCCGCGCCGCGATCGTCGCCCCGCCGCACTACCCGGACGCGACCCACGTCTTCAACGGCTGCCATCTCTCGACCCTCGCCTACCTGGCGAAGTTCAGCGCCGAGTTCCCGGCCGAGCAGGGCCAGCCGCTGGTCGTGCAGATGCTCAACGCCGACGGCTGCACGCGCTCCCACACGATGTCGCTCATCAGCTGGCGCGGCGAGTGGTGGATCCGCGACGAATACTACGGCGTCTTCTCGCTGAACTGCACCGTCGCCGCGGTCTCCGACCTCTCCTGCCTCAAGACCCTCGCCGAGCGCCTCTACGCCCGCCACGCCGCGGAAGTCTCCCGCCAGGCCAACGCGCCCCGCCCGCCGGTCGTTCCCTCGCACCTCTCCGCCGAGCAGCGGATCCGTGACGTGAAGCTCGCCGCCGACCGCATCCCGGTTGCGCACACCATCTTCTGGGTCCGCGACGGCCGCCGCGAAATCCCGCTCGTGTTCTTCCGCCCCGCCCCCGGCCAGATCGCCGTCTACGACCCGTCCTTCGGCACGGGCGTCGCGAAGTGCAGCGAGGCGAATGACGCCAAGGTCGTCGCGCTCGTGGCCACCCGCCTCGGCTACCGCGCGGACCAGGTGCGCGCCGAGCTCCCCACGACCACCGGCACGCTGGTGGCCCTCAATTCCACCTCCAACACCTCCGCCCAATGAACCTGAACCGCCCACTCTCCTTCGCCTCGCCCGCTTCCGTAGTGCAAACCGGCCTGAGAATCCTCGCGGTGGATCACGACCCCGCCTCGCTCCAGTTGCTCGAGCAGCACTGCCACGCCATCCTCGGCCAGCGCCTGCGGCAGTTCGCGAGTGCCGACTCCCTCGCGATGGCCGCCACGCGCCTGGCCGCCGCCTCGTTCGATGTGATCCTGCTGGAAGCCCGGTGGCCCGAGGGCCCGGGCCTGTCCCTGCTCGAGAGCCACCCGCAGATCGCCGGGCAGACCATCGTGGCCTCCCGCCACTCCGAGTTGGCGCTGCGTGCCTATGATCATGGCGTGCGCGACTTCGTGCCCAAGCCCGTGACGCGGGAGCGCCTGGCGCGCGCGTTGCAGCGCGTGGTCCTGCCTCAGCCGGGCCCTGCGACGCACCGCGACGAGTTCATCGCCGTGCGCCGCCTGGGCCGGATCGACTTCGTGCCGGTGGACGACCTCCTCTACGTCGAGGGCGCGGATAAATACTCCGAGCTCGTGCTGCTGAACGGCCAGCGGAACTTCCACGACAAATGCTTGGGACGGGTCGAGGCCGTGCTGCCGCATTCCTTCATGCGCATCCACAAGTCCTACCTCGTGCGCTTCGCGATGGTCGCGCGACTCCACGTGCAACGCGGCAGCCGTTACTTCGCCGAGTTAAAGAACGGCCTGCGCCTGCCGGTCGGGCGCTCCCACTACGCGCAGGTGAAATCACGGTTGCTCTGAATTGTGCGTTCCTCGTGGGCCTCTGCCGCCAGGTCGGTGGAGAATCGAGGTGCGTGTTGTGCAAAGGGACGCGGGGTCGGGACCGTCGCGAGACGGCCGCCGGCCCCGCGCCTCCTGCCGCGCGCGGAGCCGTTACCGCCTTCGTAGGTCGGGCTTCACGCCCGATATCCGACGGTAGATGTCGGGCGTAAAGCCCGACCCATGGTCCGAGTCAAATCGTGGATATTTTTCGTGCCCTCAGATCAGATGCAGGTGAGTCGTTGGCTCCCGCCCGGAGTGATTGACTCCCGGAGTCTCGCCGTTGGCGCCGGGCCGCGGTCAACAGGATCATGGCCCTGACCGCAACCCATCCAACCGCAGCGACGGCGTCCGCCCGTTTCCGGCCGGCTTGGCTTGTCGCTGCCCTGTTGCTGGGCGTGCTGCCGGCGCGCGCGGACCTGCGGATCGTCGCGCCGTCCGGGATGCCGCCGGGCAAGACGATTTCGGCGGAAAAGCTCTGGCAGGAATTCGACCGCACGCTGCCGCCGGGCGTCTGGGTCTCTCCCCTCGAGAGCCGCGAGTATGCGGTGATCTCGGCCCAATGGCTGCGTCGCACCTTCCTGCCTGCGCTCTCGGAGCAGATGAAGACGCTGTGGGCCGATGGCATTCCTGAGGAAGACACCGCCGGCAACTGCAGCGGCTTCGCGCTCGTCTGCCGTCTCATGCTCGGCCTGTCGGCCATGCAGGCCCATGCCCGCGCCCCCGCGACCGCGACAGTGATCGTCCACCAGGATCGCCCCTTCGGCGGTTTGTCCGCGACGAAGGAGGACCACTGCGTCGCCTACGTGCTGACCGACGAGGGGCCGTGGATCATCGAGGCGCAAAGCGGCGCGCACGTGGCCGTCGCCGACTATCCGAACCGCGCCACCATCAAGCTGGTGAGCGTCCACTGAAATTTGCCCGCAACCCAAACCTAACCATGAAAAATACAATCGTCCTCATCGCGGGGCTGGCCTTGGCCTGCGCCGCTGCGGCGCAGGTGGATCCCACCCGCCCCATGCTCACCGGCAGCGGCAACGTCAACGCGCGCCCGGACAAGTCCATCGTCACGAACGCGACCGCCGACACGACCACGACCCCGCCCGCCGCCAAGTCCGACCAGCCGGTCGAGCTCGGCCGCTTCGAGGTCACCGGTTCGCTCCTTCCGCACGCTCCCGCCCAGAAGCCCGGCGTGAAGTAAGCGCCCATGTTGAGTGGGAGCCTTCCCAGCGCCCGCGGGTTCGCCCGCGGGCGTTTTTTGTTTTGCGCGGGCGGTATCGCCACACGCCCCGAATTGGTTTGATCGGAACGCGGCCAAGCTGGGAGGGCGTTGCCGTGGCGAATCGCCGCCCCACTTATCCAGTGCGGGCGCCGCTGGACCTCGTTTACGGCAATTTATCGCATCCGGCTTGGCGAATGGGCCGGGTTGAGTCACCTTGCGCGCTTACCTCCACGCATGAAACATCGACTCACCTACCTCCTGTCCGTTCTCCTGCTGCTCCCCGGCCTCCGCGCCGCAGACGTCACTCCCCCGCCCGCCGCTCCCGCGCCCGTTCCCGGTTTCACGTTCGTCAAGACCGTCGGCGCAGTCTCCGAGTACACACTCGACGCCAACGGCCTCCAGGTCCTGCTCCTGCCGGATCACTCCGCGCCGGTCGTGACCTACATGGTCACCTACCACGTCGGCTCCCGCAACGAGGTCACCGGCACCACTGGCGCCACGCACCTGCTCGAGCACCTGATGTTCAAGGGTTCGGTCAATTTCAACCGCACGAAGGGCAACGGCTTTGACCAGGCGCTCGACCCGATCGGCGCCACCAACAACGCCACCACGTGGCTCGACCGCACCAATTATTACGAGACCTTCGGCAGCGAGCACCTCGACATGATCACCGCCATGGAGGCCGACCGGATGCGCAACCTGCTGCTGCACGAGGACGACCGCCGGCCGGAAATGACCGTCGTGCGCAATGAGTTCGAGCGCGGCGAGAACTCGCCCTTCTCGGCCCTGATCAAGGAAATCTTCTCCGCCGCCTACGTCGCGCATCCCTATCACCACCCGACGATCGGCTGGCGCTCGGACATCGAGAAGGTCTCCATTGAGAAACTCCGCGCGTTCTACGACACGTTCTACTGGCCCAACAACGCCACCGTCACGATCGTGGGCGACATCACCCCCGCCACGGCGTTGCCGCTCGTCGCCAAATATTACGGCGCCATCTCGCGCTCGCCGCACCCGATCCCGCAGCTTTACACCGAGGAGCCCGACCAGAGCGGCCCGCGCCGCGTCACGGTTCGACGCGCCGGCCAGCTCGGCGTCGTCGCGCTTGGCCACAAAATCCCGGCGCTCACGCACCCCGATGCCCCCGCCATCATCATCCTCAGCGCGATCCTCACCGACGGCAAAAACAGCCGCTTCTACAAGGCCATCACGGACCAGAGCCTGTCCACGGGCGTCTCCGGCTTTCCGTTCCCGACGCATGACCCGTCGCTGCACTTCACGTTCATCCCGCTCGCACCCGGCGTGACCCACGAGGCCGTCGAGAAAATCGCGCTGGAGCAGATCGAGAAGCTCAAGACGGACGGCGTGACCGACGCCGAGGTGCAGGCCGCGATCGCGAAGTATCTCGCCGACGCCGCCTACCAGCGCGACGGCACCTACGCCATCGCGAGCAACCTCAACACCGACATCGCTGTCGGCGACTGGACGCTCTATTACACCTTCGACGAGGCGATCAAGAAGGTCACCGCCGCCGATGTGCAGCGCGTCGCCCAGAAATATTTCAACGTCAACCAGAGCACCATTGGCTGGTTTGTGCCGCTCCTTCCGGCCGGCCCCCACGCCGCTCCCCACGCCGCCAAGTAATGCCTCAATCCTTCCTCCCATGAAACGTGCATTTCTTTTCCTTTCGGTTTTCACCCTCGCCGCGTCCGTGCTGAGCGCCCAGATCGCGCCCAAGGTGATCCGCTCCACGATCTCCGGCACCGACGTCATCATCTATCCGACCGGTGTGCAGGACGTCGTCACCATCAAGGGCTCGCTGCCCGCCGGCGACGCCATGGCCGGTGACGGCAACATCGCCGTGCCCACGCTCTGCGGCATGCTGCTCGACCAGGGCACCACCAAGCAGGACAAGTTCGCCATCGCGAACAAGCTCGAGGCCGTCGGGGCCACGATCGACTTCAACGTCGGCACGCAGCTCGTCGACATCAGCGCGAAGTGCCTGAAAAAGGACGTGCCCCTCGTCATCAGCCTGATCGCGGAGCAGCTGCGCTCGCCGGCGTTCACCCCCGAGGAATTCGCCAAGGCCCAGGCCCAGTATGCCGGCAGCCTCCAGCGCTCGCTGGAAAGCACGGACTTCCGCGCCACCGACGCGTTCACGCGCGCCGTCTACCCGCTCGGCCATCCGAACCGCCAGCCGCCCACCGAAGAGCTGCTCGCAGCCGTCCAGTCGGCCAAGCTCGATGAAGTGAAGGCGTTTCACGCGAAATACTACGGCCCCGCCCATCTCACGCTCGTGCTGGTCGGCGATGTCGATGTGCCCGTGATCCAGCGCGAGGCCGCCGCGGCCTTCGCCGGCTGGACTGGTGGCTCCGACGTCATTCATCCCGCCAAGGCCACGAGCACGGACGCTCCCCGCGAGCAGACCGTGTTCATGCCCGACAAGACCAGCGTCACCGTCATCATGGGCCATGCCAGCGGCCTGCGCTACCGTGACGCGGATTACCAGGCGTTAAAAACCGCGACCGCGATCCTCGGCAGCGGCTTCACCGGCCGGCTGATGGGCAATGTCCGCGACAAGGAAGGTCTCACCTACGGCATCGGCTCCCGCCTTGCCAACGACGAGGAAAGCGACGGCGACTGGCGCATCTCCGCCACCTTTGCGCCCGCGCTGTTGGAAAAGGGCATCGCCTCCACCCGGCGCCAGCTCACGCTCTGGTATAACGAAGGCGTGACCGACAAGGAGGTCGCCGACCGCAAGACCAACCTCGTGGGCTCATTCAAGGTGAGCCTCGCCACCACCGACGGCATGTCCGCCGCCCTGATTACCGCCGTGCACCGCGGACTGGATGTCGCCTGGCTCGACGAGTACCCGAAGAAAATTGAGTCACTCACGACCGCCGAGGTGAACGCCGCCATCAAGCAGCACCTCAAGCCGGAGAAGATGTATCTGATCCAAGCCGGCACCGTGCCCGGCGTCGTGGCTCCCGCCAAGTAAGCGGCCGAACCCTCAAAAAAAGAGCCGGGGCAGAGGATCGCTCCTCTGCCCCGGCGTTGTTTGCTATTTAAGCCGAAGCGGCAGGCTTGGCGGCCTGACGCCACAGCGGTTGACGAACGAGACGGCTCCACACCTTGGTCAGATGCTTTGCCGCCTGCACCCCAGGGCGCTGCGGGCTCTCGCATCGTTCGGCCGGTTGATCCTCAGGCAAATAGTCGCTCGCGCGCTGGTAAGGGTCTTCCCCTGAATCCCAGCTTACGAACGCCATGCCCGGGGAAACGCCCGGACTGATGACGTAGTGCTGTCTTGTCCTATTTTTCATGGTCAGAAGGAGACTTCGCCGCAACGGGCGGCAACGCCTCCAGGCCGACCACGAAAGTGCCAAAGAACTGCGGCAAGCTGCTGACTACGGCCCGGCGGTCAAGAAATTGAACCGTCACGAATCGACTAAGGTGACGTTAGGCACTATCCCAAGCTTACTTACCCAACTTTTTTAGAGCCTTATTAATCTTCTCCAGCTCGCAGTTTTCGGGGCTGTAATCAGGCCCCAACCACTCCAGCCATTCGCGCCCCAAGTCGGTTTGCGGCTCCTTGATGCAGGCCAGCATGTCGTTGAAGGCCTCCAAACCCCCGCAATCCTCCGGCGGCCCGGCCCGTTCACCGGCCGCGCAAAGCGGGTAAGTTGCGCCCTTTTCCAGGACGCCCACCTTCTCGACCTTGATCTCGACCGACCAGCCTTCGCCGAAGTTGTAGTCGTAGGTGAAGCGGGCCCGGTGTTCCAGGTCCAGGTCCGCCAACGGCACGTCGCGGTCGTCCTCGATGGTCAAGTCCTCGTGTTTCAGCGGGTTCCCGAAATGCAGGTCGTCGAGGTTGAAGGCGTGGGTCTGGTAGTCGAACCAGTCGAAGAGCACCTGGATGCTGTCGTGCAGCCGCGAAAGCCACATCGACTCGCGCACGAGCAACCGGCGCCAAATGCGCGGCTGGCAGCCCACGACGGAAAGGCGGAGCGAAAAGACCCGCTCGGGAGCCTTTTTCGCCGGTGTCCCCTTGCCCTCATGAAGCCCAATCATGCCGGAGGTTTTACCACGAAACACTCGAAACACACGAAAACAAAACCAGCCGGAATTCTTGGCCCACGGATCACACGGATGGTTCAGACCGCTGCCTCAACGTCCCAACCTTGGTCCGGCACCGTTCCGTGTATTCCGTGTGATCCAAGGGCTAATTTTCCGTCGGATCGATTTTCGTGTCTTTCGCGTGTTTCGTGGTGACCCCTCAGAACTTGATTTTGAAATACCCCTCCATCCGGAACGGCAACTCGGGGAAGATCAGTTCGCTCGCGGTGTAGGCGTCGCCGTTGTGGATCCAGTTCCGCTGGTCCGTCAGGTTCAGCAGGTCGAGGTTCACCGACCAGCGCTTCGCCTCGTAGAACAGCGAGCCGTTGAGCGTGTATTGCGCCGGAATGTGCCACTGGTCGTCGAGGTTGCCGCGCTGCCAGCTCTGCCACTGGACGTTGAGTCCCGCGCCGAAGCCATTTTCCCAGCGATAACGCACGCTGCCGTTGAGCATCACTCTTGAGAATCCCAACAACGGCCAGTCACCGGGATCCACCTGGTTCGCATACGGATCGTAAGCCGCGGTGCCCGTCCCCAACCCGCCCGGGCCGCGGCCCAGCGCATACGCGTCGTAAATCGACCGGCCGCCAAACTGGAACGGCGCGGAGTTGACGTAATGCCCGTCCTGGAACGTCGCGTTCGCCGTCGCGCTGAACCGCGTGTTGGGCTGATACACGGCCTCGAGCTCGAGCCCGCGAATGAGTATG
>Ga0316219_1001629_pt1 | contig 23102 bp, 23 predicted proteins | sample TBH18003PmetaG_FD_203635 | JGI IMG/M metagenome (GOLD analysis project Ga0316219, IMG submission 203635) | Freshwater microbial communities from Trout Bog Lake, Wisconsin, USA - TBH18003P | ecosystem: Environmental > Aquatic > Freshwater > Lake > Hypolimnion/Profundal zone | place: USA... | reverse complement strand
AGGCCGGCGATGAACCAGTTGAGCAGGGGTTTTTCCCTCCCCCGGGGCCTAAGGGTAAACCAGAAACCGAGGATGAGCAATGGAACACAAACCATTTCGACCAGGTTCCTGACGCTCATCCAGGGCATAAACCAGAACAGGGCAAGCAGCAGTCCGGCAAGCTTTGCAGGTTTTTTGCCACCCAGGGTCTCTGTGATCCTGTACCCAAAGTATACTGTGATAAGGGACCATGCAGCAAGCATAAGCCTGATGATGAACATCTTCACCTGGGGATTTACAATGTGGAGAACTTTCATCCCGTAAAGGAAGATGAAATTTATGGCAGGGTAGAAGAGGTTATGGCCGGTTGGCCCTGTATTCCCGGGGCTGCCGGGCAGCCAGTTGTTGTAATCATGCCCGTCGACCCAGGATTGTGCCGACTCGATGACTACATAATGGTCATCGAACATCCCCCAGCCTTTTGCAAAGACCGATGCCAGCAGCCGGAAGAGTATTGCCAGAACCATGATCAGCTCTAAGGGCCGGTCATCCCAGTATTTGCGGAACTGCATCCTGTTTTTTCCTAGGCGAGTTGGATCCACTCATAATAGTAATACCCGAGATCGATGGGATTGATGCACATGACCGGGATCTGGGCCTCATTGAACATCAGTTTTTCGTCCCAGCCCGACATGCTGAAGCCGGGTACATCTATATTGGGCCTTGTCATGATCATGATCATGTCGGCATGATTCGAGGCTGCATAAGAAATCAGCTGTTTTGCAAAATCCCCTTTGGGCTCGGCATAAGTGATCCCGTGATTGATGTTTCCCTCATTGAAAACGTCGGAAATCTGCCTTGAAATGATTTTCAGGCGGCTGTTCAGCCCGTTGTCGGCTTCAATAGCCTGGAAGATATGGATCTTTGACTTGAACAGGGTGGCAATCATTTTAACCCACTCGACAGTCTGCCTTGCTTCGAGATCATTTGAGACGGGCAAGATGATGTTCTCGTATCCCTGTTTGAAGGATCTTTTCTGGACAACGATCACGGGGACAGGTGATTCGGAAACCACGCGCAGGGCATAACTGCCGAACACATGCTGCAGGCCTTTCTTGCCATGGGTCCCAAGGATCATCATATTGGCTTTGATCCGGATGGCGACATCATTGATAGTTGAAAAAATACTGCCTTCTTCAGCAATGGTATCCACAACGACATCATATTTTTTCTCGTAATAGGATTTGTATTCCCTTAGTCGCTTTTCGACATAATCGGTTCCTACATTTTTCTTTTTAAGGGCCGATTTGGTCTCGTTATTGATGACATGCAGGATGACCGCTTTGTACTTGAGGAAACGTGCCATATGGATGCCGTGGATCACAGCATTTCCGCATACTTCTGAAAAATCAGTGGGGATCAGGATGATGTTGCCGTACTTGGTTTCTTTTGATTTTTTTGTTGCCATAATGAGGTTATTTCAAAGAGGTTATCTGATTTTTTCTTATTCCTTAAAACTGAAGCTGATTTTGTGAAATACTGATGCTCGCCCAGGAAACTGATCTGTATATTGAGCCATTCGCTGAGGTTTGTTTTCCTGATCCCGCAAACGTTCCATTCATTCTGAAGTTCGAAAGAATGAATAAAGAAATCGTCCCTTCCAAGGTAATCAAGGTCGGCATCGCACATTACCTGTTCATTTAATGTTGATGCTTTCTGAGGAAGGCGTGTCACCATGATCAGGCTGCTGATAAGGCTTATTTCATCAGGTGTATACCCAAAGCCCGGCAGAAAACGTGATGCGAGTTCAACCGATGCGGTTTCGTGGTCCTTGTATGTAACAAGCATTCCCGAATCATGATAAAGTGAAGCAATTTCAATCAGGCCCGATTCTTTCCTGCTTATGCCTTCCATTTCAATCAGGCGCAGGGAGGCGTTATACACATCAAGTGTATGACCTATACAATGATAAGTATAAGCCGGATTGAGTTCCTTCCCGAGTTTTTCTATAATAAAGGCTTTTGCTCCCTGGAAATCCATATAAGGTCATCAGGCAATGAAATGTAAAAATAGCAAAAAAGAAAATGAAATGGCAGGAAGGCTAGAAATTCTTTAAGAGACCTATTGTTTCTTCAGGATGCGCTGAACTGAAGATGGTATTCCCGGCGACAAGGATGTCGGCTCCTTCCCTGACCAGCAGGGGGGCATTTACCAGGTCCACTCCGCCATCAATTTCTATGGTGGCTGCAGAATTCTTTTTCAGAATGAGTTCCCTTAGCTCCCTTATTTTATTGTAGGTGTTGGCTATGAATTTTTGTCCTCCGAAACCAGGGTTTACACTCATCAGCAGTACCATATCAGTATCGTTGATGATATCGGTAAGGAGGCTTACAGGTGAATGCGGGTTAAGCACGACCCCCGCTTTTGCCCCGGTATTTTTAATAAGGTATACCGATCGGTGCAGATGGATGCAGGCTTCGGCATGAACACTGATGATATCGGCGCCCGCTTTCCTGAACCTTTCGGTAAAACGGTCGGGGTCGACGATCATCAGGTGAACGTCGAGAGGCTTGGTGGCGGCTTTTTTAATCTTTTCAATGACAGGAAGCCCGAAAGAAATATTGGGAACAAAAACACCATCCATCACATCCAGGTGGAACCAGTCGGCCTGGCTGCGGTTCACCATCTCAATGTCTTTCTCAAGGTTGAGGAAGTTGGCAGAGAGGAGAGATGGGGCGATGAAGTGGGGCATGCATTTGGTAAATTACAAGTAATGAATACTCGAATACTCGAATATTCGAATTTTGAATTCAGAATGTCCTATTGAATTAAATTCAAAATTCTTCATTCGATTGTTCGATTATTCGAGTATTCAACTTCGATAAACGATTCAGCGTTTATCCCAGGTACGTCTTCAAAATTTTCGACCGAGATGTATGTTTTAGTCTTCGGATGGCTTTTTCCTTTATCTGGCGTACGCGTTCACGGGTGAGGTCGAATCGTTCACCAATCTCTTCCAGGGTCATAGGGTGGCTGCCGTTGAGTCCGAAATACAGGCGGATCACGTCGGCTTCCCTCTGGGTCAGCGTCGAAACAGCACGCTCGATTTCCTTTTTCAGGCTCTCGTAAAGAAGTCCGTTATCGGGGGTTGTATTTTCCTCGCCCTTAAGGACATCATACATGGTATTGTCTTCGTCCTGGATAAGCGGGGCATCCATGGACACATGGCGGCCTGAGTTGCGCAGCGATTCCTTGACTTCATTTTCGGAGATCTCAAGAAGATGTGCGATCTCATCCGAATTCGGTTCCCTCTCATACTGCTGTTCAAGCTGGGCATAAGCCTTGTTGATCTTGTTGATGGAACCGATCTTGTTAAGGGGAAGGCGCACTATCCTCGATTGTTCGGCAAGAGCCTGGAGGATGGACTGCCTGATCCACCAAACTGCATAGGAGATGAATTTAAAACCACGGGTTTCGTCAAACCTCTGTGCTGCCTTGATAAGTCCGAGGTTTCCCTCATTGATCAGGTCGGGCAGGCTGAGACCCTGGTTCTGGTATTGTTTGGATACAGAGACCACGAACCTCAGGTTTGCCTTTGTAAGTTTTTCAAGTGCAGCCTGATCGCCCTGCTTGATGCGCTGGGCAAGCGAAACCTCTTCATCGGCAGTGATCAGCTCAACTTTCCCGATTTCCTGGAGATACTTGTCTAATGACGCGGTTTCGCGGTTGGTGACCTGTTTAGTGATTTTCAGCTGCCTCATGCGCGAAGTCCTTTAGTTATACCTTTATTGGTCAATTTTACGGAAAGTTGGTCCTAAGGTTACAAAATTAGTCATTTCTCGGATGCCTGTGGTCAGAACGGTTGTCTGATCTTTCGGACCTGTGGTCTGACCTGTGATCGGGCCTGGGGCCGCTCCGGCTGCTGTCTTTATGTTCAACGTAACCTTCGGGCTTGGGTAAAAGCACTTTGCGTGATAGTTTAAGTTTACCGGTTTTGGAGTCAACTTCAATAAGTTTCACTTCGACTTCATCTCCCACTTTCAGTGCATCTTCAACTTTTTCGAGGCGTTTCCACTCAATTTCAGAGATATGGAGCAGGCCGTCCTGGTTAGGAAGGATCTCTATGAAAGCTCCGAAAGGCTGAATATTCTTTACTTTGCCCCTGTAAATCTCGCCTACTTCAGGAACTGCAACAATGCGTTTGATCTTGTCAAGCACGGCATCCCTTGCGGCGATATTATCGGCAACGATATCGATAACTCCGAATTCACCAACTTCCTCAATAACGATAGTGGTACCGGTTTCACGCTGCATCTCCTGGATGACTTTTCCGCCCGGGCCAATGATTGCGCCGATAAATTCACGCGGGATCTTTACTTGGGTGATACGGGGTACGAAAGGTTTGTAATCGGCTCTTGGCTCGGTAATGGTCTTGGCCATTTCGCCGAGGATATGAAGCCTTCCGCGTTTAGCCTGTTCAAGGGCTTCTTTCAGGATGTCGTACGAAAGACCTTCAACCTTGATATCCATCTGGCAGGCGGTGATCCCGTCGGCAGTTCCGCAGACCTTGAAATCCATGTCGCCAAGGTGGTCTTCGTCGCCAAGGATATCCGAAAGCACAGCGTACTTTTTAGTTTTAGTGTCGGTGATCAGTCCCATTGCAATACCTGAAACCGGTTTCCTGATCTTCACCCCTGCATCCATCAGCGCCAGGGTTCCGGCGCAAACGGTAGCCATTGAAGACGAACCGTTGGATTCAAGAATGTCAGAAACAATGCGGATTGTATAAAGGCTGTCGCTGTCGGTTGGAAGGATGGGTTTAAGTGCCCTGAGTGCCAGGTTGCCATGGCCGATCTCCCTTCTGCCGGTACTGCGGATGGGTTTAACTTCCTTGGTTGCAAAAGGAGGGAAGTTGTAATGAAGCATGAAATTGGTCTTGCCTTCGAGAACTGCGCCGTCTATCACCTGCTCATCGAGCTTGGTACCAAGGGTAACGGTGGTCAGTGACTGGGTTTCACCCCTTGTGAAAATTGCCGAGCCGTGGGCTGCAGGCAGATAATCCACCTGGGTCCATATATTACGGATCTGGTCAAGCTTGCGGCCGTCAACACGGATACGTGCATCAAGGGTTGCGTTCCTGATCCCTTCTTTTTCAATCGAATGATAGTAGCGGCCGGTCATCGGGGCATACTTTGCTTTTTCTTCCTCAGTAAGGGCAGAAACGAATTCTTCTTTAATAGCTTCAAGTATGGTCTTGCGTTCATGCTTGTCGGCGATACCCTTAGCGGCCATTGCATAAATCTTGTCATAACAGGCGGTATGCATCTTTTCCATGTATTCCGCATCGTTCACTTCATGGCAGTATACACGCTTTACCTTTGACGATTCAATCTGAGCGGCAAGGTCGATCTGGGCCTGGCATTGTACTTTGATTGCTTCATGGGCAAAACGCAGGGCTTCGACCATGTCGGCTTCTGAAACTTCTTTCATCTCGCCTTCAACCATCATGATATTATCGATGGAAGCTCCGACCATCATGTCGATATCGGCATTCGCGAGTTCTGTTATGTTCGGGTTAATGGCAAACTGGCCATTGATTCTGGCAACGCGGACTTCTGAAATCGGTCCGAGGAAAGGAATGTCGCTGACAGCAAGGGCTGCTGAAGCGGCCAGGCCTGCCAGTGCATCCGGCATGATGTTTTTATCGGCAGAGATCAGGGTGATGATCACCTGTACTTCAGCGTGGAAATCGTCGGGGAATAATGGCCTGAGGGCACGGTCTACAAGACGTGAAATAAGCACTTCATAATCGGATGGCCTGGTTTCACGTTTAAAGAAACCTCCGGGAAAACGACCGGCGGCTGCATATTTTTCACGGTATTCAACCGAAAGCGGCATGAAATCAACATTTTCGCCTGCTTCCTGCCTGGCAACTACGGTGGCCAGTAACATAGTATCACCCAGCCTTACAACGACGGAACCGTCGGCCTGTTTTGCAAGGCGCCCGGTTTCAATGCTTATTTCCCGTCCGTCGGGTAGCTGGAAAGTTTTGGTAATAGGATTCATCTGGAATTTTTCTTGTTTGTATAGGCCCGGATTTTCTGGATTATAAGAGGAAGCTGTAAGCCCGGGATGAAATTCTTACAGTCTTTCAGATAGTAAAAGAGGCAATGTGAATTGCCTCTTTTACTATTCCGCAAGAAAAGGAATTACTTACGGATATTCAGTTTCTTGATGATAGCCCTGTAGCGGCTTATCTCTTTCTGTTTCAGGTAATCGAGGAGGCGGCGGCGTTTCCCTACAAGACCTACTAATGATCTTTCGGTAGCCATGTCTTTTTTATTAATTTTAAGATGTTCGGTGAGATGCTGGATCTTCATGGTGAATAAGGCAATCTGGGCCTCTGCCGAACCTGTGTCAAACTCGGATTTACCGTGGTCTTTAAATGCTTGCTTCTTTACTTCAGGTGCTAAATTCATCTTCTGCTACTTAAATTAACGTATCTTTTAGGGTACTAAAATCGGGCTGCAAAATTAAGTATTTCTTTCGATTATACCAAATGTTTCTGAGAAATTCCCAAAATTTTCAGGGAGGGGAGAAATTGAGTACTTTTGAAATATAAAAAGTGAAAAGCGTTCGCCGAAGGCGAAATGAGCACACAAATGAAATAAACAATTGGTGAGGATAAAAACGAAAAGTGAAATTTTAGCCATGATTATCGAATCTATTCCTTCAATTTTACAGTCCCAAAGGGACTTTTTTAATTCCTTTAAAACCAGGGATTTGGATTTCAGGATAGAGCAATTAAAGACTCTCCGCAAAGCAATCCTTGCATATGAGGACCGGTTGTATGAGGCATTCAGGACCGACCTGGGTAAGTCTAAGTTCGAGGTTTACGAAACCGAGATCGGACTGGTGCTTGAGGAAGTCGGAACCCATATACATAAGCTTCATTATTGGGCAAAACCGGTGAAAACAGGAACGAACCAGTTACTCCATTTCTGGTCAACAAGCAGGATATATAAGGAGCCGTTCGGGATCGTCCTGATCATGGCCCCCTGGAATTATCCTTTTCAGCTGCTTATAAATCCCCTGGTCGGGGCCCTATCGGCAGGAAATTGTGCAGCTCTTAAGCCTTCTGAACTCACACCCGCTGTTGCCGGGGTTATGGAAGAGATGATCACGGAATTCTTCGATCCCGCGTATATTTCTTTTTTTAACGGGGGTGTTGAGCTGAGTAAAGCCCTGCTGAAGGAAAAATGGGATCATATTTTCTTTACTGGAAGTCCTGCTGTTGGTAAATTCGTTATGGAATCCGCAGCAAGGAACCTCAGCCCGGTTATACTTGAACTGGGAGGGAAAAGCCCATGCGTTGTCGATGCCGACGCCAATCTTAAAGTGGCGGCAAGCCGTATCGCATGGGGTAAATTCCTGAATGCCGGACAAACATGCATTGCTCCTGATTACCTGTTCGTTCATTCTTCAGTTAAAACTGAGTTCCTGAAATTATTGAGTAATAAAATTACCCAATATTATGGTTCAGATCCAAAGGAAAATAAAGATTACACCCGTATTGTAAACGAAAGTAAAACCCAGAGGCTCGCATCTTTTCTCGGAAGGGGGAAAATTATTGCCGGAGGTGAAGTGAGTGTGGCCGACCGATATGTTTCTCCCACTGTTATTGATGGCATCAATCCCGGGGATCCGGTAATGCAGGAAGAGATCTTTGGCCCTGTGCTTCCTGTTATGGAATTCACTCAAATAGAAGAGGTTATCAGGTTCATCAATTCGAATCCGAAACCGCTGGCTCTGTATTATTTTTCGGAAAACAAGTCCTTGCAGGCCGAAGTCCTGGGGAAGACCTCATCGGGCGGAGCATGCATCAACGACGTTATTACCCATGTCGCCAATCCTAAAATCCCTTTCGGAGGGGTTGGAAATTCGGGTATGGGTAAGTACCATGGCAGGTTCAGTTTTGAGGCTTTCTCAAATCAAAGGGCTGTATTGAAAAAGTCGACCCGCATTGATATCCCGGTCAGGTATCCGCCGTACAAGGGGAAGTTCAGTTTATTGAAGATGGTGCTGAAGTAGGGTACTGTTTTGTAACATCAATGGCTTGCAGTCGTCAAATAGTTGTTTAAACTGAAAATATCATGGAAAATATAAAAGAAGAATTCAGGGTCAAAGGTGAAGAACTGGTTGAAAAGGTGAAGCAACTGATCCACGAAGGCAATGTAAGAAGGCTTATCATCAAAGATGAAACCGGGAAGGTTTATCTTGAAATTCCTGTAACTGTCGGTGTTATTGGTGCACTTATCGCACCTATGCTGGCTGCAGTCGGAGCTGTCGCAGCAATGGTTGCAAATCTTAAGATCGAGGTTATACGAAACGAGGAGCCGGAGAAGAAGGATTAATCAGCCTTTCGCTCGCATCTTTGCAAAGCGGCTAAGGTTGCAGCGTCTTTTGCTCGTATATTCACATCGCCGCTACGGTGGCTGCGTCGCTCGCGCAAACGCTTAATGTGGGCCGGGTTAGATTGTGCTCGCTCCTTGCACCTGATGCGGCTTATGTGAAATACTTCGCATACAATAATCTTACTTTTCCACCATTTCACCATTTCGCTTCTCGCTACCTGATTTCGCTACCTCGCTTCTCGCTACCTCGCTACCTCGCTACCTGATTTCGCTACCTCGCTTCTCGCTACCTCGCTACCTGATTTCGCTACCTCGCTACCTGATTTCGCTACCTCGCTTCTCGCTACCTCGCTACTTTCTTTTCCATCCAAATCCTGAAGGAAAGTTCGGCTTGCAGTTCCAGCATTTTCATGCCGTTCCGGGTTGAAGCGCCTGCTTCACGGGCTTGTTTCAGCAGCAGGGTTTCAGAGGGATTATAGATCAGGTCGTACACAAAATGCCGGGGACCAAGTAGGTGGAAGGGCAGGGCAGGTGCGGCGTTTGTGTCGGGGAACATCCCCGAGGGAGTACAATTGATAATACAGGTATACCGTTCAAGAAGGTCTTTAGTGATTTCTTCGTACCCGGTTATACCTTCAGTCTTTTTGTTCCGGGAAACTTTAAGGACTTCAATCCCCATCTTTTTAAGGACGTAAGCCACCGCGGCAGAAGCTCCGCCGGTACCCAGGATCAAGGTATGGGTATGATTGAAAACAGGGGGCAGCGACAGTCTGAAACCTTCTGCATCCGTATTGTAGCCGCCGAGTTCAAAACCGCTGCCAATAGGTCTTACAACGACAGTATTCACGGCCCCTATCTCTGCTGCCACGGGGTCAAGATGATCTAGAAGGGGGATAATGCTTTGCTTGTAAGGGATGGTGATATTGAAACCTTGCAAACCGGGAATGGAGGAAATCAAAGCCCTTACCTCATCCACATGCATTAAAGGAAAAAGAGAATAGGAATAATTGATCAATCCTTCGCGTTCAAACTTCCCTGTGAAATACCTTGCTGATGCTGAGTGTTCAAGCGGGTAACCGATGAGTCCGAACCGGTAAAACGGGCCGTTCAAATCTGCTGGAACTTTTTCAGTTTTTCGGGCAGGAACTGGAAGAACGTATCACCCCGGAGGCCAAGCCTCAGTGTTTCAAGCGGGATAATCTCTGAAGGAGGAATATTACCCAGGTTCACATTAGCGCCGAAATGTTTGATAAACCAAACCTGCTGTGATTTCATCGGGGCTTCCCAGATGATCTTCTGTATGTCGACTTTGCTGAGGATCTTGTTGATCAGGGCAACGTGGGCTTTGCCGGTCGGCCTGTAAATGCCGACATTCCCGCTTTCCCTGGCCTCTCCGATAACCTTGAATGAGCCTGCCTGCAATTCCTTCTGCATCATCTCGATCCATTTGTTCGGTGCAATCAGGATGCCCGATTCCTTGGATCCCACTTCCGAAAGAACAGTATACTGCTTCGACAGTTTGTTGATGACTTCGCATTTCACATCATGGTCGATGCTCATCGAGCCGTCGGAAATCTCAACAGTGTCGAGCCCCAGCTGATCAATCAGCTTCCTGAAATCATCAAACCTGTCGCGGATGAAAAATGCTTCAAACAGCGTCCCGCCAAGGTAGACAGAGATGCCTGCATCTTTATAAACCTTGATTTTCTTCTGCACGTCACGTGTGACCATTGAAGTGCCGAAGCCGAGTTTGACATAGTCGATAAGATCGTTGCCAACTGAAATAAGGTCTTCGGCTTCACGAACGCTCAGGCTCTTGTCCATAACCATTGCAATCCCCGTTTGACGAGGTTTCTGTGTACGTTCTGGTAAAAAAGGAAGGTCAATGTTCATCATAGGGTTTATTTTTTGTGGGCTTCAATAATCTCGACAACAGCGGGATTGTGCTGGGCTTCCGGAAACATGGTAAACAGGCGTTTATACCCGTTGAAATCCATATCAAGGGCTTTGGAGAAGGTTTCATTGGCATTCCTTGAACGACCAAGAAGAAAAAGATAATAGGCCATCCCGAAATAGAAATCCGGATTTTCATCGTGGTATTTCATTCCTTCAAGGAGAACGTCATATGCTTCCTGGTAACGCCGGGCATCGGCAAAAGCAACCGAGAGGTCAAGCCATACATCAGGATCATCGGGATTCATCTCAATAGCTTTCCTGTAAGCAGGAATGCCGTCCTCGAAACGGTTCAGCTTGATGTACATATCGCCAAGCATTGACCAGTATTCAGGAACTGCAGGGGATAATTTTATGGCTTTCCTTATATAGGACAGGGCGGTCTGGGGCTTTCCAAGCTCATCATAGGCAATCCCAATCCCCATCCAGGCATCTGCAAAATCACTGTCAAGTGTTATGGCCTTTTTATAATAGTCGATGGCATAATCAAACTTGCAGATCTTCTCGTAACACTCGCCTATGTAATAATATGTAAGCGGTTCCGGGTCTTCATAAAACAGGGTTTCCAGGTATGTCTGTATGGCCTTTTCGTATAAACCGGCATTGGCAAAGCAATTGGCTTTATTGAAATAAGCCGAAGAAAAAGTTTCGTCAATAGCTATGGCGAAATCATAGGCTTCGACAGATTTGTCAAACTCTTCCATATTCCCATATGCCACGCCCAGGTTAAACCAGGCAACTTTGGAATAGGGATGGTCGTCGAGAAAGACCCTGAAATATTCAATGCATTTTTCGGACTGCCTGGTAATCTCGAAACAAAAGGAGATCTCGAACAAGGCAGCTTCATTTTCAGGATTTATGCTGATAGCCTCGGTGAGATATTTTATCGCCTGGTTGTACTTCCCCAGGTTCTCATATTCAAAGGCCAGGCTTACGTATATATCGTCCTGTTCCTCACCGCCTTCCAGCGCCTGTTTGAACGACTGAATGGCTTTTTCGGAGCGCTCCAGCTGGCTGTAGAGATTCCCTTTCTGAATCTGGAAATCAGAATCGGTCATGTCGCATTTGTCAAGCTCGTCAAGCAGGTTGATGGCTTCGTGATCTTTCTTGGTATGAATGTAATACTGTACCTGCTTAAGCTGGATAAGGGGGTTGTTCTGGTGCTGGCGAAGGGCTTTTTTCAGGCATTGCAGAGCCGAGGGAAGATCATTGAGGTATAAATAATAATCAATAATCTCTTCATATTCAAACACGTCGAAGAAATGATGCTCTTTATGGTTGATCATATCCTCGTAATGCCTTACCAGGGCAATCAGTTCAGGATCGAACTGGGATTCAAAAGGATCTTCCATTTAGTTAACCTGCAAAAGCGTAAAAATAATAAACACTGCAAAGGTAATAAATTTAGGCATGCGAACCCCTATAGGGCAGAGATGTTCCCTGTTTTTTTCAACAAACCTTTTGAGAACATAAAAAAAACGTTACATTTGTTTAAAAAAAACATGCCGCTAATCACTTCAATCAGTGGAATACGAGGGACAATAGGAGGTAAGGAAGGGCTGGGTTTAACACCTTCCGATGTTCTTAAATTTACCGCCGCATTTGCCCAATGGATCAAGGAAGATACCGGTAAAGAGAACCCGCTGCTCATCGTGGGACGTGACGCCAGGATATCGGGAGAAATGGTAAATTACCTGGTGTGCGGCACCCTGATGAGTTGCGGAATTGATGTAATTGATATCGGGCTTACGACCACCCCTACAGTAGAACTTGCAGTCGGCTTCCATAATGCCGATGGAGGGATTATCATTACAGCAAGCCATAACCCGAAACAATGGAACGCTTTGAAGCTCCTGAATTCCAAAGGTGAATTCCTTTCGGCTGCCGATGGAGAGAGAATACTGGAGCTTGCACAGAAGAAGGATCAGAAATTCGTTGAGGTTCAGAACCTTGGAATCCATACCACCGATGATTCCTGCGTAGAGAAACATATTGAGAAGATTCTTGAGCTCCCGCTTGTTGATGTTGAAGCAATACGTAACGCCAGGTTTACTGTTGTGATTGATGCCGTGAACAGCACGGGGGGTATTGCTGTGCCTCCTTTGCTGAAAGCCCTGGGTGTAAACAAAATCATTCCCCTTTACTGCGATCCTAACGGTGACTTTCCCCATAATCCTGAACCTCTCCCCGAAAACATCAACGATATCTGTGAGGTTGTTGTAAAGAATAAAGCCGATGTTGGGTTTGTGGTTGATCCCGATGTGGACCGCCTGGCTTTTGTGAACCAGCTTGGAGAACCCTTTGGCGAGGAATATACCCTTGTGGCAATTGCAGATTACGTGCTGGGATATGAAAAGGGGAATACCGTTTCAAACCTGTCATCAACCCAGGCTTTGCAGGTCATCACCGAAAGTCATGGAGGAAAATATTTTGCCTCGGCCGTAGGGGAGGTCAATGTGGTGGAATCCATGAAGAAACACCATGCTGTTATCGGAGGTGAAGGAAACGGCGGGGTAATCTACCCTGTATTGCATTACGGCCGGGATGCCCTGGTCGGAATTGCCCTGTTCCTTTCCTATATGGCGCGTTCAGCTAAAAACTGCTCCAACCTCAGGGATAAATACCCCAGCTACTTCATCTCGAAAAACAAGGTCAGCCTCACTGCCGACATGGATATAGACAATATCCTTAAGAAACTGGCCAGGAAATATAGCAACCACCCTGTTACCACCATCGACGGGGTTAAGATTCAGTTTGACGGAGAATGGGTCCACCTGAGAAAATCAAACACCGAGCCGATCATCAGGATTTATGCCGAAAGTGATATGCAGGAAAAGGCTGACATCCTTGCAAAGAAGATCCTTCACGACGTTGATGATATCATCAAGGGAGATGAATAAGAAAAAAAAGAAAAAGGCTACCCGGTACAAACAGGTCACTATCACGATCTCGGCCCGTCAGAAAAAATCACTGATGAATTTCTGCAAATCCAGGAAAAGTACGCCCAATAAAATTATCAAGAAGGCAATACGTCCGCTGCTTGAAAACTATCATGACATGGAAGTGAATCGTACATCCGAAAAAGTTAACCAACTCCAGCTTTTCAGCATGGAATAAATATTAAGGATTTTTTTTCTGGATCGTGTTCTCGTATGGGGTGCGGTTAACTATCGACCGTCCCAATGTGACCTCATCGGTATGTTCCAGCTCATCGCCCACCGAGATCCCCCGGGCTATAGTGGTGACGGGTATTGAGGATGAATGAAGTTTTTTATAGATATAGAAATTCGTTGTATCACCTTCTATTGTTGTAGGTAGGGCGAGAATGATCTCAGCTACGGATCCGGATTCCACCTTCTCTACAAGCCCGTCGATATGCAGGTCGTTTGGGCCTATGCCTTCCATTGGTGAAATGATCCCGCCAAGAACATGGTAAACACCATTGAACTGCCCTGTGTTTTCAATGGCGATCACATCGCGTATATCTTCCACCACGCAAACCAGGGATTTTTCCCGTTTAGGGCTGCTGCAAATCGTGCAGAGTTCTTCATCGCTGATATTCCCGCATTCAACGCAGTAGCGGATGTCGTTATGCATGCGGATGATGGCCATCCCGAATGCTTCGGCATCTTCCCTTCTTGATTTAAGGAGGTGCAAAGCCATCCTCATGGCTGTTTTTCTGCCAATGCCCGGCAATTTGGCCAGTTCATTCACAGCAGTTTCAAATACGCGTGATGGTAGTGAATTCACTAAAAATTGTTTAATTTGCAAATGTAATCTTTTAGATGTTCCCATATGAACCGTCTGCTCCTGGTTTTCATGATCCTTGGGATGAATTTTCTTGTTTTTTCGCAGGATAGCATTAACCGGACCGATGCTTTGGGACGCAGGCAGGGTGTGTGGAAGAAGGTTGACAAGGATGGTCATAAACTTTACGAGGGTCAGTTCACGGATGGGATTCCGACCGGAGAATTCCGGTATTATTCTCCTGATGGAAAAATCAAGACTGTTTCGGTAATGAGCGATGAAGGCAAAACAGCAAGGACCGTTTCCTTTGCCACAAACGGCCGAAAGATAGCCGAGGGCAAATACAGTTTCGAGAAGAAGGACAGTATCTGGAGATATTACAGCGAACTTGACGGGGTGCTGCTATCTGAAGAGAATTATCTGGCAGGAAAAAGGAACGGAGTTTCTAAAACATTTTATCCCAACGGAAATATTACCGAAGTGATCCATTACCTTAGCGGGAAAAAGGAAGGGGAATGGATACAGTATTTTGATGACGGGAAGGTCAAATTCAAAGGGGCATATTTAAATGACGAAAAGGAAGGCCCTTTTACGGGATATTATTCCAGTGGTAAAATGTCATTTTCAGGCGGCTATAAAGCAGGACATATGGATGGCAACTGGACTTTTTACGATGAGAACGGAGGGGTCATAAGGACTGATAAATACTCGGAAGGCGCCCTGGTAAAGGAAAAAAATCAATAAGCCATGATTATCTATAAAGTTGATGCATTCTCAAACGGACTGTTTACCGGCAACCCGGCAGGAGTTGTGATATTAAGGAATACCTGGCCGGATGATAAGCTGATGCAGAACATAGCTTTCGAAAACAACCTGGCCGAAACGGCTTTTATCCTTTTTATTGATGGACAATGGCATATCCGCTGGTTTACTCCTGCAGTGGAAGTTGAATTATGCGGACATGCAACTCTTGCCTCAGCTCATGTATTGTTCAACCATGAAGGTTTCGAAGGCCATGAAATATGCTTTAAATCGTTGAGCGGAGACCTTTTTGTAAGAAGGACAGGAGAAATGCTGACCCTGAATTTTCCAACCGATATTATTATTGAAGTACCGGTCACGGAAGAGATGTTCAAGTGCTTTAACCTCAGTCCGGTGCAGGCATGGAAAGGAAAAACCGACCTGATGCTTATTTTTGAAAACGAAAAGCAGATCAGGGAGCTTGTCCCTTCATTTGAAGCCATCATGCAGTTGAATGGAAGGGGAATTATCGCTACGGCAGCAGGGGAACAGCTTGATTTTGTTTCACGGTTCTTTGCCCCACAGGCCGGGGTGCCTGAAGATCCGGTGACAGGCTCCGCACACACTACTCTTACTCCATACTGGAGCTCCCGTCTCAATAAAACCGACATGACGGCCATGCAGCTTTCAAAGCGGAAAGGATGGCTTTATTGCAGGGATATGGGCGAAAGAACGGAAATCTCAGGCCGGGCAGTTACCTACCTCTTGGGGAAGATCATGATTGAACCGATTTAATAAAACAATATGCAGGTAAAAACATTCAGTTCCGATTCCCTTAAAGGATTCATACAGGCATGGGAAGAGAACATTTCGGACGGCTTTAAACCCAATGCTACCGTCATATTCGCTTCCGTCGATCTGGATATCGCGGGGATCAGTTCTTTCCTGAAAAATAAAGAGGTAAAGATCTTTGGCAGCAGCTCCTGTGGGGAATTTTTATACGACAAAGCAGGGAAGTCAATAACAGAAGGCGGACTTGTTTGTTCCATGCTGAGCCTGGAAGAGGGGACATTTGACCTTAAAATGTTCAGTGGAAAAGGTATTGACTCTTTTAACCTTGGTAAAACTGCTGCCCGCTGGGCTGTCCAGACCTTTAAAAAGCCAGCAATCTTAGTAGTAGCAAGCGGGCTTAGCACCGACGGTGAACAGCTTGTGAGGGGCATTCAGGACGTTGCCGGGAATGATATAACCATGTATGGCGGCCTGGCCGGGGATGACGCTCATTTTAACGAGACCTTCGTTTTTTCTGACTCTGCTCCTGATCCCCAGGGTGCCATCCTAATGGCTCTCGATACCTCTGTTTACGAGATCAACGGCATAGCAACCAGCGGATGGGTCAGCATAGGCGCTGACAAGATCGTTACCAGGGCCGAGGGAAATATAGTGTATACGATAGACAACCAACCTGCACTTGATGTATATAAAATGTACCTGAATGTGAGGGATGAGGACCTTCCGGAAATTGGTATTGAATATCCTCTCCTGGTAAGGAAACAGGATGAGAGTTTCGTACTCAGGGCGGTACTCAATGTTGACCGTAAAAAAAAGGCACTGATTTTCGCAGGCACAGTGCCTCAGGGGGCAGTTGTCACTTTCTCAAGTTCACCGGGGTTCGAGATCATAGAATCCACTCGTAAAGAGGTCAGAGAGTTTTATAACGACAATCCGAAGACTGACCTGTTGATCCTGTTCTCATGCATGGCCAGGCATAATGCCCTTGGGCCCACGATTTCGGAAGAGATCGATGAAGTATGGGAGAAATGGTCAAAGCCACTGATCGGTTTCTTTACCTACGGAGAGATAGGAAATAATTACAAAGCCTCATGTGATTTTTATAACCAGACCTTTACCCTGGTCTCCATAAAGCAAAAGTAAAATGCCGAAGAACCTGCAATCGATCATTGACGACTTGCGTAATCTGGGGACACCTGATGAATTTCTTTCAGGCAGGGACAGGATACTTGAAGAATTAACCAGGGTCAATTCAGACTATGAAAAGCTTAACTTTAAATATGAGCGTTCCAGCAAGGAAAAGAACATCCTCTCCTCACTGCTCACACGCACTTCGGCTGATCTGAAAAAAGTGTCGGACAATCTTAAGATCAGGGCCGAAGAACTTTCCACGATTCTCACCACCATCCCGGCATATGTTTATTTCAAGGATGTAAACCTTAATTACATCCTGGTAAACCAATCCTATGCGGAACTCACAGGTCTGCCGGTTGACAGGATTACGGGAAGAAGCCTTGTTGATATCTTTTCCAATTATAAAAGCACAGCCTACCTTGAAACCGAGCATAATGTCATCGCTTCAGGAAAGGAAGATTACAATATTGAAGAAGAAATTGAATTCAACGGACGGGCCCGTTGGGTGAGTACTAATCTCGCCCCGATCAGGAATCCGGCAGGGAAGATCATAGGACTTATAGGTATATCATGGGATATAACCGAAAGAAAGCATTATGAGTCGGAATTAAAGCGGGCCAAGGAACTTGCCGAAGCGGGCACAATGGCGAAAAATGAATTCATCGCCAGTATTTCCCATGAATTCCGAACACCCATGAACGGGATCCTCGGCCTCTCGGAAATCCTTAAAAACACTCCCCTGGATGAGGGCCAGGCCGATTTGTTAAAGGGCATTGTCTCTTCAGCTGAAAACCTGCTGGTCCTGGTAAATGACCTTCTTGATTTTTCGGCCATTGAGGCCGGGAAAATGGAACTTGATTTTCATCCTTTCATTCTCGATCGTGTTCTCGAGGATGTATTCCAGATGATGAACCTGAAAGCAAAGGAAAAATCACTGGATTTTTCCGTTTTTATCAGCGAGGATGTCCCAAAACATCTTATCGGAGACTCCCAGAGGCTCAGGCAGATCATCATCAACCTGGCCGGCAATGCGGTAAAATTTACAGATAAAGGGAGAATAGAGATCCATATTCACCTGCTGAAGAGCACCGTCGATAATGCCTTGCTGAGGTTCGAAGTGATTGACACAGGGATCGGCATTCCACCTGAGGCGAAAGATTCATTATTTAAGGTGTTTTCGAGAGTGAAGCAAAATCAGTCGAAACTGATCGTGGGCTCAGGCCTCGGGCTTTCGATCTGTAAAAAGCTTACCGACCTGCTGAGCGGGGAGATCGGAGTAGAGAGCGTGCAGGGCAAAGGCTCGACATTCTGGTTCAATCTTCCGTTTGACCTTACGGGGATCAAAATCCTTCCCGGTGAAAAGACTGAAAATACTGAGGTTAAACTTTATACCGGGATGAAGGTACTTGTAGCGGAAGACAACCTGATCAACCAGAAGATTGTGAGCTTCCAGCTTAAGCGCTTAGGTTTTGAGGTTGATCTGGTGGATAACGGGCAGCTGGCCCTTGAGAAATTTTATAGCTGCAATTATAACATTGTCATCCTTGATATCCAGATGCCTGTAATGGACGGGTACGAGGTGGCAAAAGCGATAAGGGTATATGAAGCAGGAACAGGCAACCATGTGCCGGTGATAGCGCTGACAGCAAACGCCATGAAAGGCGACCGTGAGTTGTACCTTGCAGCAGGGATGGATGGATATGTAAGCAAGCCGTTCACCTCCGAGACCCTGCTAAGCGCCATCATCCAGGCCGAAACTCTTGCGGCCCGCAAGGGTGTTTGATCATTCCACGGGTGTCGTTTGATCCTGAGCTGCAGCTTTCTTCTTTTTCCTTTTATTCTTTTCCTGGTCTTCGGTTATCATCCTTTGGATCATCGCAGTTCTTTGCACTCCCAGTTTCGGTGAAATATGATCATACCAGGTCTTTATCATTTCAACATTGGTCCCGTCCCAGCTTTCACGGTATAAGAGCTCGATGCTGTCATGCAGGTTTCCGATCTCCTTTTCATACCTATCCTTGAAGTCGTTCCATGAATTATGGGATCCATAGTTCATGATATGGAAACGCTCGACTATCTCACGTTTTTTCAGTTCATACATGTCGAAGATCAGGTTTACAAAAGCAGTACCCCGGTTCGATGGGCGTTCGTTGAAAGTGGAAGACCGGGCATTGACCATGGTCGCCGAGCTGATATGCAGGCTGTCGTTGATCTCAACGGGATTTATCAGGATAATGCCAACAATCTGTGAACTTTTGCGTTGTTCGGTATGGCCGGCTATCGTAGGGATATAAACAGTCTTGGAACCAACAGGAGGTCCTCCTATCTCATAGAGTTCAAGGTTGCGCCCGGAGGTCCAGGGGATGTAAGCCGAGCGCACAAATTTGTTCAGCCCCGGGCTGTAATTAAGAAGCACGCCGTTGGCGCGGAAAAAACTTTTAAATTCAGCCTGCTTTTTACTTTCGGGGGTAACACCGGGATAAATCCAGAAAACCGAATCAAAAGGAATACTCATGATCCTCTGATAGTCGTTGGGCTGATCTCCAAGGTATCCCAGGGTGTTCAGGTAGGGTTTGTTGAAATCATAAAAGATCAGCTCTGCATTAGCCGAAAGCATGGTGATTCTGCTGTTAGCCTTTTCAACGTATTGTAACGAGTAATCCAGTGAAATTCTTGATGTTAGCGGATGTTCTTTGTCGGAATTGTCAAACGTTACCGACCAGGCGATGTTTGCCGAATCGACCCTGTCGCCATGAACCTGGGCCCGGAGGTAGTAGAAATCCACATTATTGATGGTATAATCAATCCTGTCGATGGTGTAATCATTCTCATTCAGGTAGACGATGCTTTCAAACAGGCTGATGCTGTCGGACTTTGGAATCATCCTTAGAATGAAATGATTTATCTTTCCATCCGAAGAATGTTTCACAAGGAATATGTTGTAGAGTTGTTTAAGATGATGATAGCTGAGGTTGCCTGCCGATTGCGGCACGGTATAATGCCCCCCGGGAGTGAATGGCAGAAGGTGCCTGATGATGTCTGTAGTATTGAGACTCCAGAAATTTCTAAGGGTTAGCCCGATCCTCCCGTTCTTCGGGTTCAGCATGCTTATCCCGTCTGCCGTGGAAAGCGACGCATTGCAATATGACTCAATGATCTCAAGTGGCTCTTTATTACATTCGCTCATGAATGAGAAATACGCCTTGGTGAAAACTTTGTCATCAGTTTTGCGGTATTTCTGGCAGGCATCATAAAACAGGTGATACAGGTAGTCGGCCTGCCCTTTGGCTAAAACGTTGACTTCCTTCAGGTCGTAGATTACAGGGGAAAGACCTATGTTGGCTGAATCCTTCAATACACGCAGCGGGATTTTCCTGGTTTTATAGCCAACACAGGAAACCACCACGGTATCTGTTTTCAGGAAAATATTGGATGGAAGGTAGTATCTTCCATCCTCGTTGGCGACCATCCCTCCCTCTTTGCCAACCAGCCTTATAGTTGCATAGGGTATATGTTCGGCGGTTTTTACATCATATATTGTTCCCTTGTAAACCTGCTGGGAAACGGTCGTCAGGGAACAAAAGATCAGGAAACAAGGAATAATATGCCTCAGATTCAGCATATTTTTGATTTGTTTACAGCTTGATTAGTTCCCTCCACCACCGAACATGGATTTCAGTTCCGCTTCGGTGGTAAGCTGGTAATCGGAGGGTATCTCAAAATAAGTATCGGCGAGGGTTTTGGCTTCGACTTTGGTAACGGTGTACTTCATGGTGACAGACCTTTCCTGCAAAGAGAATTCCATAAGCATCCCGTCAATGTCCTGGTACAGCGGGTTCCCGAAATTGGTTTCTTTACCCCCTAATTCACTGGTGTACCAGATCTCGTAATCAACCTTGCTTCCGTTCTGGCTTACCGTGATAATGTCTTTTTTACATTTATAGCCTGCGATTTCTTTGGTTTCACCCGTAGGTTTGATCACTGGTTTTGGCTGGCTGCCGAGTTCCTTGTTTATATCTTCCAGGTTTTTTTTAATGGCCATTTTTTTGCCCATCATATCCAGCAGGGTTACAGTGAACTTTTTGTCATAATTCGTGACCGAGACCACGTTCCCTACCGGAGTCATGGTTTCATTACGGGTTGATGTCCCTTTAACATACAGAGTGGATGACTTAGGCATCATGGCAAGCTTTTCTTCCGGGATATTGCTGTTAGGGAATGAGATGCTGTAATAAATGATGCCTTCGAATTTACCTCCTCCTGCTTTGACCAATCCGGGCAGGGATGCTCCGAGGGAGAGAAGGATACAAAATAAAATTGCAGATTTTTTCATGTCAGGTCGGGTTATATTTTATAAAGTAAAGATATACATTTTCCGGTCTGGAAAATCATCACTTAAGTTCAGACTGAGATGTGCTGTTGTATAATTCGACAAGGGTTCTGAGATGATAAATGTCATAGGTAACAGGTTCCGATTCCCGGAGGAACTTTTTATTATCCCTCACAAGGGGTACAAATACCTTGTTGAACTTATATTCCTCATGGGGAAGGCGGACAAGAGCCTGTAAGGGTTTCTTTCCGATATAATATTCCCTGACGAGGTAATATTCATCGTTATAATTCGTGGAATAACTGAGTCGTGACAATCCTCCTGCCTCTCTTATGGTTCTTTCAAATCCGTTATCGCAATAGTTCCCGATAAGTGCATAAAGCGTCATAGTCCCTCGCACAAGAACAGCCAGGAACAGGAAGTTACTGTCGGGTGGCACTGCTTGTGCCTCGTACAGCATGCCGTTCCTGACGAAAGCTCTTACAGGTTTATTTGGAAAACTATAAGCGACCTCCGATTGCTGTCTGAATGGGTTTACTTCCAGGTTGGAAGATGCTTTGATGTAACGGACAACGTCCATCTGGTCATGGCAAATCAGGCCCGGGATGGTGTCCTTATTTACAGTCACAATATATCCGAGCCGGTACTTCACGAACTGGTTTGGTGAGATGACCGTTGAAGTATCCTGGGCAGTGGATCCTGACCCTGTAAATAAAAGGCAAATTAACAATAAACAAGCAAAGGGTGTTATACGTTTTTTTGTGGGATTCATTTGTCCGGCGAGGCACTATGATTAAAATTTCCTTTTCGTTCTTTTCCCCCGGCTGTTCCCAGCGGGCATACCGAAACACAGATACCACAAATCCTGGTTTCTTTCTGAAACAAGTCCATCCCGAACTTTCCGCATTGTTCTCGGCATTTCTGTGCATCAAAGAAAACGTCGCGATCGGTATGTATGTCCCAGGAAAGTCCGTTTGCCGCAGATGCCGGGCATTTCAACACGCAGACTTCACAGTTGCCGCATCTGCTTTTAACAATGGGAATACCTGTATTCTGTAAAAGATCTTCGAGAAGAATACTGGTAAGCCTGAGGCGGGGGCCGAATGCTTTTGAGATGAACAGGTCGGTTTTTCCTATCCATCCAAGCCCGGCCCTGGTCCCGGTCATCTTATGCGAAAATTTATATCTGAGGTCTTTTGCATAAGGTCTGAAATCCTCGCTGTTCATCACAACAGTAGGGGAGACATCAATACAGGGGATCCCGTGATTTCTGAGGTCTTCACACAGGTGGGAAGTGATCTGCTGAAGGTTATGGTTCATTTCACGGTAATGCTCATAGTATTCCTGAGTCGGTCCGTTCTCAATTGAATCCAGTATCCTGTCATCAAGCCTTTTCCCAATTGAAATGCCAGAGGGGAAATTGATGAACTCCTCATGAAGCAATCCTCTCAGGTCGGCAAAACCATAAATAAAATCTGATAATGGAACCAGATGATGTTCAATGATCTGTTCCAGTTTGGACTGGTCGAGGGTTTTCATAGGAATAGCCGGTTCGCGAACCTACCGTCTTCCCAGCCTGTTTCCTCCCAGCATACCCCAGCCTCCGCTGCCGAGGATAAAGCCAAAAGCATACCAGGCGCCGTTATTGTTCTGGGCGAAAACAGTCACATCATTATAGATAAGCATACCCACCAGGTCGAAAGGGGAAATCAATCCGTGCCATAACCCTCCCCAGAAGCCATAAGTATGGCCCTGCAGACATTGCGTCACGATCTCACGATGGGCGCAACCGCTAAGAATCACTACTGCCAGGACTGCAAGTCCCAGTAATCCGAAGAAGTACTTTTTATTCATAAGGTTAATTTTGCAATATTGTTGATATCCTGGCATTCCAGGTGTTTTTTGTCATATCCTCCAACTGCAACGCGGATCATGGCTTTTCCCACCCTTATCGTATCCGTGGCGATTTTCGGCATCAAACGGAACAAAGGGAAGAATGGCCTCAGTACAAC
>Ga0316219_1001627_pt1 | contig 23127 bp, 15 predicted proteins | sample TBH18003PmetaG_FD_203635 | JGI IMG/M metagenome (GOLD analysis project Ga0316219, IMG submission 203635) | Freshwater microbial communities from Trout Bog Lake, Wisconsin, USA - TBH18003P | ecosystem: Environmental > Aquatic > Freshwater > Lake > Hypolimnion/Profundal zone | place: USA... | reverse complement strand
AGAGAGGCGACCAGGAAAGCAACCTTAGGTGCCGACGCGCCATCCCAAGGCGGCACAGGACGCTTTCCATTACCACAAGTTTGCAAACCGGATGCACGAGTAAGAACGGCGCCCCGAACGCTGTCATCCTGAGCTTGCGAAGGATCTCACGAGGCGACCCCGACGTTCTGTTTAGTCGGCACGAAATCGGAACTGACGGCTCATCGTGCGGCGCTGTCAGCTTCGAGAACGGTGAATGGTGGCATGACGCTGGCTGGCGTGTTGTGAGATTCCTTCGACAGACTCAGGACAGGCTCTTCGCAAGCTCAGGATGACAAATAATAAGGGCCGCTTTGGTCTCCCTGCTCGGTCTCGGACTGCCGCACTATCGTTTTCCTCTCTGGGCAACGCCCAAGGTCTTTAATCCGCCCTTGCAATCCATTGCGGACGGGGGAAGGTCATAGGGAGAAACCGAGTTCAAGAAGCTTGGGAAGAAACAGGAAGGCCACCGTTGTGAACAGTCCGACGTTGCGAGAGCACGCGCAGCAGCTAATCGACCTTGAGATGAGCGCGGGAAATCCCTCCCCGGAAAACGACGAGGTCAAGGCGATGTTGCGCGTCTGTGAGAAGTTGCGCCGTTGCCTCTCGGCGTCCGCCGGGGTCGCTGGTTTTAGCTCCCTGATGGCGCGGTCTCTGACGCTGGCGAAGGCGGAGCTTCCCTGGATGGAGGCGGCAAAGGTCGATGAAAATGGAACGCTGGTGCTGGAGGGCGATCCGCAACTCGACAGGGACCAGGCCGCTCAGGGCGGCGTCCTAATCATCGCCTGCTTGATCGGGCTGTTGGTGGATTTCATCGGCGGCGACTTGACGCTGAGCCTGATCCATGAGGCGTGGCCGCAGGCGGGCGCATTTTCGAAAGAGGAAAAAAATCCATGAGCAAAACAGACAAGGTGATTATCAACCAGTTGCCCACCGGGGTTCCCGGCCTCGACGAAATCATGGGCGGCGGGCTCCCGGAATTCTCGTTTAACATCATCGCCGGCGCCCCGGGATGCGGCAAAACGACCGTGGCGCACCAATTCGTGTTCGCCAATGCGACCCCGGAGCATTCCGCGCTCTATTTCACCATCCTCGGCGAACCGGCGATCAAGATGCTGCGTTACCAGCAACAGTTCAGCTTCTTCGAGCCCGCCAAAGTGGGAACGTCCGTTCGCTTTGTCAACCTGAGCAAGGTTCTACTGGAGGGAGACTTAAACGCCGTGCTGGAGGAGATCACCAGGCAGGTTGAGGCGGCGAAGCCTGGTTTCGTCGTGGTGGATTCCTTTCGCACCGTGATCCGCAAAGCCCAAGGCGAGGCCGGCGAGTTGGAAGTGCAATCGTTCATCCAGCGCCTTGCCCTGCACCTGACGAGCTGGCAGGCCACGACGTTTCTCGTCGGGGAATATCTGGAGTCGGAGATCAGGGATAACCCGGTGTTCACCGTCGCCGACGGTTTGATCTTTCTTTACCAAGCCGTGGAACGAAGCTCCGTGGTGCGCAAGTTGCAGATCATGAAGCTACGGGGCCGGGCATCCGTGCCGGGATTGCACACCGTGCGCATCACCGACGACGGGGTGCAAGCTTTCTCGCGCACTCTCGGCCTGACGGGGCGCAAGGGCAAGCCACGCGAGCGCCAGCGCATTTCCATCGGCGTCGCGGAACTGGACAAGATGCTGGGGGGCGGCGTGCTCGAAGGCGACAGCATCCTGGTGGCTGGGCCTTCGGGAACGGGAAAGTCAGTCCTGGCGACCCAGTTTATCGCGGCGGGCATCGGGGCCGGGGAACCGGGGATCGTGGCGGTCTTTGAAGAGCGCCCGGAAGAGTACGCGTCGCGGGCCGCCAGCTTCGGTCTGGATTTGGAATCGCCCCAGCACCAAGGGAAGATCGAAATCCTTTACCTGCGTCCCATGGATCTCTCGGTGGATGAAACCATGCAGGAAATTCTCGATGCGGTGCGGAGAATCGGCGCCAAGCGCCTGGTCATCGATTCGCTGGCGGGCTTTGAGATGGCGCTCGCTCCCGCCTTCCGGGTGGAGTTCCGCGAGTCGCTTTACCGGATGATCGGGGCGCTCACGGGGGCCGGGATTACGATTCTGAGCACCGTTGAGATGGAGGAGTCGTTTGTGGAGTTTCCGTTCAGTCACTTCGCGATCTCATTCCTCACCGACGACATCATCCGGCTCCGGTACGTGGAGATTGGCGGCCAGCTTCGCAAGGTGCTCGTGGTCATCAAGATGCGCGGGGGCAACCATAGCAAGGATGTCCGCGAATACGTCATCACCGCCGAGGGACTGGTCGTCATCGCTCCCCGCTACACTGATTACAAGCGCCTTATCACCGGACTCCCGGAGCGGGTCGGGCAGAAAGAGGAGTTGCCGCCGGAGCCGAAAGAAGGAGGGTTTGGGGAGCCTTAATGAAAATCGCAAAGAAAAGAATGGGGCCGAAGAATCCTCGTGACCCATTGGATTTTAGGCGTGAGAACACGCGTGGGCCTGCCATACACGTCTCGTCTCGTCTCGTCTCGTCTCGTCTCGTCTCGTCTCGTCTCGTCTCGTCTCGTCTCGTCTCGTCTCGTCTCGTCTCGTCTCGTCTCGTCTCGATGAACAATCCGTCGAATCCAGCTGAAGTGCATGGTTCCCCCGGCCCGCCGGTCCGGTGCCGGCACATCGACGAATGCTACGCCATCCCTATCGCGGCGGTGGAGGGCTCCATGCATGTCTTGCGCCATGTAAATCCCGCCTTTTGCACCTTGGTCGGCAAGAACAAAGAAGATCTCCTCGGAAAGCCTTTCGCCGAAGCGGTGCCCGAAGCCGAGCGCTGGCTTTCCTCCGCTGAACGGGTCTATCTGACCGCGGGCGAAGCCGGCGCGCAAACAGAGAGGGAGGGTGGGGAGAGTCGTCCTCTTTACTGGCTTTTTTCGCAATGGCCGGATGAGGCGGCAGAGCGTCCTGCCGGCGTCGTGCTCGAGGTAAAAGGAGAGCCCGACGTTGACCGGCAGGCAACCGCCATGACCCAGGCGTTGATGCTGACGGCCGTACGCTATCATGCGCTCAAAGACGAGGCGGACCGGCTCAACGCGCAACTGAGCGCGGAAAACGACGAGCGAAAACTCGTCGAAGAGCGCCTTCGCGCTTCATTGCAGGACATCCGGAACCTCCAGGCAGCCATAGACGAACACTCGATTGTCACCATCAGCGACATCCATGGCCGCATCACCTACACCAACGACAAGTTTTGCGCCCTCTCCAAGTTTTCCCGGGAGGATTTGCTCGGCCGCGATCACCGCATCGTCAGTTCGGGATTCCACCCCAGGGAGTTCATCCGGGAGCTATGGAAAACCATCGGCGAGGGCGGGGTCTGGCACGGGGAAGTCAAGGACCGCGCGAAGGATGGCACGTTTTTCTGGTTGGAAACCACCATCGTCCCCTGTGTCGATACGCAGGGAACGCCGTTCCAATACGTCGCGATCCGCACCGACATCACCGCGCGCAAAGAGAGCGAAATCGCTCTTGGGGAAGCCCAGCGCAACGCCGAAAAGGCCAACCACGCGAAAGACGAATTCATCGCGGCGCTGTCCCACGAGCTTCGCACCCCGCTGACCCCCGTCTTGATGATGGCGACCTCCATGGCAGCCGACGAGCAGCTCGAGCCCGCCTTGCGCGCGCAAATGGAACTCATTCGCCAAAACGTCACCATGGAGGCGCAGTTGATCGACGATCTTCTCGATGTCACCAAGATCGAACGCGGAAAAATCACACTCCAGCCCGAGGCCGTCGATCTCCACCAACTCCTCTTGAGCGCGTTGGAAACCGTCGGCGAAGACCTTTCGCGCAAGCGAATCGTCGTCCAGCTCCATGCCAATGCCCGGTTTTTCCGCACCAAGGCCGATCCGACCCGAATCCAGCAAGTCTTCTGGAACCTGATTAAGAACGCCGCCAAATTCACTCAGGAAGGCGGAAGAATCGACATTCGCACCTTCAACGCCAACGATCGGTCCCTGAGCCTGGAAATCCGCGACAACGGGGTTGGGATTGCTCCCGAAAACCTCCCGACGCTCTTCGCCCCTTTCGAGCAGGGTGCGGCCACCGGAAATCCCCGGTTCGGGGGCCTCGGCTTGGGTTTGACGATTTCCAAAGCGATCGTCGAACTCCACGGTGGGACGATTGACGCAACCAGCGATGGGGTTGGCCAGGGCGCCATTTTCACCGTCCACCTGCCGGTCTCCTGCTCAGCGACCGCGGCGGAAGCGTCGCCCGCGGTTCCACCGGTTGCGCTTGCATCTCCCCTGCACATCTTGCTGGTTGAAGATCACGAATTAACCCGAACCGTCCTGGCGCGGCTTCTCAGCCGCGAGGGCCACCACGTCGCCGCGGTCGACACCTGCAAGGCCGCCAGGGAGGTTGCAATGGCGGCGCGACAAGAAGGGGACTCCCCGTTTCAAGCCATTGTCAGCGATCTCGGTCTGCCCGACGGCAGCGGTCTCGACCTCATTCGGGAAATCAAAGTCCAGTTCCCCAACATCCATTCCATTGCGCTCAGCGGCTACGGCACCGCCGATGACATTCGAAGAAGCGCCGAGGCGGGCTTTATTCACCACCTCACCAAGCCCATCGGCATGGCGGCACTGCGCCGCGCCCTGGCTGCGTGAGCTTTCCGCTTTCCAGCCTCAATCCTTCTCCAGCCATGCGCGGGCTTCCGCGGCTGCCGCGTGGTCGAAATAGCGGATCTCGGCTCTCGTAAACGGGCGACAGACGGTTGTCATCCACTCCTGCCACTTCTTCTCGCCCACGACCGCCAGGCGACCGATGTCCGGGAAGTGTCGGAACGAAATCGGAACTGACGGCTCATCGTGCGGCGCTGTCAGCTTCGAGAACGGTGAATGGTGGCATGACGCTGGCTGGCGTGTTGTGAGATTCCTTCGACAGACTCAGGACAGGCTCTTCGCAAGCTCAGGATGACAAATAATAAGGGCCGCTTTGGTCTCCCTGCTCGGTCTCGGACTTGTGGGTAATGGAAAGCGTCCTGTGCCGCCTTGGGATGGCGCGCCGGTATCAGACGTTCCTTTTCTTCTCGCGCTGTTGCCCAACGCCGCTCTTGGTTTCGCCGGAGAATGCGGTCGTCGAGTATTTCAAGTCGTCCGTGGAGAAGCCCGTGACCGACCGATGCGTCATTCCGGCGGGTGTTGGGCAATAGCGTTAGGGCTTGCGCAATCTAAGAGATGGCGTTGACCGCTTACCGCTCCGGTTCCTCGACGATCACCCGGTCAACGATCATATCATTGCCCTCTCTGAGGTAATGCACGCGCACAGGAACCCCAATTTTGACCCGGTTTTCCAACTCCCGTTTGCTTATCGCTTGCCCGCCCTTGGTGACGTAGGTTACGCCCTTTTTAATCCTGTAGTGAACGGGACCGCTGCTTTCTTTCAGCACGATCGTCTCACCCGGTGCAAACTCAGTAATCGTTCCGTTCCCTTCGGTGGTGGTCGTTGTGGTAGTGGTCTGCGATTCGGTGTCCGCGGCAATTGTGAACGGTGCGGTAATCGCGAAAGCAATGGCGATGATGAGATTTCTTTTCAGCATAAGCGTTGGTTATTTGTGTTTTTAGCAGGTTACGGATCAGGAAAGCTAATTGCGTGCATGCCGTGACCGCGAATCGATGAAGCCGCTTGGCATTGCCTGACGGAGGTAAAAGCATTTCGCAAGCTGGAGGATTTGTTGGCGGAGCCGGAAGTTCAACTGGTGGACCTTTGCACGCCGACGCCGCTGCATGCGGAGGGCAGCTGGCTACTGACGCAGGGCTTCAATATGGCTTACACGCTGCATTGCGAACGGGCCACGCTCGATTACGATTTGGCGCGCGGCGCGGAAGCCTTGCTCGTCAGCGAAGCAGGCCAGACACCGCGCGTCGTCAAAGCGGCCGGCGCGGATGGCTACGGTCCGGAAATCGGCTACATCCTGGACTGCGTTGCGAACCGGCGTCCGCCGTGCACGGTCACCACAAAGGATGCCGTCGCAGCTCTGGAAATATGCGAAGCCGAAGAAACTTCCATTCGCACTGGAACGGTGATTATGCTCTAAATCGAAATACGCGAACAACTCAATAATCGCAGTTTCTCCCATGACCAACTCACATCGCTCTAAACTGTTCATCATGATGGTGCTCGAATTTTTCATCTGGGGCGCGTGGCTCCCGCTGATCTTCGGCTACCTGCCCAGCCTCGGGTTCACTCCGGCGCAGCAATCCTGGGTTCTCAACGCCTTTCCCATTGCCGCCGTCGTCGGGCTGTTCTTCAGCAATCAATTCTGTGACCGCAACTTTGAGGCGCAACGATTTCTCGCCTTCAGCCATCTCGTCGGCGGCGGCGCGATGCTGGGGCTCGCCTTCACCAAGAGCTTCTGGCCGTTCTTTGGGCTGATGCTCGTTCACTGCCTGTTCTACGTCCCAACTCTGTCCATCACCAACTCCATCGCCTTCGCCAATATGAAGGACCCGCAGAAGGAATTCGGCCTCGTGCGCATGGGCGGCACCCTGGGCTGGATTCTCGCCGCGTGGCCATTCACGTTTATTTTTGTGGACTGGAACAAAGTTCACGCAGCCCACCCGCAGGGCCTTGCGAACTGGATTGGCGTCGCCCTGAGTTCCGGGCTGACGGGCGATGCGCTGAAATCCGCCACCGTCTGGACGTTCATCGTCGCGGGAGCGGCGTCGCTGCTGCTGGCCGGGTTTAGTTTGATCCTGCCGCACACGCCGCCGAAGAAGGCCGGCGCCGGCGAAAAGCTCGCCTGGCTGGAAGCTCTCAAGCTGCTCAAGCATCCGTTCGTTCTGGTGCTGTGGGGGGTGACGCTCGTGGATTCCTTCGTTCACAATTGCTATTTCAATTGGACCGGCTCGTTCCTGGGCGCGGCGCGCGAGGCTGGCGGGGTGGGCATTCCAGGAAACTGGATCATGCCGGTGATGAGCGTGGGCCAGGTCGCCGAATGTCTGACGATGTTCGTGCTGGGCGCGACCCTCAAGCGGCTCGGCTGGCGCGCCACCATGATCGTTGGCATTCTCGGGCACGCGGCGCGGTTTGCGATCTATGCGTTTTTACCCGAACACAAGGAACTCATCGTCCTTGTGCAGATTCTCCATGGCGTTTGCTACGCCTTCTTCTTCGCCACGGTTTATATCTTTGTGGACGCCTATTTCCCAACGGACGCCCGCGCCAGCGCGCAGGGCCTCTTCAATGTGATGATTCTCGGCGCCGGCGCCCTGCTGGCCAACTCCATCTGCCCGTATCTCATGCAAGAAGTCTTCACGCACGGCACCGCCATCGACTTCCACGATCTCTTCCTCGTCCCCATGGCGTGCTCGCTCGCGGCGGCGGTGGCCCTCGGGTTGTTTTTCCATCCGCCAAAGGTCGAAAGCTCCTCTCTGGTTGACGAAAAGGCAACCGAGGCTCCCTCTGCGCATTAAGCCTTTCACTGAACCTTTTCCTGACTTGAAACCTCACTTTCATGCGAGGTTTTTTGGAATTCTAACCAAGTCGATCCGATTTGACTCATTCCAACAGTCGGCGCCGCGCCGAGTGAAGGTGCTCGTTCCCAGGCTCCAGACTCCCGTTCCCCACAGGTGTGCTGCGCTGTCAGCTTCGAGAACGGTGAATGGTGACATAACGGCGGCTGGCCTGCCGTGAGATCCTTCGCAAGCTCAGGATGACAAATAATATGAGCCGCTCCGGTTTCCATGCTCGGCTTTCGATCTGTGGGTAATGGAAAGACAGGACTGCCGCACTCCACGACGCTGGCGCGAACGCCAATCTCCCTCTGATTTCAAAGCCGCTGCTTATCCAAACAGTATTGGGCGTCCCGCCGGCGCGGACTTCCAGTCTGACTCGAAAATAGACGAAAAGATGAGGCGCGTTAAACTGAGTGACAAACAAGCGTCAACAAGCTTCATTTTCATCCCGCGTGGCGCCTCGCTTGGCGAGGCATGTTGTTCTCCCCGGAACTCGCATTCCGACGCGATCAGGCGCGAAGATGCCTTTGGCGAGGGCGCCAAAGGCCGCACGCGAGGGCGCGTGCGCTCCCCGGAAACTGGCGCGACGCAGGTTCATGCCCAACAACCAACGTCGCGCTTTGGCCGCCTGCAAGTCTCAGGATGACCAATAATATGGGCCGCTCCGGTTTCCGTGCTCGGCATCCGGTTTGTGGGTACTGGAAAGAGTCCTCTGCCGCTTTCGCAAGCCGGACAGGCCAACTGCCACGGCAAAATATGCCCGCCACCAAGGGGCCGCACCTCTTCGAATTGCCACCGGAGCGCTGGGCAATCGCAGGCGCCGCTGCCACGTTGAAATTTGGCCTGCTCCGTTACGCGTACACCAGCAGCGCAATGTCCTCCGGCAGGATATTCGCCACCTGCCGGATGATGTTCCCGCGCAGGAGGTGAAGCAGCGCGCTGCGGTGCGGCGCGCCCAGAATCAGCCGCGAGGTGCCCACGGTGGACGCAATGTCCGCGATGGTCTCCGCGGCTCTGTCGCTGACGGCATAACACGGCAGAACGGTGTGCCCGTCGGCTTTCTCCGCGGCACACGCGAAGATCTCGCGCGCTTCGGGATCGTCCATCCATTTGCGCTTGCGGTCTTCGGCCATCACCACGGGCTGTTCGCGGATGAAGAGGAGGTAAAGCGGACGGTTGGTCTCCCTCGCTTCGTTGATGGCGAAGTCCAGGGTGCGTCCGACACCGCGCACGGCGCACATGATCGGCGTTCCGGTAGCCGCGCCGGTGGCGAAGTTGAAGATAGCTTCCGGGCGAAGCGGTGCGCCGGGACCGGCGCCGGCGCTGACTCCGGCGAGAGCCGGCGCCATGGCCGGAGCGGCGATTTTTCGCCGGTTGGCGTGTTCCTGGGCGAGGCCGCGCATGATCAACCCCACAGCGAGGATGGTCACCGCAAAGACCCTCGCGTTGGGCTTGTCGATGAAGAGAGAAATTTCGATCGCCAGCATGACCAGGAAGGTGAAAAACATCAGCACCCGTTCCCATCGGGCGAGACCGAGGTGGCGGTCGGTGGAACTGGCGCCCAGGTTGGTGGCGATGGCGCCCACCACGCCCACAGCATACAGGTCGGCCAGGCCCGCCACGTCCTTAATCGCAATCACGAGGATTACCGGGATCACGGTTGCGACGGCCACGCTCAAATTCGGAACGCCAAAATGGTTTAGCTTTTGAAATCCCGAGGGCAGTTCGCCGTCCCGCGACATGAGGAAGGAAATGGCAACCAAATCCACGATGGCCGTGTTCACCGCCGAAAGCAGCAGACCGCCGAAAACGATACTCACCGCCCAGCCGGCAATTTGTCCCGCGTGCGTTCCCAAAGCGCCGCCAACGAAAATCTGCGCCATGTAGCGCAACATGTAATCGCGCACGCCTTCGGCGCCGGGAGCGTTCACTTCGTCGCCTTTGATCTCCAGATGGTTCAAGGCATGCATGCCCAGGCCGAGGATTGCGGTGAAAACGCAAACTTCCACCATGACAACCACCAAGGCCTTGGTGGAGGTCTTCACCACGCTCGGCTTTTCGTCCGTACTGCCGGGGTCCAATTTCATGACGCCGGTGGTGTTGGCGATCGCTTCCACCCCCGAGAGCGCCAGCACGATGCCGACGAAACCGTTCCAGTTGTGGAAGAATCCGTTGTGCAACGGCTGGAGGTTATGAATGGCTTCGCCGATATGCGGAATCGTGAACATTGCCAGGAGCACCACAACGGAGGCGGTCGGCAGAGAGATCCACCAGGCGAGATTGCTTGTGTGTTTCGGGCCGAAGTAGTTGAGCCCGCCGATCACCGCAATGGACGCTCCGGCCCAAATCTCCGGATGCGAGAACCCGAGATACTGGTAGCCCGAAAGGGCGCTGAGCGCCGCGGTCACGATGTAGTCGGCCACCAGCAGGAATGCCCCGACGATGGAAATGATCTCCGAGCGGTGGCGCACGCTGGCGTACACGCCGCCCCCGCACGGGTAGTGCTTGCAGATCGCCAGGTAGTTGATCCCCACCAGGCACGTCAGCACGCACATGGCAACGATGAGCCAGAACGAGCTGTAGCCGGCCACGGCAAACGCCAGGCCGACGACGTACGCTTTGCTGGTTCCCCAGTCCCCGTAAAGAATGGCAGCGGCGCCCCGCCAATCGACGTTGCGGGGGCGTTTGGAATCTGTCGCGATCATATATTGGTTGTTTGGGCCGCGCCTTGCGGAAGCGCGGCGGAGTCCCTACAGGAGACCGGGGGGACTCGCCCCGGCAAAAGCCGAAGCAGAGATCCCTTGCGTCTAATGTTTTGCTGACGAGGTTAGCTGTCGGGCTTGGGCCATTAAATACCCCCGGCGTCGCAAACCGCCGTGCGCCCCGATTCGGCCCCCTTTGGAAAAGGAGCCGAAATAGGTGGTTTCCCCGTTGACCCGGCGGGCCGGGCCATTAAGCACTGCAAAGAACCGGCACATTCAATAGCAGGCTCCGGGCACAATGCAAGAACGGACTGGATCCGGGTATGGGATGCCCCGGCCTTTAGCGAGGGCGCCGATGGTTGGCGCGGTAGAAGGGCGTCGATCGAGTTTCCGGTCGCCCGCAACGGGGCGTCAGAGGCGCGCCGATATCCGATACCTTCGCTGAGTAAAGGGAACATGAAAACACTGTGCTTCTTGACGTTGGCGGGCTTGGTTTTTGCCGCGGGCTGTCAGACCGCCCCGGTTGGGGAATATTCCTCCCGGCGCTCCCGCGAATACCGTGGCGGGCGACTGGAATCGGTCCATTACCCGCGCCCACGGAAAGTCGAACTTGAGATCGTCAGTCCTGCCGACCGCTATTACAATCCGCTCATCCGAGGATGGGAACGCCCCCCGCCCTTCGGCCCGGTGAATGCATTCACGCCGGGAGTTTGAGCCTTTTCCTTGACAGTGCGCAGGCGTTCGCCATGCTTAAATAAGCCGCACCAGTCGATTTTCCCCCTCCGGTTCCATGTGAACACATCCTATCTGCTCAGAGGCCTATTTTCCCTGATCTCCTGGGCGTTGATCATCGCAGCCGTCATTACCGGCACGGTCTGGTGCTGGAACGGCTGGCGGGGCGACGAGATCGCCCACGCCCCCGGAATTTTGATCCGCGAAGGTCCGGTCCAGATCGACTACTCGCCGTCCGCCCTGACGACCGTTGGCGATTGGAGCCTCACGCGTCTGGCCACGTTCCACATCACAGGCCGGGTGCTCGGCGTGCGGCGCTACAGCGACGAACGCTCCGCGCTCGCCCCGTCCGATGTCGCTCTGGGCTGGGGCCCCATGTCCGACACCGACGTATTGCAAAAACTCAAACTTTCCCAGGGCACACGGATGTTTTTTCGCGAGTTCGACGGCGACCCGCCCATTCCCGAAAATGACATCATCGTTCACAGCACCAACCTCCACGTGATTCCCGCGGACGTTGAAGTGGCGGCGTTTGTCACCAGACTCAGGATTGGGGAGTTGATCGATCTGCGCGGCGCGTTGGTGGCGGCAACCGATGGAATCACCAACTGGCGCTCCTCGCTTTCAAGAGGAGACGTGGGGCCCAAATCCGGCGAACTCTTTTACGTCACCGAAGCGCACTCCTTCAATCGACACAAAAATATTGCCTTCGAAGAGGTGGGCCGGGGGGGCGAGGAAGCGCGCTACTCCCTTCAAAGTTGGTATCAAGTCCTGGAGCTCAGGCGGCGCACTCTGAACGTGTACGACCAGCAAGCCGTTCGCGCCTACAATGAGGAAGCGCGCCGCTACATGACCGTCGCGCATCCGGAGAAATCGGCCCGCGCACCGATCCGTTCTCCGAAAGCCGCCGCAACCCGACCGGCTGCCAGCCTGATGCCCGGCAAGTAGACCGCCGGCACCTTGGATGAGGGGTATTCGGGCGCTTACCGCACATGCGCCCTGCGGCCGCGCGCTTCGCGTTCCCGGAGGTGAAAGCGCAATGGCAGCCCCGGCCACGGCTCCACTTCGCGAACCTTCGACTCCAGAAACTTCCGGTAGGAGTCGATCAGCAAGCCCGCCTGATTGACGAACAACAACACGGTCGGCGTCGGGATCGGCGTATCGCTTGACGGGCGGTCCGGCTGGGTGGCGTAGACGATCTTGAGGCGTTTGCCGGTGCGCGTCGGGGGCGGATGCAACTCCAGGGCTTCGGTGAGCAACCGGTTGAGTTGCCCCGTGCCGATGCGCCGTTGGGCGCCCTCCCGCACTTCTTCGATGGCTTTGAAGAGGCGCGTCATCCCCTGGCCCTGCAACGCGGAAACGAGAAGCACCGGCGCGTAATCGAGAAAAAAAAGCTCGGGGCGAATCTTCTCCATCATTTCAGCCAGGCGTTCCTTGCGTTCGGCGGCGGTCCCGCCGGGTTCCTTCACCAAATCCCATTTGTTGACCGCGACGATGCACGGTTTTTGCGCTTCCTGAATCTGTCCGGCGATCTTCTGGTCCTGCGAGGTGACCCCGGCGGAGGCGTCGATCACCAGCACGCAGAGGTCGGCCCGGCGGATGGTTCGTTCCGAGCGCATCACGCTAAAGACTTCCACCGACGAATCCACCTTGCCGCGGGGCCGGATGCCGGCGGTGTCGATAAGAACATAAGCGTTCTCCCCGCGCCGGTACGGCACGTCCACGGCGTCCCTGGTGGTGCCCGAGATGGGCGAAACCAGCGTGCGGCTGTCCTTCAAGATGGCGTTGATGAGCGACGATTTTCCCACGTTGGGCCGCCCGACGATCGCAAGCTCCACCGGAGCGTCGACGGTCCGTTGCGCGGCTTCGTCCGCGGGCGGGAGCAGCGCCTCGATGAGCTGGACGAGCTCGCCCGTGCCGCGGTTGTGCTCGGCGCTGATGCAAACGGTGCGTTCGAACCCGAGCGTCGCGAAATCCAGGTCGAGTTCGGCGTGCTTGTCGTGATCGACCTTGTTGACCACGAGCACCGCCAGTTTCCCTGACCGGCGCAGCTTGCGCGCGAGCGCCTGGTCCACCGTCGTCAGCCCCGCTTTGGCATCGACCATGAAGAGCAGCAGATCGCTCGTTTCGATGGCGATGTCCACCTCCGCCGCCACCTGCTCGGTGAACTTGGTGTCCACGTCGCTGCCGATGCCGCCGGTGTCGATGAGCGTAAACGGAGCGCCTTCCCATTGACATTCGGTTACGATCCGGTCGCGCGTCACGCCCGGTTGGTCGTGAACGATGGAAATGCGCCGGCGCGCCAGGCGGTTGAATAGAGCGGACTTGCCGACATTGGGGCGTCCGACGATAGCGACTGTTCTCATGCGTGTCCCTCCTCACCGGCCTGAAGTTGCCGGATGCCGTCGGTCACATAGCCGATGCCGGAGATAAAAGTGAAAAAACCGGCAACGCCCACCACCGCGTCCAGGAGCAGCACACGGCGGCCGGCGACGGACCAGGCGTAGTTACACTGGAGCATCGCCCCGCCGATGGAGAGCATCTGAAAAGCGGTGGCCGTCTTTCCCATCCAGCTCGGTCGCACCTCCACTTTTCCGTGGAAGTAGTGGAGGAAGAGCGAGCCGGAAACCACAACCACGTCGCGTGTGATCACCACGATGGGAAACCAAAGGGGAAACTCGTAGTGCCAGTTGGAAAACGAGAGGGTGATGATGGCGCTCAGCAGCAGGCCCTTGTCCGCGATCGGGTCAAGAATAACTCCCAGGCGGGTTTTTTGGCGGTACCGCCGCGCGATGTAGCCGTCCAGGCCGTCGCTTAGCGCGGCCAGCACGAACACCGCAATGGCCGCCGCCCGCTGCCATTCTTCCGGTTCGCCCCGCTGCACCCCGTGGCCGTAGTACACCGCCATCAGGACGAACACTGGGATCATCAGAATGCGGGTGAGGGTGATTTTGTTGGCGGTGGTCATGAAGCGCGCTGGGGCTTTCCCTCGCATCCTTCACAGAAAACCGGTTGGTTGCAACATCCTACTGATATTAAGTCAACAGCGCGTAAAGGGACCAAAAGGCGCGCGCGAGGGGGTATGCGCCAAAAATCCCACAACCCGCAAAGGTTCCCTGTGCTGCACGATCCTGAACTGACGGCGAAGCAATTCGAGAGCGTCCGACTCCGCCCCGATGTCACGCAATAACCGGATTTCCACCTCGTACAGGTGCGGCGAGACGGCGAGCGGGGCCGTTCCGCCGGAAATTCCCTGGCCGGCGAAAACCAAAAGGACCGCGGCGACCGAGCCCAAGCCAATGCGCTTTCCAAAGTTCATTATCGGGCAATCGGCTGCCGATTTGCCGCCGGACGCATGGCTTTCGCAGAACCGCGGACATCGGCTCGTGCGAATCTGCAACTCGAATGGCTCCAACACCGCACGAAAAACCAAGAACCGCCCGCCTTTCTCAGCGCCTCAACCTCGATTCCCCGGCAAACGCTTCCAGCGGGGAAGAGCAGAGGGAGAGCGAGTCCGAAATCTCCGCCCGGCTTTCGGCGATGGGGGAAAATCCTTCCGATCTGATTTGCGAGCTGGATCGAAATTGCCGCTTTGTCTACGCCAGTGCCAATTTCCGGAACATGCTTCATTACAAGCCCGCCGCATTGCTGGGGCGGGACATGCTGGAATTGCTCCATGAGGAAGACGCGCGGGCGGTCTTCGCCGAAGTCGAACGGTTGATGGTCAAGGAGGGTTCGTCGCGGCTGCTATTTCGTTTTCGGGATGCCCGCGGGGAGTGGCGGTGGCTGGATAGCTCGGTTAAGGCGTACCGCACCGCCGCCGGCAGCGAGCGGGCGATCCTCATTTCGCGCGATGTGACCGAGCAGCGGCAGGCCGAAGAGCAACGGACGCTGCTGGCTGCGAGGGATCCGGCAACCATGCTCTTCACCAAACAGTATCTGGTTGAACGCCTGATCGAGGCGATCGACGTGGCGCGGCACCGCGCACCGGGCGCGCTGGTGTATATCGATCTGGACAATTTCAAGCAGATCAACGACCGCTGCGGGCATATGGGGGGCGACCGTCTGATTGTTGCCGTCGCCAATCTGCTCCACGAAGCGGCGCCCGCCAACAGCGTAGTGAGCCGCTACGGCGGGGACGAGTTTGTTTTGCTGCTTGCCGACACGCACCTCGAGCGGGCCATTCGCGCGGCCGAGGCAATACGGGAAAAACTGGCCGGCTACAGTTTCGTCGAAGGCGAAGAGCGGTTTGCGGTGAGCGCTTCGGTGGGGGTCGTCGGGGTCGATGGATCGCTAAACTCGCGGGAGCTGCTCAGCCAGGCTAATGCCGCCTGCGCTTCGGCCAAGGCGCAGGGTGGCAATCGGTTGAAAACGTTGCGCTCGCACGCGGCGGGGCTGAATTCCTTTCGCGAGGCTGCGCGCCGCTCGGAAGAGCTTCTCGAAGCGTTGAACAGCGGACGCGTCGAGCTCTGGTATCAACCGGTGATTCATATCCCCACCGGCGCCGTCGATCACGAAGAGGCTCTGATCCGGATACGAGCCGCAAAGGACTCGGTCCAGGCCCCGGCGGCGTTCCTGGCTTCGGCGGAGCGTTTCGGGCAGATGGAGATTCTCGATCGTTTTGTGGCGGGCTCGGCGATCGATTATCTTGCCCGTCAACCAGAGGGGCGCGTCGCTGCGATCCTCTCCGGACACGCGTTTGAAAAGCCGGAGCTGACAACCTTGATCCTCGACCGCCTGTGCGGGGCGGGCGTTGAAGCGGAACGGTTGATCGTTCAATTCCCCTGGGCCGTTGTTCGCACAGGGCCGCCGGCAATGCGCGAGACGCTGGCCCGTTTGAAAGCGGCCGGGGTGCGGCTCGGCATCAAGTATTTCTGCGCCGATTTCGACTCCGTGCATCGTCTGCGCGATTTCGCGGTGGACTACGTCAAGCTCGACGGCGAGTTGACGCGCGATTTTGCCAACTCCAGCCTCAACCGCACGACGGTGAGTGCGATCAACGAAATCGCCCACGCCCTGCGCGCGCGCACGATCGCAGAGTTCGTGGACGACGAAGCGACCCTCCACCGCTTGCAGCAAATCGGAATCGACTACGCCAAGGGGTCGTGGATCGGCGTTCCAAGACCCGGCGTCAGGTGTCAATAAGCGGGGCGATACGAGATCGTCAAACCGGCGCTGGATGGTAGGCCGATGAAATAGGCCGGGTCGCCGCCGATATTAACCGTGAGGGTCTTGGGCGTCGTTGCTTGCGAGTCGGAAACAGTGGGGAATCTCTCGGTCGCCGAAGCGAATCCTTTGGGAATGGTGACGGAGTTGCCCGAGCAGAAATAGTGGGTGCCGGCGATCGCGTCGCCGCTTCTCCAGTAGTAGACCGTCAAATCCTTCGACGTGGAGCCCGTCCGCGAAAAGACCGCGCTCACGCATCCGCTGCCCGCCAGGACGGCTGATTCGTCCGCGGTGACGGTCACCGTAGGCGACGCGGCTTCTTTCAGGAGCGCGCGCTTGATGGTGGACACAGTCGTGGCGATACTCAAAAAGTGAGCCGTTGAGTTCAAGATGGGGGTTCGATCGTGGGAGAAAACAGAGACGGCAAAGGTGACAGACTCCCCTTTATTGAGCAGCAGATCCTTGTTGCCGATTCGCGGCAGAGCGGCGAGAACCTGCGAGGTGACATTGAGGTAAGGCAACTTTTGCCCGGTTCCGGGCACCGTGAAGGTGCCGGTGACCAAAGCCAACCGCTGCTGGCTGGTGCGGGGAAGCGCGAAATAGAACGGCTGCGACAGCGCTTTGGTGCCGGTGTTGAGAATGGTGACGTTGGCACTCAGCGCGCCGGTGGAGCGGCTTACGGTCCAAGAGTGGAACGTGACCGTGACTTGACTGGTGACATCGGTGAGCACCGACGTCGATGCGGCATGAGCGGCGCCGGCGAGGAAAAGCGCGACCAGGCAGGACAGGATGGCTTGAAGAGTATGCGGCAGGGGTGAATCGGTTTTCATGGTGAGGCTAGTGTGCTGAAATTCAAGATGCGGACTAGAAGTAGCTCGGGTCGATGGGCATTCCGACGCTGATGCCCACAGTCCAGCCGGACGGGTTGAAGCTTACGCTGTTCGGGCCAACCTGAAAATTGACGTTGGAGCCGGACCACTCGTATCCGCCGTGCAAATCGATGTACGCGGTTCCGTATACCTTTAGGTTCACGCCGCCGGATACTCCGCTCATGAACGTGCATTTCTTCTCCCGCGCGGAGTCGTCCCAGGTTTGCAGCGTGGAGGAAGTCGCAAACAGGTTCTCCGTGCGGTCGGCGCGGACATTGACAAATGCCCCGCCGACTTTCGGGTTCACGTAGCACGACACAGCGCCAGTCGGCTGCACCAGGAGTCGCGGGCCGAGCCACAATTCGAAAACGTCCGCTCTGGTCTTGAGGTCGATCGTGTTGGTGGCCGCGCCCAGATTTACGATGTTCACCTGCCGGGATGACGGAAGGTCACTAATGAGCGGTGAGCCTGTTGAAGACGTATTTCCCAGAGGACCGGCAGACGTGCCGCGATACCCCGCGGCCGGCACGGTGGCGATCCCGGAGGTCGTGTAAACATCGGTGACGTCGATGCGGCTCGACGTGCCGTTGAAATCGCTCGTAGTCCAGGAATTCTGATTTCCCCAGACCGCCTCCGCGCCAACGGTGAAGTCGAGCTTGAGCCAGCAGTTGCTGGCGAGGGTGCCGGCGACCTCCATCTCGAATCCCGCGCTGTCGTTGTCAGTCTGGCTGGAGCCAAGTCCGCTGTCGTTCGCGATCAACCCGTACGCTCCGGAGGAATGAAAACTGAGCGTCTGGGCCGCCGCGTTGTACTGGCTGGCATTGTTGTAGCCCCAGAACCAGGTTGCGTTAGGGCCGCCAACGGAACTCGGATTGCCCGTTCCCGCATCGCTCTTGACGTAGCCGTCGGAGTAGGTGCGGTCGGCGTAACCGGTCGCCGATCCGATCCCCTGTGGCAGGCTGGGCGGGCCGGAGCGAACCAACGCCTGGGAATAGGACGAGCCACCGAACCCAACCCGCATGTTCGTCCGAAAGAGCGGGCCCATTTCGAACCGCCAGTTCTGCGTCTGGATGGTTTCTTCAGCCACGACTTCCCTGGTCGATTGAAAGTCGAAGTCCGATTCGGCGCGAGCCGATTGAAGCAGGACGGCCCCAAAGCACGCGCCGGCACCGAGAAAAGCGAGAAGAGGGAAGTTTTTCATGCCGCTTAAACCCGATATCAGGCCTGAAGCAACGTGTCGATACAAAGATGCGGTTATTGCGCCTGCGCGCCTGCCTTTGGCGCCCCGCCAAAGGCATCTCTCAAGAAGCTCGCATTCAACCGATCAACCACGGATTACACAAATGAACACGGATAGGTTTCATCCGTGCCAATCCGTGAAATCCGTGGTTTCGATGAAGCAAAAGTTCGCGTCGGCGAGGGCGCCGACGCCAACGCCAACACGCGAGGGCGCGTGTGCTCCCCAGAGTTGCAGGCCGACACCGTTTTCTTTTTCCGCATATGCCCCATTATCCGTTGACAAAAATTCAACGTTGAATACCCTTTAACGCGATTTATACGCGCCAATGTGCGGATTCCACCCCCTGCTTCACCGATGAAATTCACCCTTATAAAACTCCTTCTGGCCACCCTGCTGTTGACGTGCGAAGGCGGGGTTGCCGTCGCGGCCACCTATTACGTCTCGGCAACGACCGGAAGCGATTCCTTCACCACGACGCAGGCCAAATCGCTCTCGACCCCATGGAAAACGATCCAAAACGCGGCCACGAACATGGTGGCGGGCGACACCTGTTTAATCGAGTCGGGAACTTACCGCGAGACAGTGAACGTGCCGGCATCCGGTTCTGGGACTAACGCTCTTATTACCTTCAAGGCCGATACCGGCCAGACGGTGCAGATCAGCGGCGCGGAGATTGTCACTGGGTGGACGCTGGAAAGCCCGAATATTTACTATGCGCCGATGAGTTGGACGATGGGCGTCCGCAATCAGGTGTTTCAAAGCGGGACGATGAAGCCCGAGGCGCGTTGGCCCAACGCAGGCGCGAAGTTTCCGTTTCAAGACAGTTCGATCTATCCGTCCCCGGATTGGGTGTACGTGACGACTTCGGGCACTAATGGGGGGACGTGGTGGCTCACGGGAACAAGCTTGCCGACCCGGGCCGACAATTACTGGAACGGTGCGACTCTGAACATCATGGCCGGCGATGGGTGGTACATTCAGGTTGCAACGGTGACCGGGTACACCGCCGCCACCCAGATGCTGACCACCACCTACGCTGCCACAAATAGCGGAGCCTACTCTGTCAACGCCGGAAACGAGTATTACCTGTCGGGCGTCAAGGGGGAACTGGACAGCAATGGAGAATGGTTCTGCGATTCGGCCGACTCCCGCCTCTATTTCTATTCCTCCACGGGGCCTCCCGCAAACGTGGAGGCCAAGAAGCGGGATTACGCGTTCAATCTTTCGGGAAGGTCGTACATCGCCCTCATCGGATTGACCTTTCAAGGATGCGCGATCCAGTCCAATTCCAGCTCCGCCAATTGCGTTTTTGACAGCCTGACGATGCGATATCTGGGTCATAGCGTGACGCGTCCAGCGAGCGACGGGGTCGCTTTGCACAACGGTTACGTGTTACGGAACAGCGATTTGGGGTATGATTCAAGCGCGATGATACAGCTTGGTGGAACCGGCATCTCCCTGGTCAATAACAATTTGCACGATTCAGGCTACATGCCCGTGATGGAGATGATCTACACTCCATCGAGCAGCGGCAGCAACCTCATTAGCCATAACTCCATTCATGGGTCTGGGCGTGGCTTGATCTCTTTTCCGGGCACCCAGGCGATCGTGGAATTCAACGACCTGTATGACGGCATGAGAATGGCCTCGGATGGAGGCGCGATGCATACCAACGGCCCGTCCAACGGCTCCATCGTCAGGTACAATCTGATCCACGACATACAGGGAGCCAGGAATCACTCGGGAAACTCGGCCCAGGGTTTCTATCTGGATAACTACAATACTGGTTGGATCGTTCATCACAATATCATTTGGAATATCAACGGCAGCGCGATCCAGGTGAACAACCGGCAAAACTTCAACCTGTTCTTCAACAACAGTTGCGTAAGTGCGACTTCCGCGGCGTTGCAGACGGCGTTCACCTCCGATGCGGTGCCCGCAAGCTGGAACACGGCTGAAGAAGCCTCCGGAACCTATTTCTTTAACAACCTGTTTTGCAGCCTGGCTCCTTCGGGCGTAACCTGGACTCAATCCCGTTTCCGCGGCAATCTCTTCACGACGGGCACCAATACTTCCAATCTGTACGTCAATGTGTCTGGAAGCAATTTTCAGCTTTGCAGCACCTCGGCCGCCATCGATCAAGGCGTGGTTATTCCCGGGATCACCGATGGGTATTCCGGAGCCATGCCGGATATTGGAGCCCTGGAATATGGCCAGGCGGACTGGCGCGGCTCCTGTGGCTATCATGCCACGCCGCCAACTCCTTTACCCACCTACAGCTATCCGGTGATGGTGTTTCCGAATCAGGCGAGGGATTCCAGCTTTGAAAGCGGCTCGCTCGCCCTCAATTGGACGGGGACCCCTTCAGGGAATATTAGTTTACTGAATGCGAATTCGTGGACGGATGCAAGGGTGCGCACCGGGCTTTACGCCGCGGTCATCAGCAACACAGGAGGCGAAATTTCGCAAACGCTTACTGGCTTGCAACCCAATAAGCGCTACAACATGTATGTCGCGACCAAAGCCACCAACATCGCAACCACTGCGGTTGCCTTTGGGGTTCGAAACTTCGGCTATCCGACGTTGTCTGGGTCCGTGGTTCTCTCCGACACAAACTGGCGAATGAACAACCTCTCGTTTGTTACGGGAACAGGTTGGACCTCCGCGCAGATTTTCGCCTCGGCCTCGATTACCAGCGGCACCGTCTACGTCGACGACTTCGGCGTTCAGTTGAGTCAGGCGCCGGTGGAACTCAAACAGCCGATCCTGGATTTTTCGTTCAACGAAACGAGCGGCACGACTGCGGCGGACCACGGAACCCTTGGTCTGAGCGGAAGCCTCTGCGGGACCACCAGCGGGACCAACGCCAACGGCTGGACGACCGGAACTTACGGAAACGCGCTGAACCTTAACGGAGTCGACGGTTACGTCGTTGCCCAGGGGATGCCCACTCCGCAAGACGCAACGATTACTTTTTGGGCGAAGAGCGCCGGCGCAACTTGGAATAATGGATGCTTTATATCCAAGCGCCCGTCGTATGTGTTCTTGCCGACGACCGGCACCACCGGCGTCACTTTCACGGTGTATGTCAACGGGGGAGCCACCAGTTGGGCTAACAGTTGGACGCCGCCTGCCGGGTTCGACATCACGCAATGGCATCATTATGCCGGAGTTATTTCGCCCGAGACCGGCGGCGTCAGCGTCGTCACACAGCTTTTCGTGGACGGCGTCCAGCGGGATGCGCGCTCGGTGTCGAGTCCCGCAGTGATGGTTTCGGATACCACCAACACGCTCTATATTGGCCGGGATCCAACCACCGGGCGATTTTTCCAGGGTGCGATGGATGACGTGCGCGTCTATGATTATGCGATGAGCGCCACGGATATCAACCGGGTCATGACGGTCGATCCCACCCGGCTTCTTTACCTGAGACTGGACGACGGAGCCGGGGCGACTTGCGCCAGCGATAGCGCGGGAACCGCCAACGGCGCCCTGTTCAACGTGGCGGCAACGGACTGGACGACGTCCGGAAAAATTGGCGGCGCATTGCATTTGAATGGAACCAACAGCTACCTGGTCTGCTCCGCCGTGCCGACTCCTGGGGATGCGACGGTGTCTCTCTGGGCAAAGAGTGACAACACGACCTGGAATGGAGGCTGTTTTTTGTCGAAGCGGTCGTCGTTTTTGTTTAACACCCAGGCGAATGGCACCGGTGTTAGTTTTGTTGTGTGGGTGAACGGGGGAGCCACAAGCTGGAACATCAACTGGACGCCGCCCTCCGGCTTTGACCTCACACAATGGCATCAGTATGTTGGAGTTATCTCTCCGGAGACGGGCGGGGTAAGCGCTGTGACCCAGCTTTATGTCGATGGAACTCTACGAGCCGCCTGGTCGGCCTCCAATGCCGCTGTACTGGTTTCCGATACCACCAAAACGCTGGTTATTGGAACGGACCCCGGCTCCGGGCTGTATTTGAAGGGCTCGCTCGACGATGTTAGGCTGTATTCGCGGGCGCTGAGCGCCAACGATATCAGTGAACTCAATCAGGAAACCAACCAACCGCCGTATGCTCCTGCGCCGGTCGTGACGCTTGCGGGCTCGAATCCCCTGACAGTTGAAGCGGGCGCCTCCTACACCGATCCGGGCGCAACGGCCAACGACACAACCGATGGCGTCCTGACTCCGCAAATCGTTATGAACACGGTGGTGGCCAACCAACCGGGCGCCTATGTCGTGACATGGGCCGCAACTGACAGCCTGGCGCTCACTGGAACCGCCACCCGCGCCGTAACGGTGGTGGATACCACCCCGCCTACGATCGTTGTGCCCGCCAACATTCTCGTCAATGCACCGACGACCGGCGGCGTCGCGTGCGTCTTTTCGACGTCCGCAACAGACTTTGTGAGCGGTTCCGTTGCGACCACGAACAATCCGGCGTCGGGAACGGTATTGCCGATCGGCGTAACGACGGTGACCACGACTGCAAGCGACGCTGCCGGGAATTCGGCCAGCAAGACTTTTACCATAACCGTGACACCGCCGTTCGGAGTGCAGGAGAAGTGGCCTCCACAACTGGCGATTGTCGGCGGAACCGTGGCCCTCACCGTAGTACCGTCGGTTGCGTGGCGCATCTATCACGTTCAGGTTAGCAACGACTTGTCCAGCGCCAGTTGGCAGGACGTCGGGTCGGCGCAAACCGGCAGCGGCGGCAACCTTAGCCTTTTCATCCCATTCGATTCAACAGTACCGCGCCGGTTCTACCGCCTGAGATTGAACTAGTAGGCTGTAACAGTGACCAGTTCGGATCGCTAGACGATGGCAAAGCGCGAAAAGTCGGGAGGGGCTCGGCAGTCGCGTCAGCGTCTTGGAGTGCGGGTAGTCCTCTACCGCTTTGGCAGTGCG
>Ga0316219_1001614_pt1 | contig 23231 bp, 12 predicted proteins | sample TBH18003PmetaG_FD_203635 | JGI IMG/M metagenome (GOLD analysis project Ga0316219, IMG submission 203635) | Freshwater microbial communities from Trout Bog Lake, Wisconsin, USA - TBH18003P | ecosystem: Environmental > Aquatic > Freshwater > Lake > Hypolimnion/Profundal zone | place: USA... | reverse complement strand
TCAGCGCGTTCACGCCAGCCCCCGCCACCGTCGCCGTCGCATCGGCAACCGTCGCCGTGACCGTTTCGCTCGTCACACTGTTCGCCACCGTCGCCGTATAACTCGTCCCGCTGGTGGTAAACACCGGGTTCAATGTCCCCGAACTCAACGTCAGGTTTGCAAGATTCGCGTTGGAACTGGGCAGGCGCGTTACGACCACCGCGTAAACCTTCTTCGTCGTCCCGTCCTGCGCCGTCACCGTCGCAGTGATTGTGTTCGGCCCCACTACTAGTGCGTTTCCGCCCACCACCACAACCGTCGCCGTGGTATTGGAAACCGTCGCCGTAACCGTTTCGCTTGTCACACTGTTCGCCACCGTCGCCGTATAGCTCGTCCCGCTGCTGGTAAACACCGGGTTCAACGTCCCAGAACTCAGCGTCAGGTTTGAAAGGTCGGCGTTGTGACTCACAGCGCCAGCGCCGTTAATCACAATGTTATCGATCGCGACATGCGTTCCGCCTCCGCCATAACCGGCGTCGGTTCCCCCCGACGTTTGGATGTTAACCGTGTCAATGTTCGCCCAACCGAATGCATGCAGCGTTGGACCGGTCGTATTGACCGTGAAAGAGGTCGTGGCCACGGTCGATCCGCTACGACTGGCCGTGACAGTCACCGTCAAACCGTTGCTCCAAGCCGCCGTGAAGTAGGCGGAGGTTAAGGTGAATGGCGTCGCGCTGGAAAACGAACATGGACCTCCGCCCCCGTTATACGCAACGTTGGGGCTCGAGACTGTCCCGTTCGCATAACCCGACGCGCTATCCCCATGGGTCGAATTGAATAGAAGGCCGTTTAAGACATAGACATTCGACCAAGTCATTCCAGCGTAAGAGGAAATTTGAGGCTCGTTAGTAGAATTCTGGATATCGTCAAAATTGATCGTCGTGCCCGTGATCTGCGGAACGGCAGGCGGCATCGCCGCGGCTTTCACGACTGCCGGGGTCCCGAAACCGGAAACCCCGGGAACCCACCCCCCACCTGTGCTATCCAAAAACGACTGCGCCCGCGCTTGCGGGCCAGAAAAGGCGATTAACGCTGCGAATAGAGAGACAACGGTTGATATTACTTTCATGGCAAGTTCTGGCTCTTCGAATTTTTCGTAGTTGCTTCAAAACCGAGAAATGCGAAATTTTTCCCGCAGGTGCAAGAGAATTATTTGCAAATTTTTGAAATTGAGCCGCCGGTTATCGCCTCGACGGCCTCCCCCCTCCCGTTGCAAAGGCCTGGCGCATGGCCGGAATGGGCAAGAGAAGCGCGCCAGCGTTTTGGAGCAACGGTGAAAACGCCCTTTTCCATTATCCTTCGCAGGGAGACTAAAGCAGCAGAGGACTCTCTGCGTTACCCACAAGTTTGCAAACCGGACGCACGAGTGAGGATGGATCCCCGAACGCTGTCATCCTGAGCCTGCGAAGGATCTCACGAGGCGAGCCGGACGTTTGTTTCGTCGGCACGCATTCGGAACTGACGGCCCATCGGGCGGCGCTGTCAGCTTCGAGAACGGTGAATGGTGGCATAATGCTGGCTGGCATGGCGTAAGCTCCTTTGCAAGCTGCCAATGAACCTGCCGGAAAGAACGGGCGTTCGAGGGCGGGAATCCGGGGAGCACACGCGCCCTCGCGCGTTGGCGTTGGCGCCCCCGCCCTCGCGAACTTTTTTCCGCTGCCTCTGCGATCACCCGCGAAGATGCCTTTGGCGGGGCGCCAAAGGCCGCACGCGAGGGCGCGTGCGCTCCCCGTGCATAGCAGCGCAAAAAGCGAAACGATATGCGATGGCTACGGGAACACCGTTTGCACGATGCTCGACGTGCCGTCGCTGAAGCCGATCTTGTAGAGCAGGTCGCCGGCGTCGTTGAAGTGACGCGTCTGACCGGTCTCGTTCGCCGGCGCGGTAAAGATCGACACGGTGGAAACGATCTTCGCCTTTCCGTTTACCGTCAGGCCGTCGCCTTTGCGAATCAGCTGCTTGAGCACGCCGCTGGCGTTCTGCGCCCAGATGCCCCCGTCGGTGGCGGTCACTACTCCGCCCGTGCCGCTGACCAGCTTGGCCTGGAACACCACACCGCCCTGATTTGGCAGCACCAACTGAGCAAACGAGGCAAACACCGGGCTCGACGCCGAAAGGTTGCCGTTGGCATCCGGCGCCCGATCCCCAGCCCGCGCCACCAGCGCCAGCGAACCCGATACCGTCGCCCAAATCCCGCTGTTGTTGGTTGCGCTCACCGTGCCCGTCGTCACCAGCGAGCCCATGAACGCCACCGCATCGTCGTTGGCGTAAACCGGATCGCTCAATGCGCTAAAGGTTCCCACATTCGTTCCCGAGCCTGCGAAGCCCGGCGCCGCGCTTCCGGTGCGCACCGCCAGCAACCGCCCGTGCGTGCCGCTGTCGGCCCAAATTCCAGTGTTGTTGCTCGGGGTGATCCCGGTTGCGGTTCCCCCAGTTACGCCAGCCTTGAAGGCAATATGATCGTAGTCGTTGAGCGCCGGGTTGCTCAACGGGCTGAACGCCGCTCCCGCTATCCCCGGCACCGTATCTTTACTGGTGACCGCCATCGCCAACCCCGTCGTAAAGGGGTAGACCGCTTTCGCAAAGCCCGACGAGCCGTCGCTGAAACTCACCTTGCACAGAATGTTGCCGAACGCATTGAGGTGGCGTGCCTGGCCCGTCGCGGACGCCGGTGTGTTGAAGACGGTCAACGCGGAAACGCTCTTCGGCGTGCCGCCGACTGTCAGAGTGTCGCCGGTGCGGATCAACCGCTTAAGCGTCCCCGCGACGCCCTGCGCCCAGATTCCCTGGCTATTGCTTGCCGCCACTCCGCCAATGCCGACCGCCAGGTTCCCCAAAAATACGACCCCGCCTCGATCCGCCACCACCAGTTGCCCAAACGAGGCAAACACCGGACTCGACGCCGATGTGCTCCCGCTGGCATCGGGCGCGTGATCGCCCGTCCGCGCCACCAGTGCCAGCGAACCCGCCCCCGTTGCCCAGATTCCGCTGTTGTTGGCTGCGCTCACCGTGCCCGTGCTCGCCAACGTGCCCACAAACGCCACCGCGTCGCTGTTGCTGTAGACCGGATCGCTCAATTTGCCGAACGTTCCCACCGTTCCAGAACCGCCGTACCCCGGCGCGGCCGAACCGCTGCGCGCAATCAAGAGGCGCGGGTTGGCTCCGACGCCAGCCCAAATCCCGGAGTTGTTGGTGGAAACGACCCCGCTCGCCGTGCCTCCCGTAACAGTAGCCTGGAAAGCGACATGGTCGCTGTCGTTGATCGCCGGATTGCCCAGTGCGCTGAAGGTCGCGCCCGCAATCCCCGTCGCGGCGTCCTTGATCGATGCCACTGCGGCGGTGCCGTACATCGGCTGCGTCGCCAGGACTTGATCCGCGCCGTACACCGTGCCCAGCGCGTTGGTCGTAACCACCCGGTAATGATACAGCGTGTTCGGAACCAGTCCGGTGAATGCCCCGCTCACCGGAATCGACAGGCCGTCGCCGACGTCCTGCCCCGCCACCGTGCCGCTGGTGTAGGCCGTCGTCAGGCCGTACTGGATGGACACCGTCGTGTCCAGGCCGCTCGGATCGACCGCAATCGATACCGTCGCGCCCGACCCTGTCGTCGCAGGGGCGCCGTAGGTCACCACGGGCGGTTTCACCGAGAAGGTCTGATCAGGGCCGTAGGTCGTTCCCACCGTGCTCGAAATCACCAGTCGATAGTGGTAAACCGACGCCTTCAGCCCCTTGATGGCGCGCGTGAAGGTCAACGGCACTGCCACGGTCCCCGTGCCGATCGCTTGCGCGGCTGCTACTTGGGGATACGTTCCGGCAACCAACCCATACTGCCATGAAACCAGCACGTTGGTGCGATTGGTCTTGGGACCGGCAAACCCGCACGGATTGACCGATGCGCTCAGGGTTACCGCAGTGCTGCTTACCGCCGCACGGTTCACCGTGTAACTCGGCGCGTTGGTGAATGTGCTGTCCGACCCGTAGAACGTGCCGGAACCGCACGTGAAGCCGAGCCGGTAATGATAAGTCGCGTTGTTCACCAGGCCCGACGCCGTCCCGCTCACGGTGACGAAACTCGAGCCGCTGCCAATGCCTTGCGGCTCGGCGTATTCCCCATAGTTCCTGTCCAGTCCGTAGTCGAACCAGACCGCAGAGAACTGCCCGCCCGGGTTCGCCATACCTGTAAACGACACCGTTCCGTTGACGACCGTCGCACCGCCGGTAACCTGCATCGGCACGCCTTTGGAAATGCGATTATTGTCCAAGTCCGCGACGTAAAGATTGCCGTTCGCATCCACCGCCACACCGCTGGGATTGAAGAACCGCGCATCGCTTCCGAATCCGTCGCTGCTTCCGCTTGTCCCCGGACTACCTCCAAGCGTCGTGACCGACCCGTCGGCGGCCAATTCGCGAATCGTATGGTTGGCGGTATCCGCGACATAGACGTTTCCGTTCGCGTCCACCGCGATGCCAAAGGGATCATGAAAGCGCGCCGCAGTTCCAACCCCATCGACCGAACCACTATGAAAATTTCCTGCCAGCGTCGTCACCACCCCGCCGGGCGTCACTTTTCGGATCGCGTTGCCGCTGCCATCCGCCACATAGAGGTTTCCGCTCGCGTCGATCGCAATACCGTACGGGAAGCAGAACCGGGCCGCACTTCCGATGCCGTCGCTGGTCCCCGACATTCCCGGGCTGCCCGCCAACGTTGCGACCGCTCCAGAGGGCGTCACTTTTCGAATCGTGCTGTTGCCATTGTCGGCGACGTAGATGTTCCCGCTTGCATCGACCGCAACCCCGCTGGGAGCGAAGAAGCGCGCCGCGCTTCCGATTCCATCGGCGCTTCCACTCAGCCCGAGGGCGCCAGCCAGCGTCGTTACCACCCCGCCGGATGTCACTTTTCGAATCACATAGTTGTAAGTATCGGCGACGTAGACGTTCCCGCTCGCGTCCAGCGCAATCCCTTGCGGAAAGTTGAACCCGCTTGCGAAGGTCGTCACCGCCCCGGCCGGACTCACCCGGCGGATTTCGCCGTTAATATAATCCGTGACGTAGAGGGTCCCGCTCGCAGTCAGTGCAACGCCATAGGGCAGGCTGAAGCCCGCCGCGCTTCCAACCCCATCGTTCCAGCCGTAGGGCGCCCCTGGGCTTCCCACAAAGTTACTAAAGTAATAGCGCGCGTGATCTTCCTGCCGCGTTACCACAACGACGTATTGCTTCGACGTGGTCCCGTCCTGCGCCGTCACCGTCACCGCGATCGTATTCGGCCCGGGAATCAGCGCGTTCACGCCAGCCCCCGCCACCGTCGCCGTCGCATCGGCAACCGTCGCCGTGACCGTTTCGCTCGTCACACTGTTCGCCACCGTCGCCGTATAACTCGTCCCGCTGGTGGTAAACACCGGACTCAGGGTCCCAGAACTTAGCAGCAGGTTTGCGAGATTCGCGTTCGAACTGGGCAGTCGCGTCACGACCACCGCGTAAACCTTCTTCGTCGTCCTGTCCTGCGCCGTCACCGTCGCAGTGATTGTGTTCGCTCCCACCGCTAGCGGACTTCCGCCAGCCACCACCACTGTCGCCGTGGTATCGGAAACCGTCGGCGTGACCGTTTCACTCGTCACACTGTTCGCCACCGTCGCCGTATAGCTCGTCCCGCTGCTGGTAAACACCGGGTTCAACGTCCCCGAACTCAGCGTCAGGTTTGAAAGATTCGCGTTGCTACTGGCATTTCCGTTAACCGTGATGTTATCGATCGCGACATGCAAATCACTGGTTGAAATGGACACAGTGTCGATACCCGTCCAGTTGAACGTCTCGAATACAGGGCCGCTTGTGTTGGTCACAAACGAGGTCGAATCAACGGTCGAACCGTTCCGGCTGGCTGAAATAGTGACCGTATTACCGTTGTACCACGCTGAGGTGAAATAGGCGGACGTGAGGGTAAACGGCGTCGGACTCGCAAATGAACAGGGGTCTCCGTAAGCGTTGTAGGCGACATTCGAGCCGGAAACGATACCCGTTTGATAGCCGGATGGGTTAAGGTAATAGGTGAGCCCGTCCAAGACGTAAACGTTCGACCAGGTGAATCCGGCGTAGGAACCGAGAGTCGCCGAAACGTCCGAGCCGGTAGTCACCACATCCTCAAAAGTAAGGGTCGTGGCGCGCGTCGCTGACGCCCCCAAAAGGACGGTCACAACAAAGAGCAGGAGGCGGGATAGAAATTTCATAACGGTGGATTCGAGAGGAACTGGGTTTTCGTTTTAGCTGGCTGACTGGCTGGTTGTGGAGCGTCCGCACCCACAAAACTAAGAAAAGAGATTTTTTTAACGGTTTCAAGAAAATTTTTGAAAACTTTCGGAACTTAATGCCGCAACAGCCTCAAATGTCCTGACCTCCTCCCGGAAATCTGGGCAGCAGGCGGGATCGACGTAAGCCCAAACGGGATATGGGCGCTCCGCTTCGAAAGAGAACTTATTCACAAGCGGATTCTTCTTCGGGTGTGCAAGCCCCGCTTATTCATGTTTCCCCCCCCGGCTTCAACGGGGCTGCCTCGATTGTTGCCGATGCGCGGGTCTCTTAATCTCGGGGGCAACCAACCGAATATCATGATCGAAGAAACCATTTCCGAACTGCCAGAACTCGACGCCTTTGACGAAGCCCTTGAAGAAACCACGCCCGTAACGCCCATCGCACCGGTGACGGCGGAGGGCGCGATCAGCGACGAAGCGCTGATGCGGGCCATCGCGCGGCGCGACCCCGCCTCGCTCTCGGCTTTGTACGACCGCTATTCGAGCATTCTGAAGGCGCTGATTGTCCGCGTGGTTCATGACGAGGCCGAAGCCGACGATCTGTTGCAGGAAGTGTTCCTGCAAGTCTGGCAGCAAGCCCAGAACTATTCGTCCGACAAAGGCAAACCGCTCGGGTGGATCGTGACGCTGACCCGCCGCCGCGCCATCGACCGGTTGCGCAAACGCCAGGCGTATTGCCGTGCCAAGGACCGCTTCGAAGTCACGACCGACCGCCAGCCGATCTCCTGGGTGCGAAACCGGATCGACAACGACATCTGCATGGATGACATGCGCTCCTTCCTCAACACCAAGATCAAGATCCTCCCGGCATTCCAGCGACAGGCCATCGAGATGGCGTTCTTCGAAGGCATGAGCCAGCGAGAAATCGCCATCGCCACCGACACGCCGCTGGGAACCATCAAAACCCGCCTCGAACTGGGACTGCGCAAGCTGTCGGAGTCAGTGAGGGGGAGCAGGCATAAGATTTAGAACTCGGGGTCATTCGGGTCAGCCGGTGTGAACATGGCGTGGTCTTCAATTGTCAAGCGTTGACCCTGACAGTTTACACTGGATTGCATCCGCCCAAATCTGGTAGCCCTTTGCCGTCGGGTGGCAAAAGTCCGGCGCGAGTTCCTTTGGAAGCGTGCCATCGGGCGCGAGCATCTTCGGGCCGAGGTCCACATAATCCAAATGAGCCGCCTTGGCGAACTCGGCAAGCAAACGGTTGATCTCGGTAATCTCCAACCGGCGCGGTGCGGTCGGCGCGTGCTCGCGTGGGAAGACGGCCATAAGAATGATTTTCGTTTGCGGCACTTTGGAACGGATGCGGCCGCAGATCTCCTTGATGCCATCGGCGATCTCCTCCGCGGTGTTCTGCCGCGCGTGGGCGGTCTGGCTGGTGTTATTGGTGCCGATATGCAGCACGATGGCGCGCGGATGCAGGCCGTCGATTTCGCCCCGGTCGAGCCGCCATAGCACGTTCTGGGTTCGATCCCATCCGAAGCCCAGGTTCAAGACGCGATACTGTCCGAGGGCGGATTTGAGAACGCCTTCGCCAGTCCGAATCGCACCGGTGAGCGGCACGCCGCCCCACGCGTGGGTAATCGAGTCGCCGATGAATACCACCTGCGGGTCCAGCGCCGTCTTGATATTCAGGATCTCGGCGTGGCGTCCGAACCAATCGTACCCGTTTTCTTCCAGCTTCGTTGCCGGAACGATGGCGGAGTTGGCGGAGGGTTCCGGGTCACGCGACCGGTCGCCCATCAACTCCGAAAGCATCGGCTCCATGGCCTGCGCCCAGAGCTTGGCGCCGGCAGGGTTTGGGTGCAGCCAGTCGGGCATGAGTTCGTGCTTGATGGTGCCGTCGAGGTTGAGGAAGACGTGGTTCACGTCACAGAAGAAAACATGCTTGCCGTCGGCGAGTTTCGTGCCGATTTCCGATGCCCGGTTGAGAATGGCGCGGTGAGAGGTCGGATTGGGGCCGCCGTAACACCCGGGGAAGCTGCGGATGAGCAGTATCCGGGCTTCAGGGCATTTTTCGCGCATCAGCTTGACGATCGCTTCGATCCCGCCGGCGAGCTGACCGGCGGTGTGGCGCGTGGGATAGTTTTTTTCGTCCACATTGTTGGTGCCGATCATTAGCGTAATGACCTTGGGCGACTGGCCATCAAGCTCCCCGTTTTGCAGATTCCAGAGAATGTTCTCCGTTCGGTAGCCACTATAACCGAGGTTCAAGGCGTGGCGCGGGGCAAAGAACTGGTTCCAAACCGGCTGGTAGTCCGGCTTCTCGAAGTTGTGCGTGATGGAATCGCCGACCATGATCAAATCGAACTTCTCCTTCGCCGCGGCGGCGACTTTTTCGTTGTGGCGTCCGTTCGCCTTTCCAGCAGGGACGGCAGCGGGGTTGGGGCAGGGTGCAGGGACTTTGGGGCCGGCCTTTAGAAATGCTTCCACCAGCGCGGGCCATTTCTGGGCCGACTCCATGGCAACGGCTTCCATTCCGAAGCTGCGACCGCTCGCAAAACCGTGACCGCCGCTCGTCAGGAGATGGAAGGTTGCTTCGCCGTCGAACCCTTTCCAAGTCTTCACATATTCGCCGAGGCTCGACACCCAGTTCTTGTTGTCGTCCGCGGCAATCACGGCGCACAGACGGCCCGGTTTGCGCGGCGGCGTGACCGCGGGAATCACGGTGCCGGGAAGGCATTCGTGCAGGTAGGCGGGATAGATGAGGATCACGTCGTCGGGCTGCTCGTTATCGGCGAGGTTCTGAACCGTGCGCGCGGCGAGATGACCGCCGGCGGAATATCCCATGATGCCAAAGCGTCCCCCGTGGAGGCCGAGCGAGGGCGCGTGCGATTTCAATAGCCGAAAGGCTTGCAAAGCGTCGGCCAGGGCCAGGTCCCGCGTCTGCGGTCCGGAAGCGACATGGTATTCGAGCAGCGCAACATCGAAGCCTTCTTCGTTCAGGAAACGGGCGGTATTTTCGCCCTCCTTCTTCATTTCCAGAATGCCGTATCCGCCTCCGGGGAACAAAAGAAACGTGCCTTTCGGGGCATCGACGCGACTGTGGAAAAGAAGCAGCGCGGGCGCCGTAAATTTCTTGACGCGATCGACGTCGACTGGATTGGCGCCGGATTTTGGTTTTCCATCCAGGGATACGCACGCGACCGGGGCGGCGCCCGCAATTTGCCCAAAGGAGATAAAGGCCGCCAGCAGGCAGGCGATGCTTGGAATTAGTTTTGTTTTCATTAGTGTTTGGGTGCCGATCGTTATGAGTTCAAGTTTGAAATAGCGGGTTGGGGGCTTTTCGCGGATGCCGCTGAACGAGGCGGGGCAGGTGCGGGTCCTTGAAGATGAATCGGCAATGGCGTCGAAACGCTACCGGCATCGACCGGTTCTGAATAGCCTTCCTCGCCGGGGCGTTCAACGGTGAGGATTAACCGATCCAGCACCTCCGGGAATTGCAATGCGATCGACTTTGCGCCGGGTGGAAGAGCGGCAGTGAGCTTCGCCTCCAAGACGAGGGGCAGAGCCGGTTCGCCGCCTTGTTTCCAGGCATCGATATCCTTTGCCGTCGGGAACTCAACGGATACCGGAGCGGATTCTCCGCGATCGGTGATCAGCTTCACGCCGCGCAGCAAGCGCCCGCGTCCATCGGCCAGGCATCGCTCCAGGTTCTCGCGCGGCCCCGACAGCAGCGCTTCCATCGGCTCATTGCCGATGCGAGCCGAAGTGTCGTTGAGGGCAAACGCGAGAATATCGCACGAAAGCGTGAGCCGGACCGAGCCATCGGCCTTAACGAGTGCGCGCGCGGCGGTGAGGAACGCCGGATGCGCATAAGAGTGAAGCGAAGACAACAAGAGCGCGGTCGCGAGCAGAAGGCATGTGAGGAGCGAGAGGTCAGGCATGAATGGCGCTAAGTTAAGGGCGTCTTGGGACAAATGTCGGCGTTTTTTGCAGTCAGAACCCGTGCTAGGGACTCCGGGGAGCGCAGGCGCCTCGCCTGTGGCCCTTGGCGCCCCCGCCAAGGGCATCGTTGAGAGGACGAACGCGCCCTGGCACCCTGGACGGCGTCGGCGGGGGCGCCGACGCCCGCACGCGAGGGCGCGTGCGCTCCCCGGAACCCGCATCCGTCGCCGCTCCGCTTGTTCGTGGCTCCAATACCCATCGAAAGTTTTCCTTAACTTAGCGTCATTCGGGTCACCCATTACTTCTTAACCTTAATACTCGACTCGCGCTTTCTGTGCCGTTGCCCGTCAGTTTTGCCCATCCTACCCTCCGAATCAAAAATAAAACAGGTTAAGAAGTAATGCCTGAACCCGCCGCCTCTCATAAACAGGTTAAGAAGTAATGCCTGACCCCGCCGCCTCTCATAAACAGGTTAAGAAGTAATGCCTGACCCCGCCGCCTGACCCCGCCGCCTCTCATTGCGGCATCGCCTTGAGCAGTTGCCGCAACGACGCCTCCTGGAGGGCGTCCGACCAGATCGTGAAACTGCGTATCTCCCCGGTGAACCGCCGCTGCTTGTCCCATGGATCGACCGGCGCGATATGCACCACAGGATCGTCCATGCGAAGTTCCGTTGAGCCGTCCAGTTCACGTTCTCCGATCTTCTCGGCGTTCTTGTAAATCACCAGGCGGGTTCCCTGGAAAGTTGCCGTCACCATTTGCCACCGGTTCACGTCGAACTGCGTGTGGGTTTCCCCGTCACGACTGGCCGCCCAGAAATGAACCCCATTGGCGAACTTGCACAGGTAGCGCCCGTAACCGGCTCTGTCTTGCACCCGCCCAAATCCGGCGATCACAGTGCGATTCTCCGGCTCCCGGTCCGTTCGCACAAAGAAATTGATCGTCCAGGGATCTCCGGGGCTCACTGGAAGCGACCCCGTTTTTTCAGTCTTGCCGGTCTTGCCGTCGCATACCATTTTTTCCAGCACGTAAACCCTCCGGCTGCTCGCAACCTTCACGGTTTGGCATTTCATCAGGTTCGCAGGCGATGCGCAGTCGGCGATGCCGGAAACGGTGAGGCTTTCTTCGGCGCTTACAGGAATGGGCTCGGCCAGTTCGAGCGACACGCGCGTTCCATTCTCGTCGAGCCGCGCCGAGCGCACCGCAACACCGGGTTCCAGCCGGTAATGTTCGAGTTTCATCGCCGATGCTTTCGTGACCGGTTCGGAAAAGTCGATGGTCACCTGATTGAGAACCGCCGAGGCCGTTTTCACCGTGGGCGGCGTCGTGTCGTTGACAGTGTACTCCGCGGAGCCCACAGCGGAGGCCTTTCCGTCCGGGAAAATCACCCGGGCCTTGACGGTCACGCGGCCTTGCAGGGCGATCGGTTTGGAATAGACGGGCGAAGCGGCGCCCGGTTCGCTGCCATCGAGGGTGTAATGCAAGGCGCCCTCCTGCCAGTAAGTCGCGTCGATGGACGCAAAGGTCACATCGTGGAACTCGCCGCCTGCGGGAGTCAACCGCGGCGCGACAAGGGTGTGGTCTTCGAGATTATCGTACAGCGGCTGAGCGGGGACCGCCTGGTCGTGATCGGTCGCCGCCACCGATACGGCGAAAACGCGAATCCGGTCGTTGACAGGCAACGTGAGCGTGCGCGCGCCGGCGGGAACGTCGAAGCCGTATTTGAAAAGGTAGCAATACTCATAGAACAGGTTTCCCATCCTCGCGCCATGCCGGTGCGAACACGACCATGCAACGTTGGCGGCCTTCACAAATCCGGGCAGCAGTCCGGCCATGATATCCGTCGGATTGTAGCGGTATTGGCCGCCAACCGTTCCCTTCCAGATCCGGTTATCCCACTGGCCGATATAACCGCCCCAATCGTGAACGGTCTGTTCATGTTGCGTCTGGCCGACAGTAAACGTGCCGCGCGTATCGCCGTCCACCGCGGCAGCCAGCAGGTAAACACGGTTAAAAGTCCCGGCGGGAAGCTCGATGGTCTGGCCTTTGCAAACCAGCGTATTGGCTTGTCCCACCGCCGTCGATGCGAGCTTGAACGTAATGCCCTCGCTGGTAAGAGTGGACGGGAATTGCTCGGCCGGATACGTGCGGCCCTGCCCGTCGAAGTCGCCATCGGACGTATTCTTGTACTCGCTCACCGCATCGAGATTGCACGCAAGCGCGACTGCCTCCGACCGGGGCGGGGTCGATTTCTGCGCGGGCGCTCCGAGCTTCACTGCAAAGCTCTTTAGCGCGAACGGCGTCAGTTCGGCGACCAATTCGCCACCGTCGACCCTGGCCCCGCTCACCGGTTGTTCCTGTCCGTTGATTTCGCGCGCGGACACAATCGGCGCGGCGAACGAAACCCGCGTGGCGCCGGCGTTGCCGCTCATCTCCTGCAAGCGAACCACCACCTCATCGCCCTCTTCGGCCTTCTTCAATGCGGTAATGGCGATCTGGTCGCCACTGACTTTCACCAGCGAAAAGCGCCTCCCGAGCGCTCCGGGGTGGGATGCCGACTGGAAGGCAATCAGCGGCTGGTTGAAGCGGTTGGATTGCGTCACAACACCGCCCTTGCGCCAGTCCCCGGCATGTCCGGCGATGGCATACGAAACCCGGTGCATCCCGAAATCCTGGGTGCTTTGATCGTGATACCCCGCGCGCGTTCCGGGCGTGTAAAGCAGCGTCAGGCGCATGGTGCTGTCGTTCGGTTTGTCCGAGCCGAACTTGCTCTCATTTAAGACCGCGACGCCGTATTGCCCGCTCTTGTCGGTCAAATCGAACCATTGGTGCTGCGGCACTTCGAACTTCTTCTGCTCGTTGTTGCCGCGGCTGAGCACGCCCACCTTGTCGTCATACGACGCTTTCGGATTGGACACCGTCAAAGGGAAGGCGGCCTTGAGGCTCGACTCTTGGGTTCGCCAGTCGATGTTATTCACCACCTCGACGGAGTCACCGCCCGATGCGAGTCGAATCTGTTGCACAAACTTGGAACCCTCGGCGATTCGCTCCACCTCCAGCGCCACCCGTACCGGCCCCCGTTCGACTATGCGAATCTTTGCCGGCCCGGCGACATGAGCCCGCGGCGGCTTCTGGCGGTCGTTCCAGTCCATATTCCACGCGGGATATTCGGCCGGATTTTCATACTGAAAGTCGAACCTCGCCGGGCTCGCCAGCAATTCGCGCGCGTTCAGCTTGTCGTAGATCGAAGCGAGGTCGCCGTCCGCATTGAGGGACACCTTGTAGCGCTCGTTTTCCAGAACCGCGTCGGACACTTTCAACCCCGACGACGCCGGCTTGCACCCGGTCGCCTCGCGAACGTCGAAGGTGGCAAAGCCCACCGGGGGCACGTGCGCGGCGAAAAGGATCGTCGCTTTGTTGCCCTCGCGCTTTTGGACCTGCGCGTCAATTTGTTTTCCATCTGGGCCGGTGACCTCGACAGCCGCGGGCGCCATGCCGGGGAACGTCACCGTCGCCTCAACCGGATCGGTGCGCTCGACCGAGAGCGCATTATAAACCACCAGCGGCACGCCTTTGACAGCGGTGTCCATGGACGCAGCCACGGCGCCTACGGCGTCACTGGCTACTGCGGCAAACCCGTTGAGCGCGAGCAGTTCATCGTTCCAGCAATACTCGTAAGCCTTGGGAATACTGGTGCCGGGGAGCATGTCGTGCATCTGCGAGCCGAGGAAGAGATCCCACGCGTCGTAGAGCTTCTTGGCCGGATACGGCGCGCCGCCCAGCCAGAGCGCCGCCACCGAAGCGCGCTCCGCCGCGTCGGCGAGCATCTCGTTCTTTCGATTCCAGCGCTTCATCATCGCCTGCGAGGTGATCGAACCCGCCGAGTGGTTGGTCAGCAGCAGTTCATCCTGGTAGGTCGGCAGCTTCGCGATCTGTTCGGGCTTCAGCGCCTTGAACATCGCGTCCGCCTTGGATGACACCACCCGGACCGGCCCTTTTGCCGCGAGACTGCGCTCCAGGCGTTGAACCGAAGTCTCCGCGGGCGCACCGCCGCGGTCGCCGGTGCCGTAATAATGATAGTCCGCATACACGCCGGACCGCTTCCCGTTGTTCTCGATGCGCAGCTTCCAACTTTCGCTGTTCGGGATGTCTTCTTCCAAAATAGCGGAGTAACTCCCGGGGTCGAGCGCCGCCACGACTCCCTTGCCGTCCGGCCCCTGCCAAACGCCCACCTTGAACGGAATGCCGTTTGCGGAACCCCATGTGAGCTTCTGCGTCGAGAACCCTTTGATCCCGCAATGCGCAAGCAGCGTCGGCAGCGAAGCCGGAAAGCCAAAGCAGTCCGGCAGCATGAATTCGTCGCTGGCGACCCCAAACTCGCGCTTGAAATAGCGGTTTCCGTAGAGGACGTGCCGGATGATCGACTCCCCGGAAGGCACGATGGAATCGCCTTCATCCACGGACGAACCGCACGGAAACCATTGGCCGCGCGCGACGTAGCCCTTCAGTTTTTCGAATTCCTCCGGGTAATACTCCCGCATCATCTCGTAGCGCCGGGACCCGCTGAAGTTAAAAACGTAGTTCGGGTACTTGTCCATCAGCCTGAAGTTGTCCTTCAGGGTGTTCTGGATGAAGCGATCGATGGTTTCCTGGTAGCTCCACCGCCACTGGGTGTCGAGATGGGCATAGCCCACCAGGTAGAGGGTGTCATCCTTGGAAAGATCGGCGGGCGGCCGCAGGTCCTTCTGGAAGGTCTCCTCGCCACTGGCGATTCCAAGGAGGGCCAGCACAGCGAGCAGAGTCGTCGGATATCTTGGGTTCATTCACGAACTTAACCCCTTCGACGCAAAATAGTTTCGCGCAATTCTTCTTGAAACCCATGGCGGTTTTCCAAACACTGCGCATTATCGACCTAACCTGAAACGCCTCTTGCTACTCTGGAGAAAACTGGCCTCCGCCAAATGGGAGGATGCATGGCTCGAACGCCTGGCGTTTCTCGGCCAGACCCGCCTTGCGGTCGTGCGGTTGCCAAATCGCAAGTCGCTGCGAATCGAAGCCTACAGCCTCACCCGGGCCGAAGCGGACGGACTTCTTGCCGAGTTCGGCGGCCAGATCCGGGAAGCGCCCGACCGAATCCTGCCCGAGCCTATTCCGCGAAAGCCGCTGGCCATCCGCGACCGCCTCTGGATCGTCGACAGCACCGATGCGGCGCAAACCGCGCGCGCCCTGGACAGCCGCCGGTCCATCGTGATCGTCCCCGCCGCGATGGCGTTTGGCACCGGCGACCATGCCACCACCGCTTCCTGCCTCCGCCTGCTGTGCGATCTGGCAGACCGATGCCGCGGGCCATGGGATTTCCTCGACCTCGGCGCCGGCAGTGGAATCCTGGCGATCGCCGCGCGCAAACTGGGAGCGCGCCGGGTGGAGGGCCACGATTACGATCCCCATGCCGTGCGCACCGCCAAAGAAAATGTGGCCCTCAACGAGGCAGCGCCGTTGCCGATCCGCAAGACCGACGTCCTGAAATGGAAACCCGCGCGCACCTGGGACGTCGTTGCCGCCAACCTTTTCAGTCAGGTGCTCATCGCCGCGTCTCCGGCAATCGCAGAGGCTGTCCGGCCCGGCGGTCACCTCATTCTCTCCGGCATACTTCGCATCCAGGAGGAGGAAGTCGTCGAGACCTTCCTGAACTGCGGCTTTGTCATCGAACAAACTGTGCGCAAGGGAAAATGGATCACCTTGCAAGCAGTGCATCCGATACTTCGGGACCGGTCAGCGCGGGGAAGCCATGGCACTTCGTAATCGTGCCAGCGTCTCCCAAGGCGACGAATTATTTCGATCGCCTTGGCTGCCGTCTCCCCGACCTCGCGCCGGCGCTGAGTCGCCGAAGAAGGCGCCAATGTTCATCCCCGCAAAAGTCACGCGAATGCGCGTTTCCGGGAAGTCCCAACCCAGCCAGATTGTGCAACGCTTCACACCATCCGCTTGCCGAAGCGTTCGCCGACCAACCGGTGAAGCTCCTTGATCGACTCCGCGCGGTCCTTGTGGCAAACCAGCGTGGCATCGGGCGTGTGGATGACGATCAGGTCTTCGCAGCCGATGGTGGCGATCAGGTGTTCCGGGTCGTTCGACGCCGCGAGCGTGTTGCGGGTGTTTAGAAGCAGGGTGCGCGCAGCCGTGGTGTTGCCCTGCTCGTCCTTCTGGCACGTTTCGCCGAACATCGGCCATGAGCCGACATCCAGCCAGGTGAGCGGCATCGGGACCGCCGCGACGCGCACCAGAGGATCGCGCGAGGCCGGTTCCATCACCGCGAAATCGACGCTGATTTTCGCCAAACACGGGAACACCTCGTCGAGCACGGCGCTTTGTTGCGGCGTATCCCAGGCGGCGGCAATTTTGGAAATGCCGGCGAGATTTTCGGGCGTATAACGGCAGATGCAATCGAGCAGGGTCGATGCGCGCCACACGAACATGCCGCTGTTCCAGAGATAACGTTCCGGGCCGGCTTCGAAATATTGCTGCGCGGTTTCAAGCGCCGGTTTTTCCTTGAATTGTTGAACCACGCGGGCGCTTTCGTCCACGGCTTCACCCAACTGCAAATAGCCGAAGCCGGTCGCGGCCGCCGTCGGTGCGATGCCGAAGGTAACCAGCGTGTTGGCTTGCTGCTCGGCGAGCCGGAAGCCGTGATCGACGATCTTCAAGAACTGGTCGATCGGCTCGATGATGTGGTCGGCGGTGAAGACGGCGATCACCGCTTCGGGATCGCGCCTGGCGATGATCGCGGCGCTGTATCCGACGGCGTTGAGGGTGTCGCGCCCGGTCGGTTCGCCGAGGAATTGTTCAGCCGGCAGCGAGAGCGCTTCGCGGATCATGGCCTCGTGGCCTTGCCCGGCGCAGATGTAGCGGTTTTGAGCCGGCACCAGCCCTTCGAGGCGGTCGAAGGCGAGTTGCAGCAGGCTCTTGCCGTTGATGAATGGAATGAGTTGCTTTGGGAGGCTGGCGCGGCTCATCGGCCAAAGCCGTGTGCCGGAACCGCCAGCCATGATGAGGGCGTAACGCATGGGAGGAAATTGCTAGTTGATTATTGTCGATCGGTAAATCAAAAGCCACGCAAATCGGTGCTCGAACGGCGTTGTAGGCCGGTTTTTGGCACGCGCTTTAAGACAACATATTCGAGGCCGTGCTTTCGGCAGAACTCGCGCTTCTCCGGCTTGTCGCCGTCTTCGTTGACGGCATACAGGTCCGGCTTGATGACCTTGACGATTTCCGGCTCGGCATCCATCCAGCCGCTGCCGGAGGAGACCAACGCCTGCGTGACATACCGAATCGAGCCCGCCTGGTAGCGGCGCTCGTCTTCGGGGAAGAGCGGGTGCCCCGGCCCCTTCAGCAGAAGCAGGTTGGCGTCGTTGCCGACCACCACATAAAGATCGCCCAGCTCCGAGACCTCCTCGAAAAACGCGACATGGCCGGTGTGGAACCAGTCGTAGCAACCGGTCACGACCACCTTCTTGCGACCGGTGGAGGGTTGTGGCGGCGGCGCGGGGAAACCGGCGGTCTCGGTGTCGGCGATGACGCGATACTCGATGCCCGCCGCTTCGGCGAATGCGCGCTTGCCTGCGTTGTCGTCCCTGGCGGGAACCACCCAGAGGTCCGGCTTGAAGTCCAACGTAGGGAGGACATCCGGCGCCATATCCGGACCGGACCGCTGGACTCCATGCACATGCCGGTTCGCCTGCACGAAGTACAGGCGCTCGGCGTACGGAAACTTTGGAGCCTTGCCGGTGATTGCCTTGACTGCTTCGTCGCTCCAAAGCAGCACGTGGAGCGAGCCCAGCCTGGCGGCTTCCTCAAGCAAACGCATATCCGCCGAGCGGAAATCGTCGAGGGAGGATGAGATGATGACGCGATTCATTTTTTCTGGCAGTCTAAATTGAAAAGTGCGGGACGAAGGTCCGAAGTTCGCGTCGGCGGGACGCCGACGCCAGCACGCGAGACGCGTGCGCTCCCCGGAACTCGCCTTCGTGCGTCCTCTCTGGTTTGTGAGTTTTTCGGTTTAACCATGTGGTGAAGCTATTATGGGAAGCTCAGCAAACCCGAACTGTCAGTTTCAAAGCGCCCGGCACCGGTTCCTCGGAGGCGACGAACAGATAGCCGCCTCCGCATCCCGAATACATCGCGCCCGGATAGTTGGCCTGGTAATACTTGAGAATGCCCATCAAATCCGTCGTGACGGTGGGATGCGCGACGACATGAGGCAGCATCGTTTCCCAGCAGAGCATGGTCTCGTTCATGGACGCCGCCAGCTTGCCGAGATCCTTCGTCACGATGCCGTCAAAGCAATCCTTGCCCGACTGCGCCAGCCTGGAGACCCATTCGACGCTGAGGTTCTTGATGCCCAGCGGCGAATAGCCCGGCGGACGCGGGGCAACCGGCAGAACGTTGATGACGCGTTCCAGCCAGCGCGCCACTTCGGGATCGCGATTGCATTCGATATGACACGGCACGATCCCGTCGCGGTGGTTGATGTCGTAATCCAGACGGCACACCCCCGGGTAGATCAGTCCGATCATGTCCTGCGAGCCCGACGGTTCCGCCTTGCCCGCGTTTTCGGTGGCGTAGAGCTCATCGACCAGTTTGCCGGGGTCTCCCTCCGGCAAGCGGCCCCAGAGTTGCAGCGCCACCTTGCGGGTGCCGGTGGCGATGCCGGCGCGCTCCATCCAGAAGAACGTCGGCTCGACGCCGACAACAACCATCGAGCCGGGCGGATTCGGATGGAGTTTGGACATGAAAGGCTGATCGATCCACCCCCCGGCCAGTGCGATTCGGTAGGGAAAGTCACCGATAACCTCGGTGAGCCTGGTGCGTGATTGCATAGTGGCGCGCGGTCGCTGCGATTAGTCGATGTCGCGGACGGTGTGCTTGCCGGCCTTGCGATCGTTGTATTGGGTCTCGATCCACTTGTAGGTGGTCTTGAGGCCTTCGCGGATCGGGGTGGTCGGCTCCCAGCCGAGCTGGCTCTGGATGAAGGTGTTGTCGCTGTTGCGTCCGGCCACGCCCTTGGGCGCGTCCAGCTTGTACTGCTTCTCCAGCTTGATGCCGCCGCATTCCATGGCCATGTCGGCCAGTTCGTTGACGGAGATCATTTCGCTGGAGCCGAGGTTGACCGGAACCGCGTTGAGCGCGTCGGAGTGCGTGATGCGGTCGATGCCGTACACGCAGTCGTCAATATACATGAAGCTGCGGGCCTGGGTGCCGTCACCCCAGATTTCCATCGTGCAGGCGCCGCTTTCCTTTGCCTGGATCACCTTGCGGCACAGCGCGGCGGGAACCTTCTCGCGTCCGCCGTCCCACGTTCCCCACGGCCCATACACATTATGGAAACGGGCGATGCCGGTTTTCAATCCGCGCTCGGCGGTGTATTCCTGGCAGAACATTTCGGAGATCAGCTTCTCCCAGCCGTAGCCGCGCTCGGAGAAGGCGGGATAAGCGTCGGACTCCTTCAGCGCGCGGCAATTGGGGTCTTCCTGGAGCTTGGTGTTGTAGGCGCAGGCCGACGAGGAGTAGAAGTAGCGCTCGGCGCCGGCGTTGTAGGCGGCCTCGATCATGTGGGTGTTGATCAGGATGCTGCGCAGGCACATGATGCGGAAGCGTTCGATAAAGCCCATGCCGCCCATGTCGGCGGCCAGGTTGTACACTTCCTTGGCGCCGCGGCACGCGATCTTGCAGTATTCTTCGTTGGTGAGGTCGAAATGGAGATTTTCGACTCCTTCGGTTTTCTGATACCAAAGCGGCAGCGGCTTGCGGTCAACGGCGCGGATATTGGTGAAACCCTTGTTCTTGAAGTAGCGAACGAGCGAGCCGGCAATGAAGCCGCCGGCTCCGGTTACCACGATCAGGTCGTCTTTTTTACAGTGATTTTCGATTGTGCTCATAAATGAAGTTGGGTGGATGGTTGATGATTTCGGAATCGACCCTAGCGCGATTTCCGAAAAAGAAAATGGACGATCTTGCCCGAAATTTGGATATTCTTGACTTCCTGTGAGCTCCGAGCCCGATTTTTTCTCTCTTCAAATCGCCAAGGCGCGCCGGTTTTATCTCGATCTCAGGCCGCCCAAGGACGTTCCGCTCGCCGTGATTTCCGGCGGTTGCGAGCATTGCTCCGCCAGCTACGAAATCCACCGGGCGACGTTTCCATTCTGGGGCATCGAGTTTGTCGCGCAGGGCAGGGGAACTCTGGCGCTGGGCGGGAAGACGTACCCCATCGCCGCCGGAACGCTGTTTTCCTACGGGCCGGGAATTGCGCAGGACATTGTCGCCGATTCCGCCGAGACGATGGTGAAATACTTCATCGATTTCACCGGCAGACGCGCCAAAGGTCTGCTGGAGCGCTTCGGACCGCCCCCAGGCGAAGTGACGCAAACGTCCGCGCCCGGCGAGATCATGGCGGTCTGGGACGACATCATCGGCAATGGGTTGCGGAATACGCCGTTCAGCGCCGCCATTGCCGCGGTTTCGCTGGAACTGCTGGTCTTGAAGATTGCCGAAACCGCGATTCCGTTTGGGACATCCGGCACCGAAGCGTTCGCCACCTACCGGCGTTGCCGCCAGGCAATCGAGGAGCGCCGGTTGGAATTGCACAGCCTCGAACAGATTGGCGCCGAGTGCCATATCGATCCGGCTTATCTCTGCCGGCTCTTCCGGCGGTTCGGACACCGGACGCCGTACCAGTATTTGCTGAAGCTCAAGATGAGTTACGCCGCCCAGCGGTTGCTGGTCGCGGGGATCCCGGTAAAGCAGGTCGGTGAAGAGATCGGTTTTGCCGACCCCGCGCATTTTTCGAGGGTGTTCAAGAAAGCGGAGGGCCTGTCGCCGGCGCAATTTGTGCGGTTTTGCAGGCGGTGGTAGGGAGGAGGTGCGCAGGCGAAGGGACGCAAAGGACGAAAGGGACCAAAGGGCGTTACCTCAGACGCCGTTACGCAGATCGAGGACTTGCGCCTGGGAAATCACCGAACTGCGGCGCGCCGTCGCGGGTGAACACGTCTGCCATTCGCCCATTGCATGCTGTGCGCAGCCGTCGGAACGCTTCCGCCGACCACAGCGCTTCGTGCGCCGGTCCAAAGGGCAGGTCGTAGAGAACCACGTCCGGCAGCGCGGGCGCGTGGGACATCGTTTCCAGGAAATTGCCGAAGACGAGCACCCACGTCAGGCCGGCGTGTTCTTTCGACTGCCAGCGCCCCCTCTTCAGGATTCCGGCGGGCCCCGCATGGCGCAGATACGGGAAGAGTTTGTTGTGCCGCGCCGCCAGCCGCAAGGAGTCGAGGTCGTTTTCGAAACTGATCAGCAGCAGCGGGCGAACCGGGCCGGTCGCAGCCAGTTCTTCGTAACGTTGAACGACGGCCATGGTGTTTGCCGCGGCTCCCAGGCCGACATCCCAAAGCGCCAGCGGTTCGCTGCCCGGCGCTTCGGCCCGCAGTCGTTCAGTCAGGCCCGCGCATTGGACAAACCGCTGCCCGTGCTCCAGCGCCGCACCCGAATGCATTACTTCTCCCGTGCCAACATGCCGGATGCTCACAAACCCCTCGGGCGCGGTGTGGATTTCGCGGTTCCCGTAAGTGAACACGCTTTTCTTGCGCGGCGTGGCATCGTAAGGCGGATTGTCCAGATCGTCCTCGTTGAGCACCGCGCGTTTTTCAGCGTGGTAGCGATGGAAACAGCCGGCGAGAATGCTTTCGCGAATCTCGCGCATGAGTTGCTGGTAAAACCACGTGTTGTGCTGGCCTAACAACTGCCAGCCGAGCGGTTCGCCCGCTTTGGTCAGGTGATGGAGGTAGGCGCGGCAATAGCGGGCGCAGGTTGGACAGGGGCAAGCGGGATCGAGCGGTTCCTCGGAGAACTTGTAAACGCCGCGGCGCAACTGAAGCACGCCGCGCGACGTGAACACGCCCCCGCGCTGCGCCATTTGCGTGGGCATGATGCAGTCGAACATGTCCACCCCACGGTGAACGGCTTCGAGGATGTCCAGCGGCGTGCCCACGCCCATGAGATACCGCGGCCTGTCGGCGGGCATCAGGCCGGTTGTAAACTCGCACGTGTCTTCGCGGCTCGCCTTATCCTCGCCCACCGCCAGTCCGCCGATGGCAAATCCGTCAAACGGCAGTCCGCAGAGCGTCTCCGCGCTGCGCCGACGCAAATCGCGAAAAAGCGCCCCTTGCACAATGGCGAAAAGCGCCTGCCGGGAATCCCCGCGCGCCTCCAGACTTCTCAGCGCCCACCGATGGGTGATTTCCACCGCCGTGCGCGCCAGGGTTTCGTCGGCGGTCGATGGGACGCACTGATCGAGCACCATCATGATGTCGCTGCCGATCGCCTTCTGCGTATCGATGCTCACCTCCGGGCTGAGCAGAATCGTGCGGCCATCCAGATAGCTTTGGAAGACAGCGCCGTCCTCGGTCATCGCCCGGGAATCCGGCAGCGAGAAGATCTGGAAGCCGCCGGAGTCGGTGAGGACCGAGCGCGGCCACGTCATGAAACGGTGAATGCCGCCCATGCGCCGGAACACCTCGGGGCCCGGACGCAGGAGCAGGTGGTACGTGTTGGCCAGTAGAACCTGCGCGCCGGCGTCTTCGAGCGATTGAGGCAGCTGCGCCTTCACCGTCGCCTGGGTGCCGACGGGCATGAACACCGGCGTGCGCACGGTATTGTGCAGGGTCTGGAACGTAGTCGCGCGTGCGTGGGAACTTTCCGCCTGGGCGTCGATTTGGAAGGGCAGACGGTTCATCCTAACAAACAGCAGTTATACCGCAGTCAACTTAGCGCGGCGGAGTCGGAAGCAAACTCGGTCAGCCAGCCTCCTGAGCAAGAACGGCGCCCAGTAAGCTGTCATCCTGGTGCGCCCGTGAAGCGGGCGTCAACGTGGGTGAGAGTCCCACCGGTGCAGTTAGACGGTTCAGCACCGAAGACCGTGCCAACTGCGTCGCCGTGAGGCGGGGTGGGGAGCAGGCA
>Ga0316219_1001612_pt1 | contig 23250 bp, 16 predicted proteins | sample TBH18003PmetaG_FD_203635 | JGI IMG/M metagenome (GOLD analysis project Ga0316219, IMG submission 203635) | Freshwater microbial communities from Trout Bog Lake, Wisconsin, USA - TBH18003P | ecosystem: Environmental > Aquatic > Freshwater > Lake > Hypolimnion/Profundal zone | place: USA... | reverse complement strand
CCAGGCCTGCTGGAGGTAGGCTTCGGCGGCGGCGGAGATGAGGGCTTCGGAGGCGAGCTTCATGGCACCGTAGTTGGAGATGGGAAGCAGCGGGCCGGTGGATTCGCGCAGCAGGCCGGGATGCTCGCCGTAGACGGCGGAGGTGGAGGCGAAGGCGATGCGCGGGATGTTGAGCTGCTGCAGGAGCAGGAGGGTGTTGAAGGTGGTGAGGAATGTGTTGCGGTGGTCCACGCGTGGGTCGCGGACGCCGGCGGGGATGTCGGAGTTGGCGGCCATGTGCCAGGCTTCGTCGATGGGTGTTGAGCGCAGAGCGGGGAGCAGCGTGTCGAGGACGGCGGACTCGTCGGCGAGATCCAAGGTGTGCAGCGAGAAGCGTGGATTGCGACGGGCAGCGGCGATGTTGGCTTCGGTTCCGCGGCTGAAGTTGTCCACGCCGATGACGGTGCAGCCGAGTGTGAGGAGATGGTCGGCGAGTTGGCTGCCGATGAAGCCGGCGGCGCCGGTCAGGAGGATGGTCTTGCCCGCGAGTGGGGATGAGGCGCTCATGGAGGAGTAGGCTGCAACTCCATCATAAAACAGCGGGTTGGGCCGTGCGCGGAGATGGGGTCAGAAGGGTTAGAAGCGGCGCTGGCTGATTTGGTCGGGAGGCATGGCGCGCAGGCGCAGGAACTGGGAGAGCGCGTGCATGAGGGTCTGGTGGGCGTCTTCGACGATGCCGTAGTTGGCGGCGTCCACGTGGAGGGCGACGTCGGCCAGTTGGCGTGCGCGTCCGCCGGAGAAGCCGGTGAGCGCGATGGACTTGAGGCCGAGTTCGCGAGACACGGTGAGGGCGCGGACGATGTTCTCGGAGTCGCCGGAGGAGCTGACTGCGACCAGGACGTCGCCTTTGCGGGCGTGGAGACTGAGGGGCAGGGCGAAGACCTCGGAGTAGCCGATATCGTTGATGGTGGCGGTCATGAGCTCGATGTTGCAGGCGAGGCTGACGACGCGCGGGCGGAGATGGGTGCCGTTGCTGACGCCCTTCTGGTGGTCGCAGACCATGTGGTTGGCGATGGAGGCGGAGCCGCCGTTGCCGCAGGTGAAGATGGTGGCGTCGGCGGCGTGGGCGGCGGAGAGAAGCGCGGCGGCGGCGTCGAGCTGGGTGCGGTCGATGGAGGCGTGAGCGGCCTCGAGCGCGGCGGCGTAGTCGTTGAGGAACGCGGCCGGAGAGTCGTAGGGGCGGGATGGGAAGGACAAGGGATGCTCCTGAGGGGATTTTACCGTTGGGCAGGCATGTCGGGCTGGGCGAGGCGGATGACGGACATGAAGGCCTCGTGGCGGTTGATGTCGCTGGTGGGGATGGCGAGGCGGCGGATGCGCCACCAGGCCTCGAAGAGCTTGCCCTTGAAGAGCATGTACAGATAGGAGCCGAGTTGCGCGCGGTAGCGACGGGCGACGCGTGCTTGACGCTCGGGTTGCAGCGGCAACTTGTAAAGCAGAAGCAGCAGGGGAGCGATGAGGCGTTCGAGGATGGGGCGCGGCGCACGGAACTGCCAGCGGTTGGAGAACATGTCGAAGGATTGGCGGTCGCCCTGGAAGATGGTGTGCGAGAGGTGCCACTTTTCTTTAATCCAGCGGACCTCGGCGGTTTGAAGTCCGAAGCGGCGGCAGAGCTGGTCGAGTGTGACGGGGTCAATCCAGCAGGTGTGCTCCTGGTTGACGAGGATGTCGTTCTTGAGCGCGGAGTAGAAGTACTGCTCGCGGAAAAAGGGATTGGGGGTGCAGATGAGGACGACGCCGCCGGGAGCCAGCAGGCGGCGAAGGTTGGTGAGGAGTCCGTCGAAGCCGGAGAGATGCTCGATGAGGTGGCCGACGACGATGACGTCGAAGGTGCGGTCGAGGGGAAGCGGCTGGGTGACGTCGCCGAGGATGACGTTGTAACCGTGCTGGCGGAGGAGTTCGACTTCGGGTGCGAGGTAGTCCACGCCGATTACTTCGGAGGCCACATCGAGGATGTTTTTGTGCAGCCAGTTGTCGCTGTGGGAGTTTTCGATGTCGTGGTTGACGCAGCCGAGGTCGAGGACGGAGCGGCCGCGGCAGAACTCGCGCACAATCTCGATTCGTGACTGGGGCCGGCGCAGGGCGGCGCGCAGCATCTGACGGTCCATCGTGGATGCACTTCCAGAGAGTTCGCGACCGAATGGGGCGCGGGATTAAGGGTACAAAGCGATGATACTAGAAGCCTTCGGGCTCGAGCGTGGCGGGCGCGGCGATGGCTGAATCGGCGGTCATGCGGGCCAGCAGGCGGGGCACATAGATGGCACTGGGTACGACGACCAACAAGGCGTAGGTGATGAAGGTGATCCAGGGGACGCAGACGAGACCGAGACGAGAAATGAGGAAGAGCTTGGCCGCGAGGCAGACGACCCCGAAGATGGTGGAGGTGATGACCTGGAAGCGGAGGATTCCGGCGCCGTTGAGGAAGGCTTGCAGGGTTCCGGTGGTGGTTTGCAGGACGACCCAAGCGGCGAGTCCGGCCAGAAGTAGCGTGGGGGGATGCACGGACGGGCCGACCCAGTGCAGCAGGATGGGTTGTGCGAACAAGACGAGGAAGAGCCCGACGAGCGAGGTGAGAGCGAAGACGCCGGCGATAGTGCGCACGAGAGTGCGGCGGACCCAGGGCATGTCTCCGCGGGAGACGGCCTCGCCGTAGGCGGGCCAGAGCGGGGCGACAAGCATGGTGGCCAGCACGACGATGAGCGAGAACATGCGCTGCGGCACGGAGTAGGCTGCCACGGAGGAGGCACCGAGGAAGTGGGCGATGTAGAGGTTGTCTGCGGAGAAGGTGACGGCGACGACGGCGTTGATGGCGAAGAAGAGGATGCCGAGGCGCAGGATGCCACGGATGACGGGCGCGGCGATTTGGCGGAGGCTGGGGAAGAGATCGCGGCGGCGCAGACCGAAGAAGGTGAGCGAGTTGAGGAGGACGCCGAGGACGGGAGCGCCGGCGAAGGCGGCAACGAGCGCGGGGACTCCACCGTGGAGATGGACGACGAGGAGGATGCCGGCGAGGGACAGCAAGCTGGATGTGGCCTGCCAGAGGTTGGTGCGGTAGCCCTCCTGGAGGCCGAATTGCGTGCGTTGGACGACATCGAGGGGGATGTTGAGGAGGATGCAGAGGGCGAAGGCGAGGATGGCGGGAGGGGTTTCTGCGCGGGCCAATGGCGAGGAGACGTGGAGCAGGCGTGCCCAGTCCACTAAGCGGAATGAGGCGAGGAAGCCGGCGGCGAGCACGGCGGCGATGGCGGTGAGGATGGCGAAACCGCTGGAGACGGCGCGGCGAATGGCGTGGTTGTCGTCGCGGCCATGGGCGGCGGCGACGGTGTTGACGACTCCGTTGCCGATGCCGAAATCGGCAAAGGGGGCAAGGGCAATGATGGAACTGATGGTCATCCAGAGGCCGAAGCGTTCGGTGCCGAGATAGTGGAGGGTGAGGGGGATGGTGATGAGGGCGGCGCCCATGCTGGAGCCGCGCGCGGCCATGCCGGTGAGGCTGGTGAGGGCGGCGCGGCGGTGACGCTCGGTGGAGCGCGCCTGCTCTGGGTCGAGGTCAGACGTGGGGCGACGCAAAAGCGCACTGATGCGGGCGAGCATCAGGCGGAGACCGCGCAGAGGAGCGATGGAAACATGCTGATGAAAGTATAGCGGCGCGGGCCTAGCGGAAGAGCCATACCAGACCGAGGCAGGCGGAGATGGATGTGAGCAGCCAAACGGGGCCGATGGGGACGAGGTTGTCGCGGACGGCCAGAGCGTAAAAGAGCAGCGGCAGCAGGCAGACGAAGGGACGGACGAGGCCGGAGTCGATGAGTTTAATGCGGCCGAAGCGAACCAACTGGGTGCGGGGGACGGTATAGGTGATGAGGACGACGAGGCCGGCGACGGCGCCGATCATGGTTCCCCAGGCCACGCCGACGTAACCGATGCGGCTGGCGAGCCAGAGGCTGGCAGCGAGGTTGACGAGGGCTTCGACGACGCCGTTGAGGATGCCCTTGTTCTGCTGGCCGGTGGAAATCAGCATCATGCAGTAGGGGGCACCGGCCAGACGGATGAACTGGGCGAAGGCAAGGATGATGAGTACGGGCAGGGCGCGCTGGGCATAGACATCGCCGACCCAGAGGCGCAGCAGAGGCAGGCCGAGGATGAGAAACATGAGGGCAATATAGAGATTGACGAGGCTGCTGCCGCGGGTGGTGCGGCGGAGGACGTCGCTGAGGCGGTGGCGCTGGCCGCGGGCGTGGAGCACGGCCTGCGGAGTGAGGAAGGCGCTGAGGACGGTGCTGTTGAGTCCGGCCATGAGAGCGATGACCGAGGCGGCGACGGCGTAGTAGCCGGCGGCGGAGAACTGGTAGTGGGCGACGATGGTGACGTCGAGACCGGAGACGAGCAGCATGCCCAGCGACCAGACGGTGAGACCGGTGCAATAGTGGGAGAGCTCGCGGACGAGCCCGTGATGCAGGCGGAAGCGCATGGTGCGCAGCGAGGGCATGAGGCGGCGTGCCATGAGCCACTGGGCGATGCCTCCGCAGAGGGCGGTGCCGGCCACGCAGGCGGCGAGCACGACGAGGGATTGAGTGCGCTGCACGGCGAGGACGGCCAGTATGACGCCGAGGGCGCGGGCCGTGCCCTGGGCAGCGGCAGGCAGCTCGTTGCGGTGCAGGCCTACCAGGACGCCGGAGAAGGCGGAGAGCGCCAGGTTGAGAGCAGTGCCGGCGCTGATGAGCAACGTGGCCATCTGGAATTCGCGGAGCATCTGTGGGGGAACGCCGACGAAAAAACTGTGCGCACAGGCGGTGATGACGGCGATGATGGCGAAGGCGAAAATGCCAGCCAGAGAGAGCATGACGAAGGCGGTCTCTACGATGTCCTCGCCGCGTTCGGCCTGACGGAGTTCCATGGCCTGAGCAACGAAGCGGGCGACGGCGGTCTGCAGGCCGAAGTCAAGGAAGCTGGCGTAGGCGGCAATCTGCAGCAGGAGGGACCAAGCGGCGAAGCGCGGGGCGCTGAGCGAGTGGGTGAGATAGTGGGGCAGGACGATTGCGGCCAGCGCCATGGCGCAGCCACGCAGCACGTTGAATGCAGCGTTCTTGATGGTTGTGTGGCGCAGCCTGTCCATGTGGTCGTACCAGCTATTTGAAGCAGTTTACCGCAAGGAGTAGACTTTGCCGTTAACGTTATCCTGCGGGTACGGAGGAGACCATGAGCGAGCAACTGTTCCGGAGGATACTTGTGGCGGACGACGGATCGCCGGAGGGCGAGCGCGCCGCGGCGGTGGCTGTGGAGATGGCGGCGAAGCTGAAGGCGGAGGTGGTGCTGCTGGGCGTGGTGGAGCCGGTGAACGTGCAGGCCGAGGGCGAGGGTCTGCCGGTGGAAGACTTGAGCGTGGAGCGGCGCAAGATGGAGGAGCGGTTCGAGCGCTTTCTGGTGATGGGCCATGCACTGGGCCTGCACATGGTGGTGGAGATCGCGGAAGGGACGCCGGCGGCGGTGATCCATGCGCGGGCGGAGGCGGAGCAGGCGGATTTGATTGTGGTGGGCAAGCACACTGCGCATCATGTACGGCATTGGTTTGAGCGGTCCACAACGCAACGGGTGCTGCGCGAGAGCCGGTGCTCGGTGCTGGTAGTGCGATAGGGATGTTAGGATGGGCTTGGGAATGAGGTCTCCCATGAACCGCCAGGAAGCCACCGGCTGATGACCTCTACAACGTCAGGAATCGGCGAGGTGGAGTGATGGCGTATCTGTGGGTGATGGTGGGGAGCGCGCTGGGCGGCTTGCTGCGCTACGCGGTGACGCGATGGACGCTGGCGGCGAGCGCGGACTTTCCCTTCGGGACAGTGCTGATCAATGTGGCAGGGAGCTTCGTGATCGGGTTCTTCGGTGCGTTGACCGTGCACGGCAGCCGCTGGCAGGCGGGGGACAACGAGAGACTGTTTGTGATGGTGGGGCTGTGCGGCGGGTTCACGACGTTTTCGGCGTTCAGTTTGCAGACGTTTGAGTTGATGCGGCAAGGCGCATGGGGGCGTGCGGCGGCGAACATCGCGTTGTCGGTGATACTGTGCGTGGCGGCTACGGCCGTGGGGCATGTGGCAGGGCAGCGGATGGCGGCGCGGTCGGCACTGGCGGCGCTGGATGCGGAGCGCAGGCAGGGGTAACAATCAGCATGGGGTAAAAAAAAGAGGCAGGCCCTAAGGCCTGCCTCTTGTGTTTGCGCCCAAGGCGCGGGAGTTATTCGGCTCCGGTGACGCCGGGGCCGTAGATGGTGAAGGTGGTGGGGATGGTCTGGGTGACGGTGCCGTTGGTGACGGTGACGGTGACCGAGTTGACGCCAGCCGGGGTGAAGTTGGGATGGTAGAGGCCGGGGCCGTTGGCGCAGCCTGAGAAGAGCATGCTGGAGCCGGTGGCGATGAGCAACAGGGCGACCAGCGCGAGGGCGCGCAGGTTGCCGTTGCGGCGGCGCAGGCGGAAGACACCGAACAGGCCTGCGCCGATGAGGGCGAAGGCGATGCGGGAGGTGCTGCGCGAGCTGATGCCGGGACGGTGCAGGCTGGAGGTTCCGCCGGAGCCGGGTTGCAGGTCGGTCCAGTAGGTGACGACCACAGGGATGTAGCTGGGCACGCTGGTGCTGGGCGTGAGGGTGATGGTGGTGGGATTAAAGGTGCAGTTGGCGTTGGCGGGCAGACCGGAGCAGGCGAAGGTGAGAGTGCCGGTCAAGGTGTTGCTGGGCCGGACGAAGAGGGTGTTGTCAATGGTGGAGCCCTGGCCGACGCCGGCGTAGGGAGTGAGCGCGGCGGTCCAACTGGTGGAGGTGGCCGACAGGATGGTGTAGACCACATTGAGTGCGATGTGGTTGGGGAAGGCCGTGCTGGTGAGTGTGTTGACACCGAAGCCGGTGACGGAGACCTGCTGGCCGGCGGTGAAGGTGTTGGCTTCGGTGAAGGTGACGAAGGGGATGAAGGTGGTGGGATCGAGCGTGGCGCTGGTGGTGCAGGTGAGCGGCGAGGTGCTGGCAGTGGGGCAGAGTTCGTACGCGGTGATGGGAGAGCCGGCCTTGCCGCCGCTGAGCGGCGTGGCGATGGCGTTGTTCTCGCTGACGGTGTACGGCACGCCCATGGGGAAGGAGGCGGTCTTGGGTTCGGAGACGTCGTTGGTGCAGGCGATGTTGGGGGTGGTGGGAGCGTTGGCGCCGCCGACGTTGAAGGCGGCGACGGGGACGTTGCAGGAACGGCCGGCGAGTTGGATGGCGGCAGCGTCGGCCGAGACGGTGAGCGAGGCGGCGGCGGAGGTGGACTTCACGAAGTTGGCGTCGCCGTTGTAGGTGGCGGTGATGTTATAGGAGCCGGGCACCTGCGTGTTGTTGGAGCTGACGGTTCCGTTATTGGCCAGGATGAGCTGCTCGATGTAGGTGGCGACGCCGGAGCTGTTGAGGGAGCTGGAGCCGAGGGGGGTACCGCTGCTGAAGAAGGTGACGGTTCCGGTGGGCGTGCCAGTGGTGGTGGAGGCCACGGTGGCGGTGAAGGTGGTGGTGGTGAACTGCTGTGAAGTGGTCGGCAATACCGTGACGACGGTGGTGGTTGGAGCGGTGACGACGGTGACGTTGAGGGTGGAGGAGGTGCTGGCCGCGAAGTAGGCGTCGCCGCTGTAGCTGACGACCAGAGTGTGCGAGCCGACGGTGAGGCTGGGGATGGAGCGCGAAGCCGTGCTGACGGATGTGACGGTGGAACCGGCGGTGAGAGTGACGGGAGCCAACGCGGTGCCGTCCACGATGAACGTGACCGTGCCGGATGGGCCGGTGGTGGAGCAGACGGTCAAGGACGGATTGCAGGTGTTGGGAGAGATGGTGGCCTGCACCACGAAGCTGCCGCCGTACTGCGGGTTGGCGCTGCCGGCGGGCGTGGTCTGCTGAATGACGGAGGTGGTGGAGGTGAGTATCAGGGCGAGGCCGCTGAGGACGACCTGCGGGGTGGCGGTGTTGGACTGCGTGGTGGAGGACTCTGCGTAGGTTGCCTGGACGGTGGTGGGGAATGTGGACGCTGTGGGCGAGAACTGACCGACGAGTCCGCAGGTGACGCCGGTGGAGAGCACGGTGCCAGCTGCGCAGCCGCTGGTGGAGCTGGCGTTCAGGGTGAAGTAGTTGGGGAAACCGACGGTGCTGCCGATGGCGAACAACGGCGAGCCGAGCGTAGTGGAGGTGGTGCCGGTGCCGATCTCGGTGAAGGGAACGGCTGGGGAGCTGGCGCCGACGTTGGTGCGGCCGAAGGCGTAGCTGGTCTGGGTGCGGTTGTCGCTGATGATGCGTGCATTGCCGGTGTCGGCGACGAGCAGTGCGCCGGAGGTGGTGGCGGCGATGCCTGTGGGCGATGCGAACTGCGTCTGGATGGAGGTGCCGGGGACTGTGCCAGCGCCGCTGCTGCCGAGGATTCCGGCGGGGGTGCTGATGAGGCCTGTGCCGGCTGTGACCATGCGGATGCCGTGGTTGCCGGTGTCTGCGATGTAGATGTTGCCGGCGGCGTCGAGAGAGACGGCGGTGGGGGCGTTGAGTTGGGAGAGGGTGGCGACGGAGCCGTTGGCTACCGAAGCGCCGGCCTGACCGTTGCCGGCGACCAGCGTGACAAGGTTGGAGACGAGGGTGGCGGGATTGGTGCCGAGGTTGATGGAGCGAACGACGTTGTCACCTGTGTCTGCAATGTAGAGGTTGTTGTTGTAGTCCACGGCGAGGCCGGTTGGATTGTTGAAGGTGACCTGTGTGCCGGGGCAGCCGTCGCCGAAGACGTCGGTGTTGCCGGTGGTGCAGGCGGTGGAGGTTCCGGCGAAGTAGAAGATGAAGCCGTTGGTGGCGACGACGCGAATGGTGTGGATGGCGGTGCCGGAGATGACGGTGTGGTCGGAGATGTAGAGGTTGCCTGAGGCATCGAAGGCGATGCCGGAGGGTGTGTTGAGGATGGCCTGGGTGGCGAGGCAGCCGTTACCGACGGTGTCTGATGCGATGGAGCAGAGGGTAGAGGCTCCGCCAGCGTAGGTGGAGATGAGTCCGGAGGTGGCGTCGATGCGGCGGATGACGTTGTTGCCGGTGTCGGCGACGTAGACGTTGTTGGCGGGATCGACGGCGATGGCGGTGGGCGCGTTGAGTTTGGCGGCGGTGGCCAGTGCGCCGTCACCGGAGTAACCGGCGACGCCGGTGCCGGCGAGAACGGTGGTGGTGTTGGTGTTGACGTTGTAGTAGAAGACGCGGTTGGCGCCCTTGTCGGCAATGTAGGCGTTGCCGAAGGCATCGGTGAAGATGCCGGACGGCGCGGAGAAGGCGACCGAGCCGTTGGCGGGAAGCCGAGTGATGTAGCCGGGGTCGATGCCGACGGCTGGGGCCTTGCCGGTTCCAGTGAGCGGGAAGGATGCGGCCTGACCGGAGGTGGTGACGATGGAGAGCGAAGCGGTTTCCGCGCCGGTGTGCGTGGGTGCGAACTTGACGGTGATGAGGTATTCGGCGGTGTTGTCGGCGTTCGTGGTGGCGGCGGAGGTGCTGACGATGGTGAAGTCGGAGCTGCCGACGATGGAGGGGCTGGAGGCGGAGAGCGTGTCCAATGTGCCGCCGGAGCCGCCGACGGGGTTCAGATGGACTTCGATGATTTGGGAGAGCGAGGAGCCGGCGGCGACGCTGCCGAAGTTCTGGTCGTTGACCACTTCGCGGATACGGGAGGTGGGGCTGGCGACCGAAGCGGCCTCGGCGTCGTTGATGTAGAGGTTCTCAAAGGAGTCCACGGCGGCGGCGCCGTCGGAGACGTAGTCGATGGAGGCTCCGCCAACGGCGGGGCAGCCATCGCCGACCGCGTCGGTGTTGGCTGCGCAGATGCTGGTGGGGGTGGTGGAGCCTTTGGAGCCGGCGATGATGCGGGCGTAGCCGGTGACGTGGTCAATGAACCAGACGACCTGCTGGCCGCTGTCGGCGACGAAGAGGTTGTTGTACTTGTCAATGCCGAGCTTGCGGAACTGTCCGGAGATGTTGGTGGCGGGCGTAGGCACGCCTGTCCAGGTGCTGGTCTTGGCCGTGTTGCCCACGATGGTGTACCAGGTGCCTGTGACGGGATTGCTGATGCCGGGCAGTGTGCCGGTTCCCATGTAGAGAGCGCGGACGACGGTGTTGCCGAAGTCGGCCTCGTAGATGTTGCCGTTGCCGTCGGCCTGAACGTCTTCGGGTGCGGAGACGCGGCTGTTGGCCATCGAACCGTCCACGTATCCGGCGGTGGTGCAGCCTGGGGTGGCTACGCCGCAGCCGCCGATGGTGGTGATGATGCCGGTGGAGGTGTTGACCATGCGGATGGCGTTGTTGCCCGTGTCAGCGATGAAGAGGTTGTTGTTGTTGTCTACCCCGCAGCCGCGCAGGCCATTGAGCAGAGCGCTGGAGGCTGAGCCGCCGTCGCCGGAGTAGCCCTTGGTGCCGGGGATGCCTGCGGCTACGCTCTGGATGTGCGTAGTGGCTGCAACCTTCCAAACGGCGTTGGCGTTGTATCCGCAGTCGAAGAGGTCACCGTTCTTTGCAACGGAGATGCCGCGTGCTGCCATGCCCTGGGTGAAGCCCGGATAGGTGCCGCCGTTGTAGGTGTAGTCGGTTTTTTGATCGGCGATGTTATCGCTGGCGGGGCAGCCGTCTCCGTACTTGTCGGCGGCGGAAGCGCAGGTGCCGTTGGCGGTGGAGCTGCCGTCGTAGACGGTCACAAGTCCGGTGCGGGGGTTGTACTTGCGCACCATGATGCTGCTGGAGACGGAGTCGTCCAGCCAGTAGACGTTGCCGAGGCCGTCCACTCGGATGTCGTGCGGGTCGGTGTTGACGAAGACATAGGCGGCGGGGCAGCCGTCGCCGAGCGCGCTCCATGCCTGCGCCGTGCTGCCGGTGAAACAGGGCTGCGGGAATGTGCCGGTGTATTGAGCGTGGGGGCCGACCAGCGTGGTCATGGTGTAGGGGAGCACGATGGGCGCCTGGGCCAGAGCGCCGCGCGATGCGACAACGAGCGTCGCCAGCACAGCCAAACGCGTTGACCAGCGAACCACACTCGATAGAGAAGCGAAGATTCCACGCCGCATACAAGTACCCCTCTGCAAAAACAAAATGACGGATGCCACCGATTGCGTCAGTGGAGACGAACCGTGCGGCACAACTCGCGCCGAGAGAATCTGAGTGCGGTACTGGTAGTACCAATACCGAGACGTAGAAATCCCGGAACAAGCGCCGAAAGAACTTTACCTGCACAATTTAATGCTTGTCAAGGGAAGTCGTCACGGGGATTGCGGAGGGAGCGGAGCGGGCGCGAAGCAGACTGAAGCGTCCAACATGCACAACGTGGAAGCGTTTCGCCATCGGAGACATGGGGGAGCTTTTGCGTCGGCCAGAGATAGCTCTTGACAGTCGTAGCATGGAATCAGCATACTTTTGGACGGCTACAAGTGTGGTCAGACCATTACTGTGTATTTACGGATTGAGGTCAGCATGAAGAACAAGACGATGCTCGCGCATCTGCGGAATTCGGCCCTTAACAGCGCGCGCGAGGCGCGCGGCAAGCGTTTTGCGGCGTGGATGATTGTGCTGCTGGCCGTCGTGTTGCTGACGGCGACGCCGCGCATGCTGGGGCAGGCGCAGAACATGGGCAACATCGCCGGGACGGTGACCGATCCGACGGGCGCGGTGGTTCAGGGCGCGACGGTGACGCTGTCGAACACATCCAACGGATCTGAGCGTACGGTGACCACGAGCAAGTCAGGCGAGTACACGCTGTCGAACATCTCGGTGGGCAACTACGTGATGACGGTGACGGCCGAGGGGTTCACGACGTATGTGGCCACCGACATCCAGGTGGACGCGGACTCCAACAGCAAGATTCCTGTGAAGCTGAGCATTGGCGCGGCGGGCGAGACGGTGACGGTGGAAGAGGGCGGCACCACGGTGGATGCGCGCTCGGCGACGCTGGGTTCGCTGATTGACAACAAGATGGTGGAGGAGATTCCGATTGACGGCCGCAACGTGGTGGCCATGGCCGGCCTGCTGCCGGGCGTGAGCGAAGTGAACGCGCCCACGCAGGCGACCAGCGACACCGGCGGCCCGACCTACAACGCCGGCGGATCGCGCAGCACGCAGAACCTGATGCTGTTCGACGGATTGATGTGGAACAACCTGTTCTTCAACACCGGCGTGAACTATCCGTCGCCCAACGCGCTGCAGGAGATCAGCGTGCTGCTGAACAACTACAAGGCGCAGTACGGTCGCAACGCGGGCAGCGTGTTCAACGTGATCACCAAGAGCGGCACCAACGCGGAGCATGGTGCGATATGGGACTACTGGCACAACCAGATGTTCGACGCGCAGGACTACCTGAACCCGCTGCCCTCGCTGAAGGCGCCGGAGGACAACATCCACCAGTTCGGGGCCACCAACGGCGGGCCCATCAAGAAGGACAAGATTTTCTACTTTGGCGCGCTGCAGATGATCATCACCAAGATCCAGCAGACGGCCAACGCGATAGACGCGCCGGGAGCGGCGGAGCGCGGATTTGCCACCAACGCCGACTATGTGAACGCCCTTCCGCAGATACTGGCTGGCAACCCAACCTACACGCGGCAGTGCACATCGGGCGTGTATGCGGGCGGCATGACGTGCGCCAACTTCGGCACGGACGTGGTGACGCTGACCAACGGGACGCTGGTGCAGGGCAAGTTCACCAATCCGCGCGACATCACAACCAACCAGAACGGCGCCAGCGCCGACGTGGCCTCGTCGCAGTTGAACACGCTGTGGACGGATTTGGGCAACACGGGCGTGAATCCCTGCATTGCGCTGCTGGACAATCAGGCCAACGCCTATGCGCAGACCGCGGCGTACCAGACCGCGTACAACCTGCCCGCGCCGTATGGGACGGGGACTCTATCCACTGCGAACGGGTCCTCCACCAAGGGGTATCTGCCCTTTGCGGAGATTCCGACGCCCTGCCTGAACCCCATTACCGGCGCGCTGTTGGCGCAGTACATGCCGTTGCCGGCGCTTTTCGACGGTATCAAGCCGCTCACGGTGACGCAGTCACCGGATCCCAAGCAGGACAGCAACATCCTGTTCCGCGTGGACTGGCAGGTGAACTCCAAGCACAAGCTGGACATGCGCTACAACCGCATCAGCGGTTTCGACTACAACAACCCGGGCATCAACAGCTCGACCTCGATTGGGTTGGCCAACTACGAACGGGACTACAACACGGTGCTGTCGAGCTTTGGCAACATCGCCGACACGTGGGTGGTTACGCCGAGCATCGTCAACGTGCTGCGCGCCGGCTACAAGCGCTATGAGACGTTCACCAACCCGACCAATAACCAGACGTTGAACACTTTCAATCCCACCGGTCCGAACGGCATTTTTGCGGAGCCGGGTGTTCCGGTGATGCCCGCCATCAGCGTCAACAGCAGCAACTTCAACTTCGGCGCGGCCGGCGCGGGCGGCGGCATCAGCAACCAGGCGTGGAGCGACCACGTGAACGAGGACATTGAAGTCCTGGAGCAGTTGAGCTGGACGCGCGGCAACCACAACTTCCAGTTCGGCGGAAACTTCCTGCGCCTGCAGTACAACAACAACCAGGATTACCCGGGGCTTATCAGCATCGGCTCCACGTTCACGGGATTGCCCATCGGGGATTTGGCCATGGGCTTTGCCGGCAGTGTGCAGGCCAACTCGCCGCTGCAGCAGGGCGGCGTGCAACACAACATCTTCGTCTACGCGCAGGACGACTGGCGCGCCTCGGCCAAGATGACCGTCAACTACGGTGTGCGCTATGAGCTGCCCTTCCAGTGGTACCAGCCCAGCGGCTACGCCTCGACGTTTATTCCCGGTCACCAGTCCACGGTGTTTCCAGCCGCCATCGGCGGGCTGGCCTATCCGGGCGACGCCGGCGTGCTGAGTTCGCTGGTGCCCACCGATTTCAACGGCCTGGTGCCGCGCTTTGGATTTGCGTATGACGTGAAGGGGAACTCGCAACTGATGCTGCGCGGCGGCTTTGGCATGTTCTTCGACATCGTCAACGCCAACGTCATCGGCGTGGGCGAGCCGTTCTACTACCAGTACTACGCGCTCTATCCTCCGGGAGGCGCCACCGATCCGCTGCTGCAGGTGGCCGGCACCAACAGCCGCAAGGTGATACCCGGAGGCTACAACAAGAACAACCCGCAGTTCTCCGCGCCGTACTCCTTGTTCTTCCCGGATCGCAACTTCCGCACGCCGTACGTGATGGCGGCGAACCTGGGCTTCCAGTGGCACGTGCCGCATGGCGGCACACTGGAGGCCAACTATGTGGGCCGCTTTGCCCGCAAGCTGACTATGGCCTATGACCAGAATCCGGCCATCGCCGACTGTACGGGCGCGTACTATCTGGCGAATCCGTCGGTCTATGCACCCGGAACCTGCCAGACACTCTATGGACCGACTGAGGTGAACGGCAAGGCCAACTCCAGCGCGGCCTCCACGCAGCAACGCCTGCGCTACACGCAGTTCAATTACGGTGGCGGCGGCCTGGTGGACTTTGCCAGTGCGGGGAACTCGGGCTACAACGCGCTACAGGTGCAGTACCACCAGCGCGGAGGCAAAAAGCTTACCGTGCAGACGAGCTACACCTACTCCAAGACCATTGATATGCAGAGCGATGGCAAGATTTCGGCGGGACAGTCGTCGCCCGTGCCGGATCCGTTCAATCTGGCCACGGAGCGCGGGCCTTCGGACAACGACATCCGCCACATGTTCGCCATCGGCTGGACGTACAACCTGCCCGTCATCAAGGGCGGCTGGGCGCCGGCGCGCGATGTGTTCACCAACTGGAAGTTCAGCGGCATCTACCAGGCGCATACGGGTCGTCCCTTCAGCGTGACCATCAGCGATACTGCGCTGGACGCCGAACCGAACCAGCGTGCCGAGATTGTGCCGGGAGTGAATCCGAACCTGCCCAGCAACCGGCATCGCAAAGACAAGGTGGCCGAGTGGTTCAACGTCTCCGCCTTCACGTATCCCATCACCAGCACCTTCAGCAAGGTGCACCGCAACTCGTTTGTGGGGCCGGGCTACATCAACACCAACCTGAGTCTGGGGCGCAGCTTCTCGCTGAGGGATTTGCGTCAGGGCACGCGGTTGGACTTCCGCGCCGAGGCTCTGAATGCCTTCAACACGCCGAATCTCGGTCAGCCTTCGGCCAAGTTCTCGTGTAGTCACACGACGATCTCAGACGATGTGGGCTACTTGGCGCCGTGCTCGGCCAGTCAGGGTTACACGATTGCACAGGGTGGTACGTTCGGCCAAGTCCTGTCAACCTACGGCACCAACGGTTCGACGTCGTCCAACGGGCGCAAGATGCAGTTCTCTCTGACGCTCTACTACTAGGAATGCGGTTGCAGATGCAACAAGGCCCGCTCGCGCGGGCCTTTTGTATTGCGCGAAGCGAGTGTGTGCGGCTAGAGCAGCCAGTCGGCGTCGGTGATGGGGAGAGTGCGGCCCTCGTCGCTGCTCTGGCGCACGAGTTCCAGCAGACGCACGACGCGCCAGCCTTCCACGCCGGTGACGGCCGCGTTGGGACGGCTCAGCACGGCGTCGCGCACGGCGGCGTAGAAATCGCGGTAGTCGCCGGGCAGCGTGGGAACGCGGCTGGTGCTGCATTGCATCGGATCGGTGTTAGGTATGGATGTGGTGAGCGTGCCCCAGGTCTCTTCAGGATTGGGTAGCCAAGGTTCGGCGTTGATTTCGCCGACAAGAGGAGGGCGGCGGCCGGCGATGAGCGCAGCCTCCTGCGCGTCGAGGCCGAACTTCTTGAAGCTGCCTTGCGTTCCACGCAGCAGGTAGCGGGGAGAATCGTCTGCGGCGAGCCAGGTGGCGGCGACTCGAACGCGTAAGCCCTTGTGGGGGCCGGATTTAGGGTAGTGGAGGGTGAGGAAGAAGGCGTCGTCTATGGCGGAGAGGTCGCGGTCGGTGGAGACCTCTCCGGTGACGGACTCGGGGCGGCCGAAGAGCGTAAGTGCTTGATCCAACACATGTGAACCGAGGTCGAGGAGAATGCCGGCACCGTCGGGATTCTCTTTCCAGGTGTTGGGGCGGAGGGTGGGGCGGTAGCGGTTGTAGTGAATCTCGCAGGTGACGAGGCGGCCGAGCGCACCGCTTGCAAGTACTTGACGGACAGTGAGATAGTCGCCGTCCCAGCGGCGGTTCTGGAAGGCGAAGAGGTGGCGGCCGCGCTGGCGGGCGAGGAGGACGAGGTCTTTGGCGTCGGCGCTGGTAGCTGTAAGTGGTTTATCCACAACGACATGGCGGCCTGCCTGGAGGCACTGGCGGGCGACGGCGTGGTGGGTGGGGTTGGGGGTGCAAACGGTAATTAAATCAATGGTTTGGTCGGCGAGGAGGGACTCGATGGAGTGGTGGATGGTGACGCCGGGGTTCTCGGCGGCGGCCGTATCTCCTTTCCTTTGAACGATTGCGGCGAGCTCGAGGCCGGGGGTGGCGCGGAGGAAGGGGGCGTGGAAGATGCGTCCACCGAAGCCGTAACCGATGAGGGCACAACGGATTACGGAGTTTGAGGATGCGTTCATGGAGGGCCTCCTGGTGGCGCGCGCGGGCGCCGCGGTGAAAGTGACGGTGGAGCGTGCGCAACGTCCATAGATTAGCGCAATTTGCGGGGAGAAGTGCAAGAAGTGCGTCCAGAAGCGTAGTGTGGTGGTTGCGTGGTGGATTGGCGCGGTGAATGACGGTGATTTGATGGAGGTGCGACGGTGAAACGCATGGTGCTGACGGCGGTTTTGACGGGGTTTGTGACGGCTGCGGCGTGGGCGCAGACGGGGACGACATCGGGCGCGACGGGTACACCGGCGGCGGTGCAGACTGCTCCGGCGGGAGCGGCGGCGGATGCGAATTCGAAACATAAAGGAGCGACGCCGCTACCGGTGCTGGGGCTGCCGGGGCGGGCGCTGGTGGTGGAGCAGGCGGGGAAGGATGAGCTGACGCCGATGCTGACGGCGAGCGACCTGGTGGTGAAGGTGAACGGGAAGGCGGCGGAGGTGACGGCGTGGAGGCCGGTGGTGGCCGAGGGGGCGGACATCGAACTGGCGGTGGTGATTGACGATTCGCTGCATCCGAGCGAGGCGAACCAGTACGGCGATGTGCGGGAGTTTTTGAAGGGCTTACCGCCGTCGGTGCGGGTGCTGGTGGGATACATGGAGAACGGGCGCGTGGTGGTGGAGACGAAGGGATTCACGACGGACCGCGAGGCGGCGGGGAAGGCGCTGCGGATTCCGCACGGGACGCCGGGCGGGAACGCGAGCCCATACTTCTGCATACAGGACCTGGTGGCGCGGTGGCCGTCGCGGGACGGGCAGGCGGCGCGGGTGGCGATGCTGATCACGAACGGAGTGGACAACTACACGGGCGCGAATCCGCTGGACCAGTCGAGTCCGTATGTGGAGCGGGCGATCCATGATGCTCAAAAGGCGGGGGTGATGCTGTACTCGATCTACGCGAACGATGTGGGCGTGGGCGGCGGTGGAGCGGCGCTGAGCGGGCAGAACTACCTGCTGATGGCGGCGCGGGGGACGGGCGCGCAGGCGTACTACGAGGGAACGATGAGTCCGGTGAGCTTTAAGCCGTTTCTGGCGCAGTTCAACGGGGAGCTGGAGCGGCTGTACGAGATGGATTTTCTGGCGCACGGCAGCGGGCTGATGCCGCTGAAGGTGACGACCACGATGAAGGGCGTGAAGGTGAATGCGCCGGAGCAGGTGTTTGTCCTTCCGCCGGAGCCCCATGAATAGACGCGAGGTGTTGGCGGGGATGGCTGCGGCGGCGGTTGCGGGTGGGAGTGTGGCAACACAAGGAGAGACGATGGCGGAGACAGGGAATGCACTGGCTGCGGCGAAGGTGTTCCGATTTGACGACGCGGTGAGCGGGAAGATGGCGAATGGGGCGGACCGGCGGGTGCTGGCGCAGGGGACGCTGAAGACGGGCGAGAGCGTGCGGGTGCACGAGAGCATCCAGCCGGTGGGCGCGGCGATGAATCCGCTGCATGTGATTCATCACTCGGAGTGCATTGTGGTGGTGGAGGGGACGGTGGCGTTTGTGCGCGATGGCGGCGAGGAGATGGCCAAAGCGGGGGATGTGATCTATGTGGCCGAGGGGACGAACCACACGCTGCGGAACGCAGGTGCGGGGCAGGCGCGGTATGTGGTGGTGAGCATCGGCGGAGATGTGAAGCCGTAAGCGAATTCGTGCTGGCAAGTAAAAGCCCCGGCTGGAGCCGGGGCTTTTGGTTTGGAACGCTGAGAGGGGGCGCTATTAGAGGTTGGCGTTGGCGCTGGATTTGGAGGTGTGTCTGCGGAAGAGGAACTCCTGGGCGAGGGCGTTGACCATGCGGCCGCCGGAGCTGATGGCTGCGCCGGTGAAGACCATGGTGAGGCCGCGGTCCTGCTGGGGGTAGTAGGAGTTGGAGAGAGCGCCGGAGATGAGGTCGCCGCCGACGCTGGAGATGTTGGGCTGCCAGTGGCCGTTGTCGCCCTTGCAGAGGAAGGGGGCGGCCAGGGCGTAGAGGATGCGCACCGGGACGCCGCCGGAGCCCTTGTAGAAGAAGCGCGGGTCCTGATGGAGGAGAGTGGGGAGGATGGCGCCGCCGAAGAGGATATCGGAGAAGCCGTCAGCGTAATCTGCGCCGACGCGCTGGCCGTAGCCCTTGGCGCCGGCGACGTAGGAGGGCGTGCCGCTGGCCATCTGGATGCCTGCGTAGAAGTTGACGCCGAGAAAGGTGACGGGGTCGAAGATGCTGCGGAAGGCGAGCTGGAACTTGAGTTTGGGAGTGAGAGCGACGGCATCGTGCTCGTAGACGACGTAGAAGTTGGGGACGATGCCGAAGACGCGCTGCTCCTCCTCGAGATGGGCCTGCTGGGTGGCGATCTCGGTGCGGGTGTAGAGTGCGGTGACGCTGGTGTCCACGGCGGCGATGGTCATCTTGATGTCTGGGATGTCGAGGTCCTGGCCGGGCTTGAGGACGAGGTCCGAGGAGGTCCAGTCGGCAAAACCCTTCATGGTGACGGTGATGTGGTAGGTGCCGGGCTGGAGCTCGTTGATCTCGAAGAAGCCGGTGGGGCCGGATTGCGCGGTTTGGTGGTCGGCGGGGGATTGGCCGTCGAGCACGATAGTGGCGCCGGGGATGACATCGTCTTCCGAGTCTGTGACGGTGCCGTTGATGCTGCCGGACTGCGGCGTGGGCGCGGCGGGCTGCTGGGCACGGAGCCGAGTGGGGAGGGCGAGGGCAGCAGCGAACATGAGAAGACAGATGGGGAGTTTCAGGCGCATGAATGGTCTGGAGCTATAGACGCGGATTGATGACAAAAGTTGCAGTGTGGACGCGAATCAGCGGGGTTGAGAGGGCGGAGAAGGTTGAGGGTGGAGAAAGGCCCCGGAAAAGTTCCGGGGCCTTTGCTGGTTGAGGTTGTTGAGCGGGTAGAGAGCATGAGTCCAGTGAGGACTAGTACATGCCGTCCATGCCGCCGCCGTGGCCGTGGCCGCCGCCGGGAGCTTCCTTCTTCTCCGGGATCTCGGAGATCATGGCCTCGGTGGTGAGCATGAGACCAGCGATGGAAGCGGCGTTCTGGAGGGCGGTGCGTGTGACCTTGGTGGGGTCGATGACGCCGGACTTGACGAGGTCCTCGTACTTGTCGGAGGCGGCGTTGTAGCCGAAGTTGTTGTCCTTCGACTCGTGGATGCGGCCGATGATGACCGCGCCCTCCTCGCCGGCGTTACTGACGATCATGCGGAGCGGCTCCTCGATGGCGCGGAGGATGATGGTGGCTCCGACCTTCTCGTCGCCGTCGAGCTTCTTGATGAGCTCGGCGACCGCGGGAGCGCAGCGCACGAGCGCGACGCCGCCGCCCGGGACGATGCCTTCTTCCACGGCAGCGCGGGTGGCGTGCATGGCATCCTCGACGCGGGCCTTCTTCTCCTTCATCTCGGTCTCGGTGGCTGCACCGACCTTGATGACAGCGACGCCGCCGACCAGCTTGGCGAGGCGCTCCTGGAGCTTCTCGCGGTCGTAGTCGGAGGTGGTCTTCTCGATCTGGGCGCGAATCTCGCGGACGCGGCCCTCAATCTCGGAGTCCTTGCCGGCGCCATCCACGATGGTGGTGTTGTCCTTGTCGATGGTGACGCGCTTGGCGGTGCCGAGGTCCTCGATCTTGACGGACTCGAGCTTGATGCCGAGGTCTTCGGTGATGGCCTTGCCACCGGTGAGGATGGCGATGTCCTGCAGCATGGCCTTGCGGCGGTCTCCGAAGCCGGGGGCCTTGACGGCGGCGACGTTGAGGGTACCGCGCAGCTTGTTGACGACCAGCGTGGCGAGTGCCTCGCCGTCCACGTCCTCAGCGATGATGACGAGCGGCTTGGCGGTGCGGGCGATGGACTCCAACAGCGGGAGAAGATCCTTCATGGAGGAGATCTTCTTCTCGTAGATGAGGATGTAGGGATCGGTGAGAGCGGCTTCCATGCGCTCAGCGTCGGTGACGAAGTAGGGCGAGAGGTAACCACGGTCGAACTGCATGCCCTCGACGACGTCGAGCTGCGTCTCCATGGTCTTGGCTTCCTCGACGGTGATGACGCCTTCCTTGCCGACGGCCTTCATGGCGTCTGCAATGATCTGGCCGATGACGGTGTCGGAGTTGGCGGAGATGGTGCCGACCTGGGCAATCATGTCTCCGGAGACGGGCTTGGAGAGCTTGGCGAGTGCGCCGCCGGTGCGGACGCCTTCCTTGTCGGCGGTGCCGACGATGGCCTCGACGGCCTTGTCAATGCCGCGCTTGAGGGCCATGGGGTTGGCGCCAGCGGCGACGGTCTTGACGCCTTCGCGATAGATGGACTGGGCGAGGACGGTGGCGGTGGTGGTGCCGTCGCCGGCGACGTCGCTGGTCTTGCTGGCCACTTCGCGGACCATCTGCGCGCCCATGTTCTCGAGCGGGTCGGCGAGTTCGATCTCCTTGGCGACGGTGACGCCGTCCTTGGTGATGGTGGGGGAGCCGAACTTCTTCTCGATGACGACGTTGCGGCCCTTGGGGCCGAGGGTGACCTTGACCGCGTTGGCCAGGATGTTTACGCCGCGCAGGATGGCCTGGCGGGAGTCTTCTCCGTGAACGATATTCTTTGCCATGTGAATCTCCTAGATTGATGTGTGCGGCACGAGGCCGCGGTGAATCGTTGCGCGGCGCGAGGCCGCGAAAGAGGGATTACTTGAGGATGCCGAGGACCTCTTCCTCGCGCATGATGAGGAAGTCCTCGTGGTCGAGCTTGATCTCGGTGCCGGAGTACTTGCCGAAGAGGATCTGGTCGCCGGCCTTGACGTCGAGCGGGAAGACCTTGCCCTCGTCGTTGGACTTGCCCTTGCCGACGGCGATGACCTCGCCCTGCTGGGGCTTCTCCTTGGCGGAGTCTGGGATGATGATGCCGCCGAAGTTGGTTTCGCCTTCTTCGATGCGGCGGACCAGGATGCGGTCGTGCAGGGGTGTGAACTTGGTCTTGGACATAGTGTGATAGCTCCTTGCAGCATGGTTTGGGGCCGGGTTGCCGGCCGGAAGTGACTCGCGCAGATGCGGGAGTGAGGCGGGGAGCGGGTCCGATGGACTTAGCACTCACGGCCTCTGATTGCTAACGATAGAGGAAGGGAGGGTTGGATGTCAAGGGGCGAAGCGAAAATATGAGTGGAATACGCTCATGTATTAGGTAGTGGAAGGAAGTTGTGGAGATTGCGAGGTTTGGGGCTTGCGATATTCGCTTTTTATCGCTTTTATGCGGGCATGACATGGTGTGTGACCGGGAACGGCGAGGCGAGGCGGGGGGAGGAGTTTGTGGTGGAGTGCAAGCGGTGCTGGCGGTTTGTGCCGGCGGGGGTGGAGGAGTTTCCGCGGGACAACATACGGGTGGATTGTCCGCTGTGCGGGGAGGCGCGGCGGTACAGGCCGTCGGAGGTGTATCTGGGATATGCGAATCTGGCGGTGAAGAAGCAGCAGGTGCAGAGGGCGGAGGCGCTGCGGATACAGCGGGCGATGCATCGCGAGGAGAGAAAACGCGAGCGACGCGACGTACAATCGAGAGAATGAAAAACAGAATGATGAAGCGGATGATGGTGGCGGCGGTGGCCGCCGTGGTGATGGCGACGGGCGTGGCGCGTGCGCAGGACGACGAGCACCGCGGGCGAAAGTACAAGGCTCCGCCGGCGACGGCGCACGTGGAGGTGACGGTGGTGCGGGACGGCGACATGAAGCCGCTGCAGAACGTGGGCGTGGTGTTCCATCCGGTGAAGGACGGGCGGGACAGCGGGAACCTGGAGATGAAGTCGGACCCGGAGGGGAAGGCTGTGATTGACATCATTCCTGTGGGGAGCCACATGCGTCTGCAGGTGATTGCCAAGGGATATGCGACGTTTGGCGATGACTACGAGGTGGGCGACCGGCTGGAGATTTTGGTGAAGATGAAGCGGCCGGTGCAGCAGGTATCGACGTACCGCGAGAACGGAGCGGCGGCGGTGGACACGCCGGGTGTGCAGGAGCCGGCGCGGCCGAAGGTGAAGGCGAAGCCTCCGACGCCGGGGGTGCTGCCGATTACGCTGCCGCCGAAGGCGACGGCACCGGAGCAGACGACGGCGGCTCCGAAGCAGTAAACAACGAGGGCGACAACGTGGCTGAGACGAAGCAACTGGCGGGGAAACGAGCGCTGGTGACGGGCGGGGCGCGGCGGCTGGGGCGGGAGATAGCGCGGACGCTGGCGGAGGCGGGCGCGGACGTGTGCATCACGTATGGGGATTCGGTGGCGGAGGCGGCGGAGACGGTGGAGTTGATACGGGGCTCGGGGGCGCGGGGGATGAGTGTGCGCTGCGACGTGCGGGAGCCGGGGCAGGTGCGTGCGGCGGTGGCGGCGGCGGTGGGGGCGTTGGGCGGGCTGGAGATTGTGGTGAACAATGCGGCGGTGTTTGCGACGGCGAAGCTGGAGGAGATTACGGCGGAGGAGTTCGACGAGGTGATGCGCGTGAACGCGCGGGGGCCGCTGCTGGTGGCGCAGGCGGCGTATCCGCATCTGCGGAAGGCGAAGGGGCGGATTGTGAACATCGGGTCGCTGGGTGGAGAGGTGGCGTGGGCGACGCACGGGCATTATTGCGCGTCGAAGGCGGCGCTGCACATGCTGACGCAGGC
>Ga0316219_1001578_pt1 | contig 23556 bp, 19 predicted proteins | sample TBH18003PmetaG_FD_203635 | JGI IMG/M metagenome (GOLD analysis project Ga0316219, IMG submission 203635) | Freshwater microbial communities from Trout Bog Lake, Wisconsin, USA - TBH18003P | ecosystem: Environmental > Aquatic > Freshwater > Lake > Hypolimnion/Profundal zone | place: USA... | reverse complement strand
CAACGAAGCCTACGTCGTCGTCGGCAAGCGCGCCGCCGACCGCGCCCTGCTCGTGGCCTTCGACCACCCCGATGCCCCGGGCCTTTTCCAGTCCGAGGTCCACGTCCACAGCCTGAGCTGGATCGGTGAACCCCTCACTGCTCCCCGCACGCTTCAAGGCCGAGTCCGCTATCGCGACCCCCGCGTGGCCCTGGAATTCACGCCGACGAGTCCCGGCAGCGCGCACATCCGGTTCCGCCAACCCCAGCGGGGCCTTGCCCCCGGCCAGATCCTGGCCCTTTACGACGGCGAACGCCTACTGGGTGGCGGAGTGTATCAGTGAGCGAACGCAGGCCACCTAGCGCATTGAAGCCAGCGCCAAGCTGAAGGCGAAGCCGAGGAAGACCACGCCCAGCGCGCGGTCGATCCAGTGGCCGTGGCGGAGGAATTTACCGCGGACGTCCTCGCGGGTGAACACCACCGAGACGAACGTAAACCATGCCATCGTCGCCAGGCTCATCCACAGCCCATAACCGGCTTGGATCAGCTTCGGCGTCGAGGGGCTGACGACGAGGACGAACAGCGAGATGAAGAAGAGCGTCGCCTTGGGATTCAGCGCGTTGGTCAGAAAACCCGTTGCAAACGCGCCGTGCGGCTTGGGCAGTGCGGGCGCCCCGCCCCGGTTGGCGGCCGTGGGCTCGAAGGGTTTGGTCCGCAGCGCCTGCACGCCGAGCCAAGCGATGTAGGCGGCGCCGGCATATTTCACGATGGTGAACCACAGCGGCGAGCTGCGGATCAACAGGCCGAGTCCCAGCAGCGAATACGTCACGTGCAGCAGAATCGCCGTGCCGACGCCGATGCTGGTCCAGATCGCAGTGCGCCGGCCGTGCGTGAGGCTTTGCTTCAGGACGATGGCAAAATCGGGCCCCGGGCTCGCCACCGCCAGCAGGTGCGCGAGCGCGACCTTCGAGAACTCGATCCAATAGTCGTGCATCAGGCGGCCCCCGAACTGGTAGCTACGAGCGTGAGCGAGTGGCGGTCGGTCCGCTCGCTCACGCTCGCAGCTGCCTCATGGCAAGCGCGGTAGCACCGGATCGTTTCCATGGCTTCAACGCTCAGAGCGAGATGGCCTTGAAGCCCGGGTCGGCGGCGAGTTGGTCCAGCTGGCGGCCCTCCACGAAGATCCGGACGCCGCGGTCGTCGGGATGGTCCTTTTGCGCCTTCGCCTGGACGTCGCGCGCGTCATCCATCCGCCCCAGCAGCGCGAGGATATAGGCCTGCTGCAGGAGGGGCTGGGTATCCTGGCTGTTGCGCCGGTAGGTGTCGCGCGCGAGCTCGAGCGCCTGCTCGTAGGCGGCCTTGGCGCCAGAGCGGTTGTCCAGGCGCCGGCGAACGATGCCGAGGCTCAGCCAATATTCCCGGGTGTCGGGACAGACCTGCACCGCCTGCGCGAGGAGCCCCTCGGCGCGGGCGTAATCCCGCAGCGTCACCGCAAAATCCGCCTCGCTGGCGAAGCTCGCGCCCTGCTTGCGCTCGAGCGCGGTGACTTCCTTCCGGCTGCAGCCGGCCAGCAGCACGGCAGAGACGAGGAAAAACGAAAAAAGGAGCCGACGGGGCGCGGGATGCATCAAGGCCTTACCCTCACAAATCCGCCGGCACGGTGGCAATCGCTTCCTCCATCGTGGTCAGGCCTTCCCGCACCTTGGACATGCTGTCCTGGTGCAGGGTCTTCATGCCGCCGCGCATGGCGATGCGCTTCAACTCGGAGGTCTCCGTCTTCTTGTTGATGGCCTCGATGAGTTCGTCGTTGGTCACCATCAGCTCGTGGATGCCCACGCGGCCCTTGTAGCCGCTGTTGTTGCACTTGGAGCAACCGCGCATGTTGTGCTTGTAGATCTGGCCGCTCCAGCCGATGGCCTTCTCAATAATTTCCTTTTCTCGGCCGTGGGGCGTGTAGGCCATGCGGCAGGTCTTGCAGACGCGGCGCGCCAGGCGCTGCGAACACACACAGAGGAGCGACGACGAGATCATGAACGGCTCGATCTCCATGTCGGTGAGACGCGCGATCGTGCTGGGCGCGTCGTTGGTGTGCAGCGTGCTGAGCAGTAAGTGACCGGTGAGCGCGGCCTCGACGGAGATGTCGGCCGTCTCCTTGTCGCGAATTTCGCCCACGAGGATGATGTCGGGGTCCTGCCGGAGGAAGGAGCGCAGCGCCGTCGCGAACGTGAGCCCGATCTGCCGGTGCATCTGCATCTGGTTGATGCCGGCGAGCGTGTATTCGATCGGGTCCTCCGCGGTGCGGATGACGATCTCGGGCGAGTTGATCTCGTTGAGCGCGGAATAGAGCGTCATCGACTTGCCGGAGCCCGTCGGGCCGCAGTGCAAAATCATGCCGTAGGGCTGGCGGATCAGCTCGCGGTAACGGGCGAGGTTCTCGTCGGAGAAGCCCAGGGCGGGCAGCGGCAGCGTGGCCTTCTGCTTGTCGAGGATACGCATGACCACGCCCTCGCCGTGGTTGAGCGGCGCGGTCGACAAGCGCAAGTCGAGGTCGAGGGACTTCTTGGTGTAATGCTTGAAGATGATGCGACCGTCCTGCGGCAGGCGCCGCTCGGAGATGTCGAGGTTGCACATGATCTTGATGCGCGCGACGAGCGCAGGTGCGACCTTGGCGGGCAGACGGAGCTTCTCCTGGCAGAGGCCGTCAATGCGGTAGCGGACGATGATTTCGTTCTCCTGCGGCTCGACATGGATGTCGCTCGCCCCCGCAAAATAGGCGTCCTCGATGACGCGATTCGCGAGCTGGATGATCGGGCCGGATTCCTCGTTGACGAACTCGTCCTCGGTGACCTGCAGGACCGTGCCGTATTCCGCGCCGATCTGCTGCACGACGTCGTCGAAGCCGGTGGACTGGCTGTTGGCGCCCTGGCTGAACTTGTCCTTGAGGTCCTTCTCGCGGCCGAGCAGGCGCACGACGCGCAGGCCGGTCATCTCATGGATTTTCGCGGGAACCGTAACCTCGAACGGGTTGGCGAACACCACGAGGAGCAGGTCGCCCACCTGTCCGACCGGGATGACGAGGTTCTCCACGCAGAACTCCTGCGGGATGCGCTCATAGGTGCTCGGCGTGATCTTGTAGCGGGAGATGTTGTAGGGCGCGAGGCCGAGGGCCTTGCCCTTGGCCACGAGGATCTGCAGCGGCGAGATGCGGTGCTCTTCCTGCAGCAGGCGATCGAGGGCGTCGCCGTTCAAATCGGCCGTCACCGCCGCAATGACGTCACGCTGCCGCTCGGACAGCCGGCCCATTTCGACCAGCTTGCTGACGATCTGTGTCTGGACTTTGCCGAGGGGCATGGCTCAGGAGCGCGGCGCCGGGGACGGAATGGGAGAGACGGAACCGTGCGGGTTGGCCGTGCCGTGTGGGTTGCCCGTGCCGGAGGGCGTAGTCGCGACGAACGGATGCGCCGAACCGGTCTTGACCGGGAAAGGCGAGATCGTGCCGAAGGGCGAACGCGTGCCCGCCGCCGGCGTCGCGAAGGGGCTGCGCGAACCGCCTGCCGTCGGCGGCTGGGGCGCCACGCGCTCGGCCACGAGTTTTTCCAAGTAATCGGCGATGACCTCGAGCGTGCTGCCGAACCACAGGATCGGGCCGGAGAATTGCTTCTCCCAGAAACTCCGCACCGCGGGGCTGAGGTAGTAGGCGGTGGCGATGAAATGGAAATCCTCGTCGTGGTCGAACGGCACGGACCAGGTCGCCCAGCAGGTCGGGATGTCGGTGGCCTTCTTCACCTCGTCGGGCACGTCGTAGCCGCGCAGGTCCACCAGGCCGCAGCCCTCGTTGTCGGAGATGTGCAGCAGCAGGTCCTCCTCGCGCAGCACCTTCATCTGGTAGGCCAGGATGCCCAGCACGGTGCTCTGCCGCGGCTGGTCCTGGGACATGATCTCCAGGAGCTTCTCGTTGGCCTTCTCCAAGTCCTCGATCTTGACGAGGTTCGCCTCCACCAACCCCGCGCCGAGCAGGCGGTTGGAGCGCATCAGCAGTTGACGGTGTTCCGGGAGCATGACGTGACCCGAAGCTAGGCTTGAGTGGCCGGTTGAGGCGACATTTTTTCTTTGGCGCGCAGGGCAGTGACGCGTTTTAGCAATTGTTTCTTGAGCTTCTCCAGGCCGTCACCCGTGCGGCACGAAATCTCCATGATATCGGCCTGCTTGTAGCGTTTCTTGAACTTCGCGAGGTGCGCCGCGAATTCCGGCAGGTCGCACTTGTTCGCCACGACGATGCAGGGCTTGTCCAGCATCGCCGGGTCGTAGAGCTCGAGTTCGTGCAGGAGGTGCTTGTAGTCGTCGCGCGGGTCGCGGGCATCGGTGCCCGCCATGTCCAGCAGCACCAGCAGCACGGCGCAGCGCTCGATGTGGCGGAGAAAACGGTGACCCAGCCCGCGATTCTCGCTCGCGCCCTCGATCAGGCCGGGCACGTCGGCAAGGAGCAGGCGGCGGTGACCCTTCTTGTCGTCCGCATACTCAATCACGCCGATCTGGGGGTGGAGTGTGGTGAACGGATACGCCGCGGTCTTCGGGCGGGCCTTGGTGATGGCGGTCGTGAGGGAGGACTTGCCGGCGTTGGGAAAGCCCACGAGGCCCACGTCGGCGATGCTCTTCAGCACCAGCCGATACGAACCGCCCTCGCCATCCTGGCCGGGGTTGGCGCGCTTCGGGGCGCGGTTGGTCGAAGACTTGAAATGCGTGTTGCCCCACCCGCCGTTGCCGCCCTTGCAGAGGATGATCTGCACGCCGTCCTCGATGATTTCGGCCACGACTTTGCCAGTCCCGAGGTCGGTTACGACGGTGCCGAGCGGCAGCCGGATGATGCAATGCTGGCCGTCCTTGCCAAACTGGTCGGAGCCGAGCCCGTGTTCGCCGCGCTCGGCGCTCCAGTGGGGCTTGTACTTGTAGTCCACGAGGTTGTTCGTGTTGACGTCGCCCAGGAGAATGACGTCGCCCCCGCGGCCGCCATCGCCGCCGTTGGGGCCGCCCCACGGCTCATATTTTTCCCGGCGGAAGCTCACGCAGCCGCGCCCACCATCCCCGGCCTGCAGTTTTACGGTACACTCGTCGACGAACATGCGCTCCACGATGCAGAACCCGCCAGTTTTAACAAGGGGCGGATTCCCGATGAAGGAAGTTTGGCCACGAAGAGGCACAAAAAGAGGCCAGCGTTCCGGCGGGAGTCTCTGTCGCGCCTATAGGCGCGCTGTAATCCATGACCGAAGCCCCGGGCACTTCTTGTGCCTCTTTGTGGCCAAACCAGCCTACAGGGCAATCTTGATGCCCTTGCGCAGATACGTCGGGACGTCGAGGTCCTGGCCGTCAAAGAGGTTCCGGTCGGTCTTCTCGAAGTGTCCGCGGCTCTCCACCTCGCCGAACCCAAATTCATCCTGCGCAATCTTGTCCGCCGTCGTCCGAGTCGCGGGCGTGGATACCAGCTCGGACTGCGTGACCAACGTCGGTGCAGTCGCGGGGGCGGCGGGCCTGCCCGCCATAGGCTCGGCGGAGGCGGACTGCTTGCCTCGCACGGTCACGGGCCGGCGCGGCGGCACGCTGCTGCGGCCACCCATGTCGCTGGTGCCCAGCACGCAGACCTCCACGCGGTTCTGCATGCCCTCGTCGATCACCGCGCCCATGATGATGTGGGACTCGCGGCCAAACTGGTCGGTGATGGACGTCATCAACTCGTTCACCTTCGGCAGCGTCAGGTCGGTGCCGCCGATGATGTTCACCAGCAGGCGGTCGGCCTTGCGGGAAAATTCCGGGGTGTGCAGCAGCGGGCAGAGCTTCAGGCTGGCGATGGCGTCGGCCACCGCGTTCTCGCCCTGGCCTTCACCGAGGCCAAACAGCGTCTTGCCCCCGCGCTGCTGGAACATCTGCCGCAAGGTGGCAAAATCGAGGTTGATCAGGCCGGTCTTGAACAGCATCGCCCAGATGGATTTCACGCCGCGGCCGATCCATTCGTCGGCGCGCGCAAACGAGTCGAGCACGCTCGTGTCCTCGGCGCCTTCCTGCAGCAAAATGTCGTTCGGCAGCGGGATGACGGCGTCGCAGACCTTGCGTAGCGCGAGCAGGCCTTCCTCGGCCTGCTTCAGGCGGCGTCCACCCTCGAAGCTGAACGGCAGCGTGACAAACGCGATGACCAGCGCGCCGGACTCCGCCGCGATCTCGGCCACCGTCGGCAGCGCGCCACTGCCCGTGCCGCCGCCCATGCCGGCGATGAGGAACACGAGGTCGCAGTCCTTCACCACCTGGGTAATCTTCTCGCGGTCGGCCTCCGCGGCCTCGCGGCCGAGGTCAGGGTCACCGCCGGCGCCGAGTCCCCGCGTGACGCTCATGCCGATCAGCACCTTGTCCTGGACGGGCGAGCTGGCGAGCGCCTGGTAGTCGGTGTTGATGACCGCGAGCTGCAGGCGCTCGAGGTTTTCCATTTTCAGCCGGTCCACGGCGTTGGAACCCGCGCCGCCGACGCCGACGAGCTTGATCGCGATGTTGCGGTCCGTGAGCAGCGAGTGTTCGAGGGGCAATTCGTTGAGATTCATGCGGAGGTCCCGCGAAGCGGGACGGTTGAAAGTTGACAGCTGAAAGTTGAAAGACCGGGCCTCCGGAAAGATTCCGGTTGGCGGCAGCGGTTGGGTTTAAGCGGTGAAGTCATCGGTGGGTGCGGGGGAATCGGCTCAGGCCTTCAGCTTTCGGCATTCAACTTTCAACTGCGCGTCGTTCGACGCACTAGGCGCTGGCGAACAGTTTCTTGAAGTTATTGAGGAGTCCGCCGCGGCGCCGCTCGGTCGCCATGCGCTCGCTGTGGGCGTTGACGCCGTAATACAGCAGGCCCAGTGCGGTGTGATTGCCCGGGTCGCGGAGGTTCTCGGCGACCCACGTGGGGGTCTCGCCGAGGTGCGCCGGCACGCCAAACACCTTGGCGGCGGCCTCGGCAATGCCCGGCAGCTTCGCGGTGCCGCCCGTGAGGACTACGCCGGCGGCGCAGGTCTCGGGCGTGAACGTGTTGCCCAGCTTCTTCTTCACCACCTCGAGCAGCTCCCACGTGCGCGCCGCCGTGATCTGTTCGATGGCCTGGCGCGGAAACTGGCGGTCGCCGATGGCAAAATTGCCGTCGAGCCAGACCTTTTCGGTCTTGTCCCGGACCTGCACTGACGCGCGGCCGAAGCGCAGCTTCAGCTTCTCCGCCTGGCCCTCGGTGAGGCGCAGCCCGATGCTGAGATCGTTGGTCAGGTGCGAGCCGCCGACGGGCACGACCCCGGTCATGTAGGCGCAACCGTCGCGATAGAGCACGTAATCGGTCGTGCCGGCCCCGAGGTCGATCGCGAGCACGCCGTGCTGGCGGTCCTCGGCGGTCGTGACCATGTGGCCCGAGGCCAGGCTCGCGACCACCAGCTCCCGCACTTCGAGGTTGAAGCCGCGAATCACGTGAATGTTGTCCGCCAGGCGCTGTTCCTGCCCGTGGACGGTCCAGTAGCCGACCTCGAGCCGCTGGCCAACGAGACCTTCCGGTGCGCCCGGCACCAGGCGGCCGTCCACGCGGAACGGCCGGCGGATGTTGTGCACCACCATGCGGCCCGCCGGCAACTCCTTCGACTTGGCCAGGTCGCTCACCGTGCGGATGTCGGCGGCCTCGATCATGTTGTCGGCCGCCTTCACGTTCACCGCCGCCTCGTTGTAGAAGCCCTCGAGGTGCGCGCCGGTCTGCGCGAGGAAAACCATCTCGATCCGCTCGCCGCCATCGCGCTCCGCCTGCTCGAGCGCGCTGTGCGTGCACTCGCACGCGGCCTTGTAGTCGACGACGGCGCCCTTGATGACGCCGCGCGAGGAGCACTCGCCGTGGCCGATGATGGCGAGCTCGCGGCCGGTGTATTCGCCGACGAGCGCGGTGATCTTGGAGGTGCCGATTTCGACGGCGCCAATGAAGGTGGAACGGGAACTCACGGGACGGGGAAGGCGGGACTAAGGTTTGGAAATGCTGGGCAAAATGAGCCGGGGCGCTGCGGTCGAAACGGGCGGTGAAACCCGCCCGGCGGCGGGGACGGCCTCGGCGGGGGTGTCGCTGAACGCCACCGGCACCTGGGACCCGACCGCGAGGTTGATTTCACGCAGCGTTTTCTCGGGGTGCGCGGCGGCCGCGTCAAGAATCGCGTCAAGATTCGCGAGCTGGCGGAAAAAATCCTCGTTGATGCCGAAAATGATCTTCGTCGTGTCCCGCGTGGTCACTTCGATCACGGCATCGGATTCCAGCCGCGCGAGCGACACGACCTTCCAGTTTCCGTAAATGTGCTCGGCCTCGAGCTTGGTCTTCGCCAGCAGTTCCGCCACCGGTTCCATGCCGGCGATGGGCTGGAACGTGCCGCCGACGCGGGTGAGCTTGACGCCCGCCAGCCAGGGCAGCGTCGTGACCATCGCCGGGTCGTAACCGACGCCGTCGTAGACCACGCCATCGCGCGCCACCAGCATCGTGCGCACGGTGCCGTCGCGATCCTGGGCGGAAAGGCGCGCCACCGGCATGCGCTCGGAAAGATTCACGGCGAGCGTCGCAGGAAAACTCCGGGTCAACGTCGCCGAGCGCACTTGCCCCGACGCGAGCACCCGGTTCCGCAGCTGGAAAAGGTCGAGCGCCATCAGCGACGTGTTCTTCGGCAGCGCCAGCGCCTGGCTAAGCCAAGCCTGGTTGAGCACGCCATCGGTCACGAGCACCAGATCCTTCACCGGCGCGGACTGCATCGCCCCGGTCTGCTGCTTCGGGCCTTCCCGCAAAGTCCCCGCCACCTGGTAGCCGCCCCACGCGAGCGCACCCACCACCACGATAATACCCGCGGTCTTCAACACGCGGAGCGACGCGCGCCGTCGGCCCTCGGACGAGAGGGCGCGCGGGCTCATCTGCTGGGGAATGTCCCTCCAGCTGCGCGCGGGGTTGGTGGTATGGCGGGAAGTCATGTTTCCGAGGACACGTCCGCCACGTGAAAACGCCGCAACGCAGGGGTGACCATCTCCTTGACCAAAGCCGTGAAATCCAGCCCCACGCAACCGGCACTCTTCGGCAGCAAACTGGTCTCTTTCATGCCCGGTAGAGTGTTGATTTCCAGCAAATAAAGTTCGTTTTGCGCCGAGCGCATGAAGTCCACCCGCGCGTAGTCCCGGCACCCGCACGCGGCGTAGGCGGTCTCGGCGGCATGCCGCACCGCGGCCGTCTCGCCGGCATCGAGCGGCGCCGGCGCAAAATACTCCGTGGCCCCCGCCGTGTATTTGCTCGCGTAGTCGTAGACCCCGGATTTCGGGCGGATTTCCACCACGCCCATCGCCTTGCCGTCCAGCACGCCGACCGACAATTCCCGCCCGACAATGCGCTGCTCCACCAGCCAGGTCCCGCTGGTGATCTTCGCCAGCGCCGCGGCCAGTTGGTCGCGGCTGCTGACCAGGCTGAGACCGACGCTGCTGCCTTCGGCATTGGGTTTGACCACGAGATTAGTGCCGAGTTGGGCAACAACCGACTCAACCGCCAGACGGTCGGTGCCGGCGAAAAGCAGTGCCTTCGGCACCCGCACGCCCCGCGCCGCCGCGGCGTCCTTGGTCCGGGTCTTGTCCATCGTCAGCGCACTGCTCGCGGCATCGCAGCCCGCATAGTGGATGTGCGCCGCATCGAGCAGACGCTGCATCCCGCCGTCTTCGCCGAATGTGCCGTGTAGCGTGGAAAACACGACGTGCTGGTTCGCGTCGAGGCCGGCCGGCAGCGCGGCGGCGGTGACGTCGAACAGCCGCGTGGGGAACGACCGCGCCAGCGCCACCGCGCAGGCGAGACCGGAGCCAAGCGAAACTTCCCGCTCGGCCGAGGTGCCGCCGGCCAGGACTGCAATCACGGGGTTCTTCATAAAACGTCCCTCCAGTTCCTGCCGTAGAGCATCACCTCGGGTTCCAGCTCCACGCCCTTGACCTGCTTCACCCGGGCACGCACGCGGCGCACGAGTTCCAGCACGTCGGCGCCGGTCGCCGCGCCGCGGTTGATGATGAAATTGGCATGCACCGTCGAAACCTCCGCGTCCCCCACCCGCTCGCCCTTGAGCCCGCTCTCGTCGATCAGCCGGCCCGCGGAGTTACCCGGCGGATTCTTGAAAACGCAACCCGCGCTCGGCTCGCGCGGCTGGGACTCCTGCCGCTTGCGACGGTAAACGTCGATCTGCCGCGTCACCGCCTCGACGTCGGCCTGCGCTGCGGGCCGCAGCAGCGCGCCCAACGCGATGGCGTGGTGCAGTTCCGCGCAATGCCGGTAATCGACGTGCATCGTGGCCTTGGCGAGCGTCCACACGTCGCCGGCCAGCGTCATCAGCTGCACCTCCTCGACGACGTCGAACATCCAGCCACCCATCGCGCCGGCGTTCATCCGCAGCGCGCCGCCCACGCTGCCAGGAATGCCCTCGAGAAATTCGAATCCGGTCAAGCCGGCCTTGGCGGCCAGTCCGCAGAGGTTCTTCAGCCGCAAGCCTGCGCCCGCCCACACGCGGCCGCCCGCGCGCGGCTCGAAGGCCGCCCAGCTCTCGTGCGCGAGCGACAGCACCAGCCCGTCCACGCCCTCGTCCGGCACGATCAAATTGGAGCCGCGCCCGAGCATAAAGACCTCGCACTTCCGCGCTGCGGCCTCGCGCAGCAGGACCTGCAGGTCCGCCACGGACGCCGGTTCCGCGTAGAGTCGCGCCGCGCCGCCGACGCGCATCGTCGTCTTTGCCGCGAGCCCTTCCTCGCGCTTGAATTTCGTTTCGGGGGCCAGCAGCGGCTTCAGGGCCGCGAAGAGATCGTCCCAGCGTTGAGCTTTCATGGCTTCCTCCTGCAAAATCCCGAGCCAGGCCCGCGCCACGCGGTCAATGTCACCCGCCCCGACAAACGCCACCAGGTCGCCCCGGCGAACCTCGCGGGAGAGTCCGCGATACAGGTGGGCGCCGCCGCCCGGCAGGTAGCTGATCGGCAAGGCGCCCGCACAGCGTTTCAGCTCGGCGTAAATGTCCGCCGTCGTGCCGCCCGCGACAGGGGTTTCCCCGGCCGCGTAGACGTCGAGCAGATGCACGCTGTCCGCGACGGCGAGGGCCGCGGCAAACTCCACCTTGAATTGCGCCGTGCGGCTGAAGCGGTGCGGTTGAAATACCACGATCAGGCGCCCCGCGTCGCCGACCCGCCGGCGCAGGCTGGCGAGCAGCGCCCGGATCTCAGCGGGGTGGTGCGCGTAGTCCTCGAGCACCGTCAGTTCATTTGCGGCGAGCAGCGTCGATTGGCGGCGACGCACGCCCGGGTAATCGGCCAGCAGCGTCGGTGTGAGTGTGGCGCCCATGAGCTGTGCCGCAGCCAGCGCGGCGGTGGCGTTGGCGACGTTGAAATCGCCCTGGGCCTTCACCGTCGCGGCCTGAATCGAAAATTCGCCGCCGAGGCGGAGGGTCATGGAGCCGGCGGTCTCGCGGTCGAGGTTGCCGGAAAAGCTTCCGCTGCGGCCGAAGGTCTTTGCCGTGGGCGCGATTCGCGCCGAGCGCGGGCAGGCGTCGCTGACGAGCACCGGTCCGCGCGTGCGGTGCAGCAGCGCGGCGAACGTCGCCTCGAGGTCGGCCTCGCGGCGGTAGTAGTCCGGATGATCCCAGTCGAGATTCACTGCGACCGTCAGCTCTGGCGAAAAATCATCAATCGTGCCGTCGCTCTCGTCGATCTCCGCCACCACCCAGTCGCTCGAGCCCGTGCGCGCCGGGGGCGTGTCGTCGGCAAACAGCCCGCCCAGCACCCAACCCGCGGGAAAGCCCGCCTGGCGCAACGCCGTCACCAGCATTGCGGTGGTCGTCGTCTTGCCATGCGAGCCGCACACCGCGACCAGCTTCTTGTCCTTTAACACCTCCGCCAGCAGCGCCCCGCGGCGCAGGAGCGGGAGCTTCCGGGCCAGCGCCGCGACGTAGACCGGATGGGTTTTCGCGATCGCGGACGAATAAACCAAGAGGTCGCATGCGGATGGCAGCGGCCCAACCGTCACGTGCTCGCGCGCGAGCCATGAGCGCACGTCGTCAGTGAGCGCATCGTCTTCGCCCGAAACGGTGAAACCGGCCTGCGCGAGATAAATGGCCAGCGGGGCGACGCCCATGCCGCCGACGCCGACGCAGTGAATGTGGCGCACGTCGCGCCCCAGGAGCGAGGGTCGCGCGCCCGGTCTCATGCGGCGGAAGGCACCGGCGCGGAGGGAGCGACGGGCGGCGCGGCAACCAGCTCGTCGAGGTCGTCGAGCATCAGCTCCAGCGAGTTCGCCCGGTCCATGCGCTGCAGGTTGCCGCGGAATTTACGGATCAGCCAGTCGTTGAAAATCGTGTCGAGCACCTCGGCGTGCAAGGCCGCCAGGAAAGCCTGCTCCACCACCAGTCCCCCGCCCTGCCGCTCGAAGAACGCGGCATTGGCGCGCTGGTGGTCGTCCGCCGCCTGCGGATACGGCACGAGGATCGCCGGTGTCTCGCAGCGAATCAGCTCCGCGATCGTCCCCGCGCCCGCGCGCGAAACCACGAGGTCCGCGGCGGACAGCAGCTCGGCCACCTGGTCGCAAAACGGCGCGAACACCGCGCGAATCGGCGCGCCGGTCTTGGTCTTCAGCTCGCGCGACTCACCCGGCCGGCCCTTGTCGAGCCCCGTCACGCAGTAAACCTGCACGCCCTCGGCGGCGAAAAATGTCAGCTTCTGGCGCACCCACTCGTTGAGCGGACTCGCACCCTGGCTGCCGCCGAACACCACGAGCACCTTCTGGTTCGGGTCGAGTCCGAGTGTGAGCCGCGCCACCGTCTGGGGCAGCCGCTGGATTTCCTTGCGCACCGGCATTCCGCCATGCCGCGTCGCAGCGGGATTCGCGCCGGGCAACCGGATGCCCGTGGGCAGATAGACGCGCCGGGCGAGCCGGCCCAGCACGCGGATGGCGAGGCCGGGCACGCGATTCGACTCGTGCAGCGCGACCGGCACGTGGCGCAGCCAGCCCGCGAGCGCGATGCCGGCCGAGGTGAAGCCGCCGAAGCCGACGATACCGTCGGGCTTGGTGTCCCGCACGAGTTTCAGGCAGAAAATGAAGCCCTTCACCTGCGTGACCACGCAGCGGACCAGCCGCACGGGCGACCACGAAAAGCCGGTGCCGGGGACGCGAATGAATTCAAATTGCGGGTATTTCTCGATCAGCCGCGCATCCACCTTCTTCTGGCTAATCAGGAGCTTGGCGGAGTGCCCGCGGGCCGTCAGCCCCTCGGCCAGCGAGATTCCCGGCGCGAGGTGTCCGCCCGTGCCACCGCAGGAGATGATGAAACGGCTCATGGGATGAAAGGACCAAGTAACAAGCCACCACGTAACAAGTGACCCGGCGACACGACCGCGCCAGGCGAGTCCGAGCGAGGCTCGTTCGTGTTACTTGAACCCCTGGTACCTGTTACTTCGCGTTTCACGCGAGCACCTCCTGCATGGAGCGGCCGCGACCGCCGAGCGCCGCTCGGCCCCACGTACGCTGCGTGTTGAGCAGGATGCCGAGGAGCAGGCCCATCAGCAGCAGGTTCGAGAGCCCGGCGCTGATGAAGGGCAGCGACATGCCCTTGGTGGGAAACATCCCCGTGACGACGCCCAGGTTGATGATCGCCTGCAGGCAGATGAGCAGGATGCAGCCGGTCACGAGCAGAAACTGAAAGAGGTTGGGCGCACGCCGCAGGTGGATGAGGCCCGCGATAAACATGACCGTGTAGGTCGCCACCACGCCGAGGGTGAACCACAGGCCCAATTCCTCGCCGAGCACGGCGCCGATCATATCCGTTTGGGCCTCGGGAAGATAATTGAGCTGCTGCCGGCCCTGCCCCAGCCCGACGCCATTGAGGCCACCCGACGCAAACGCGGCGAGCGATTGATACAGCTGATACGTGCCGCCCTGCTTGTTGCCCTCGACGTCGAGGAACGCGGTGATGCGCCGGAGGCGGTTGGGGTTCAGCGCCACCGCCAGACCGAACATCACCACCACGCTGGCGACCGTCGGCAGGATGTAGCGCCACTTGGCCCCGGTCAGGAACAGCAGCACGAGGCCGACGGCAATCATCAGCGCCGCCGTGCCGAAGTCGGGCTCACGCTGCACGAGCAGGGCAAACGACCCGATGATCAAGAGTGGAAAAAGGAACCCGCGCTTGAACTCGCCGATGCGCGTCTGGTTGAGCGCGAGGTAATGCGCCAGGCAGAACACCAGGCCCAACTTCGCGAATTCCGAGACCTGCAGGAGCATCGACCCGAAGCCGAGCCAGCGCCGCGCCCCGCCGCGCCAGACGCCCACATGCGGCACGAGCACGAGGGCGAGGAGCACGAGAAACACTCCGCCAATCCACCACGCGTAGCGCCGGACGTAATCCAGGTTGAGTCGGCTCGTCACGAAGCAGAGCACCGCGGCGAGCACGACGCCTACGAGCTGCTTGCTGAGATAGTAATACGGCCCCTGCTTGAAGGAGGCGCTCGCACTGAACAGGACGGTGAGCCCCAGGATCGTCAGGCCGACGGCACAGACGACGATGAGCGTCACGGGGTTGACGATGAACCGCGCGCGGGGGGCCTCGGCCGACAAGTCGCGGGACATGAGGGCGTCTGGTTCAGGGCTTCTTGGGCGGCGGGGCGTCCTCGACGGTAATGGTCGGCGGCGCGTCCGAGGAGGACGCCGGGGCCGGCGCGGGGGCGGCGCTGTCCTCACCCGACACCGAAATCGTGGGAATCACGGCGGGTTTCGCGGGCTCGACGGCCTTCGCAGACGTCTTCGAGCCGGACTTGCCCGATTTGCCGGACGGCGCCTGCCAGCCGGGAATGATGAGCTCCATGCCCGGGCGGATCTTCGCCGGGTCGGAAATGTTGTTGGCCGTGGCGATCTCGCCCATCTTGACCTGATATTTGCGGGCGATGGCGCCGAGTGTCTCGCCGGGTTTGACGATGTGCTTCACGGAATCCGCCGGACCCTTCGGCGCCGCGGCGACGTCGGCGGTCTTGCTCGCGGCCGGGGCGGCCGTCATCGGCGCCGCAGTGGCACCGGAGGGCGCCTTGCCCGGGATGATGAGTTTCTGGCCAAGCTTCAGGCCGGCCTCAGGGCGGAGGTTGTTCGCCGCGGCGAGTTCGGCCTTGGTCAGGTGGTTGTGATGCGCGATTGACGACATGCTGTCGCCCTTGACGACGGTGTAGGTGGTGGCGGGCGTCACATCAGCGACGGGCTCCGCCTCAAGTGCACCGGCGGCGGGGGTGTTGGGACGCGTGGGGCTGTAACGAATCACGGTCGAAGCCGAGACGGCAGGAGTGTTCGGGTCGAAGGTCGTCGCGGAATCACCCGCGGCGATGGTCGGCACGCTGATCGTGGGCGAAGGCGTGTCCGTCTTGGCGACCGTGTCGGAGGGCGACGGGGCCGTCTTCGTCATCGCGCTGCAGCCAGGATTCGCAAAAATGAGGATCAGGGCAAACACGTGGATGCCGACCACGATGCCGAATACTTTCAGGATTTTCATTGGAGTGCGGGGATAAGTGTTGGTGGGTTGGGCGGGTTAAAGCTATCTCAAATTGGCGGCGGTGCTGAGTTCGCGCGCGAGCCGTTCGAACTGGTCGCCGCGGTCCTCGTAGTTGCGGAACTGGTCGAAGCTCGCAAAGCCCGGGCTGAGCAGCACCTGGTCGCCCGGCACCGCGAGCTCGGCGGCGCGGCGGACGGCTTCCTCCAGCGTGGCACAGAGGGTGTGGGCGACGCGGAAGGTCGCGCAGTGAAACGCCAGCTCCGTGCTCGTCTCGCCGATCAGCACCGCGTGCTTCACGCGCGGCGCGATGCGATGGACGAACGCCGCGAGGTCGCCGCCCTTGCCCTTGCCGCCCGCGATCAGGATCACGGAGCCGGGAAACCGGGCGAGCGCGGCCTCGACGGCGTGAAAATTGGTGGCCTTGGAGTCGTTCCAGTAGCCCACGCCCTCGTATTCGGCCACGCGCACGAGGCGGTGCCGGCCGAGGCGGAAGGTCTTGGCCGCACTGATGAGCGCGCGCTCGTCGAGGCCCGCCGCGCGCCACCACGCGGCGGCCAGCAGGAAGTTTTCCCGCTGCGGATAGTCCTCGAACACCGTGCCCGCCAGGCGCGGATCGGCCGGCTGGCCCTCGGTCGCGACGGCCGCGTCCGCCGGCAGCGGACGGTCGAACTTGCGGGCAAAACGCACCACAGACGAGCCCGCAAGGAGGCCGCCCGGCGACGTGCGCGTCACGAGATTCCATTTCGCGGAGAAGTACCCCTCCATGCCCGCATGGCGCTCGAGGTGATCCTCGGCGAAATTTGTCCACAGCGTCGCCCCGGCCTCGAAGTGACGCAGCATTTCCGCCTGGAACGAGCTGACTTCGCAGATCGCCAAACCGTCCTTCGTCCCGCCCGCCGTCTCGGCGACGAGCTGTGAAAACGAATAGCCGATGTTTCCCGTGGCCCACGCCGCACGGCCCACCGAGCGCAGCGCGTGCGTCAGGAACTCCGTCAGCGTCGTCTTGCCGTTCGTGCCCGTCACCGCCACCACGCGGCCCCGCCAGCAGAGCGCTGCGAAATCGAGTTCTGCCAGGCAGATCACCCCGGCCGCCTTGGCTCGGGCGAACCACGCGTGCTCCGGCACGAAGCCCGGCGAGAAAACCGCGAGCGCATGTCCGCCCGCCGCCTTGGCGGTGAACTCCGTGCCCTTCGCGTCGTAAACCTTGCCCGTCGCCCCCAGTGCCGCGACCAATGCCTGCACGCCCTCCCCGCTTACACCGCCGCCGAGAATGGCGACGGGTTGTGCGAGCAGCGGCTGCAGGAATTTCGGAATCTCGAGGGACATGTCAGCGGAGTTTCAGCGTGCCGAGCCCGGCCAGCGCACAGATGAACGACAGCACCCAGAAGCGGAGGACGACCTTCGTCTCCGGCCAGCCCTGCTTCTGGAAATGGTGGTGGATGGGCGCCATGAGGAAGAACCGCTTCCCCTCGCCCGTCGGGCTGCGGCGCTTCGTGTATTTGAACCAGCCCACCTGGATGATGACGGAGACTGCCTCCCAGACAAACACGCCGCCGACAATGATCAGCGTCAGCGGCTGCTGCACCATGAAGGCGATGATCCCGATCAGTCCGCCCAGCGCGAGCGAGCCGGTGTCGCCCATGAACACTTCGGCCGGATAGGAGTTGTACCAGAGGAACGCCAAGCCGGCACCCACCACCGCGCCGCACACGATCGTGAGCTCGCCGGTGTAGGGGACGTGATTGATGAGCAGGTAATCCGAAATGATGACGTTGCCCGCCGCGTAGGCCAGCAGGCCGTAGACGAAGGCGACTGAGATCGTGCAACCGATCGCGAGGCCATCCAGGCCGTCGGTGAGGTTGATGGCGTTCGAGAAACCAACCAGCCAGAGGTAGATGAACACGAACAGCGCGCCAATCGGCAGGCTGGCGACAATCGGGTGCTTCACAAACGGCACCCAGAGTTCGCGGATGTGGTGCGTGCTGTCGGGATGCAGCAGCAGCGCAGCCAGCGCGACGACGGTGATGAGCGTCTGCCAGAGAATTTTTTCGCCCGACGAGATGCCGTTCCGCGTCTTGCGCACGACCTTGAGGTAGTCGTCGCGGAATCCCACCGCCGTCAGGGCCGTGTAGACGAAGAGCGCGACGCACACCCAGATGTTGGGCATGGCCCACAACGCGGAGCTCACGAAGACCGAGACGAAGATGAGCAGCCCGCCCATCGTGGGCGTGTTCTTCTTGTCGAAGCGCTTCGCCAGGTCGCCGGTGCGGTCGTCATCGTAGTGCTGGCCAAATTTCAGGCGGCGCAGCTTCGCGATCAGGCGCGGGCCGATGAGGAACCCGATGAAGATCGCCGTGATCGTCGCCATCACGGTGCGAAACGTGTGCGACCGCAGCAGGCGCAGCGGGTGGAAGTAATTCTCGTAATCAGCCAGGTAGCTAAGCATGGGCGGCCTCCTGCGCGACGGCGCTGCCCAGCGCACGCTCCAGTTGATAGCGGCGGCTGCCCTTCACGAACACGGCGCCGCGCCAGTCCGCGAGGGCCGCGGCGATGGGGTCGAGCGAGGACGCGAGCTGGATCTGCCGGCGGAAATCGCCCTGCTCCAGCACGCCCGCGCACACCTCGTTGGCCTGCGTGCCGATGGCGAGCAGCCGGTCGCATTCGCGGATATTCAGGCTCCGGCCCAGCGCGCGGTGATGCGCCGAGGACTCCGGGCCGAGTTCCTCCATGCAGCCGATGACATACAACCGCGGTTCGCCACTCGGCGCGATGGCGTGAAAGGTCGCGAGCGCGTCGGCCATCGAGGCGGGATTGGCGTTGTAACAATCGAGGTAAAGCAGCCGGCCATCGTCCTGCCGGATCTCGCCGCGCAGTGCCGGCGCGGCCCAGGTCGCGAGCCGCTCCTGCAGCACCGTGGGCGCCTGCCCGAGGTAAAGCGCGGCGGTCAGCGCGAGCGCGGCGTTTTGCGCCATGCCGTCGGTCACGCGGCGCAACTTGAACATTGCGGGCGGCGGCGGGCCGTAGGCGATCACGATCACCGTCTCGGTCGTGCGCTGGATCACGTTGAAATGAATCGTGTGCCGCGGCTGCGTCGCAGGCCGGAGGACGGCGGAGCGTTCCAGCACGAGTTGGTTCACGAACATGTCCCGGAACGCCGCAAACTGCGTGCACTGCTTCGGGAAGATCGCCATCCCCTGCGGCCGGATCGCGGCGGGCAGGACCGCTTTTTCGCGGGCGACGCCTTCCAAACCGCCCAGCTCGGCGGTGTGCGCGGTGGCGACCAGCGTGATGATTGCGACCTCGGGGTCGATCATGCGCGCGAGCGGCTTCATCTCGCCCGGGGCGCTGATGCCAGCCTCGATGACCGCGAATTTGTGCGTCGCGGGATCGAGCCGCGTGAGCGTGAGCGGCACGCCGAGGTGGTTGTTGAGGTTGCCCGCCGTGGCCAGCACCCCACCCGCCTCGCCGCCCAGCAGCAGCGCGAGCAATTCCTTCGTCGAGGTCTTCCCGGCGCTGCCGGAAATGCCGATCACCGGCCCGCGGAACAGCCGCCGGTGCTCACGCGCAATGGCCTGGAAGGCTGTCAGCGGATCCGCCACCACGAGCTGCGGCAGCTTCAGCGCGGGATCGGGCAGCGCGACGATCGCGGCACTGGCGCCCGCGGCCTGTGCAGCGGGCAGAAAATCATGGCCATCGCGCTTCTCCGTCTTGATCGCGACGAACACTTGGCCCGGGCGCAGCTGGCGCGTGTCCATCGTGAAACCCGCGAGCTCCGCCGCCGGCTGAGTCGTCCAGCGACCTCCGGTCCAATTCGCGAGGGAGACTGGAGGGAAGGCCGGCATCAGGTTTTGAGCAGCTTGATCCCGATCAGCTCGCGCACGACCTGACGGTCGTCAAAAGGAATCACCGTGTCGGCGAACTCCTGGTAACTCTCATGGCCCTTGCCCGCGATCAGCAGGCAGTCGCCCGCCTTGGCCGCATCCAGCGCGAGGCTGATGGCGCGGCGGCGGTCCTCGGTCCACGAAATCTTGTCGGGCGCGGTGACGCCCCCCGCCATGTCGGCGAAAATCTGCGGGAGCGCCTCGCTGCGGGGGTTGTCCGCAGTGGCAAAGGCGAAATCGGCGAATTCCTGGACGGCCTTCACCATCAACGGTCGCTTGGTGCGGTCGCGGTTGCCGCCGCAGCCGAACACCACGAACAGCCGGCCGGGCGTGATCGCGCGCAGCATGCCGAGGGCGTTGCGCAGCGCGTCGTCGGTGTGCGCGTAGTCCACGAGGACGTTGAACGGCTGGCCTTCCTCGATGCGCTCCATGCGGCCGGCGACGCCACCGAAGGCGCGCAGGCGGGCAAGGAACACCACCGGGTCACGGCCGAGGCCCCACGCCGTCGCGATGGCGGCGAGGAGGTTGCTCACGTTGTAGCGGCCGATGAGCGGTGAATCGATTTCCATCGTGCCGCCCGGCCAGACGAGACGGAAGGTGGAGTTCTTGAAATTGAGCTGGACGTTCTCCGCGCGGACGAGGGCTGCGGGGCTTTCGCCGAAGGTGACGGTCCTGACGCCCGCCGGGATGGTGGAGGAAAGGTTCGCGCCATAGGGGTCGTCGAGGTTGACGACCGCGACCTTCGGCGCCGCGCCTGTGCCGCCCGTGAAGAGCCGGGATTTCACCGCGAAATAGGCCTCGAACGACTTGTGGTAGTCGAGGTGGTCGCGGGTGAGATTGGTGAAAACCGCTGCGCTGAACTGCAGGCCGAGCACGCGCTGCTGGTCGATGCCGTGCGAGCTGACCTCCATCACGGCCTGCTTGCACCCGGCGTCGCGCATCTGCGCCATCATGCCGTAGATGTCGAGGGACTCGGGCGTCGTGCGGAACGACGGCACGGTGCGCGCGCCGAGGTCGTAATTGATCGTGCCGATGAGGCCGACCTTCTGGTCGCCGTTGAGGAAATGCTTGAGCAGGTGCGTGACCGTGGTCTTGCCGTTCGTGCCGGTGACGCCGATGACCGACATTTCGCGGTCGGGGAACTTGTAGTAGCGCTGGGCGACGCGGGCGAGGGTCGCGCGGGCGTCCTTCACCTCGATGAACGTGACCTTGGATTGCGCATGGCCGGGCAGCTTCTGCGTGACGACGGCGACGGCGCCGCGGCTCACGGCTTCGTCGATGAAAGAGGTGCCGTCGGCGCGGAGGCCGGGCAGCGCGAAGAAAAGGTTGCCGGGCACGACGCGGCGGCTGTCGAGGACGAGGCCGGAGATGGGGCGGTCAAGGCTGCCCTTGAGCGCGACGATCTCGCCGGGGGAAAAGTAATCGGAAAGTTTCGGGGCCATTTTGAAAACGCGGTTGCGGCTAATGGTCTCCGCGCGCGAGCGGCGCGGGGGGCGCGAGCGGAAAGCATGGATCAGGGGATAATCCTGCGTGAGGTAACCGATCATCGGCGGCCTCCTTCCATCGCCAGCGCGGAACGGCCCGACCCGGTGTCGTAGACGGGCTTGATGTCGAGATACTGGATGAGCTGTTCACCGAGATGTTTGAAGGCCGGCGCGGCGACCTTCGCCCCGTAGGCGACGCCGCCCGGGCAGTGCGCGTCAGCGTCGTCCACGATGACCGAAATCGCAACCTGCGGATGGCTCGCGGGAAAGAACCCAACGAACGACGCCACATGGTGCTTTTTCGAGGGCAGCAGGCGCGTGGTGCCGTTGGCCATCACCTCGGGCATATACTTCTGCGAAGTGCCGGTCTTGCCCGCGACCTCGTAGTTTGGAATCGCCGCCTCGGGGGCCGTGCCCTCGGTGCCGTAGCGCGTCGGCCGCGCGGAGACGACGCCGGTGAGGAGGCGGGCCATCGTGTGCGCCGTCTCGGAGGTGATGACGCGCTGCTTCACGACGCCGAGGTAACTGTAAACCACCTCGCCGGATGCATCCGTGATCTGCTGAATCACCTGCGGCCGCAGGAGATAGCCGCCGCTGGCGATGACGCCCATTGCCATGTGCATTTGCATCGGCGTCGCCGCAACCGACTGGCCCATCGGCATGCGCGTGATGGTGAGGCCGTCCCACTTGGCCGGGGACGCCATCGAGCCGACGATTTCGCCACCGACGGGAAAGCCGGTCAACTGGCCGAAGCCAAACGCGCGCGCGTAGTCGTAGAAGCGCTGGTCGCCCAGCTTCATGGCGAGCTGGGCGGCGCCGCGGTTGCTCGAGTGCGAGATGATCTCGGCGACCGAGAGCGGAAGGTCAAAGTGGTGATCCTCACCCGGCAGGCTCCGCGTGCGGCCGAGGTAATCGATCTTGTCAATCGAGCAGTCGAACTGGGACGCGGGGGTGACCAGGCGCTCGTTCAGCGCGGCGGACGCGGCGACGATTTTGAAGACCGAGCCGGGCTCATACATGTCGGACACGGCCGTGTTGCGCATCGCGCCCTGCTCGTCGGCGGGCACGAGGTTGTATTCGTTGAGGTTGAAGGTTGGTGAGTTTGCCAGCGCGAGGATGAAGCCCGTCTGCGGATCGCTGATGATGATCGTGGCTTTTTGCGGGGAGTATTTCCGGGTGATCGTGTCGAGCTCATCCTCCGCCATGTGCTGGATGCTGGCGTCGATCGACAGGCGGACGGAGTAGCCGTCGGCGGCGGGGACGTCGCGGGTGCGGAATTGCGGGAGTTCGCGGCGCAGGCCGTCACGTTCTCCATCGCGCCAGCCGTCGCGGCCGTGGAGGTAAAAATCGGCGTATCGCTCGATGCCGGCGGCGGGTTCGCCCTGCTTGTTGACGTAACCGATGACGTGCGCCGCGAGGGAATTGTGCGGGTAGGCGCGGCGATAGGCGCGCTGGCCGTAGACGCCCTTGATGTCCAGGGCCTGGATCTGGGCGTAAGTGGATTCCTCAATCGTCTCGCTGAGTTTCGCCCAGCGGATCGGGCGCGCCCCAGTCTCGTCCGGCTGGTCGTCCAGCACGGTGTCGTCCACGGCCGGGTCGGTCGCGGCGATCGTGGGAGTCGCAGCGGGCGCGGCGGATTTGACGGAGAAATTGATCACCAAATCCCCCGGTTTCGCCGGTGACGAGGCGGGTGAGGCGTTCGCCAGGGCGACCGGGCGGGACTTGGTGAGAAGGATGCGGGACAGGTCCGGCAACGGCACCCCGATGAGGGCGGCGAGCTGTGGCCATTTCTTTTCGTCCTCCTTGCGGAGCGACTGCGGGTCAACGCCGAGGACGATCAGCGTGCGGCTGGTGGCCAGGATGTCGCCGCCCGTGCGCGGATGCCGGGCATCCGTGGACAGGATGTCGCCGCGGCGCGCGGTTTCGACGATGATCTGGTGGCGGGCCTTGTCGATGAAACGCACCAGCTCGTCCCGGTCGATGACGTGCAGGAAAACCAGGCGCGCACCGAGGCCGGCGAAGCAGACCAGGATGCCGGCCGCGAGCAGGACAATGCGATAGCTGGAGGCAAAGCCCTTGGACATGGCGGTCAGTGCGAGAGGTCGGCGACGCGGAGATTGACGGTGACGGGTGTGGCGCTGTCGTTGAGCAGGCCGCGGTTGTGCTTTTGCGCGAGGCGCATCACGGGATCGCCTGGCAGGCGCACGATTTGCTCCGGGGTCGGCGGAACCAGGCCCAGGTGCCATTGGGCATTGCGCTGCTTGAGCACGGCCGTGTCCTGCTCCGCCTCGAGGACCGCCTTGGTCTCGTTGATGCGGCGGTCGCATTCGGCGATCTGCGCGTCGAGGACCTTGGTGGCGTTGGCGGTGAGGGAAATCTGGTGGCGAATCCACACCGTGCCCAGGCCGATGGTGCCGCTGAAGCAGATCATGACCAGCGTGTACACGAGCAGCTGGTTAACGAAGGCGTGGTTGGAAATCTTCATGGACGGCGGTCAAAGTTTGCGCAGGGCACGCAGCTTGGCGGAGCGGCTGCGGGGATTGGCGGCGACTTCGGCGTCACCGGCGGTGACGGGCTTGCGCGTGAGTGGCTCCGCGAGCTTCACCCGCAGATCCTGCGGCGTGGAATCCTCCTGGCTCTCCGGCTGGCCGCACTGGCGGC
>Ga0316219_1001577_pt1 | contig 23571 bp, 23 predicted proteins | sample TBH18003PmetaG_FD_203635 | JGI IMG/M metagenome (GOLD analysis project Ga0316219, IMG submission 203635) | Freshwater microbial communities from Trout Bog Lake, Wisconsin, USA - TBH18003P | ecosystem: Environmental > Aquatic > Freshwater > Lake > Hypolimnion/Profundal zone | place: USA... | reverse complement strand
TTAGAGGATTTTTTAGGGGGCATTTTGGATGTATTTGGCGAGAAAATGCTCCGCTATAAGGGCGTTCTCTATGTCAAGGGAAGCAACCGAAAGGTCGTTTTTCAGGGGGTACATCAGATGATGGGTAGTGATTTGGCCGGTCCTTGGGGTGCGGAGCCCAAACAAACCCGGATGGTATTTATTGGCATTGATTTACCTAAAGACACCCTATTGGCAGGCCTGGAGGGGTGTTTGGCCTAGTGAAAAGCGAGTACAATCCGCCGCCACGGTCAATATTGGTAAAAGGTCGTAAAACTTTGGCAGAATGAGGCAATAATGCTTCAAATCCATGGAAAGAATGAAATGACGGTTAAAACAGCAGCAAAATCGACAGCCGCTACAAAAGCAAGTAGCAAAGCGCCCAAAGGCGCACCTTTAACTGAAGCTGAATTGCTCAAAATGTCCGACAAGGACTATATGAACGCTGCGCAATTAGATTTTTTCCGTCAGAAGTTATTGGGTTTAAAAGATGACATTCTGAAGAATGCTTCTGAGACAACTGAGCATCTTCGTGAAAATATTTTGGTTCCCGATCCCGCTGACCGAGCCACGATTGAAGAAGAGCATGCTTTGGAGTTGCGTACGCGTGATCGTGAACGCAAGTTACTTAAAAAAGTAGAGCAAGCGTTGGCTCGCATTGAGTCTGGCGATTATGGTTGGTGCGAAGAAACTGGCGAGCCTATTGGTTTGAATCGCCTGATTGCAAGACCGACTGCCAATTTATCTCTTGAGGCTCAAGAGCGTCGTGAATTGCGTCAGAAATTATTTGGCGATTAATCCTTAAAGCAATGAGCAAGCATTTACCTTCCCTTTCAGATATCCCGCCCTTGTTAAAGGCGGAAATTTTGGCTGAGGCACTGCCTTACATTCGTCAATATCATGGCAAAACTATCGTCATTAAATACGGTGGAAATGCGATGGTCGAAGAGCGCTTGAAAGAAAGCTTTGCACGCGATGTCATTTTGCTCAAATTAGTAGGCATGAACCCCGTGGTGGTGCATGGGGGTGGACCTCAAATTGATGAGGCGCTGAAAAAGATTGGCAAGACAGGCACATTCATTCAAGGAATGCGCATCACCGATGATGAAACCATGGAAGTAGTGGAGTGGGTTCTGGGTGGTGAGGTGCAGCAAGATATTGTGATGCTGATTAATCATTTTGGCGGTCAAGCAGTTGGTTTGACAGGCAAGGATGGTGGCTTGATTCATGCTCGAAAAATGTTGATTCCGGATGAAAAAAATCCCGGCAAGAAAATTGACATTGGCTTTGTTGGTGAAATTGAAGCGATTAACCCCGCTGTTGTGAAAGCTTTGCAAGATGACGCCTTTATTCCAGTGATTTCGCCTATTGGATTTAGCGAAGAAGGTCAGGCTTACAACATCAATGCTGATTTAGTGGCCGGCAAAATGGCCGAGATTTTGCACGCAGAAAAATTAGTCATGATGACCAATATTCCCGGGGTCATGGATAAGAGTGGAACCCTCTTGACCGATTTGACTGCTCGCGAAATTGATGAGCTCTTTGCGGATGGCACTATCTCAGGGGGTATGTTGCCAAAGATTTCCTCTGCCTTAGATGCGGCCAAAAGCGGGGTGAATTCAGTGCATATTATTGATGGTCGCATTGAACACTCTTTGCTGTTAGAAATTCTGACAGAGCAGGCTTTTGGAACGATGATTCGTTCTCGATAAGTATTGAATAAGCGAAATGACCATGCGTGAATCTTTAGAGCCAGCATCAGACGTTGATCACAGCGCAGCTGACGCTGGCAAGACGCGCAAGCGACCCCGTCCAGGAGAGCGCCGCTTGCAGATCTTGCAGGTGCTTGCTGAAATGTTGCAAAACCCCAAAGGGGAGCGCATTACAACGGCAGCGCTGGCTGCAAAGATTCAGGTATCAGAAGCGGCGCTATATCGACATTTTGCAAGTAAGGCTCAAATGTTTGAGGGTCTTATTTCCTTTATTGAGCAAACGGTATTTGGCTTGATTAATCAAATTAATCAAAAGGAAGAGTCTGGTCTTGCGCAAGCACGCGGTATCTTACAGATGTTGCTATTTTTTGCTGAAAAGAATCCCGGCATGACCCGCGTCCTCTTAGGCGATGCCTTGTTGCAAGAAGATGATCGACTCCAAGAACGCATTACTCAAGTGCTTGATCGAGTGGAGGCATCTCTAAAGCAAGCTTTGAGAATTGCCCAAACGCAAGGCGGAGTGTGGGGAGGCGTGAGTCAAGATGAGGTAAGCATTCGTGCTGCCATGTTGATGAGTTTTGTGCTCGGGCGCTGGCACCGTTTTGCTCGCAGCGGTTTCAAAAAATTGCCAACGGAAGCCTCTGACATTAGTCTTCGCATTCTTCTTTCAGAATGAGTGAGTTAAACCTCTCTAGAAATACGATCCATTTTGCCGAGCCTTTGCCTTTGCAAAGTGGCGCTATTTTGTCTAGTTACGACTTGGTCATTGAAACATATGGCAAGTTAAATGCTGATAAAAGCAATGCGGTATTAATTTGTCATGCCTTAAATGCGTCGCACCATGTTGCTGGACCCAACCCTGATAATGCCAACGATATCGGCTGGTGGGACAACATGATTGGGCCAGGGAAACCGGTTGATACCAATTACTTTTATGTGATTGGCGTGAATAATTTAGGTTCGTGCTTTGGTTCTACGGGGCCAATGAGTCTGAATCCGGCCAGTGGGAAGCCATATGGCGCCGATTTTCCGGTGGTGACTGTAGAGGATTGGGTCAATACTCAGGCGCGTTTGGCAGATAAGTTGGGCATTCGGCGCTTTGCTGCGGTAATGGGCGGTAGTTTGGGTGGGATGCAAGCGCTGGCCTGGGCAATTCAATACCCTAAACGCTTGGCGCATTGTGTAGTCATTGCGTCGACCCCTAAATTGAGTGCTCAAAATATTGCTTTTAATGAAGTTGCTCGCAATGCCATTCTTTCGGATCCTGATTTTCATGGCGGCAATTATTACGAATATGGAGTGGTGCCAAAGCGCGGCTTGCGTTTAGCGCGCATGGTCGGTCATATCACGTATTTATCAGATGATGATATGGCTGAAAAGTTTGGGCGAGAGTTACAGCGTCCGAATGGCGAGCCAGATGATTACCGCTTTAGTTTTGATGTGGAGTTTGAGGTCGAGAGTTATTTGCGGCATCAGGGCGATAAATTTTCTACGTACTTTGATGCTAATACCTACCTCTTAATTACCCGCGCCTTGGATTACTTTGACCCATCTCGGCGATATGCGGGGAGCTTGAATCGTGCCCTGGCAGATGTTCAGGCTAAATTCTTGGTTGTGAGTTTTTCAACCGATTGGCGTTTCCCGCCCAATCGTAGTCGTGAAATCGTGGAATCTTTGCTGAGCAATAAGAGTGAGGTGAGTTATGCCGAAATCGATGCACCTCATGGGCACGATGCGTTCTTGCTAGACGACTCCAGATATCATCAATTAATTCGTGCGTATTTTCAGCAAATGCATGAGGGTCAACAATGAAGCGCGCTGATTTTGCCGCCATCGCTAATTGGATTGCACCAAATACCCAAGTGCTTGATTTGGGTTGTGGCGATGGTAGTTTTTTGCAGTACTTGCAGCAGCAAAAACCGGTTCACGCTTATGGCGTAGAAATTGACGATGCTCGTGTGCTTTCTTGCGTGCAAAAAGGCTTGAATGTGATTCAGCAAAACCTCGAAGGCGGCTTAGCGCTATTTGAGGATGAGAGTTTTGACACGGTAGTACTCTCTCAAACATTGCAAACCATTCATCAAACGGAAAAAATTCTGCGTGAGGTTGTGCGCGTTGGTAAAGAGTCCATTATTTCTTTTCCCAATTTTGGACATTGGTCACATCGCTTGGCGGTGGGGTTTGGCCATATGCCGGTATCTAAGAGCTTGCCATATCAGTGGTACAACACTCCCAATGTGCGGGTATTAACTGTTGCGGATTTTGAGAGACTCGCCTCTAGTTTGGGTTTGAGTGTGATTGATCAATGCATCTTGCATGAGGGCAGAGTGGTAACGTTGCTACCAAATCTTTTTGGTAGCCTTGCTTTATTCCGTATTCGGCGCGCGTAATTTGGTTGGGGTAGTTCGACCATTACGAATCCATTGCTAAAAAATTCTTTGACTACCTCCTCTCTACTTCCTAAAGCACCTAGTAATGCCAAGGCTTTTATTGCTTGTGCCTTTTTGGGGTTTACAAGTGGACTACCTTTATTCATCCTCTATAACTTATTGTCGGCCTGGCTCAAATCTGAAGGTGTGGATTTAAAGGCGATTGGATTATTTGCGTTAGTAGGGTTTCCTTACACCTGGAAATTTTTGTGGTCACCATTTTTGGATCGCTATCCATTGCCATTTTTAGGGCGACGCCGTGGTTGGATGCTATTGACCCAAGTGGTTACGATGTTGGCGGTGATGGCGATGGGCTTTTTTAATCCCGTTACCGACATTTGGATGGTCGTGGGCTTGGCTGCTGTAGTCGCATTTTTTTCTGCTAGTCAAGATATTGTGGTGGATGCCTATCGTCGCGAGTGGCTAACGGATGCTCAGCTGGGATCGGGTACGGCGGTATTTGTGAATGCTTATAAATTATCAACGCTCGTACCGGGATCGCTGTCATTGATTTTGTCTGACTTCATACCTTGGTCAACCGTGTTTTTGATTACGGGCGCATTTATTTTGATTGGGGTGCTAACCACCTTGATGCTTCCAGAGCCGGCTTTGCGTGGCAAACCCCCACAAAGTTTGCGTGCTGCCGTGATTGAGCCATTTGAGGAGTTTGTCACCCGTCGGGGCTGGCGGTATGCGCTGTTGATCCTGGCGTTTATCTTTTTGTACAAATTGGGTGATTCCATGGCAACCGCTTTGGCTACACCTTTTTACATGGATCTTGGCTTTACCCGTACCCAAATTGGCTTGGTTGCAAAAAATGCAGGCCTCTGGGCAAGCCTAGGCGGTGGATTGTTGGGCGCCTATTGGCTGCAGAAGATAACGATTGCTAGGGGTTTGTGGATATTTGGTGTATTACAGGCGGCTGCCATTTTGGGTTTCGCCGTATTGGCCAAGGTTGGTCTAAGCCCCTGGGTTTTAGCTTGGGTGATTGGTTTTGAGGCTTTTGCCGTGGGATTAGGAACGGCTGCATTTACAGCGTACATTGCTCAAACAACAGATCCTCGCTATACAGCCACTCAATTTGCATTGTTTACCAGCCTAGCTGCAGTGCCACGGACTTTTATCAATGCAATGACCGGCTACATTGTTGAGGCCATGGGCTGGTTTAATTTCTTTATCTTGTGTTTTGTATTGGCTTTGCCAGGCATGTTGTTATTAATGAAGGTTGCTCCCTGGCATCATGCTGCGGGGCTCGACTCGAAGCAGTCTGACTAAAGAGCCCAGTCATAATCCATGATTAAAGGGGCGTGGTCGGAGAAGCGCTCATCCTTATAGACCGATGCTGTTATAGCGCTTGCAGCAATGCCTGGGGTGGCAATCTGATAGTCAATACGCCAGCCAACATTTTTTGCATAGGCTTGTCCGCGATTGCTCCACCAGGTATAGCATGTCTCGCCAGCATTGGGTTCCAGCGTTCGATAGACATCCACATAGCCCACTTGATCAAATAGATTGGTAAGCCAGGCGCGCTCTTCAGGCAGAAAACCAGAATTTTTAATATTACCCTTCCAGTTCTTAAGATCAATTTCATGGTGGGCGATATTCACGTCGCCGCATAGAACTATCTCTCGGCCGGATTTCTTCAGGTGAACCAGGTGGGGTAAGAATGCTTCTAAATATCGAAATTTGGCTTCCTGCCGTTCTGGCGAGCTGGAGCCAGAGGGCATGTACACCGACAAAACGGAGAGATTTTTAAAGCGCGCTTCGACATAGCGCCCCTCTGCATCAAACTCTTCGTTACCAAAGCCATATAAAACATCATCAGGCTGATGGGGGGTGTAAATTCCGCAGCCACTGTAACCTTTCTTTTGGGCGTGATGAAAGAAGCCATGCAGGCCATCAGGGTTCAGAACGGCATCCTCCAGGTCATCTCGCTGGGCCTTTAATTCTTGAAGGCAAACAAAGTCTGCCCCTTGTTTGGTGACCCATGGCAAGAAGCCTTTTTTGACCGCTGAGCGGATCCCGTTGAGATTGGCGGAAATGATGCGTAACATGTAGGCCTATGAGCTCAGAAAATTCAAATTCAGTTAACTTTATTCGTTTCGCCCTTGAGGCAAAAGTATTGTCGTTTGGGGAGTTTAAAACCAAAGCGGGAAGACTTTCTCCTTATTTTTTTAATGCCGGGGAATTTAATGATGGCGCTCGGCTTTGTGCTTTGGGGCGCTATTATGCAAAAGCCTTAGAGGGGTCGCAAATTGCCTACGACATGCTTTATGGCCCCGCTTACAAAGGCATTACTTTGGCCGCCGCTACTGCCATTGCATTGGCAGAGTCAGGACGCAATGTGCCTTATGCCTATAACCGTAAGGAAGTTAAAGATCATGGTGAGGGCGGCACCTTGGTGGGCGCCCCCGTCAAGGGAAAGGTAGTGATCATTGATGATGTGATTTCTGCCGGCACTTCAGTGCGGGAGTCAGTTCAGCTCATTCGCTCGGCGGGCGCTGAGCCAGTAGCGGTATTGATTGCGCTCGATCGCATGGAGAAGTCTGGAACCGCAACCAATATTGGCAATCAATCTGCGGTGCAAGCAGTTGAGGAGGAATTTGGTTTGCCCGTGATTGCGATTGCCAATTTAGGTGATTTGATGGCCTTTTTGACAGCTTCGAGCGATAGTCAATTAAGCCACTATTTACCGGCAGTCCAAGCTTACCGTCAGCAGTACGGTATTTAAGCTTTAGGAAGGGATTCTGAGGGAGGAAGTTCTGCTTCACCCTCAAAGACGGTGACGGCTGGGCCGGTCATGATGACGGGTTCAATCACATTGTCTCGAATGCCTGCCCATGCAATTTGCAAGTCACCACCGCGGGTGTGCACTGTTACCGGGGAGTCCAGCATGCCACGGCGAATGCCGGAAACGACTGCTGCGCAGGCGCCAGTGCCGCACGCCAAAGTTTCTCCGGCTCCGCGTTCAAAGACGCGCAATTTAATTTGATGGCGATCGAGGATTTGCATATAGCCCGCATTGACGCGCTTTGGAAAGGCTCGGTGTTGTTCAATCAGCGCACCCTCTTCCCGAACAGGCGCACTTTCAATATCCTCTACTACCTGAACGGCATGGGGGTTGCCCATTGAAACCACCCCGATCCAATCGTCGTGCGCACCTGGATTGTTGCTAGTTGCTAGTGCATAGACCACCTCATGAAAATCTTGTTTGCTCGGGAGTCCGGTCGGGTCAAATGGAATGCGACTGGGCTCAAAAATTGGCGCACCCATATCCACTTCGACTTGTCCATCGGGGCGGGACTTGAGGGTTAGCACTGTATGAGCCACTTCTACGCGCAAAGGGTTTTGATTTGAAAGTCCATGGTCTTGCACAAATCGAACGAAGCAACGGGAGCCATTACCGCATTGCTCAACCTCACCCCCATCTGCATTAAAAATACGATATCGAAAATCTGCATCGGGTCGAGTGGCTTTTTCAACAAGCAGAATCTGATCGGCACCAATGCCAAATTGGCGATGCGCCAATGCTTGCCATTGTTGAGTGGTGATGCCGCTTAAATCTTGATCGATTCCGTTAAGCACAATGAAGTCATTGCCAGCACCATGCATTTTGGTGAAACGAATTTTGCGTGATGGCATGATCAATTGGTATCCGGTTAGTTATAAAGACTGGGTTCGCCGGGAGGGCGATGTTTAAAGCGCTTATGAACCCAATAGTACTCTGCCGGCCTTTGCCGAACAAGTTCTTCAATGTACTGATTCAATCGCGCCGTATCGTTTTCAACATCATCGCTCGGAAAGTTGGGTAGCGGTTCGCTAATGGTGCAAGTATATTTTTTGCGATCTTTGTCTAAGGTCGTAGTCATTAAGCATACTTCAGCCCCGCTTAATTTTGCCAGTCGTGATACCGAGGTAATGGTATTCGTTTGGATGCCAAAAAAAGGCACGAAGACAGAATCGCGCGGGCCTAGGTCAATATCGGGGGCAATAAAAATAAAATTGCCAGTTTGAATTTCGCGGATGAGATCGCGTAAGCGACTTTGCCTCTCAATCGACTTGCCACCAAAGCGGTTACGCCACTCAATCATTTTTTGATTGAAGAAGGGATTCTTCATGTTTTGATAAAGACCCGCACCTCTTGGCCAGTCATGTTTGCTAGCTAATACTGAGAGCGCCATAAAGCCCCCCTCTAGACCCACAAAGTGCGGATTAATCAGCAGGCGCGGCTTGCGATCGCCTAGGGTAATGGCAGATTGAATATTGACGATATCGGTAATCTGGCTACCACTCCCCAACCAAATGCGACTGCGTTCAATCACGCTGCGCCCAAATAGTTTCCAGTGCTCCAAGGCCAGTGCAGCGATCTCTTTTTCGCTTAATTCTGGAAAGCAAAGTCGCAGATTGGTTTTGACTACCTTGGCTCGTTCGTTCGGAATGTGGGCTGCGAGCCAGCCTAAGCCATACCCAACATTCACAGTCAGCCCATAGGGCAGGAAAGCAAAAAGCCGCAGAAGATTGAGTGCAAGGAAATTAAAAAGGTTTTGAAGCCAAGTCATTTCAGTAGAAGTATAAATTTTCCAATCAGTTGCTTGGCGGCAGTTCTGCGCCAGCGGGATGCTTATAGCGGTTGTATGCCCAAATAAATTGTTCCGGAGCATTGAGAATCGCTTTTTCAATGGCCACATTGAGTTCTGCCGCAGCAAGAGGTGGCTCTTCCGATAGGGGCGCGAGGCGGGTTGCTTGCATGAGCCATCCTTGACCAATGCCTTTGCGCTTAGCTGTAAACATGATTACAGGCGTATGGTTGCGGTTGGCTAAGCGTGCTGGTAATGGTGTGGTGTAGGCAGGGCGATTAAAGAATGGCACCCAAACACCTTCTCCCCCGCTAGGGACTTGATCGGGAAGAATGCCAATGGCTTCGCCACGCGTTAAGGCGCGCGTCATTTGCCTGACGCCATGTAAGTTGGTGGGTACGAAATGCATATTGGGATAAGCGCGCCCCTGTTCGACAACCTCATTGAGCCATTCTTGGCGCGATGGTCGATAGAGAATCGTTGCCGGAAAGTGTTGTGCCAACACGCGCGGAATAATTTCAAAGCCACCCAGATGGGGGGTTAGCATGACAAGACCATGGCCTTCACGAATGGCGGCCTCAACCAAATCCCAATTTTGTACTTCAACTAGTTTTAAGGCCTTTCGGGGGTTGTGCCAAATCCATAAGCTATCGGAAAACAGCATTCCAGAGGCTCTAATGGCAGACCACCTGTGATTGGGGAGTTGGCAATAGGAAACAACAGCTTCATATTGGGTGCGAAAGAGTGTTCGGTAGTGTGTTGATCCTACATAGGCCAGCATCCCTAAACAGGAGCCAATGAGTTGCACTAATGTCAGCGGCAGGCTGCCAATCGCATTGAGGATTTGTTGAAGTAAGAATTTACGCACCCTTCAATGATATTCAATGCTGACAGGAAGGCCAAATTTACCGAGCTTATTGATGGATTTGTATTTTTTGGGCTAAAATTCCAGCATCGCTGAGTTAAGGCAACTTGCAGGGCGATTCATAAATTCTGCTAAAGCGTCGCCGTTGTGGTTCCTGGCACGTCGAGTTGTCCATTAGATCGTGTTAATTTTTAAAGGAATGCAACTATGGCAAATGATTACTTCTTTACTTCAGAATCGGTTTCTGAAGGTCACCCCGATAAAGTAGCGGACCAAATCTCGGATTCCATCTTGGATGCCATTTTGGCCCAAGATCCTACTGCACGCGTAGCTGCAGAAACTTTGTGTAATACCGGTTTAGTGGTGTTGGCTGGTGAAATCACCACGAATGCTAATGTGGATTACATCCAAGTTGCGCGTAATACTTTGCGTGAAATTGGCTATGACAACACAGCTTATGGCATTGATTACAAGGGTTGCGCTGTATTGGTGGCCTACGATAAGCAGAGTCCTGATATTGCTCAGGGCGTTGACAAAGCCCAGGATGATGGCTTAGATCAAGGGGCTGGTGACCAAGGCTTGATGTTTGGCTATGCATGCGACGAAACAAGCGAGTTGATGCCTTTGCCTATTCATTTATCGCATCGTTTGGTAGAGCGCCAGTCTCAATTGCGTCGTGATGGCCGCTTGAATTGGTTGCGTCCAGATGCGAAATCCCAAGTGACTTTGCGCTATGTTGATGGCAAGCCGGATTCGATTGATACTATTGTGCTGTCTACCCAGCATGATGAAGAGATTTCTCTGGATCAATTGCGCGAAGCGGTGATTGAGGAAATCATCAAGCCTGTATTGCCAAAGCATTTAATTAAAGGCGCAATTCAATTTTTGGTGAACCCAACCGGGCGTTTTGTCATTGGCGGCCCTCAAGGCGATTGTGGTTTAACGGGGCGCAAAATTATTGTCGATACCTATGGCGGTGCAGCGCCTCACGGGGGCGGCGCATTCTCAGGCAAGGATCCCTCCAAGGTCGACCGTTCGGCCGCTTATGCTGGCCGTTATGTAGCCAAAAATGTGGTTGCGGCCGGCTTGGCAAGCAAGTGCTTAATCCAGATTTCTTATGCTATTGGGGTGGCTAAGCCAACCTCAGTAATGGTGAGCACTTTTGGAACAGGAAAGATTTCGGACGAAAAGATTGCACAGTTGGTGTCCGAGCATTTCGATTTGCGTCCAAAAGGCATCGTGAAGATGTTAAATCTCTTGCGTCCGATTTATCGTAAAACAGCAGCTTATGGCCATTTTGGCCGCGAAGAACCTGAATTTACGTGGGAGCAATGTGACAAGGCGCCTGCTTTGCGTGCAGCGGCAGGGCTCTAGTCGCTAGTATTGAAGCCAACTATGGCGAAATTGATTACAATTTCGCCATACCTTCAAGGAGCGCTGCAAGGAATGCTGGGAACCAGTGTTGCCTCAGGCTTGAAGGGAGCAAGTTTGTTACCCGAGCTTGCTAATTGCAACTGCGCTCGCTAACCCATGATTCAATGGCTAGCGAGTTCTTACTCCAGCATTGAATCGTATTTAGCTGGAGCATTCATGAATACCGTTTCCGACTTTAACTTACAAGACTTTGTAGCGACGCGTTGTGCGATTGCCGATATTGATCTGGCGAATTTCGGTCGCAAAGAAATTGCGATTGCTGAAACCGAAATGCCTGGCTTGATCGCAATTCGTGACGAGTTTGCTGCGCAACAACCACTGCGTGGGGCGCGCATTACTGGCTCATTACACATGACCATTCAAACGGCAGTGCTCATTGAGACGCTGGAGGCGCTGGGGGCAGAAGTGCAATGGGCATCTTGCAATATTTTCTCAACACAAGATCATGCGGCTGCAGCGATTGCTGCTAATGGCACACCAGTGTTTGCGATTAAGGGTGAGACCCTTGAGCAGTATTGGGATTTCACGCACCGTATTTTTGAATGGGCTGATGGTGGTTTTACCAATATGATTTTGGATGATGGTGGCGATGCGACATTGTTGCTGCATCTTGGCGCGCGCGCAGAAAAAGATCAAGCGTGTATTAGTCATCCCACCAGCGAAGAAGAAACTATTTTGTTTGCAGCCATTAAACAGAAATTGGCTCAAGATCCTACTTGGTACTCCACTCGTCTGGAGAAAGTAAAAGGTGTTACTGAAGAAACCACGACTGGTGTTCATCGCCTGTATCAAATGCATGCCAAGGGAGATTTAAAGTTCCCAGCCATCAATGTGAATGACTCAGTAACAAAAAGTAAATTTGATAATTTGTATGGTTGCCGTGAGTCTTTGGTAGATGCTATTAAGCGTGCAACTGATGTGATGATTGCCGGTAAAGTGGCGGTAGTATGTGGCTATGGTGATGTGGGTAAAGGTTCTGCGCAAGCTTTGCGCGCCTTATCAGCCCAAGTATGGGTGACTGAGGTTGATCCTATCTGCGCCCTACAAGCTGCCATGGAAGGTTATCGTGTAGTGACGATGGATTACGCTGCAGATAAGGCCGACATTTTTGTGTCTGCCACCGGTAACTATCATGTCATTACACATGACCATATGGCAAAGATGAAGGACCAAGCAATTGTTTGCAATATTGGCCACTTCGACAATGAGATTGATGTAGCGGGTATTGAAAAATATCAGTGGGAAGAAATTAAGCCTCAGGTAGACCATGTGATTTTCCCGGCGAGCAATGGTCAGCCTGAGAAACGTCTGATTATTTTGGCTAAGGGGCGCTTGGTGAATTTAGGTTGCGGTACTGGCCACCCTTCTTATGTCATGAGTTCTTCATTCGCCAATCAAGTTATCGCCCAAATTGAGTTGTGGAATGCAGTAGGCACTACGAAATATCCAATCGGCGTTTACACCTTGCCTAAGCATTTGGATGAAAAAGTGGCGCGCTTGCAGTTGAAAAAGCTCAATGCTCAGTTAACGGAATTGACCGATCAGCAGGCAGCCTATATTGGCGTCACGAAGGAAGGTCCATACAAGGCCGACCATTACCGCTATTAATCCAATTTGTATAGATACCTGGACCCGAGATCATGGAATTAAGCATCGAATTCTTTCCTCCTAAAACATCAGAAGGGGAGAGCAAATTGCATTTAGTGCGCGAGCGCTTGAGTCAAGCACTGAAGCCCGCGTTTTATTCCGTGACTTTTGGGGCCGGGGGCTCTACTCAATCGGGCACGCTAAAAGTGGTTGGCGATATTCATGCGGCAGGTGCAGCAGTCGCTCCGCATTTATCGTGTGTCGGAAGCTCTCGCGAGAGCGTGCGTGCAATGCTCAAGCAATATCAAGCCTTGGGTATCAAGAGGATTGTGGCGTTGCGTGGCGATTTGCCATCTGGCATGGGGCAGTATGGAGAGTTTCATCATGCCAATGAGTTGGTTGAATTTATTCGCACAGAGACAGGTGATTGGTTTCATATTGATGTTGCTGCTTATCCAGAAACGCATCCTCAGGCAAAATCGCCTGCTAGTGATGTCGCATTTTTTGTTGAGAAGATGAAGGCGGGTGCAAATTCTGCTGTGACCCAGTATTTTTACAACAGCGATGCATACTTCCGATTTGTAGAAGAAGCCTACGATCTTGGTATTACCCAGCCAGTCATTGCGGGCATTATGCCAATTACGAATAGTACCCAGTTATTGCGCTTCTCCGATGCCTGTGGTGCGGAGATTCCTCGATGGATTCGTTTGCGTTTGCAGTCGTACGGTGATGATATTGCCTCAATTCGCGCATTTGGTGAAGAGGTGGTGACAGATTTGTGCGATCAGTTATTGGGCGCGGGCGCTCCGGGTTTGCATTTCTATTCTTTAAATCAGGCCGATGCAGTTCTTGCGATCGCCGAGAATCTTGATTTGGTGAAATCAGCCTAAGAGTGTTGACTCGGTCAGTAGTAAATCTAAGGGCTCGTCGTGTGTTTGAGGGGCCCACTGAGCATCATTCAATTCTTGCCAATCAAAGCCAATGCCTAAGCAAAGTAAGTTTGGGTTTTTCTGGCGCAATACCGAAAGCGTGCGATCAAAGTATCCGCCACCATAACCCAGACGCCAAAAGCGCGTCATGCCATTTACTGTTGATTGAGACCAGCCTACGCAAGGAATGAGAATGCAGTCAGGGGTATGTTGGGGGCGTGCCGTATTGCTCGGATCTGGTTCGGGCACACCATGACGACTTGGTGATAGCGCATCACCCTCTTTCCAAAGGTAAAAATCCAAATGCTGATCAGCGCGAGCAAAGGGTAGTAGTAATTTCCGGCTGGAGTGTCCTTTTTCCCACGCCAGCAAGGTGGGGCGTAGGTCGATCTCGTCCTGTATGGGGACATACAGGGCAATGGCATTTAGGAGGGCGCCTTGATTGACTAAAAAGGCCGCTAATTGTCTCTGGAGCTTATCTGCAATCTCGGGATAGGTGGCGGCTGCGGCAAATTGCTTGCGTTGCGCTAATAAATTTTGTCGTAGGTTTTTTACTGAATTGCCGTGCATATCGTTCATTATCAGGCGAAAATCAAGGAATATAGTAACTCGTTCAATATGTAGTCATGACGAAGAAGGTTTGATGGTGGGAAACAGGTTTGAGATTCGATTAATGGTGAGCGCCGGCGTGACGGGGGTAATCCTGTTAGGCGCCCTGCTAGCCCCTTCTGCCGCATTTGCGGATAAAGCAAAAAAGCCGGTTTCTAAGAAGTCGTATATCAGTCAAATCATCAGTCAAGACTTAAGTGATAGTGATCGTGCTTTCATTGAGTTGCGCGAAGCTGCCAAGAGGAATGATGTGCTGCGCACACAGCAATTGGCGGCTAGCTTAGCGAGTTATCCATACGATGATTACGTGGCCTATTTTCGAATTAAGCCTCAACTCTTTGATAGTGCGGGCAATCCGCGCGCTGATACTACTGCCGATTCTCAGGTAAATGCGTTTCTGAGCCAATATCAAGGTAGCGCCTTGGCTGATCGGCTACGCAATGATTGGTTATTGGTGTTAGGTAAGCGTAAGGATTGGGTGAATTTTGATGCTCAATATAGTAAGTTTGTTCTGGATGATGACACGCAAGTGAAATGCTATGCCTTGCAATCAAGGCTAGAGCAAGGTGCAAATCCAGCAAAAGTGGCAGCTGATGCGCGCGCGGTATTAATTGATCCTCGCTATTTTGGTCAAGCATGTCAGGATTTAGTGCCCTCGCTAGTGGCCTCGGGTGGTATGAGTCCAAGTGAGGCGGCGGCGATTGGTCGCGCGGCTAGTGAAATGGGCTTTGATACGATGGCTCGCCACTTGGGCGGGGATGATCCGATTGCCGATATTGTGAAGGCGGCCAAAACGGACCCAGCAAAAGCATTTAGAGATTTTTCTCAGAATGCCTCTCGTTACAGCAAAGAAAATCAAGCGCTTGCTTGGGGTGTCATCGGGCAGTTCCTTGGTAAAAAATTGGATCCTAATGCGGACGATGCATATCGGATGCAACAAGACCTTGGGTTTAATGAGCTACTCTCGGCTGAAAGTCAGGAGTGGAAAGTGCGGGCCGGTTTGCGCGCAAAGGATTGGACGCTAGTGAAAAGTGCTATTGAGGGCATGAATCCCGCTGTCCGTAGCCGTGATCCAGCCTGGGTGTATTGGTATGGGCGGGCACTCAAAGCCGATGGACAGGACGCAAAAGCACGCGAGAGTTATGAATCAATTGCAGACCAATTTAACTTTTATGGACAACTAGCGCGCGAAGAATTGGGGCGACCCAACCATGCTCCCGCACGAACGAAAGTGTCTGAACCAGAAATTGATGCAATGGCCAGCCGTAAAGGTTTTATTCGTGGGCAACGGTTCTATGTCATGAATTTGCGCTTTGAGGGTAATCGGGAGTGGAATTGGGAATTGCGCAATATGACCGACAAGCAGTTGCTGGCTGCCGCTGAATATGCAAAGCGCATTAATTTGTATGATCGCGTTGTCAATACAGCTGATCGCACAAAGCAAGAGCATGACTTTAGTTTGCGCTACCCTACGCCATACCGTGATGAGCTATCTCCCATCGCCAAGCAAATTGATTTGAACTTAGCCTGGGCGTATGGCTTGATTCGTCAAGAATCTCGATTCATTATGAATGCCGCTTCGTCAGTTGGAGCATCCGGCCTGATGCAGGTGATGCCAAATACGGCAAAGTATGTCGCTAAGAAAATTGGTATGACCTCTTACTCCAAAGATCAGCTGAGCAATACCAACACCAATCTCACTCTGGGAGGCAATTACTTGAATATGGTATTGCTGGATTTAGATGGCTCTTGGGTATTAGCATCAGCTGCTTACAATGCTGGCCCTGCGCGCTCAAAACAATGGCGTGAAAAGTTGAGTGGGCCGACAGAGGGTGCCATCTTTGCTGAAACGATCCCATTTCCTGAAACGCGGACATATGTAAAAAATGTTTTAGCAAATTCAACATACTATGGTGGCATTGTTCAAGGTCAGACACAGTCATTAAAGCAGCGCCTTGGTGTGATTGCCCCTAAGGCCGCAAATGCTTCAGACTTACCTTAATTTGTGATGCATAACCTTGGTATTCGGAACTGATGAAATACGACATTCTTCTGATCGGTGGCAATGGATTTGTAGGACATGTTCTTGCAGCCCGCTTGCAAGAGGCGGGGTACTCGGTTCTTTTGCCAACACGACACCTAGCTAGTGCAAGAGATTTACGCGTGTTGCCCGCGGTCCATATTGAGGAAGCGGATGTGCGAGATTTTGACGAGCTACAAAACTTATGCTCTCGTATTCATGCTCATGGTGCTGTGATTAATTTGGTGGGTGTGCTGCACGACAAACCAGCTTCTCCATATGGGTCGATCTTTCGTGAAGCTCATGTTCGCTTGCCCGGCAATATTGTTACTGCGATGCAGTTGCATGGATTAAAGCGATATTTACAGATGAGCGCTTTGGGCGCGGATGTGAATGGTCGGTCGATGTATCAACGCAGTAAAGGTGATGGCGAACAGATCGTCAAGGACAGCGATCTAGATTGGACAATTTTTAGGCCCTCCGTCATTTTTGGCGAGCGCGATCAATTTATCAATTTGTTCGCCAATTTAGCCAAGCGGATGCCCGTCATTCCTTTGGCTCACGCGGATGCTCGATTTCAGCCGGTGAGCGTGGATGATGTTGCTGCTGCTTTTGTAAAATCATTGCGTTTGCCTCAGACCATTGGTCAATCGTATGATTTGGTTGGGCCAATACAGTTGACTTTAAAAGAAATTGTGCAATTGGCCGCACATCAAGCTCAGTCAACTTGTGCAGTGGTTCCAGTTCCCGGATGGATTGGTTATATGCAAGCCTTAGCATTTGAATTTTTGCCTATTCCGACGCTGATGTCGCGTGACAATATTGCTTCCATGAAAGTCCCCAATGTATTGCCTCTTGGTAGCAAGAATGCGCTAACCGAAGTATTTGGTATTAGCCCTCGGCGAATTGAGGGTACGCATTAATGAAGATCTACGCAGTGGGTGGGGCCATTCGCGATACGCAGATGGGCTTGCCCATTCACGATATTGATTATGTTGTGGTCGGGTCTAGCGTAGATGAAATGCTGGCTAAAGGTTTTCGTCCTGTAGGCAAAGATTTTCCAGTGTTTCTGCATCCCCAAACTCAGGCCGAATATGCCCTGGCTCGCACAGAGCGCAAGACGGGTGTAGGTTACAAAGGCTTCATGTTTCATGCGGACCCCGCAGTTACTTTAGAGCAAGATCTCGAGCGACGCGATTTAACGATTAATGCAATGGCTCAAGAAGTTCTTGAGGATGGTCAGCTTGTTGGGCCGATTATCGATCCCTACAACGGTCAACGGGATCTTGCGATGAAAGTATTTCGGCATGTATCTCATGCTTTTGCAGAAGACCCCTTGCGCTTATTGAGAATTGCTCGCTTTGCTGCGCGTTTTCCGGAATTTACGCTAGCCCCCGAAACATTGGAGGCACTAAAAGCCATTGTTCAGTCTGGTGAGCTAAAAGTCTTGTCTCCTGAGCGTATCTGGCAAGAATTGGCGCGGGGTTTGGTGGCGGTAAAGCCGATGCGCATGTTCCAGGTGTTGTTGGATACTGGGGCGGCCCCCACAATTTTGCCATTGACTTTAGTGACGGAGCTCTTGAAAGAGTCAGAGCGAGAAAGTCTAAATGCAGATTTTCATGTAAGCCCGGCATGCCTCAATGAGCGATGTGCCGTTGCTTTAATGCATTTGCCTGCCACAGAGATTCGGTCTTGGGCAGATACTGTACGCATGCCGCTTGAAGTACGTGACTTCAGTGAGATTTTTAGTGAGCTTGTACGTTTCATCGGCAATCATCCAGAGCCATCCTTGTCAGCGGTTGAGGCGCTTGCTTGGTTCAATAGGGCAGATGTTTGGCGCAAGCCAGAGCGCGGTCATGCGCTCTTAGCGCTTGGCAAGATGGTGGGTTTATTGGTGGATCGCTTGCTTAGGGCGATGGAGCAAAGTCTAGCCCTAGAATCGGGAGCAATCATTGCTAACCTGGAGGCAGGGGATCGATTGAACGGTGAACGAATTCGGGAGGCCATCGAGTCTGCAAGACTGCAGAGCATTACAGCGGCCTTACTGCAGGCGAGCTGAATCTATAGCCTGTTTCTGCCCCTCAACCCAGGTAGATCTTCCAGGGAGTGATTAGGTAGTAACTGCTCGAGGTGTTTTGAAAAAGCAAAGACCTTAAAGAGTTCTCCCATCTCTGCTTCAGAGAGTAATTTCTGCAAAGCGTTTGAAATCGGTAAAAAGGTCGCAGGGTCACTCGGATTTCCGATCTCCAAGGCGATTTCGCCAATGCCCGCATCTAATAGGTAGGCGGCTTGGTTCGTAAGATACACATCGTCCGCATTTTCCCGTAATGCTGCACGAGCAATTTGAGACCATTCTACGTGGGTAGTGATATCTGATAATCCGGGGAGATAAAAAGGATCCTGAATGGCATGGTGACGATGATGCGCTATTAATGTACCGTCAGTTCGTTGGGGGTGGTAGTACTCACTCTCAGGGAAGCCATAATCAACTGTGAGAAATAAGCCCAACTCCATTGCCTGAGCGATGTGTGCAATCCAGGCATTGGCTTGTGTATGCAATTCCGTTATGTAGCCTTCAGAGAAGGTGCCAGTAGTGAGAGCTTCTGGTAGTAGATCTTGATCGACTGGGGCACCAATCTTCCAGGTCAGTCGATTGTCCTCAAGAGTGACATCACGCCAATACCAGAATCCTTGTTGGTGCATGATGAGATCACAAGGGATGGCATCAATTACTTCATTGGCAATGATGATGCCCTTGAAGGGGGTCGGCATTGAGCTTAACCACTCACATTCTGTTGTCAGGTGCAATTGAGCGGTCAGCGCGTTTAATCTCGCTTGTTGGCGCTGTGCTAAATCTGGAGAAATTTCAATAATGCGATAGTGATCTAGATGAAAATCAAGATCGTGGAGGCGCTCAATGATGGATTGGGCTAGCTTGCCAGTGCCTGCGCCAAATTCTAGGATTTGAGTGGGTAGACCTTGTGCCTTGAGGGCCTCAAGTACCGGCAATAGGGTGGCAACAATGGTTGCGCCGAACAGGGGGGTTAATTCCGGGGCGGTGGTGAAATCGCCCCCTGCCCCTAATTTATGGGCTCCCGCACTGTAATAACCCATCCCAGGCTCATATAAAGCCATTTCCATGTACCGGGAAAAAGGAATAGAGCCATTCTGCGAGGCGATTTCAGCACCAATTTTTTGGTGTAGAAGCCCGGTATGCTCCGTTTCGAGGCTGCTCAAGGTAATATCCATAACTCGTTAGTCTAAGAGAATTTAGGTCAATTTGAGCTCAGTATCCCCTAACCCACAAAATAAAGCGGTTTTAGTCACGGGCGCTGCCAAGCGTTTGGGTCGGGAGATTGCTTTGGAGTTTGCGCGACAGGGATGGGATGTGGCTGTGCATTATGGACGTTCCGAAGCGGAAGCTCTAGCCACGGTTGAGCAGATCAGATCCTTGGGGGTAGGCGCACATGCTTTTCAGGCGGACTTCGCTAAAGAAGTTGATGTTGATGCGCTATTTAGTGCGGTTATTCGTGTTTTCCCAAATCTTCAGTGCCTAGTCAATAGCGCTTCTATTTTTGAATACGATCGGGCCAGTGCTCCCACTGTCCTACGCGCCGAGATGATGCATCATCATATGCAGGTGAACGTGATTGCCCCCATGTTGTTGTCTCAGCGGATGTATGGTGCGCAACAGCATCAGAGTCAGCGTGAGGGCGGTAGATTGCACGCGGATGTGGTGCCAGCGATTATTCAAGTGTTGGATCAAAAGCTGATAAATCCCAATCCTGATTACTTGTCCTATACCTTGTCCAAAAGCGCTTTACTGGCTTCGGTGGAGTTGTTGGCAATGGATTTTGCTCCCTATCTGCGCGTAGTGGGATTGGCGCCGGGAATTTCCTTGCCATCCGGCAATCAATCGGCGGATGATTTTCATAAGGCTCATCAGTTGACGCCATTGAACAAGTCCTCTACGCCAAATGATATTGCTAAGGCCGCTGTATTTTTAGCAGGCGCAGGCGCGATCACGGGTACTACCTTGTATGTGGATGGTGGACAGCATTTGATGTCATCCGAGCGCGATGTGATGTTTAAGACAAATTCATCTTCCAGTAATTATTAAGGCCACTATTTATGCATGCCATTCTTTCTCATCCCGCTTTAGTGGATTGTCGTCGTTTATTTTTACGAGACTATGAGATTTACATCAATATTGGTGTTCATGATTTTGAGAAAAAGGCGGAGCAGCGCGTTATTTTGAATGTAGATTTATATATCCCACTGAAAGACAATACCCCTACTAATGATTTATTAGATGAAGTGGTTGATTACGATTTCATGCGGGAAACCATTAAGAATCGGGCCTCTCAGGGCCATATTCACTTGCAAGAAACCTTTTGTGATGACATTGTTACAGCTATGTTAAGGCATCCTAAGGTGCTGGCTGCGCGTGTTAGTACGGCTAAGCCAGATGTATACCCAGATTGTCATTCGGTGGGCGTTGAAGTCTTCCGGATGAAGAATGATTAGAGAAGAATGCACTAAAACTATGGGCGATATGCGTAAGATTGTTTTCGAGGAAAACAAGCTCGAGAAAAAATTATGCCGCTTGGTCGGCCAAGCGATTGGTGACTTTGGCATGATCGAAGATGGTGATAAGGTCATGGTTTGCTTATCGGGTGGTAAAGATAGTTATGCCATGCTTGATATCTTGCTGAAGCTTCGAGAGCGTGCGCCCATCCATTTTGAAATAGTTGTGGTGAATTTGGATCAGAAGCAACCGCATTTTCCAGCAGACATCCTGCCAAATTATTTGACTGGTCTAGGAGTGCAGTTTCATATTGAAGAGCAAGATACTTACAGTATCGTCAAGCGAGTGATTCCTGAAGGAAAGACAACGTGTGGTTTGTGTTCACGTTTGCGACGCGGTATTCTGTATCGGGTCGCAGATGAATTGGGCGCGACCAAAATTGCTTTGGGGCATCACCGCGACGATATTTTGGAGACGCTGCTGCTCAATATGTTCTATGCCGGCAAGTTGAAGGGCATGCCCCCCAAGTTGCGTTCTGATGATGGTAAGCATATTGTGATTCGCCCGCTTGCTTACGTTCCGGAGAAATTGTTGGAGCGGTATGCAGTTGATATGCAATTTCCAATCATTCCTTGTAATCTTTGCGGTAGTCAGCCTAACTTGCAGCGTGCGGCCATGAAAGATATGTTGCGTGATTGGGAGAAGAAGTATCCCGGCCGAGTGGAAAATCTGTTTCGCTCGATGCATCACATTGTTCCATCCCATCTGATGGATGGAGAAGCCTTCGATTTTCAGGGTTTAGAGATTTCGACTGAATTGAGCGGAATTGCCGCTCGATCAGCTGGTGATAAGGCGATTGATGAGTCTGAATTAGACGAATTATCTTGTGGGGCGGTAGTGGGCGGGATTTATAATTCTTCCCTATGAATATTGTTATTTTGGCCGCAGGACAAGGAAAGCGCATGAAGTCTGCGCTTCCCAAAGTGTTGCAAAATTTGGCGGGTAAACCGTTGCTGCAGCATGTATTGGCGACCGCATTGGCATTGCAAGGAAAGTGGGCCAAAACGGGCCCCATTGTGGTGGTAGGTCATGGCGCTGCAGATGTGAAGACATTTTTAGTGGATGCCGCAAAAACGGATGCGGCATTTGCAGCGGTAAGTACCGTATTGCAAGCAGAGCAAAAGGGAACGGGCCACGCACTTTTACAGGCGCTACCAAAATTAGATCCGCAAGAGCCCACATTGGTTCTGTACGGCGATGTTCCTCTAACAACAAAACAGACTTTGGCTAAATTAGCCAAATTGGCCGATGGAGTTCGTGGTCAAGATTCCGCATTGGCACTACTCACCCAAACTTTAGAAGATCCGACTGGATATGGCCGCATTGTGCGCGACGCGGATGGTTTGGTGGTGGGGATCGTAGAAGAGAAAGACGCTACCCCAGCTCAAAAGGCAATCTCAGAAATCAACACTGGGATGATGGTGTTGCCTACTCATGCTTTGAAGAAATGGTTGAGGGCATTACGGGCCAGCAATGCTCAGGGAGAGTATTACTTGACGGATGTGATTGCGATGGCCGTGAAGGATGGTGTGCCGATTCGGACGACGCAAGCCGAGGATGCATATGAAACAGTTGGGGTTAATAGTCGTGATCAACTTGCTGCTCTGGAAAGAGTTCATCAGCTCAACCTAGCTAAGCAATTGCTTGATGCTGGCGTATCACTTGCTGATCCAGCCAGAATTGATATTCGCGGAACATTAGTCTGCGGCACGGATGTTTTTATTGATGTGGGATGTGTATTTGAGGGTGCAGTCACATTAGGCTCGGGTACCCAAGTGGGGCCCTATTGCGTGATCCGGAATAGCGAGATTGCGCACGACGTTACTATCCATGCATTTAGTCATATTGATGGAGCTACGGTAGGGGCGCAATCATTGATTGGGCCTTATGCACGGTTACGTCCTGGTGCAAGTCTGGCAAATGATGTTCACATTGGTAACTTTGTTGAGGTAAAAAATAGCAAGATTGCTGCTAACAGTAAAGCCAATCATCTCGCTTATGTTGGCGACTCCATCGTGGGCTCTCGAGTCAATATTGGCGCTGGCACCATTACTTGTAATTACGATGGCGTTAATAAACATCAAACTATTATTGAAGATGATGTATTTATTGGTTCGGATACGCAATTAGTCGCACCAGTTCGAGTTGGTCGTGGCGCTACGTTAGGTGCAGGGACTACTCTGACTAAGGATGCCCCCCCTAATCAATTAACGGTGTCTAGGGCGAAGCAAATTTCTCTACAGTGGCAACGTCCAGTTAAGCAAGAAAAGAAAGCTGCCCCTAAAAAGCCGCTGGCGAAAACAGTAGCTGCAAAGTCTATCAAGGGGCGGAAATAATGTGCGGCATTGTTGGCGCAGCATCGCGCAAGAATATTGTGGGGGCCTTGGTAGAGGGTCTGCGTCGTTTGGAGTATCGCGGTTATGACTCTTGTGGTTTTGCCATTATCAATGGCGATGATCCGCAGCATCCGATTGAGCGTGCTCGCACCACTGCGCGAGTTTCTGAATTAGCGGAACAGGGTAAAGAGTTTTATGGCACGCTGGGTATTGCCCATACCCGTTGGGCTACCCATGGCAAGCCCGATACGCAGAATGCACACCCCCATATTTCAAATGGTCTCATAGCGGTTGTACACAACGGCATCATCGAGAATTATGAAAGTTTGCGTCTGCAATTGCAGTCGGCAGGATATGTATTTTTATCTGAGACTGATACAGAAGTGATTGCACATTTGATTCATCAGCAATATGTGCTCGACGGACAAGCAAATTTACTCGATGCGGTGCGAGCAGTGTTGCCGAAA
>Ga0316219_1001575_pt1 | contig 23597 bp, 33 predicted proteins | sample TBH18003PmetaG_FD_203635 | JGI IMG/M metagenome (GOLD analysis project Ga0316219, IMG submission 203635) | Freshwater microbial communities from Trout Bog Lake, Wisconsin, USA - TBH18003P | ecosystem: Environmental > Aquatic > Freshwater > Lake > Hypolimnion/Profundal zone | place: USA... | reverse complement strand
TTAGTGCCGTCTGTACCAGTTACCAAATACTGAGCTAATACTACATACTCATTAATTGGTGCAGGTGGAGAAGGAAGTGTGGACATTGAAGTAATTGTCCAAGTGTATGTATTTGCCATGATTAGTTTCCTTTAAGTTGGTCGATTTCGGCTTTGAGTTCTTTTACTGCATTTACAAGATACCAAATCAATGGGTCAGCATCTACTGTGTAAATGCCTGTAGATTCTTGTTTTACGCACTCTGGCACAACAAGAGCCAATTCTTGAGCGATTGCACCAAGTTGAATTCCTTGTTTGTCAATCGCTTGCTTAGGGTCAACTTCAGTAATTTCTTCTGGCAAGCGGTATTCAAAGTTACGCACTTGAATAGTTAAAATCTTAGCAAGACCTTGCGTGTTATCAACAATGTTCTTTTTAATGCGTTGGTCAGAAGTAATAGACCAAAGTGTTGAGTTGTTGCCTTGATATACACCACCGCCATTAGGAGAAATAAAACCAGTTGATGAGCCTTTTCCAACAACTCCAGCGCCTCCTATAACTATTTCTGCATAAGCAGACGAAGAAGATGCTTCTGAATTATATCCAAGGTACATGGAATACGAACCAGTTGTGAGAGCAGTTCCACCATATCCAGCTATAGCGCCTAAAAATGTATTATATTGTCCTGTTGTAACTCCATACCCAGCTTGATAACCTACTGCTGTGTTATTAGATGCGGTGGTGTTTGAAAATAAAGCAGATTGTCCTACTGCTGTGTTGTTTCCACCAGTGGTGTTTGTGTATAAAGTGCCTTGACCTAAACCACTATTACCACTTCCTGTAGTATTTGCTGCCAATGCTTGCGCCCCAACAGCAACACCATATTGACCACTTGTGTTTGCAGCTAAAGCCTGTGCGCCAACTGCAGTTGTTTGTCCACCAGTATTTGTTGCAGCTAAAGCACCATTTCCAACAACCACATTATTTGTACCACTACCACCACCCTTACCAACAGTAAGACCTGAAATAGAAGCATCATTAGCTGTAGTAAGTGTTGTGCCGTTAAAGGTCATATTGGCAGAACCCGCCAATGAACCGCTAGAGTTGTATTGCACTTGGGTGTTTGAACCGCCAGCGCCACCAACTACAGAAGTAGGAGCAACCCAAGTAGGAGCAGAACCATTGGACTGCAAAATATAGCCGCTTGTGCCAATCGCCAAAGAGCTCATTGGCGATGTTCCGGCGCCGTAATGAATCGATCCCGCGGCTAAAGTTGTAGTTCCTGTACCACCATTAGCTACGTTTAATGTACCAGCAAGTGTTACAGCGCCAGAGGTTGCAGTAGATGGCGTTAAGCCTGTTGTACCTCCACTGAATGTAGTTACCGCAACACCTGACAGTGTTGACCACTGTGGTGCAGTGCCTGTAGAAGTTAGAATTTGACCACTGGTGCCGATTGCCAAAGAACTAAACGCACTTGTTCCATTGCCGTAAGGAATATATCCAGCGGTCAATGATGTAAAGCCTGTACCGCCGTTTGCTACATTTAGTGTACCAGCAAGTGTTATAGCGCCAGAGGTTGCAGTAGATGGTGTAAGGCCTGTTGTACCCGCGCTGAAAGAGGACACATTGACGTTACCGGCTTTACTGGCGATAACTTGCACTGCGCCGGTGTTGTCTTTATAGTACAACTTACCGTCAGTAATGTTGATCGCCAACTCACCATTGACGAGGTTGCCAGCTGTCGGCGCATTGGTTGCGGTCGAGCTGTAGTATAACGAAATTGGTGTGTAGCCGCTTTGTGCCATGTTTTATTTCCTAGTTAAAATGTTCCACCAGCGATTCCGCCAGTTGTTCCTGAACCTGCTGTTAATGTAGATGCTACAGAAACAGCTCCGGTGGTAGCAATTGTCATTGCATCTGTAGTATTGTTATTAACTACAAAATGAACTGCGTTATTGGAATATGAACCAATAACTAAATCCCCATTTTGAGAGTACACATATGTGGCGTTTGGTAAACTAAACGAGCCGCTTCCAGTGAAATTGGAACCGTTAATACCGAAGTCACCATAATATGTTGATGCGCTACCTGAGTTACTTGAGACAATAAAGTCAGCTGATGCCAGTGTTCCAGTGTTACTATTTTCTAATATTATCTGCGCATAATTATTTGCACTGGTAGTAAAACTACCCATAATATTAATATCAGTGTAGCTTAGTGTTCCATAACTAAATGCTCCGGTGTTTGCCGCGCTAGTAATAGATTCATTGGCCATAAATTGGCCTGTTATTACCGTGCTAGGCATACTCAACGTTACCGCGCCTGTTGAGGCTGATGCAGTAATTTGGTTTGCTGTTCCAGTGATGGATGTCACTGTGGCTGCGCCGTTACTTGCTGCTGTTACTTGGCCTTGTGCGTTAATAGTAACCGTTGGGTTAGCATACGTACCGGCCGTTACTGCGGTGTTGCCTAATGCAATTGTTATGGGCGCGGAACCATTATAACTTGTTCCTGATAATCCTGTTCCAATTGTTAATGCATTTGGGTTAACTGCAGTAATAGTTGCTGAATTACCTAAACTAACAGTACTGCCATTAAATGTTACCGTGCTGCTTGACAACTGCGCATTAGTAATAGTGCCGCTTAATGCAGTTGTTGGAATTGTTGTACTAGCTGTTACATTACCACCAGTGTTATTGGCGTACATATAACCAGTTAGGCCACCAACACCTAAATTGGTTGTTGTTATGGTGGTGAACGACTCTGTTGTAGAGCCCGGAATCTTGTCCCAAACACCGTTTTGGAATATTGCCCAGTCACCTACGTTCCAGCCTGTAGTACCATTTAACGTAGTGTTTCCAGCTACGTTAACTACATAATAGTATCCTGCTGTGCCAACACTGGATGTTAACGTTGGTGTATTTGTACTAGCATTCCACACACCTTGATAAGCAGGGGCATTTGTTGCCTGTGTACTTACCGAAGTAATTTGGCCTTGTGCATTTACTGTAATAACTGGAATTACAGCAGAAGAGCCATAACTTCCTGCAGTTACGCCGGTATTCGCAATAGCTGCAGTGACGTTTGCACTACCGTTAAAACTGGTACCCGATAATCCGGTACCTAATGTCAGTGTGCCAGTTGTTGATGCAGTGACTGTAGTGCTTCCACCAAGGCTGACAGAATTACCATTAATTGTAATTGAGCTATTTGCTAATCCACTATTTGGAATAACCGTATTAATAGCGCTCGCTGGAATGCTAATTGTTGCATTGGCTGCTGCAGTGAGCTGTCCTTGCGCGTTTACTGTAAATGTAGGGACAATGGCAGCTGATCCATAACTTGCTGCGGTTACTGTCGTATTTGCAATTGCCGCTGTTACGTTTGCGCCACCATTAAAACTGGTACCTGATAATCCAGTACCTAATGTCAATGTGCCTGTTGTGGAGGCTGTAATTGTTGTCGAGTTTCCAAGACTAACTGCATTACCATTAATGGTAACTGATGAGCTTAGTAACTGGCTATTAGAAATACCGCTTAACGTACCACCGAGGGTCAAACTACCAGAACTTGTCACGGTGCCAGTAAGTGTAATACCATTTACTGTGCCGGTGCCAGAAACAGATGTTACTGTTCCGGAACCTTTGTTATTAAACGTATTCCAATCTGTGTTGGTAAGATAACCCGATACGCTAGTTGTTGCCGCTGGCATCGAAATAGCGGGTGTTGTGCCACCACTTGATACTACCGGAGCTGTTCCCGTAACCGATGTTACCGTACCAACATTAATCGAACCACCTAAGCTAGTGAGTGTTCCATTAATTGTAATAGCACTATTGGCTAATTGCGCATTGCTAATTGTACCAGATAATGCCGTTGTTGGAATTGTGGTAGAAGCTGTTACTGGGCTAGTACCGTTGCCAATCAAATAGCCTGTTAGGCTAGAAGCTCCTGTACCGCCGTTAGCGACGTTTAATATGCCACCTAGGGTTAAGGTACCAACGGTTGTAATTGGACCACCATTGAGCGTTAAACCGGTTGTGCCGCCGCTTCCTGATACGCTAGTAACCGTACCGGAACCCGCAACAGTTTCCCATGTAGTGTTGTAGTTAGTACCATCAACCTTAACTAATACTTGGCCAGCTGTACCTCCGGGTGCTACACCTGCTCCGGGGTTGCCCTGTGGGCCCTGTGGGCCGGTTGCTCCGGTGGCACCCGTGGCACCCGTGGCGCCTTGCAAGCCAGACGGGATAGTAAAATTCAGAACGGCTGCGTTGCTGGTGCCAGAATTTGTTACTGAAGCATATGTTCCCGGTGCGCCAGTGTTTGTGACACCGACCGTTACTGTGGCGGATGTTCCATTTGCTCCAGCGCTGCCTGCAGGCCCTGCAGGCCCTGTCGGCCCTGTTGGCCCTGCTGGCCCTGTCGGACCTGTTGGACCAATTACAGAACCCGCATCGGTGTTATAACCCAGTGAGTTAGTTAAAATTAAATGGCCCGAGCCATTAACTGTTGCAGAAACATACCCGGGGATTGGCCCCACAGATGATGATGTTCCGTCAGTATAGTAAAAGATCAGATTACTGCCAGAAAACTCAACCGATGAAATCAGTTTTCCGGGCGTGATTGCATTAGCAATGTTAGAAACTAACGTTTGCTTAGACACACCACCTTGGACTACTACCGTTACTTCATTGCCTGTAAGCGTTGTTGCTGTTGGTAGCGAGGTTATTGGCTGATCTGACATGTCTTCTTATGTATAGGTGTATCCGCCGTAGGAAGTCGTGGTTCCGAACGGTGATATGACTGTAACGTCAGCAAGTCCAACCCTTCCGGCAGGAACAATTGCTGTCAGCTGATTTGAGTTGACCAAGTTAAATGCGGCAGGTTTGCCTGCAAAATTAACTGTGTCTACGCCAGTGAAATTGTTGCCATTGATTGTTACAAAAGTGCCGCCACTTGCAGGTCCGCTGTTTGGTGAAACACTACCAATGACGGGGTTCAAACTCATTGTTGAATACGGAGAATTACCTGTGTAACTTAAATCTCCGGTATCCCCACCTACAGGCGGAACACCTTCAATAAATATTGAATCTGGGCCTTCAGTAAATCCACCGGGCAAGAGAATTTCAGCTGGTGTTAACGCGATTGATACATCTGGACGTGGAAAACGCAACGCAATGTTTTCGGTCTGCAGCGCTGGTAAGCGCCAAGGATCAAAATTGTCTAAATCCTCTTTACAAACCCGCATACCCGGAAAGTTTGGGTCGGGCATGAGGTCTACATAGGCGAACTTCCTACTGCAGCGATCACAGATCGCCACAGATAGGACAGAATTACCTCTTGTATCAATGTAGACAGGCATTTATGTGCCTTAGATTGCTGAAGCTAACGCTTGACCGTCGTTTTGTACTAAAAAGCCTTCAATATATGCCGCAACGTGTTGGGAAGAACTATCGCTTGTTGAAAAAGCAAAAGTTAAATCCGCTTTTTGTTGGAACACATTTGGCGCATATCGGTGTACATCTATGAACAATGTAAAACTAATTTGCGCGGTAGAAAGATTAATACCGTTTGTAGAATTAGTTAAATTGTAAAAAATGTATACGTTGCTAGATAAGCTGCTACCAGACCAAGCATTAATACGGTTTAGGTAAAATGTGTAACCATTCGGGACAGTATACACTGTCATTTGACTACGACCTAACCCGGGGTTAATCTGAGCGTAAGTTGTACTTCCATTTTTTACGGTAATTGTGCCCACATTGCTAGTTTGACCAGAAGCTACTGCAGTCATAACAATGCTGTTAATACGTAAAAATTGATTAACTGTAGTTACACCGGTTGTGCCATTTAAAGAAACAACTTCGGTTAATTGGTTGTAGTTAGCATCAAGGCCATTAATAGTTACTTTTGATGGGCTTGTATCAGTTGCAGATGAGCTTGCAACAGTCATAGTTAATGCCGTACTTGGGAATGTATATGCTGTTGCATTTTCCCACAATGGAATTGATGTTCCAGCTACGTTGGCATTGTAACCATTGATATTGACCAAAGTATGGCCCATGATTTGACCACGGGAAACTTGTAAATCAAATGGTTCTGTGCGACCAACCTTAGTTACGGACTCAATTGCGTAGGGTGTTGCTTGTAGATTTGTTACTAAATTCGATGCCATAATTAATTTCCTTAAAAGTTAGTAGGGGGCATCGAGCCCCCTAGGCAAATTAATTATTTGTGTAACCTTGGCCAACGTTGATGATCGAACCAGTGTAGTTACGTGCTGTGTATTGAGTTTGGAATACACCAGCGATAGCACCGCCAGTCAAAGCTGTAACGTTAGCTGCCGAGAATGTCAATGTAGCATCCAAAGTACCAATGTTGCTCAAAATTGTTGCAACAGCGTTAGAAGCTGTAAATGTTGCAGGAATTACGCCACCAGCTGCTGTTGGGGTAATTGTGGCAATAGCAGTAGTTGTGTTAGCTAAAGTTGTTGGGTTTGTTTGAACGATTGAGACAGTAATAACACCACCAGCCAAGTTAGCTGCAGAAGAAGTTTGGTAAAGTGTTACACCTTCAATAATTGCGCCAGCCGGCAATACGAATGGAGTTGCTGTTGTTTGACCGATATCAGCAGTTGAGAAAACTACTGTGCCGGAGTTAGCGGCAGAAATTGGGTTGAGGATGTAGCTTTCTTGAGTACATACTGCTGCGCCAGTGTTATCTGGAGCGATTACGCCGTTGTTTGTTGAATTGTTGTACTTGTTAATACGTACTGGTTGATTAAATGTTACTGACATTTTGATTTGATCCTATCAAGAGTTTTAAGCCCCACTCAGTCGCTTGATCGTCTACTGGGAAGGGCAGTAGTCTGTTGGGGGCAATTCTTCCTATACTCACTAATACGCTTATTTCTATAAAAGCGCCCTAAAATGCAAAAAAGCCACCTTGTGGGTGGCTTTTTTGTTTACTGCAGGGGTTTGGATTACAAACCAGCTGTACCGAAAATGTTACGTGCATCATGCCAACCAGTAGCGTAACGCTCTGTGGCCTTGTAGCGCATAGAATCAGTTTCGAAATCGCCTTCCATGGATTTCTCCATTGGACGACGCATAACGAGCATGAGACCATTTTCTGCATCAGTCTGTACCCACCAAGCCTTAGATGAGCTCAAACGAGTTACAACGTGTGTGCCTTTTGGCAACATACCTGTAGACTTGATTGGGTTCAAATCGTTGTCAGCTGTACCAGAACGGAGAACAGACTTCAGAATTACTTCTGATTGGAACTCGAGTGCTGGAGGAACAACTAACTGTTCTGCTTTGAGACGAATACGCTTACCGTTGTTGTCGATAGCTGAACGGATCTGAATCAACATTTGTTCAACAGAAGTTTGGCTCAAAGATGCAGCTGTAGACAATTGGTTAGAGTAAGAACCGCCGTTAGCGATTGGGTGGGCTGTATTGATCAAAGTTACGCCGTCGCCACCAACATAGCCGCTTGTAAACGCGAAGTTTAACAAGTTGGCACAGAGGGTTTCTTTAGTTTCAATCATAGACTGAGCTAAGTGCTTAGCGAAAGTGCTACCGATACGGATGTGGTCGCCGTCTTCCATCAAAACTTTGGTCAAGGCATATGCCAAGCCATAGATTTGGTAGATGAAACGGGTGATATACAATGTACCACCTTGATCGTAGCTAACTGGAGTGCCGTCAGGCATTGCAGGAGCTGCGTTCATACCGAAGAGCATTACTTCTTCATGGTAGTTACGTGGGATACCTTGGATCTGTTCTACAAATCCCTTCCACTCGTCGGCGCGTTGTTCATAAACGCCATCGAAGACTTCGTTGATAATCGGTTCGACTACCGCACGAAAGTCGGTACTGCGCATTGGGGTTGCCATTTGCTATTCCTTTTCTTTCGTTGTTATACTGCTACTGCGGGAGCAGAGAACTGGTTATTGGCGATTACAACTTGAACGATGGTGTAAGAATCACCCCATGCGTTTGTTGAACCGGCTGGGTAGGCAGTTTCACGACCGAGACCAACTACGCGAACTTGACCTTGGCTACCAGAAGCAACAGGAGTTGCCAAAAGAGCTGTAGTGGAGAAGCCGGCGCCACCTGTACCAATGGTATAACCATCAGTAACTAATGAACCTGCTGTTGTGTCAAAGTTATACTCAGAGCCAAGTGCGTTAGCGTTTGCAGAACCGTTAACTTGAATTTCATAGACCAAAGCTGGGTCTTGGAAAATCCAAAAAACGATTTGTGTAGCAGCTGCTAAAGAAGCGGCAGTGATCGACTTACCTAGTGTGCGGCGGCCTTCAGCGGTTGTATATTCTACACCGTCGAAAGAACCGTATACTTTGCCGGAGCCGGCAGTTTGGTTAGCGATTGTTAATTGGCCTGTTGAAGTGATCGCTACTGGAGTGTACTGGTAAAACGCAACTTGTGCGCCAGTCAAATAGTAGGGAGCAGTATAAGCACCACCAGTAGTACTGGTAAGGTTAAAATTGTTTGTTCCAACGAATGGAACAGAACGATCTAAACCGCTTGGGTGATACGCTGGCTTCAGACCAAAGGGTTGAAATACTGTAGACATTGTCTAATTTCCTTTGTTTTTTGAAGAATGTTAAGAGAAACGAATGTTTTTATTATTCGCTTTTGCGGTATCCTTTTCCATTTCCAAAAGACCACCCTCAAGAACCGAACGTCCACCCTTATTACCTTGCGCTGTGTCGCGAACCTGCGCTGTAATATTGCGTTGATGTTCAAGCGGATCCTCCAAATGGAGCATACGCATTACTTCTTGATAGATATCCTCTGGTAACTTAAAGAGTACCATTTCGTTACAACTAACACAGCCTTCAAACTTGCCTGAATTCATCTTGCCTAGTCCTTCAAAGCCTATACCTAATTCTGAGGCTTTAACTGGCTCATAACCCAATGCCATACGTTTGTCGATACTGTCGTAAGTATTGGTTGTTGACAACCAACACAAGTGCATCCCAGGGATCACTCCCGTAGGAAGTTCGGGCAACGCACTATTTGCCCACTTGTCTCTAAACGCATCGAGGCGTTCACGACGTGCAATGTCATCTGGAGCGGCAGTCATAGTCCGCTCAATTACTTCTTGTGCTCGATCGGCTAAGCGATCATCTAAGTCACGTTTAATTCTGTTATTTGCCATGATAATTATCCTTTATTAGCGCGGTCATACTGAGCGTATGCGCGGATCATTTTATTTCGTTTAGCTACATCGTCCCATGCACCGGCGTCTTTAATTGCTTGAACTCGATCACGTGATAATGTGATGGTTCCAGGTTTTACGCTAGATTCATTTGCTACTCGGCTAGAGGCTGTTGGGCCTGCTGACCGTTTTGCGGTTTTTCCACCCTGCGCTGTGTAGCGATGTGGGAGACGTGCAGATAAACGATTGTCGAGTTCTTCCCAATATTCGGGGTCACTAGGATCCCAACCATCGGTTGCCAACTCTTGATCAATTACCTTGGCAATTCTACTATCTGTATCTCGGGCTTGTGGATCATACCAGCTGTTCTTTTTAAGCCAGCGTGTTGCATTCGCTTGAACTTCGGTACTAATTTCGTTAGGCACATTCTGTTTTGGTGCCTTAGCTGCCTCGAGTTGTTGTTTTTTGTAATGCTGTACTTGAGCCAGGCGCGCTTTTGCGTCTGTTAATTGCTCTAGGTACTCTATTTGACCGGCTGCATCACCATTTTGAGCGGCTTGTAGCATCTTCATCTTGGCATATTCGACCCTGGTGGCTTCATCTTCCACCTGTTTGTCGATTTGTGCAAACTGATATGATGCTGCAGTGCTTTCTACCTTAGCTAAGCGTTCTGCCAGCTCGGCGTTGCGTCGTTCAAGCGTTGTAATCTTGTTTTTAGCAGTTAAATCGCGCTGTTTCTTTAACTCTTTCTTGAGTTTTCGCTCTTCACGTCGTGCTTCACGGATTTTTTCGCGTTCTTCTTCAGATTCTGCGTCTTCGTCGTCTTGGGCATCTTCTTCAGCATGCTCTTCCGCGTCTTCGTCGTCGTGATCGTCGTCTTTTTCGGCTTTTTTCTCTTTTTTGCCCTTTTTGCCTTCGTCTTCTTCCAATTCTTCTGGAAATTCAACCTTAGCTAAGACCGAGCCGTCTTCTTGTTCCTTAATTGGAACATCTTTTTCATTTTCTGCCATAATTTTCTTTCAAAATTAGTCTACAAACGCTTTCATTTTCTGCGCATATTCAAAATTCTTGATGCGAGAGATGATTTCACGTGCCTGAAGGGTAATAAACACCACTGGGGCGCCTTCATCATCAGGATTAATAACAAAACGGTCACCGCCGTACTTAATTGTACGTACTAAATCGCCTTCTTTACACCAAGGACCTTCCGGCCATGGGGTTAAATCGGCATCTAGATTGCGATATGCTAGTGGCCCAACCTGGACTACCTTTGCAACTGTCTCATTAAAACGTAACGTTTGTTTGGTCTCGTCTACTAAAATAATCCCACCTTTACTTGTGGTTTTTTCTCGACGTAATTGAACTAGCACACGATCCCCTGCAACTTCAACGCCGGGATCAATGACCGGAAAACATTCAAGTTCCGATCGAGTATCTGGTTCATCATTTTGATTTATATCAAATGCTGCCATTCGGCAACCTCCTATAACCTTTACAGGTCGTCTTCATCTTCCGTCAAAATTTCATTGATAATGTTTAGTACATCACTAAAACCTTCGTGTCTACCAACTAAACGTTGGTAATCTTCGAATGAGTTAACATTAAAACCGGCGGTGACGGCATCCGCTATCTTTTTTTGTTCATTTCGCGTGCGCGAAATAATTTCCGATAATAAGTCCTTCATATTTTTACTAATACGTGGAGGCGGAGCAATCCGCCCTAAAAATTGTTATTCTTTGAACAATTTTCTTTTTTAGTTAGGATTTGTAAATTCCAAGGTACATGCAATCCCGATACAGTTTTACCTTTAAGCGGAACAATATGGTCAACTTCATATTTTTCCCCAAATTGCTTTTCCATTTCTTTTGCAAGTAAATAAAATCCTTCTATTTGAAGATGGTGTTCTTTTGTAAGCCAAGTTGGTGTTCTGTTAATTTTTGTTGCGTGTCTGTTTCTTGTATAAGCACAAACTTTACTTGGATTAGCTATTTGCCATTTTCTTGTTTCTTTACGAGCTTTGTCTCTGTTTCTTTCCCTGCATTTTGCCATTCCTAAGTTTTGCTTGGAAAAAGCTGCGGGGCTATACCAAGCCTCGGTTAAATATCCATCTTTTAAAGGGCGATCGTATCGATAATGGTGAAACGCAAACCCATCATCACGTAAATCGCCGCGTTTAAAAAATTTACCCGTTTTAGGATTGATTCTTTTCACTAATTTGACCTAGTAGAAATTTCCGCCGCCGATATCTTTTAGATTTTTATCTGGACCAACTTTGCTACCCTTAGCCATTTTAGCTTGGGATGCGCCTATTTTCCAGTTGTTATCGCGGTGCGAACCAGATGCACCTTTGTCGATAGTTTTCTCACCAGGGCCGCCGCCAGAGCTTTGGTTACCAGATTGCTTGTAAGTTTGGCGAAAGCCTAATTCGTCTGCCATGATTATTGTCCTTGTTGTGGTTGTGGAGCTGCTGCTTGTTGTTCTTGTTGTGCTTGCATTTGGGCCATTTGCTGCTGGTGCTGCTGATCAGCTTGTTGCAGGCCTTGTGCATGCTGCTGAGCGTTTTGTTGTAGCTGTTGTTGGTGTGCTTGATCTTGCTGAGCTAATTGTTGTTGGCCTTTTTGTGCTTCAATTTGGGCTTGAACTTGCTGAGCTTGTTGATCAAATGATTGTTGTTGTACAGCTAATCCATGTTGCCGAATGTCTTGGTTGGCAGCAGCAATTGCTTGCATAGCAGATTGATCTTGATCGGCTTCTAGTTTGCTTTGGAGTTGATCCATTTGCGCGCCGGTTGTGATCATGGCAACACGTTCCTTAGCAGCGTTGTTGATATTTGCCATGGCAATATCGGTAGCGTTGCGTTGGTTATCAATATTAGTCTGTGTGCTATACTTAGCTTGTAACTCTTGAACTTTTTGCTGCAATTCCGCAATTTTAATTTGATAATTTTGTTGATCTTGTTGCTGTTGCAATTGCATTTTGGCTTGAGCTTCTTGTGTCTTACGCTGTGTTTCAGCCATCTGAGTTTTAAGAATGACTTGAGCAGTTGGATCAGCCATAGAGGCTTGTTGTTGCTGAGCTTGTTGACCTTGAGCAACTTTTTGCGCCAACGCAGAAATTTGCTGCACGTATTGCGACATATTTTCTTTTGCGTCTTGGTCCACCATTTGTGAGGCCAGTGCAAGAGCTTGTTGTGCTTCGATATCCAGTGGGTTTTCTTGATGTAGGTTGAGAACATCTTTGCCACCAGATGCTTGTGCAACATATGAGCGCATCGATTGTAAGTAGTGCAGCGTTAAGTGCTGCTTAATGTGCTCAAGGGCGTGCGGTGCAAAGACAGGGCCAATAACTGGATTGCCACCGTAAGCAGGGTTTTCTGCATACTCTAAGTGAACCTTAATGTGAGCGATATGGTCTTGGTCTGGGTAAGCAGCGGCTGGTCGGCCCATAGTCATTGAGACGTTCTCAAGCGCTGGGTTAGATTCAGATGCGCCCAATGGGTTTGGCAATACTTCTTCAATTGCTGGAATCTTAAGCTGAGAAAGAACGCGGCGATATACCGCGCGCACGTCAAACATTCCAGGGGGCGCAGAAGTGGCCATCTGTAAGAGGGCTTGGTTCTGTGCTAAGCGCTGTGACTCAGAAAAAATGTTAGGATCGGATACTGGGCGTACATCAGAGTTGTACGCAAAGTCACGGATCTTAATATCCGTACCAGATTGGTTGTCCATTTCGTCCAGGTACCAATGATTGATACGAGATACGATTGCTAGGGACTTAGCCTGGCTACGATGCAAGCGTGCGTGAATTGATGAGAATACTTTAGCGCCTTGCTCAATTAAAGCCTGGGTTGTGCCGACAGGCATATTGTTGTTCGCTTCGCCAATTTTTTCTTCGGCTGTGGTTACAACACCTTTGGCTGCATCAGTCAACCAACCCAATAGGTTAAACAAAGTTTGTGACGGTGGGTTGAATGGCATAGCCATTGCAATCTTACGTACATCATCAACGCCTGGAGCGCCTTCAATTTCAATTACTTGGGTTGGTTCAATTCTGTCAGACTGTCCACCAATTCTTCCACCTTTGAGCTTGAGCATGGTTTGAGAATTATTGATGTGAGCAGCGTCAAGAAGAGCGCGGAGAGAACCGGTAAGAGCAGCACTAAGCCCACCAATAAGCTGAGGTAATCCAATAGCGTAAGCTCCTCGCCAAGGAATGAACTTAAACTCGACAAACCAATCCAATTTTTCCAGTTTGTCATCATTTGCTTCCCAGTTGCGGTAAAGGGCTAATACTTTTGAAGTTGTCTCATCAATGGTAAGAATATACGGGGCGCGGCGGCCATTTGTTTCTGGGTCTTCTTCCAGACGCATAAAACAAGTTACTTCGTAAATGCGACGTAAACCGTCAATATTTTTCGATGGCATTTCTTTGCCTTCGATTTTATTATTGGCTTTTTCAGATTGCGTTTGATCATCTAACGGTGCATCAGAACTGTATTCTGAATTGATGTCGATATAAATGCCGGCTTCAATACGCTGTAAGAAAGTGTCTTCGGTAATGTCTTGGACTTCAGTTACGCGTTGTGCTGTATAGAAGTTGGTTGAGGAGTAAGGTAGGAGAATATTGTCAATTGGCACCCATTCGCATGTTGGGCGCGCTTGTTCGCTATCATAGCGCCATTTGAGAAACTGAGAACCGCCTAGTGGGAGTTGGGTCAGCAACTGTTCCATTTCGTCACGGAACTCAGGTATCTGTTCAGTGAGCTGCCAGTTCATAAAGTCTACTTTACGATTGGCTGTCTCTTCTTTTAATCTGTCTGCTATGCCCTTGATATTTGACTTAACGATACCATCTGGGGGCAATAGCTCTTTGGATGACGATGCTGCGAAATCAACGCAGCTTTCTGCCATTACCGGATGAACAACTTTAGAAGCGCCATCGAAAGTAGCGCCACCGGGAGCGTCCTTACCAAGACCAGTACGACGTAAGCCCTCTTCATATTGTTTATCTCTTTGCTTACGTGATTCTCTGTCTACATCAATGTAGTCAAGATACTCAATCGCCAGTGCTTGTAAGTCACCTTCGTCGAATACTTCGGCAAGGTTGGCATAAAATTCTGGTGCTTCTTTAGGGCTTGCTTTTGGTGTAAAATTAACACTTACCGAGCCATCTTCGTTTTCGATGACTTCTTGTTCTGCCTCATCTGGGTCTAATCCCAGTTCATCTTCAAATTGCTCTAATTCCATGTCCTGGTCTTGAGCTTCATGGATATCATCTTCTCGGTCTAAACCGGGAAGGTTGTTTCCTGATTGAATCGGTAGTCTTGGGTTTGCCATAGAATATTTTTATTTGTTGCGCGGCGATGCTTGGCCGGCAATTAGGAATGGGATGGACACAATTCGGTCCTTATTTTAACTAATACGTTAAATGAGTTAAATCCGCCCTACATGGAGTAGGGGTTAGCGAACTTATTACGATAGGCGTCATCAGAGTAGTCATAATCCCTTGCAGGCAAGAAATCGAGCTGAATCCAGCCAGAATCCCTTAAAACACGCAAGGCCTGGGATAATGAGTCCACATAGTCATCGTGACCCCCTGCTTCTGGGAATGAGCATACCTGACGCAAGAATCGTTTAGCCCACTCTGCAAACTCACCCTTAACCTTGATGTCTTCCGGTATAAACACCTTACCCTTAGCAACCAGTGGGGCCACAATGTTTAAACGCTGCACTTTATCAGCGCGCCCCGGGTTGTAGCCTCGTACAGGCACCCCAGAGCCTTGGAGCTCTTGAATAAGGGATATACCTGCACTCTTGTCTTCCATGAGTATCAGGTCGGCTTTACGGCCCTTACCGAACTCGTTGTCTGCCCCATATACCACTTCTTTAAAATCGTCGATTACTTTGCGGCGTAACTGTGGGTAGGCTAGGTGCTGATCCCACGCATCAAGTAAAATAATTGACGTACCAGCATCAAGCTGCTCAAACACGCCCCATACTGTACAAGCTGTGGGGTCATTCATTGTTTTTTCTGAGGTAGCCGGATCATACGAGGCAATCACGTATTCCAGGGTTGGTGTGGGTTTGTTAGCTGGCCACATCTTAAACATTTTGCGTTTGATAATACCGGCAGCTTCTGGATCAAGGATCTGACCATAAATCTCCTGTTTACCAATGTCAGTGCCTTCGTACGTTTCTAATTGTTTAAAGAACGTTTCAGACAGGTTGTCTCGGTTGTCGTATGAACTGGCATTAACAACATACACATCGCCGCCAACTTTACCCTCGTTTAGGTCAACGATAAGTTCTTTGGGCTTAGGCGTCGTGGTGATGATTTGTTGGACGCGGGGGATTCTTGGATCCTTAAGACGCAAAGTAAATTGCACACCGTCGTAGGCTTCGTCGAGGTAGTCAAAGGCACACAGCTCATCGAACCAAGCGCCATGGTATTGTTTACCACGATACCGTTCTGGTTCTGAGGCTGGAATTCCCTGAATGATAGATCCGTTGGTGAGTGTAATTTCAAATAGGGATTTGTTGTAGTCTTTGATGAGGCTGGCTGGGATAATATTAAGCAGACCGGAATCTCCCTCAAAACAAGTTGCTCGTATGTCGTTAGAGGTAGGGGCGGTGACAAGCCAGCGTGTGCCTTCATACTTCCAAGCGCGAATGCCAATCCAATGGGAAGCAGTGTGCGTTTTACCAGATCCACGACCCGCCAGCATGAGGAATGTGTCGTACTCGCCATCCTCTGGCTCGCGCTGATGTGGGAGGGCTTGCAGGCTCCATTTGACCTGCCACATGACGGAATCGAGTTGTTGTTTGGGCCAGTGTTTGTGTGCATCGGCGAACTTCTTTAAAATAAGTTCCTGTTTGGGTGTTAAAGACATGATATAAAACCTTCTTGTACTAAGAAGCTCTTATCAGCTCCTTCAGTTTCAATATGAACGCACATCTGTGGTTCAATCTTTTTAATAATTTCAATGTATCGTCTGGCTTGGTGTACTTTAATCTTTGGGGAGACTTGATGATCCATTAGCTGAATACGACTACGAAACGTCAGTGTGTATTCGTTAAAGTCTTGCCGATAGGTTAGATTGGTTTTAATCCCCAATGATTCTACTAGGCCTTGAACCTGGCGCATAACGGCGCCAGTTTTGTTTGTAATTCTAAACGTATCTGTAGTTGGATTGTATTGCCGGCGTTTAGCGTACAAAATACCAGATAGCAGTTGGAGCCTTTGTTCTGGTGATGCTAGTAAAAAGTTTTCCGGTATCCTAGTTGGTATTCTGGCAATGAGCTGCATCTCTACCCTAGGCTCAGTGCTGTACACCCGCATGTGGCACTGTTTGTCTCGCCAATGGATTATTTGATACCCAGCGTCTTTTAACTTTTGAGCTACCGTGTCTTTATGCTCTTTGGGTATTTTGATTTGGTTTTTAAGATTTCGGTTAAAGAACCAAAAGCCAAACACAAAAGGATGAACAGGCAAATCTTGGTGCGGCAGCTCAATTGGTTTTGTGCTGGGAATAGAGTATTCCAATTTATTCTTTTTTGTGACAAGTGGCAGTTCTAAAAGCTGCCCTACACTCACTGGCCGCAATGGGCGCCGAAATTTATGAACGCCTTTGTATTCGTGCGTTCGTTTGCGGTACTTTGTGTTTTCGGTTGGGAAGGTTAGATGTTTGTCGCCAGAAATGGTCAATCCATCAGATAGCGTAATCCGATAGCAATCTTGGGCATAGTACTCCTGTACCAGGGTTACTTTGGTCGGTTTGCCATTACGGTCAAACAGGTAATCTCCTACTTGGATTTTTGATGCGGGTTTCCAGTAGTTATGAGTTAGTACTTTTTCTGTTGCTAAAATCGCCATGAAAGTTTTCTCGGACCCATTGGTCCAGCCAGCGCCCTAACGGCGCGCGAATGTTGTTTTGAATTGAATACGGCAGTTTGGCTATGTCCATTGTTGCCTTGGTGCAATTTAGTCGAAACTGAATGTACTTTGCCGTTTCTTTATCCAGGATAGTTACCGGGACATCGACCGAGTCAAAGTTATTAAGGTCACATACCAATATTCGCAAGCCCATAAACTTGCCGGCAGCGTTTTCCAACGCGCCTTGTATTTGGTAGACATATTTATCCATACTTCTACTAATACGCACATTGTTGTTTGCGCGCCTCGCCACAAGAAAATATCCGTTGACTCTGTCCCCTTTTGTATGGGTAGTATGGGTTGTGCGCACAATTCCAGGTTCCCCCCATACCCCCCTTATTATTTTTAAAAAATTATTTTAAAAAAATAGAATAAAGGGGTACTACCCATACTACCCTGCTTTTGAAAAGTTAAGTGTTTGTTTTTAAACAAAATGTTGTGAGAATCATTCTCATTTACTATTAGAATTTTACAAAAAAAATTTTAGAAAACGGGTTTTGCACCAAAACGGTGCATTTTTTAAGAGCTTGGGGGTTATGGGGCCCCCCTGCGCCCCTCAGCCATGGGACCCAAAAAGGGGGATGTGGTATATAAACAACACCCCCTTATAAAAAGGAGGGTCATACTTGACACATTGGCCATATAGGGTAAACCCCTATTGACTCCGCGCCCCTGACGCTCAGTAGGCTGGGCATTAGGGTAAACCCCTATTGACATCTAGCCTCGCGCCCCCCGCCCGCCTAGATGATAATGAGACGCATTCTCATTTAGATTAGCGCGGACAATATGGCTCATTGTCAATTAGGGTAAACACCTATTGACAAGCACACAGCCATTGTGGTATACTGGAGGGTTTGCCTGTTTGTCTGTATGTTAGTGCGCACTAACTTAGCTAACCGCGGCACAATGGCTGTGTGTATTAGGGTAAATACCTATTGACCGATAGGAGCCACGAGAAGGGGCCTAGGAGACGCGCAGGCTGTTTGCCTCACCAAGGTATTAACCACTATGCGATCGCGTCTCTACGGGGCCAAGCCTTATGTTATAAGGCCATGCGGGCGCGAGGGACCAAGCTGGGGTGTGGACATCTACTAGCTGTATAGTACTTCCCACGATACCCCACAATATCCCACCATATTCCACATTGTGAGATAGTTAAATTATTTGCAAATAGTGCTTGACAATCCATTCCAAGGTCGTTATAGTAGAGTCATGGTAGTAAGTAGTACTCAAACCCAACCGAGATAAATAAGGGGGAGCTGGCAGAACCAGTGCACTTATCCACAGTGCGTATGTTAATAGATAGTAATACTCAGAGCTACTTGATACCAGGTAGCTCGAGGGATTACTAACCAACAACTACACAGGAGTTAATACCATGACAACACCACACATTTACACTGGTGCAATTCGCCACGCTATCCACGCTCTTAACATTGAGATCGCTAGACTGGAGAAGTCAACCAAGGCTCGTAACCTGTCACCTGAACGCTGGAACGCTCTGCGCGTTAACCTAGAATCCAAACGTGACGCACAAGCTAACCTTACTGAGTACTTAGTAGGGGTTACAGGCTCAGCACAGTAGCAGGTCGAAACCGTAGTGATACGGTCTACACGTTAAGCGTGTACTGATGAGACCAACATAGGAGCTATACCATGCCAAAATTCACACTCGTTAAACTAATCGATGAAAAGAAGGTAGTACCAGCAAGATTATTGCCTGAGCAATCAGGTGATTGCCTTGAGTGGTCAGTGGATGATCAGAACATCCTCCAGTACAATCCTAAGACCAAGCAGTTTAGTTTTGAAGAATATGATTTTAGAGATGATGACTGGGAGCTAGTTAACACCCTTGGTCACGATGCCGCGTACAAGATTGCATTGAATGAAGGCATCATCTACGAGTAATCAGGTCGAAACCGTGTTGACACGGTCTATACATTAGGTGTATACTGACGAGACCAAACCACAGGAGCATATATGTACACAATCAATATCGGACTAGCAAACCCATTCACTGGCGGCTACAATACAGTAGATGACACACTCAGAGCCGCGCTCGGATTCATTAGCGGCATCGTGGACTTCAAGGTATCAAACCAAGGTGCAGAGCCTACCGTGATCATCCGATACACCCATCACAAGCGCTCACTGGTCGCGCTGGCAACAGCACTAGATCAGGACTGCATTGCATTGTATGATCACCATATTGGCGCTGGCTCACTGATCGGTGACAAAGCAGACGCATGGGGTCCATTCAACCCTGAGTATTTTCAAACCATCTAGGAGGCAATATGAGACAGCAAATAGTAGAGATGGCTTTACGTGAGCTCAATCGGCTCATACTCAATGAGGTAGAGTATCCGACAGCATTTGACCGGTTACTGCTTGGCCTTGAGCTGAGCAGTGCTGAGGGTGACGAATTGCAACGACTATATGACGAACAGGGATGGGCGAGATAATGACTAGAGTAGAAACCAAGGCCAAGGGCGGCCAGCTCGTATTTATCCAGCGAGATGGCACCAAGGCCACGCATCCCCATGAGTTTACCCACAGGGGTGTTGACTATTACCTGCTAAGTGGTGTATACTATGACCTAGAGCAGGATTTGATTGATAGAATATTTGGAGCATGATATGACATACCAATATAAATTAGTAAAGCTGGACGCAGGCCAATATTACTGGCACACTGAGGAGCACACCGAAGACGGCGGCTTTGCCATATTCAATGGTGACAAGCTGGTGTATAATTGCACAGATGAGATTGAGGCCACTTTTGAGTATGAGTGGATTTTGCAGGGTGGTGCTGAGTTAATCGATGGTAAACTAATTGAAAAGAAAGGCATACTAGCATGAGCGCAACATTCAAACCAGTGACAAGACACGACAGAGACAGTCAATTTGGACTGATTTGGCGTGCCTTAGAGGCGTATCGCGAGGACTGCATACCTGAGGGCCAAGATCCCCAGTATGACGCAGAGTGGAGCGATATATGCACCGTGATGGCGTGGTGGGAAGAAGACTTAGATAATTTTGATCAGGAGTACAAATAATGGGCGCGCTATATGATCTGATACTGAACGATGAGTATCGCACCACAATCTATGCACACGATGAGCAGGACGCGTGGGAGATTGCTAATAGGTGGTACAATAACCCTGAGCAGGCCAAGATTAAACTACATGAGGAGCAGGCATAATGACATTCACAATCAAAGACGTAAACAACATCGAGACGGACGACGAAGTCAATCCAGCGGAGTATTATCAGTCAATCCAGCGCGCTATCAATGCGGGGATGTGGTCAATGCAGGGATCATACGGACGCGCCATGATGGACGCCATCAATGAGGGTAAGTGCCTATTAGGACTCAAACCTGCTAAAGACTATTGGGGTAATACCATCCCATCACGCCTACAAGTTAAGGATGGCACCAAGGGATCGTGGGACTATGTCAAAGAGCACAGCGGCATGGTATGGGCAAACAATATGGCAGGTGTTGACATTGCCAAGTAATTGCAGTATAATATCATTTTTAACGGAGGATTTATGGACAATCTAATCGATCAATACGGATCAATTCAAGCGGCTATCAATGAGCTGGAGATCACCAAACAAAAACTCAAGGCCGAGATCCTTGCACGTGGTGTTGGCGTGTACGAGGGCCTGTCATGGTTTGCTGAGGTGCAAGAGTATGACCGCGAGAATATCTCAGCACCATTGGTACGTAAACTGTCCAATGAGGACTTTGTCAAGCAGGTGACAACCATTCAACACATTAAGGCAGTCGTTGTTAAACCATTGGAGGCATAATGCACGTGGCGACATTTGCCGCACTTATGGGTATGCTATGCTGGGCGCTTAGTAAGTGCGTATCTAGCATCCCGTTTGGACTGGCGTTATTGTTTTTATTCAAAAGCCCATGGTGGTATTTGTCAGCACCATTTTTTGGGTTTACTGCAACATTCATTTATTATGAGTATTTTAAAAGGAGTTAACCATGCACGGACTTAATCAAATTGTTAGAATGAACAAACAGCAAGAAGAGTTTATTGAACATATACTCAACCAACCACGCCCCGAGATCAACCTGCTCAAAGTATGGCAGGAGTGGCAGGAAGACAGCAACCAAAAGCAAAGGGAATTGGTCAATGAGCCAGTATCGTTTCATACTGATTGACGAGTTTGGAGGGGCCTGCAGGCAGTTTGTATCTAAACTGGAGGCTACCCCCTACCTTACCAGTGGGATGAGCTTAAAAGCCCTCCCTCGTCAACCTAAGGCCAATCCGTACGCGATGGCTACACTGATACTAAAGGAGGCACCATTTTGAATGACTTTTTGACTGACTACCTGCAGTCACTGTATGGGATACCAGTGCTGGACTCTGAAGAAGAGTACGAATTGGCGTTGCGTATTAGTAAGGGGGATGAGCAGGCATTGGACAGGCTAGTAACCCACAACCTGCGATTTGTGGTGTACGTGGTGCGCAAACTAACCGCGTGGAACCATGCTCGCACGCCCCAAGAGGATCTGATTGGCATGGGCAATATGGCGCTACTTAAAGCGGCACGCCAGTGGAAACCAACCAATGGCGCTAAATTTGCGACATATGCCAAGGGTTTTATTATTAGGGGCATTGAGCGCGGATTGGACGATACTGAGAATTTGATACGCATACCAATTAAGGTGCGTGAGGAGATACGTAAACTCATGTACACCGAGCGGGCGTTGACTCAAACACTCGGACGGCCGCCAACCTCAGCCGAGGTAGCAACCATTTTAAACAAGACAACCAAGAGGGTGAACCAATTAAAATTCTATTTATCTCAGGAGCCAGCGTCCTTGGACGCATTGCAGTTAGACAAACTAGAGGACGAACAAGATGACTAATGAACAACAACGCGCGTACGACCGATTCATTCGCGCCCGTAACAACGTATCGCTGGGACAGTATCGTAAGTATAATAAGGGTGACTGGCAACCAACCTCAGACGTGGTATGTACTGTGGACGCAGATGGATTAAACCACCCATTGTTTGAGCCCAATGATGCGTGGGCCGAGTATAAAGAGGCATCGCTGGCATGGTGGAAGATTGAGCCTGCGTATCGCAATGACGAGCGCCTACGCTCCACACGCGGCGATTACGGTAAGGCAGACAACTGGGACGTGCGCGCATCATACGTAAAGGACTCTTTTAGAAAGATTGAGCCGTGAGAATCCAAGTAATCACCCCCACCGTTGGCACTAAACACTTGCAACAAGCTGTTGATAGTGTTAAGGCGCAGACCATTCCTACTGAGCACCTGATTGTTGTTGATGGACGTCTCGATAATGAGTTTAAAATGTACGAGAACGGTACGTGTGTCCAACTTCAAGAAAACACAGGGCACTCAGGCTGGAATGGACACCGTATTTACGCGGCATTTCCGCTTTTAAGTGGTGCAGACTATATTCTTTTCTTAGATGAGGATAATTGGTTTGAGCCTGACCATGTAGAGCAATTGGTTAACTTTGTAAAAGAAAATGACCTGCAATGGGCTTATAGTCTTCGCAACATTGTGAACCAAGCGGGGGAGTTTGTAACACAGGACAATTGTGAATCGCTAGGCAAGTGGAACTCGGTATTCCCACCTAACCACTACTTTGTTGATACCAATTGCTACTGTTTTAAACGTAAGTACTTAGCGCGTTATGCTCACAATTTCTACACCAATGAGTTTTATGCTGACCGCTTATTCTTCAACGAGATAAGCAAACAACTTCCCGAGTTTGACTGTAATGGTGAGCACACAATTAACTACCGAGTTCGAGACGGCCATTTAGAGCTTCATAAACAAGGCAACGAATACACTTTTAACATGTACAAAGGAAACTATCCATGGATCAAAAACAAAAAATCTTAGTAGCAACACCGATGTATGGTGGCATGTGCACAGGCCCATATGCAATTGCGCTGGCGTCAACACCAGCAATACTGAACCAAAACAAAATCGGTATGGCTTACTCAATGATGCTCAATGAGTCACTCATTACCCGCGCTCGTAATCGAATTGCCCATGACTTCTTGGCAAGTGATTGCACGCACTTAATGTTTATCGATGCTGATATCTCATTTAATCCCTATGACATGGTGCGTATGCTTCGCTCTGAAAAGGACATTATCTGCGGAGTGTACCCAAAGAAAGAGATTAACTGGCATGAAGTACATGCGGCTGTATTGCGTGGCGTACCAGCGGAAGCATTGCATACATACACTGGCTCATTCGTAATTAACACGATTGACAAGAAAGATGCTACTGGCGATATCAATTCCCCCATTGAGGTAGAAAAGGGCGGTACTGGCTTTATGCTTATCTCGCGCGAAGTCATTGAGGACTTAAGCAAGAAAGTACCAAGCTATACAAATGATATGTACGCATCGACTAACCCCGATATTGGCGCAGTAGAAATCGCCAATTTGTTTGATACCAGTATCTCGCCTGCAGACA
>Ga0316219_1001561_pt1 | contig 23853 bp, 14 predicted proteins | sample TBH18003PmetaG_FD_203635 | JGI IMG/M metagenome (GOLD analysis project Ga0316219, IMG submission 203635) | Freshwater microbial communities from Trout Bog Lake, Wisconsin, USA - TBH18003P | ecosystem: Environmental > Aquatic > Freshwater > Lake > Hypolimnion/Profundal zone | place: USA... | reverse complement strand
ACGGGCTCCTTCCAGAACGCCATTTCTGCGCAAAACCCCCGCGCCTCCCGGTGTCAGCAGTTATGAGGCAACGTATCGCTCTCTTTTTCACTCCCCGGTGTCATTTTGACTTGAGGCAATACGCACGGTCGACGAAGTTGAAGCCAGCGAGCACGGAGAGACAATTGTTCAGCTTCGTGAGGCAGAACGCTACGAATATGAGGTTCAACCCGAGGGTGACATGGATCTGCGATTGCGATGCAGCCGTTCGATGCGGCGGAGGACTTTGGGAAATACCGGAAAACCGGATGCGGGTTTAATTGAAACTCGATCTTTCTGCGGCACTCTGTTGCTGGAACTGGTTGAGGGGGATTGCTCCGGCGATATTCCCGCTCTTGCTACGGCATTGTTAGATGTTCGTTCGGTGAAGATGGACTACCGAACCGAATACCGCGGCATGCTGCGCCGGTTGACAGAGGAGATTACTGGTCTGGTGGCCGATGCGCGATCTTCGACCAAGGGACGGTTCCTATCCTCATTCAAGGAACGTTCCGACGGAGGCTGGCTGCAGATTCAGTTGGAGCTTTTGCGGGAGGTGTTGGATAGCAGCGATTTCACGGCGGCAATCCAACGAATCTTAAACTTTCCACACGAAAAGCTATCATCCTCAAACGATATAGTGAAGGCGGATAGACCGGTCCGCTGGACGCCATCTGCAATCCGTCAGCTTCTCAATGGCAATCCCCGTCGAAAAACACCGCTGAATCACACACTGGCTGCCTTTGGTTTGGAAAGCGTTGCAGAGCACGTACGGGTGCCACACAAGTCACGCGATCTCGACACGCCAGAAAACCGTTTTATCAAGTATGCGCTTGAAGACTTCCGCTCGTTCCTGGCGCATGCGCAGTCAGTTTTCTCGGCGTCTGCGGGATGGGGAGTCTCCGCGGCACTTACTTGCCGGTTGTTCTCGGTCATTGATGATTGGCTTGGGCGAGCAATTTTTCGCGAGATCGGCGCGATGCGGTTTACACCTTTGGGTAGCCCCGTGTTACAGCGAAAATCGGGTTACCGCGAGGTGTTGCGCTGGTGGCTGCGATTTCGCACTGCCGCCGAGCTTTCATGGAAAGGCGGCGAGGATTTGTTTCATGCAGGGCAGCGCAACGTTGCAGAACTTTACGAATATTGGCTTTTCTTCGAATTGCTAAGTTGGTTTTGTCGGATGTGCCGAGCAGGCAATCGGCCCGCAATAGAGGAGCTTATTGAGGGATTTGAGGAAGGATCTCCAAATCTGCGCCTGAAAAAAAACATGGAACTCGGGCCGTTTGCTGGAATATTCGCTGGCCGGAGCAGGCGGTTGAATGCTCGGTTCGTTTATAACGGACGTTTTCAAGCTTCGAGCAATCGACAGCAGCGCGGGAGCTGGTCCCGAGCACTGCATCCAGATTATACACTAAGCTTTTGGCCCGAGGAGATGTCCGAAACGGACGCTGAAGGACAGGAACTACTGGTACATATTCATTTTGACGCGAAATACCGCGTCGACCAGTTTCAGGAACTTTTTGGTTCGGAATTGGAGGATGATGCAGATGAAGAAGTCGACGGAAATTACAAACGACAAGACCTTCTTAAGATGCATGCATATCGCGATGCCATCAAGCGCTCCCAAGGGGCTTATGTGCTATATCCTGGTCGTGCGAACGCGGCGGTGAAGTTTACGGGGTTTCACGAAATTCTGCCGGGCATTGGTGCGTTCGGCGTTGCTCCCGATCAAGATGGTAACGCACAAGGGCTTGAAGCGCTGGAAACGTTTCTCGACCAAGTGCTGGCACATCTCAGTAATCGGACGACGACGCAAGAGCGTGTAAGCTATCACCTCGCTGATAGTTACGCAACCCGCGAAGAACCCGTTGAGTATGGATCGCTACACTTGCCGGAAATCGATATCTACGATGCGAAGTTTCGAGCGCTGCCTCCCTCGGAACACATGGTTCTTGCCGCTTGGGTTGAAAACGAAGCTCAAAGGAGCTTGGCGGAATCAGAGAATGGCTTTGTGTATGTTCGACTTGGACGGAGGGCAGGTTCATTGCATGTTCACCCAAATATTGCAAAAGCACGTCACGTGCTCCTGCGAACACACGGATCACGAGCTTGTTCGGGGCTGCTACTGCTTCGCGAGCCGGGATTTCGCGTCTATACACGCACGCAGCTGCGCCGGGAGCTTGAAGCACATGCGGGTGGAGGCGGAATTTCCGCATGGCAGTATAGCGCTAGGGGGGATGATGATGAACACATCTATGCGCTATTTCGGACACAGCCCGACCACGGATACGACGGGCAAGAGTGGGATGCCGAGATGATTATGGATTCGGTTGAACGGTTTGAATCCGACGTGCGCAATAGGCCGATTGCTAATGTTGGACGAATGTCACCATACCCACGAATTTTGCCCCTCAAAGCACTTCTTAGAGCCCGACTCAATGTATGAATTCATTTCTGGCCCACAGAGATGACCGATAAAAACGCTATGCCGTACCGTATCGACGAAAATTGGTGGTGGCAATCTCGAGTAGTGCAGTCTTCGATATGCGCGAAGCTGACGAGGTTTTTCGAACCAAGGGAGAGGAAATGTATCGGCAGCACCGCGGTCGGCAGCCGTCGCCCGCAACAGTCTGCCGCGTGGCTCGACGGGTTCCTTCCGGCAGCGGGATTTTATGCCGATCTTTGGGGGCCAATTTACGACTGGGTGGCAGGCGTGTATGAAAAGCGTCTTGTCGAGATCCTCCTGGATGCTGCTCGAACCGGAGATGCTGGTTCGTCGAGCCGGATGTTCAAACTCGTCGCCACGCTGATGTCAGCCACGCTGCGAAGAACGTCGGCACGCAGCCCGGTTGCCGGGGGTTCAAAACGGCGCAAGCCCGCGAAAAAGAATGCAGTCACGCCGCACGGGGCCGCCACCCGCTGGATGGTGTCGCGAAACGACTCAACGCTGACCGGCTTGGTCAGGTGTTCGGCGACCCCAGCAGCCCGGCTCATGCGGATGTCCTCCTCGGTTCCAAAGCCGCTGAGGGCGATGCCCGGCCGGGCGTAGAGTCGCTGCGTTTCCCTCATGACCTCCAATCCGCTGCCGTCGGGAAGCCTCAAGCACCTTTGCACTTGCTTGCGCGCCCTGGTCGTGGAGGGAATCAGGCAAGAATACTTCCCTGCGTATTTCGCCCAAGAATGCGACGACATCCCTAATCTGCATCTGGAGCCGGCCCACCCCCTCTGGAGGCGCTTGGACTTGCTGGAACTGCTGCGAAGCTGTTGGGACAGCAGGCGACAGCTTCCGGGCGCTGGCCACGCTCGAACAAGCCTATTTCCCTAGCTTCGGCTAGCTTTCTGTGGGACAGCATTGCGATCACGATGACTATACAAAGGAGGCCCCCAGCGAATTCTTAAACCGAAAATTGCGGACACCACCAGCCATCCCGCTTGAATCCAAGGCCGGGGGCCGCTCTTTCATGCTTATGGGACGGCTGTGAAGCCTAAAAGCCTTTCTCTTTTCGCGATCAGTCCAAGTGAAAGACCTCACGGAGCGGCAGGCTGACAGGGCTGTTGTCGGGGTGCGAGGGCATGATTTTTTTCATGTGCGCCCACCAGCGTTTGCACTCTGGTGTTTCCGCGATGGCAGCCGCGCGCGCTTCGTCTTCGATCTCCATTTACGCGAAAAGCTGCTGCGTTTCCGGGTGCAGGAATATCGAGTAGCGATGCACACCGTGGCTTTTGATGACGGCTTCGAGTTCGGGCCAAATCGGGCTATGGCGTCGCTGGTATTCCTCCTCAAATCCGGGAGTAACTGACATTACGAATGCTTTGCGGATCATGCTTTTTCTTCTCCAAAGTTGGATTGTCGAACTCTGATGGATATCACTGGCGGGGCGAGCAGTCCGGCGGGATAAAGGACATCCTGGTCGGACCATGCGCGCCCTTCGGTTCGGAAGCTGCCGGGATGGTAGGCGGCGCTCTTCATCGGCAGTTGATGAAGAGGTCCGAAGGTATTTCGCCGGGTGAGAACCACGCGCAGCGCTGCCGACGTTGCGTTGGCTGCGTCGTCGTCGATTTCCGCTTCGCACGGCGGCCAGGCAATGATCTGTGGATGCCCCTCGGCCGTTTCAAGCACCGCGCACGCCGCTTCGAACGACGGCAATTCCAGGAAGCGGCGCTCGTCCGCATGCCGGCATTTTTCGAGGGGCAGTTCGTACACGATTCCGGCGCCGTAAAAGGGCAGTCCCTGGCGGGTGACGCAACCCGGCAACAGGCGCTCGGGCAGCCGGGTGAGGATGCGTCGGGATTCTTCGAGGCGGACGCCGAATCCGCCCAGCAGGTAAACCGCTTCGAGATCGACTCCATCGTGAAACGCGCAGGCGAGGCGCAACTCGTTCGCCCCGTCTCGAAGAGCCTGCAGAGGTAGAACAAACCGCTTGAAACAGCAATCCACCCAACCGCCCCGCGGTTCGGAGAGATCCAGTTTGCAACCGTTCACGAATACCTCGAAGCACTCGGGCGATTCCATGACAAACTCCACCGGTTCCTCCGGGAGCATTTCCACGTCGAACTCGAATCGCAATTCGAGCCGACCCTTGCTTTCAGGCGGCGGCAGGTGTTTTCGCGCGAACCAGGGCTGGACCATGTCGCCGCCGCGCTGGCGGATACCCAGAGCCTCCCGAATGGCCTTGTCGATGCGCAAGATCTCCGTCGGCGGCTGCCACGCTCCGTTGTCGAGGCGCCAGTGCGCACAGTCCAGAACACAGACGTTTGGCTCGGTCAGGCGAAACGCATAGGGTCCGTGTACTGTCTCCCGACGCGTCTCACGGAGCCGTTCCGCGCACGCAAGCCTCTCATCGGGTGTGGGAACGAGTCGCAACATTCGCTCCCCCGCCGGTGGAAAGTCGAGAACGGCTTCGGTCCGATTTCCCACGCCGCGGGATTCCAGCAATTTTCGTTCTCCCGTGTGGCAGTCCCATTCCTCAATGCTTCCCCGGCCTGCAAACGCAACCGCCACGTCGCGCCGCGCGTTTTCCCAGTCTGTGTTGATCGCAAAAACCTGAAGCGCTTCACCGGCCCTGCGCACCTGGCAGAAAACGTCGTTCACGGTTCGGCCGCCCTCTGCAAAGCGAAAACTCACCGGCGGCTCGCCCACGGCATCGAGGCACGCGTTCACCAACCGGATTTCATTGAGGTCGCATGCGGACGTCCTCGCGGCGAACACGCGAGCCCTGTCACATTCAACGGCGTCAACGAACGCGGGGGCTGGACCGGCGAAAATCACGCGTCCACCGGCATCGGCAAACGCCTCCAATAGCTTCAAGGTCGTCGAGCGGATCGTCTCCAGTCCCGCGACCACCACGGCTTTATAGCATGCAGCGCCGACTTTGAGGCACGCGAGATTACCGGCGACGCTGCCGTGGCGTGCCAGGACATCCTCGTCTCCGTAGTCGAAGTCGAAGTGATTTCCCGCAAGCCAGTGAAACACTTTTTTGTAATTGTCTTCCACCGATTGCAGATTCGGACAATTCGGATACAACCACTGAGCCCAGCCTTGATAGATTTGCGCCCAGACTGTCTCCACAGGGTTGATCACCAGCAGGTCGCAGACCGGTTGTCCTTGCTCCATGAGGACATGGATTCGCGAGAAATAATCTTCGACGTGCCGGTATTCAGGATACCACGCTGACTGATGCAGGACGCTGGCCGGATAATCGCGTTTGGCCTCGCCCTTCATGGTGTACCACCCGAGGTGAGGACAACGCAGGTTAATCCCAAAGAGCGCCTGCCAGTTGCCAACGGCCTTGTGGCTCTTGAAATTAAACTGCCAGCCGGTGCATCCGTAGAGTTCAGAAAGCACCGTCTGCTTCCCAAACTGGCGGGCCATGGAGGCAACTTTCTTGACTCCCCAATAGCTGCGATTTCCTTCCCACAACATATCGACGCCCGGCGCGTCCATGTGCTCGTAATTGCGCATCATCGAGCCGTTGAAAAGCGTTTCCGACGTCAGGCTGTCTTCGTGCAGCAGGTGGCCGGTGAGGATCAATCGGTGGGCCTTGCACCAATCGTGAACCGGCTTCATGAAGCTTTCGAGGAAAAGGTGCATGAGATGCTCAACGTATTGCCATTTTACCTGCGAAATGCGCCGCCCCTCAGGACGCAGAAACACCTCGGGCAGCCGCCGGCGGACATCGTATCCAAAGCGTTCCTGAAACGACTCCGCGAAATGGGCGCCCCACGGCATCACCCACTCCGGATCGGAGAACGGGCTGGCGATGCTCGAAATCATGCCCCGGTGCGGTTCGTCGGTAAAGATGCCGCGGATCGTGATGCTCATGCGGTCGCCGCATTTCTCCACGTACCGCTCGTGGGTCAACCGGATGAATTCCGCGGTCGCTTCGGGATTGGTGGTATCGATATAGCCGTGTCCGTTGTAGAAAGGCAGCGGCGGCATGGTTTCCCGCGTGAACACCAGGAGCGTTTCGTCCGACGCGACAGTGGGCCTCTGGCCGGGCTTGATCTCACGGCAGTCGAAAAAATTCTTTCCCTCAAGACGACACACAAACGCGCCCAGAACATTGGCGTGCCATTGGAACTCGGACGCCTGCGGCAGCGTGAGGCGAACTCCCTGGAGGCGCAGCCGTTCGTCACGCGCCGCCAGTCCTCCCGCGGAACCGCTGGGCCAGCGATCCTCGTCATACAGCCACGCTTCCATTCCCAACCGGGCCGCCTCGTCGGCTCCGAGATTGATCAAATCAAACCATTCGTCGCCCAGGTATTCCGTCACCAGCCCCACGCGAGAATGCATGAAGTAGCCGCCAAACCCCATCTCCTGAATAATCCGCGCCTGTCGCAGGATCTCGTCGGGAGTGAGTTCACCGTTCCACGACCAAAATGGCTTTCCACGGTAGCGGGCAGGCGGTTTCGCAAAATTGTTTAAGAGAGTTTCCTGATTCATGAATAGATACAATTACAACACTGGTGTGAGTCGGCCGCGCCGCCGCTCCAAAATGGCGCGCACCCGCAAAGATCTGGCGCGGTTCAATGGAAAGAGCCACAGCAGCACCGCGGCGGCCGCGCCCATGGCGGCAGGAAAGAGCATTACAATCGCGCGCAATGTCCCCATGGCTTCGACCGACTGAACTTTCGCGCTTTGATCGAACCCCGAGAATGCCAGCATATAGCCAAAGATCACGGTGTTGAGCGAAAATGCCCCTTTGATCACCAGCGAGACAACCGCGTTATACATCCCTTCGCGCCGTTGCCGGGTTCGAATCTCATCCAGATCGCAAATATCTCCGATCACCGAATTGTAAATCATGAGCAACCCTCCGAGGGAGACAGCGCCTATCAGGTTGTAAAGCATGAACAGCCACGGCATTTTGGGTGTGAAAAGAAACCAGGTTGCAAGCGATCCCGGAACCAGCACACATTGGCCGATAAGGAGCATCGTCCGTTTGCCAAACCGGGTCGCCATCCACTGAATGAGCGGGACGGAGGCAAGCCCGATCACCGTGCTCACCACGGCGTTGTAGAACACGAACGACGCGCCCGCCGCTTTGTCCCCGCCGCAAACGTAAAAGATGACTAGATAGACATGGAAGGGCAAGACCAGCGACCCGAAGATTCCAAAGCTCAGAATCGCAAGGAAGTGCAGAAAGATGCGATTTGAGAACGTGTAACGGAAGGCGTCGGCCAATCGAATGTCACCCGGTTCGCCGGGTTCTTTGCAGCGCGGCTGCGCCGCCCGTTCGCGGCAGAAGAGCACTGGGCAAAGCGCGCTGACGAGCACGATTGCGCCGAAAAGCAGCGCCACTCCGCGAATGCCATAAATCTCCGGACGCGGTGCGCCGCTTGGCATCCCGATCTGGAAGAACGGGGAAAAGGACATCTTGTAAGCCGAATTGAGCAGGAGCCCACTTACTGTCAGAAAGGCAAAGCGCCAGGCTTGGACGCGCGTTCGTTCGTTGTAATCCGGGCTCAGTTCCATTCCGAGCGCATTGAAGGAGATGGCATACATGCCGTACGCCTGATAGCAGAGGATCGAGAACGCAAGGAACCAGGCGAAAACGGCCTCCGACCGCCAGCCGGGCTGGGGAAACCAGAGAAGAATAAACGCCAGCGTTCCAAAGAGCGCCGAACCGAGCATCCACGGCCGCCGGCGGCCCCAGCGAGTCCGGGCATTGTCCGACCAATAGCCGTAGATCGGATCGACAAACGCATCGAGGATGCGCGGCACCGCCTGCCCCCATCCCAGCCAGACCGGGTTGACCAGAAACCCGAGATTGAAGATCGGCATGACCCACGCGCAAATGGCGTTGACCATGATGTTCTCGAACACGCTCCCCGCGGACCACGCCAGCTTTACGCCCGCCGGGACGCGGTCCTCGGGGCGGGTTGCTCCGCCCTCTGGTGGCGAGAGCGTCTTGCGCTTCGGGCACGCCAGGGCGCTCGCGGCGGATTTGTCTTCACGATTGGGGTTTTTCATGGGCGGGTGCCGGAGGGTGATGAGTCCGCGCGGCTGAGCAATCCTAACCGCAAGCCGCCCCTCGATACAGTCATTTTGGGAATGAAACACCCAAGGTTTGGGCATTTTATAAAATTTGGAGAACGCGCCTAAGGCGCGCAAACAGACGATGAAACCGACATCTTCTCATCGATCGCCCACGCCCGCTTCCGTATTTCGCATGGCGATACGCCCTGGTGCTGTTTCACCATGCGGGAAAAGTGGAACGGCGTTTTGAAGCCGCACTGGTAAGCAATCTCGGCTACGGTCAACCCCGTTTCAGCCAGCATCAATATCCCCTTTTCGGTGCGCAGCTTCCAGATGTAGCGTCCTGGGGTGGTGCTGAGTTCCTGCGTGAAATGATGAGTCAGGGCATTCCTCGAAATCCCGGCCGCATGACTGGCGCCCGACAAACAGGAGTCTTCGGAATAATGGACTTCGATATAGCTCAGAGCCTTGTTGACCGGTTCTGTCCTGCGGTTTCGATTCCGGGAGGCTCGCGTAAGGTGCAGATATTCGGTGAAGAGCAGAATACCGAGCCGGTCAATGACGGGATCGGAATCGGCATTCCATGGGCATCCGAGAACGAAGGCGGACGATAGAAGCCGATTAAAAAACTCAGAGCACCGAAGACTGTCCGGCGCGTGAAGCAGCGCGCGAGAGAGGGGTCTCGGCATGAGGGAACGCGACACCGAGCACCACGAATGGTGGGTCTCGCGCTTCTCGGAAAATCGAAATTGCTCCCGATGTCCGGGCAGCAATAAGGCAACGGTGCCGATGTCCAGCACCCGGCGCTCTCCATCCACAATCACCGAGGCTTCGCCGGAATGAAGCACCACCAACTCGTACTCGCGCTGCGTTCGGGGTCCGCAATAGCCGCCGGGCCGGTAAATAATCTGCCCAAAGGCAACCCGTTCGGAACGGGTTGTTCGATTGTCCCACGCAACCTGCAACCCGTCGTAGTTCTCCGCCAAAAAGGCATCGGCGGTTGCCCGCCCCCGCGAAGCCGCTTCAGGTGTGCTGGCAGACATGTTTTTGAGGATTGCAGGCATAGCGATTCTCGGATGAGGCATGCTACTATCGGACATTCTCATGCCTGTTATGACAAGCCGAAACCTCCTTTCATCCTCATTCGCTCTCGCATTGCTCGGCACCGCCGCCTGCGCTGGCGAATTGCACGTCGCCACCAGTGGAAACGACTCCAATCCCGGCACGCAAGCCGCGCCGCTGCGCACCATCCAGCGCGGCGCGGAACTCGCGCAGCCTGGCGATTCAATCACGGTGCATGAGGGTGTGTATCGTGAACGTATCACTCCGCCGCGCGGCGGCGAGTCGGATGCGCGGCGCATCGTTTACCAGGCCGCCCCCGGCGAGCGGGCGGTGGTCAAGGGCTCGGAAGTCGTCAAAGGCTGGGAGAAGGTTGGAAACGACACTTGGAAAGCAATGGTCCCGAACCGCCTCTTCGGCGCCTTCAATCCGTATCGCATTCTCATTCACGGAGACTGGTTTGTCGCCAAAGGCCGGCGGCATCATCCCGGAGCGGTTTATCTCAACGGGGACTGGCTCCTGGAAGCGGCGACGAAGGAAGAAGTGCTGAAGCCCGTGGGAAACACGCCGCTCTGGTTTGCCGATGACGAATCGCCGGATGCTCCCGACACCAGGATCTACGCGCAGTTCAAGAACGTAAACCCCAACGAGCAACTGGTGGAGATTAACGTCCGGCAGACGGTCTTTTACCCGGAGAAGACCGGGATCGATTATCTCACCGTGCGCGGTTTCACTCTGGAACAAGCCGCCACGCCGTGGGCGCCGCCGACCGCCGAGCAGATCGGGCTGATTGGAACGCACTGGAGCAAAGGGTGGATCATTGAGAACAATACGATCCGTTACTCGCGATGCTCCGGGGTCGCGCTGGGCAAGTACGGAGATGAATGGGACAACCGGGCGGGATCCTCCGAAGGGTACGTGGGCACCATCCACCGCGCGCTGGCGAATGGCTGGAACAAGGAAACGATCGGCCATCACGTCGTCCGCAACAACCATATCTCCCACTGCGAACAAACGGGAATTGTCGGCAGCCTCGGTTGCGCTTTCAGCACCGTCACCGGCAACACAATCCACGACATTCACGTACAATGCTTGTTCACAGGCTTTGAGATGGCCGGGATCAAATTCCACGGAGCGATCGATGTCGAGATCAGCCACAACCACATTTATCGAACCTTTCGCGGCATTTGGATGGACTGGATGGCGCAAGGCACCCACGTCACCGGCAATCTCTTTCACGACAATCAAGTGGAAGACATGTTTTTCGAGGTGGATCACGGCCCGTTCCTGGTCGATAATAACATCTTGCTCTCGCCCCACACCTTCCAGACCCTCTCCCAGGGCGGGGCCTTCGTTCACAATCTGATCGCGGGCGGAATTACCGTCAATGATTTCGATGCACGCATGACGCCATTCCACAAAGCGCATTCCACCGAACTGGCCGGCTTGCACGACAACCCCAGCGGCGATACCCGTTTCTATAACAATCTGTTCGTGAATCACGGCGATCTCAGCGGCTATAACACGCCGAGGCTGCCGGTATGGATGGATGGAAACGTCTTTCTAAAGGGCGCAACGGCATCCACTCAGGAAAAGAATCCCGTAATCAAACCGGATTTCGATGGAGAGGTCAAACTGGTCGAAAAAGCGGATGGAACCTATCTGCGGATGAATTTCGACAGGGCCTGGAGCGCCAACCGGATCCGCAAACGGGTGACCACCGAACTTTTGGGCAAAGCAGTCGTTCCCAATGTTCCGTTCGAGCAACCCGACGGCTCCCCGATTGTCATCGACACCGACTATTTCGGCAAGCCGCGAAGCGGATCGAACCCGACTCCCGGCCCCTTCGAACAACCCGGCGACGGTTTCGTGGAATTTAAGGTTCGGTAACAGGTGCGACACGGGCGTTTCGCCTCCCCGATGGCCGCCGCGCGATGTGGTCCACAAAATGGGGGTCCACACAAACTACGAAATGGGGGGGCTGGGGGGTGGCATGACCGAGCGCGGACTATTTCCCCGCAAGGGCGGCAAACTCTTCGACGGTAAGGCCGCTGGAACGAATCAGGCTTCGCAAAGTGCCCTTGGCAACCTCCCGATGATCGGGGACGGAGAGTGTCGCCATGTGGCCGTCTTTCACGAGGATCATGTGGCTGCCGCGTTGCCTCGCCATTTGCCAGCCGCCCTTGGCGAACGCCTTGACGACATCGCGCCCGCTGAGTGTCGGGGGCGGAGGCATTAGACGGCAACCTCGACTTGCTGTGTTTCGACCGTCAGGGGCAAGCCACGTTCGGCCCGGACTTCGAGACAGGCGGTAATGGCTTCGCGAATGTTGGCTATCGCCTCATCGCGGGTTTCGCCCTGGCTGACACAGCCGGGGATGGAAGGGCATTCGGCGATCCAAACGCCATCCTCGTCCCGATCAAGTGTGGTCACGAACTTCATGCGCATATCTTACTTGCCTTTCTCGCTTTTGGAAAGCGGCATGTTCGTTTCCAGCTTTGCCGGATGGGTGGCGGTGTGGACCTGCTTCAAGACAAGGGAGTTGTCCTCACAGCGCAGCTTCTGGATTTCGTCGGTGCGCAGCCCGAAAAACCCTCCCAGCAATGGAAATCGTTTCTTCATTGTGGGCGCGAATTGATGATTCTCCGTTCTCGAAAAGCGAGTCACGGTTCTTTATTCCATGGTAAGAATCCCAAGCATGCGCCTCCACCATTCACTGTCCTTTCCCCAGCCTCTCCCCCCGGTAAACCTCACGGTCGCCGGCGATCTCGCCGCGCGGAGCGTCTTGAACTACGCCCGGTTGGAGGGCAAGTGGTACCGGCCATGGGAGGTCTTTGGCGCGGACCAGCACGGATGGCCCGCGGATTGGGAAAGCCGGATCGTTCTGGCTTTGGTGTCGCAAGCTCGGACGACTCACTGCGAACCCGCATGGCCGGAGGAAGTCATCGACGCTCTGCCACGGGGTGAAATCCGATAAGAAACATCCAAAACAGATACCGTAGAACAACCATGAAAAAGTTTCACATTTCACTCTTGGCTCTTGCGGCGTTGCATTTCGCTCCACCCTTCGCATGGGAGGCGGTCGCCGATGAAGCAACCATCTTAGCTCCAGCCCAGTCGTCCGCGAATGAGTCGCTGGCTGCTCGCGAGGTGCGGCGCTATGTCTATCTGCGGACCGGCTGTCTGCCAGTGATCAAGACCCAATCGGGAACGCCTGCCCCCTCAGTGATTCTCATTGCGCGAAAGGATCGACCGGAGATCAAGACTCTGGTCAATGACGTGGCGGTCCTTGAAACCGTGGCTGCGTTGAAACCGCAGGAGTGTTTGTTGAAAAAGACTGGCACTCATTCGCTCCTAATCGCCGGAGGCGATGCCGCCGGGGTCTTGTATGGAGCATATGCGTTCGCGGAAAAACTGGGAATTCGCTTCTATCTTCACGGGGACGTTGTGCCGGATGAGAAAGTTCAGTTTGCCATTCCCGATTTGAACGAGACGGGCAGACCGCTCTTTGCGTTGCGCGGCATTCAGCCGTTCCATGATTTCCCGGAAGGCCCGGACTGGTGGAATACGGACGATTATCTGACGTATGTTTCGCAACTTGCCAAGCTGCGGATGAACTTCATCGGCCTTCATTGCTACCCCGAAGGCGGCGTGTGCGCGGAGCCGCTCGTGTGGATCGGCACGAAGAACGACGTGGACGAAAAGGGCGTCGTGAAATCCAGCTACTTCTCGTCTTGGGCGAACACCGCAAAGATTAGCTGGGGCTACACGCCTGCGAAGACGGCGGACTTTGCAGGCGGTGCATCGCGACTCTTCGCTGAAGACGATTATGGAAACGAAATTCAAGCCGGGCTGATGCCCCGGCCAAAGACGCCGGAGGAATGCAACGAAGTCTTCAACCGCGTCGCCGCGATGATGCGCCGCGTTTTCGCTCAGGCGAAATCCCTTGGCGTGAAAACCTGTATCGGCACAGAAACGCCGCTGACGATTCCGACGGCGGTCCGTGCGCATGCAAATCCTCAGGGCAAGACCGACGATGCAACGCTGGTTCGCGAGCTTTATGAAGGGATGTTCGCTCGAATCCAGCGCGCGTCTCCGGTGGATTATTACTGGCTCTGGACGCCGGAAGGATGGACTTGGAGCGGCAACAAGGCCGACCAGTTCGATTCGACCAAACGCGACATCCATGCGGCAATCGATGCACTGGCCGCCCTCGGGAAACCGTTCACGCTGGCGACCAGCGGTTGGGTGCTCGGGCCGCAGCACAACCGCGCGGCGCTCGACGCGTTTCTTCCCAAAGATTCGCCAATGGCCTGCATCAATCAGACTCTGGGGCACGCGCCGGTCGAATCCTCCTTCGCGAACATCGTGGGCCGTCCGAAGTGGGCGATCCCCTGGATGGAAAACGATCCGACGCTCACCCAGCCGCAACCATGGGTCGCCCGGATGCGCTACGACGCGGCGGACGCTAAACGGCTCGGCTGCACGGGGCTTCTCGGCATTCACTGGCGCACAAAGGCGATGATGCAGAACGTCTCTGCGCTCGCCGCCGCCGCGTGGGATCAATCGTGGATTCCGGCCAGCTACGACACGAAGCCGGCAGAGCCGCAGGTCGTCGGCGATGGCGCGCTCGGCGGTTCGGTCGCCGCTTTTACCACACCCGTCACCGATACCGAAGAGGCGCCGGTTTATCAGAAGGTTAGGTATGGCATGAACGGCTACAACCTCACCGTTCCCGACGGCACATATTCGGTCACCTTGAAATTCAACGAACCGTTTTACGGTGAAGCGGGCAAGCGCGTTTTCGGCGTGGCGATTCAAGGCAAACCGGTCATCGAAAAACTGGACCTCTTCGCGAAGGTTGGAAAGAACAAGGCGTTCGATTTCACCTTCAAGAATATCGAGGTGACGCATGGCGCGCTAAGAATCGACTTCCAGCGCGAAGTTGAAAATCCATGCATAGCCGGCATTGTCATCGACGGCAAAACGAAGGCAAGCAATCAACTCGCCAGCGAGGCTTTCACGAGAAAGATCAATTGCGGCGGTGAGAAGTTCAAGGGGTACGAAGCAGACCGCGTCGCCGGCGGAAGCACGGCAGCGGGCAAGGATCGTGCGATGCCAATAGCCGACTTCTACACCGACTTCGCCCGCGCGAATTTCGGTGAGAGAGTCGCAGCGGAAGCCGGAGCGATCATGGCCGGCGTTGACGGCTTGAAGATGCCAAAGGTGACAGACTGGAGAGCCGGCCCCGGAACGATCGTCGTCAACGCGGCTCCGTGGCAAACGGTGAAAGAACAATTCGCGTTTGTTGAAAAGTTCGCGAACCTCCGCGCGCAAATTCGGGGCGCGGGAAATCTCGCGCGCTTCGATTATTGGCTCAATACCTACCGCACCGCCGAAGCCATCGGCCAAATCGGCTGCTTGCGAGGCGACCTGGATCGCGCGGTCGGCGCCATGAAAGGAAACAAGCCCGTGGGAACGAGCGACAGGGAAGCCGCCGAAGCGCTCGCCGTTCGTGTGAAACTGGCGCGGGCCTGGGAAAAATTGATGTCTTATCAAACTGCCGCCACCGACACGCCCGGTGAGTTGGGCACCATCGCGAATCTGGAAATGCAGAGCCGCCGAACGATTCATCTCTTGGAGGCGCACGACAAGGACATCACCGAAGCCCTCGGCGCGCCGCTGCCTGCCGAAGCGACCCCTTCAACTCACTTTGACGGCGCGCCGCGCATCATCGTTCCAACCGTCCGCACGCAAATCGACGCGGGCGAATCCCTGAAACTAAAGGTCATCGTCCTCGACAACCATGACGCCAAAACGGCCACCCTCTTCTGGCGCGAGTTTGGCCAGGGCGACTTCCAAAAGGTGGATCTCACGCATGTCGCCCGCTCCGTCTATTTCGTTTCCCTGCCCGTGGCCGGCCAAGACTTCGAATATTACATCTCAGCGAAAACAGACGCTGGCGAAAACCTCGTCTGGCCCCCGACCACTCCCGCGCAAAACCAAACCGTTGTGATCAGCGGAGCGGAGACGAATCAATAAACCCACTCCATGAAACCCTTTTCCATGCGCCGCACATCCGCCCTCCTTGTCTCCCTCTTCGAGACCGCGCACGCCTTCGCCGCGCCTGCGCCCCCTGCCTTTCTCCCAGCCGGCCTGGACCCGAAATGGCCGCCTTGTGCCTGAGCATGAAGAGCATGGCCAGCATCACCAACGCCATGTGGTGATGCCATCCGTTCAGCCGCGTAGCTGGTAATCGGCCATTCCGCACTGCCCTTTGCCGTCTTCGAAACATCTCTCAACCCAATAGCGCTGCCGTTGCATCCACACCAACCGCCGCGTCGGGGTCGATTCCCTTTCGTTGGAAAGCGAATACTTGCGGTCGCTGACAGACGCGACGCTCGTTCGTTTGAGCGAGTTGCACCGAGACTGTCGGGTTTTTACCCTGGACTCGGATTTTCAGATCTACCGCCGGCACCGGAGCAAAGTCATCCCTGTGCTGATGCCGGAAGTCTAACTTGGAACAGCCACCCGAGGTTGTGAGATTCGCCGGTCGCTTGCAGAACTCAGCAGGGTATTTTTTCGGCCGCCCAGCAGCCCGAGCGCCGCTGGAAAGCCTGGGTGCTGGCGAAGCTCGTGGGCGGGAGAAACATCGACATCGCGCACAAACTGGGCTATCGGGACGGCAGCACCATCACTCACGTCCTCAACCGTCTTGAAAACCAAGCTTCCAAAGACCCCGTGTTTGCCCGATGCCAAGCCAGCCTCCGTACTCAAATCGAATCCAGCCCGTCAAGCGTCAAGAGTTGACCTCTTTCCCTTACACCTCTTTCCCTTACTCTTTCCCTTATGAAACCGATCACTAGAAGAGTCGCCACGACGGAAATCAAAAAAATACCTGGACCCAAGCGTTCAACAAGGTTCCGCAAAATCGTCGCCGGAGGGTGTTTGTTAACAGCGTGGCTGGCCTGTGCATCAGTGCAGGCGGAGGAGATATTGCCGTTGTTGCATCGCGTCAACGACTGGCAGATAGCGCACCCGCGGATGAAACCGGACGACCGCAACTGGGAACGCGGCACGTGGTACACCGGCGTGATGGCCAGCTACAAGGCGACCGGCGACAATAAATTTCTTCAGCAAGCGCTGGCATGGGGGCAGCAACACCAGTGGCAGGTCGGCACGGAGAAGGCGGGCGGGAACCGGCTCTTCTGCGTGGAAACGTGGGCCGAATGCTATTTTGTGAAGCAGGACAAGGCGATGCTTGCTCCAAGCATCGAACGGCTGGATACCGCCGCCGAAAACTCACCGGCAGGCGCGAAAGTCTGGTACTTTGAAGGAGGACGACGCTACGCGGACTCGCTGTATGGCGCGAGCGCGCTGGCAATGTTGGCGAAAGCGACCGGCGACAAGAAATACCTCGCCTACATGCACGACTTCTTCTGGGACGTGCAGGCGGAGTTGTTCGACAAGGATGACGGCTTGTTCTACCGCGACAAGCGCTTCATCGGCCAGACGACGAAAAACGGGAAGAAGGTTTTCTGGTCGCGTGGAAATGGCTGGGTGCTCGGCGGCATTGCCCGCATTCTCGATTACCTGCCGGAAGGCGACCCGCAGCGTCCGCGTTACGTCGAGTTGCTCAAGACGATGGCCGCCGCCGTTGCCAAACGCCAGGGCGAAAATGGGCTTTGGCGTCCGAACCTCGCGGACCCCGACGATGCGCCCATGCAGGAGACGAGCGGATCGGGGTTTTTCTGTTACGGCATCGCGTGGGGCATCAACCACGAACTGCTTGACCGGGCGACATACGAGCCGGTGGCCAGGAAAGCTTGGGCGGGCTTGGTGAAGAGCGTCAGCGCCGAGGGCAAGGTCCAATGGGGTCAGCTTGTCGGGGACCGTCCCAACGGGGTGCAACAACAAGACACCCACGAATACGTCACCGGCACGTTCCTGTTGGCCGGGAGCGAGATGTTGAGGTTGAAATGATGTTGGCAGCAATCATCGCGGCGTCGTTGATCAGCACGGAGGAACATCCGCTCCAGCCGAAGATCGATCGTGTGCTGGCCACCAAACAGGAAATTCAGCCCACCGGGCTGACCCGGGCCGATTACCTCAAGGTGGTGGCAGGCCAGGTCAGGGCGTTGAGAAAATACCAGACGCCCGACGGCAACCTTCCCGATCCGGTGAATCCTCGGACGCAATTCAGCGCGCCGTGCTACGCCCACAGCGTCGCGACTCTGGCGACCAGCGGGGTTGACACCGACCCGCAACTGCTGGAAAGCGGAATGCGCGCGATGGATTTCAGCCTGAATGTCCTCACGCAGGGCCTGTCGTTTCCCACCGGTCACCAGGACTTTTACATCTATCCGGTGATGCTGGCGCTGGAGCAGTTCGAGAAGGTCGCGCCCAAAGAACGCCTCGCCGGATGGCGCAAGCAGTTGGCGGCCGTCGATCCGAAGAAGACCTATCACGCGTATGGCGGTCACGTTAATAATTGGACCCTGGTCAATGCGGGCGGCGAGTTTCTGCGTGGGGCGGATCCGGCTTACGTCGAGCGGGCGCTGAAGATTCAGCAATGGCACATGACTCCGCTCGGCTTGTATCTCGAACACGGCGCCCCCTTCGCCTACGACGGGTTCAGCCGGTATTTCCTGACGGGAATGCTGCGGCGGGGATTGCAGAATGATTTCTACCGCGATGCATGTTGGAAAGGGGCCTGGACCTCCTTGATGATTCAATCCCCATTCGGTGAAATGCCAACCGGCTATCGCAGCGCGCAGCACATCTGGAATGAAGCCGAACTGGCCAATGTGTATGAAATCTACGCTGCGGAGTATGCGAAGGCTGGGCGGAAGGCGGAGGCGGGAGCGTTCAAGCGCGGCGCAAGGCTGGCGCTGGCATCGCTCAGGCAATGGATACGGCCCGACGGCAGCGGTTACATCGTGAAAAACCGGTTTCCCATCGAAGCCCAGCACGGTTACGAGGGCTACTCCATCCACGTGAACTACAATATGCTGGCCTGCTCGATGCTCTGCGCGGCGTGGCTCTATGCTGACGATTCCGTCGAGGAGAAACCGGCTCCGGCCGATGTCGGGGGATTCGTCATTCGCATCCCCGAATTCGAAATGATCGTTGCGAATGCCGCCGGGAGCTACGTCCAGTACATGACCAAGGGCAACGGCAATTACAACCCCGCCGGCCTGATCCGGGTCCATCTGCGCGAGGGCCAGCCGCAGCTCGGTTACTCCGACGGCATCTTGCGCGGGGCACCGGTTGAGGCGGGGCCGTTCGAAGTTCTGGAAGAATCGCCACAGCAGGTCAGATTCAAATGCGGCGAGACGGTGACACTTAACGTCAGAGGCGTGACCGTTACGACCAAGCCGCCTGTTTGTTTCCCTATGCTGGTGTTCAACGGCCAGGAGGAAACGACCGTGACGTTGGGCGATCGGTCGGCCACCCTGGAATTGTGCGGACGCGGCATCCGCTTTGAGGTAGTCTCGCCATCTGCTGTGACGCTGCGCCGTTCGGGCCAGCGTGTCGCACACCGCAATGGAACCGTGGAGGCGCTCATAGTCGAGAGCAATGGCCAGGAGGTCGTTTACTCCCTCACACCAATCAAAAAGGAATCAGCGAGATGAAATCCTCCCACTCAGCTGGTGCAGTAGTCCTTACCGCCGTCCTCACCAGAAAAATGGAACTGGGGTCACCCATTAGATAAAAGGCATCGATCTTTCACGAATTACTCAAAACATTCGTGTTCCGTTCCCCAAATGAAGGACGCGCGATAGAAACAGGTCGTAAATTCTCCCCAAAGGCGGACTGTGTCGCTGGCGAATCCCAGCGACAGCGGGCCGCAAACCAGATCAACCGCCACCCTCCCAACACTGCCCGCTTCCATGAAAACACGCCAACAACGCCCGTCCCCGAAATTCGGCACGAAATTCGCGCCGGTCTCAAAACAGCTTTTTTCCACAGGCATCACCGCCACGGCGGTGCTTGCGAGCGCGATGCTGTGGAACACCGGGGCGCACGCCGCCACTTACACCTGGAATACCAATTCCTCCGGCAGCCCGGTCGATGGCGGGGGCGCCTGGAATGCGACAGGCGGGACAAACTGGCTGAATGGCTCAACGTATGGCGCATTTGGAAACACCACCTCCGATACGGCGGTGTTTGGCGTTGCAAACGGCGCGGCGGGGACGATCACCGTTGGGAGCGTCACGGCCAACGCGATTACATTCAACAATGCCGGATCGGGCAACTACACGCTTTCGAGCGGGACGATCACCCTCGGCGGGAGCGCGCCGACGATCACCGTGAACGCGAGCGGCACTTCGACCATCGCGTCGCTCATCGCGGGTTCGAGCGGCCTGACCAAAGCCGGGGCGGGGACGCTGTTGCTTTCCTCATCCAACAGTTACACCGGCGGGACGATTCTCAGCGCGGGAACGCTGACCGGCGGCGCTTCCGGGGCGTTTGGGACGGGCACTGTGACGATGAGCGCCAATACGACGCTCAACTATTCCGCCGGCGTCAGCGACACGATCGCGGGCGGATTCGTATTCAACGGCGATGGCAATCGCACGATCGCCACCGGGTCCGCAGCGGTCCTGACGGTCAATGGCGCTTTGCAAGGATCTTCGCTCACCAATGCCAGCACGATTATTCTTGGCGGATCCAACGCGACCACGCAATTCAACGGCAACCTTCAGCTTGGATCGGCCAATGTCTATTTCTTCGGTGACGGCGCCTCCGGCAGCGGCAGCACATTCAACATCGTTTCCGGCGGGACAGTGTCGGCGGGGAATGTCACGTACAACTATCAACGGAATGCCGGATCGTATCTGGTGTTTCAGAATGGCGCGCAGGCGACCGTTAGCAATCTTACCGCATCGTCGGATTGGGCAAAGCTTCGTGTCAACAACTCGGCGGTGACGGTCTCGGGCACGTGGACGGTCGGAGGAAACGTCACGGGCGAGGGAATCCTCGAACCGGGAGGGTGGCTGGGGTGCGCGCAGGCTACGTGTGTTTCGAGTGAGAGCAGCTTTAACAGTGAAGGCATCATATTCAAGGGCGGCACGCTGGCCGCGCTCGGCTCCTCCACCAACTGGCTGACGAGCAACGTCAACGTGCTCAGCTCAGCGACGACCGGATACATCGACACCGGCGCTTACACGGTCACCGCCAATGCAAAGTTCACCGGCGGCGGCAATCAAATCGTGAAAGTCGGCGCGGGGACGCTTGTATTGAGCAACACGGGAAATTGGGCGTACTCGGGCGGGTTTGCGATCAGTTCGGGCACGCTGCAATTTGCCGCACCCGCAGCACTTGGAACGGGCACGACAAGCTTCACCGGGAACGGCGCGGTGCTCCAGGCGGCTACGAGCGGGACAGTTTCCGGGAATATCGGAATGGCGGCCAATGGTACGTTCGATGTCGGCTCCAACACAATCGTCTTGACGGGCTTGGTATCAGGGTCGGGCAACCTGAGCAAAACCGGTGCTGGGACGCTCACGCTTTCCGGCGCTGATTCATTTACTGGGAACACGAGGATTCTTTTGGGGACCCTGGCGCTGGCCAATGTTAACGCCCTGGGCAGCAGCACGGTGGATATGAACGCCGCGGACAACGGCACGCTCGGCTTCACCAATCTCACCAGCGGCACCCTCGGCGGCCTTCAAGGCAGCCGCTCGGTCGTGCTCAGCAATACGGCGGGCGGCGCGGTTGCCCTGTCCGTCGGAGCGAACAACGGGGCAACGACTTACAGCGGCACCTTGAGTGGACTGGGCACGCTCATCAAGGTGGGCACCGGTGGACTGACCCTCACGGGGTCCAACGCCATGGCCGGCATCACCGTCAGCACGGGCACGTTAATCAACGGTGCAACCGGAGCGCTCGGCTCGGGGACGGTGACCGTTGGCGGCGCGTCCCTGGCGATTGCCTCCGGCATCACGTCGCTCTCCAATCCGCTCTCTCTTCTGAACAATGGGACGCTCAATGTTGCCGGGCCTCTGGGCGGGGCGGTTACTGCAAGCGGGACGATCACGCTTGGGACTATCGGCGCGTCAAATCCGACCTTCGTGATCGCGAACAACATCCTTTCGGCGAGCGGCACGAGCGGCACGCTAACCGTCGGCGCCACAGTGGTGGCTGCCGATCTTGTCAATGCGGGAACATTACAAGTCACCGAGCCGCAGTACGGCACGGCGGCGTTTACGGGGGGACTGAATCTCGGAGCAAAAGGGTTGGTTTTCTACACAAACGGCTCAGGCTCGAACGATACGTTCCTCAACATTCTCGGTGGAACATCGACCATGGGGTCCGTCCAGTTCGCTGGCTTCCAGGGACAGGTTCTGACGGTCGGCTCCAACGCGGTCGTGACAGTGGCCGGCAACGTAGCCAAGGGAGCGTGGTGGCAGAGTCTGACTGTAACCGGCAGTGCTACATTAAGCGCTAACTTGATCGATTGGACCAATTCGGGAGGAGCCATCAACGTAACTGGCAGCGGCACGTTGTCCGCCAATCAAATTAAGTTTTACATCAACCCTGGTTATTCAAGCATGACCATCGACGGCGGCAAGCTGGCGATGCTGACTTCGACCAACGATTTCACCGCCGGCCTTGAAAGAGGACCGAGCGGAACGCTGACCGTCGGTCCCAACGGCGCTTCGTTCGATACCGGGACCAACGCGGTTTCATTAACCCGCTATCTTAGCGCCGGCACCGGGACGGGCTCGGTTACCAAGCTCGGCTCGGGAACATTGACCGTCATCGGTGGCAGCTATACCGGATCGACCACGGTTTCCAACGGCGCGCTGGTGCTCGATGCCAGTCTTGAAGCGGCCAATCAGAGCGGGACCAATTCGCTTAGCTCGTCCGGCACCCTGGTGCTTGCGGGGGGCAATTTCACCTTCAATGGGCGCGCCAACGCTTCCGCCGCATCCGCGACAGGCAACATCGTAAACACCGGGAACTATGACGTCATCAACCTTACCGGCGGGGCGACCGCTGCTTCCCTGGGCCTGGCGGTGGGGCAGACGCTCTCCGGCGGGGGGCTTCCAGCCGGGGCCTACATCTACGGAATCGGAACCAGTGGCACGACAATCCTGTTGGGAACAAATGTAAACGTAAGCGGCAGCACCGGGGTGTCGCTGACGTTCACGGGCACCACGACCGCCGCCAGCCAGACGTTTGCCGCTATCGCAGTAAACAACAATGCGACCGTCACGGTGAACAATGCCGGGAATGGCACTACACTCATTGCCAGCGCGATCTCCGGCACCGGAAACCTGACCAAGTCCGGAGCCGGCACGCTCACGCTGCTCGGAATCAATTCCTATAGCGGCACGCCCACGATCTCCGGGGGGACATTGCAGATCGGAAATGGATCCGTCGATGGCTTGATTGCAAGCAGTGGCATTATCGACAATGCCAATCTCACGTTCAATCTGGCGGGCCCGCAGAATTATGCTGGAACAATCAGCGGCACGGGCGGCTTGACAAAATCGGGGGCCGGCACGCTCACGCTCTCCGCATCCAACAGCATGGCTGGAGTCACAATCGGCGCGGGAACGCTGACCGGCGGCGCAGCCGGAGCGCTCGGGACGGGCACTGTGACGATGAGCGCCAATACGACGCTCAACTATTCCGCCGGTGTCAGCGACACGATCGCGGGCGGGTTTGTCTTCACTGGGAACGGAAATCGGACGATCGCCACCGGGTCCGGCGCAGCCTTGACCGTCAACGGCGCTTTGCAAGGATCTTCGCTTACCAACGCGACCACGTTGTTTCTCGGCGGATACGGCGCGACGACACAGTTCAACGGCAATCTGAGCCTCGGTTCGGCCAACGTCTGGTTCTTCGGTGACGGTTCCACCGGCAACGGCAACACATTCAACATCGTTTCCGGCGGCACGATGACCGCGGGAACTGTCTATTACAACTATCAACGGAATGCCGGATCGTATCTGGTCTTTCAGAACGGCGCGCAGGCGAGCGTCAGCAATCTCGGCGCATACACCGCTTCCGACTGGGCCAAGCTTCGCGTCAACAATTCGGCGGTGACGGTCTCGGGCACGTGGACGGTCGGAGGAAACGTCACGGGCGAGGGAATCCTGGAGACGGGAGGCTGGCTGGGGTGCGCGCAGGCTACGTGTGGTTCGAGTGAGAGCAGCTATAACAGTGAAGGCATCATATTCAAGGGCGGCACGCTGGCCGCGCTCGGCTCCTCCACCAACTGGCTGACGAGCAACGTCAACGTGCTCAGCTCAGCGACGACCGGATACATCGACACCGGCGCT